>ENA-UOXV01007871-UOXV01007871.1-marine-metagenome-genome-assembly--contig:-NODE-7871-length-10651-cov-6.030389_pt1 | contig 10651 bp, 6 predicted proteins | sample MGYA00238165_ERZ766961 | MGnify/ENA primary metagenome ERZ766961 (study PRJEB28924, sample SAMN03173240) | marine metagenome | biome: Marine; feature: Water; material: Subsurface seawater | place: North... | reverse complement strand
CGAAGTGGTCCCTCGCCTGCTTCAACAGCCTGAACGCCGAGTTGGCCTTGGTGCTATGATGCTACAACGTCAGTCCGCGTTTACAAATCTTCTACCTTCGTAATAACGGTAACCGCGCTTCAGAGTCAGCGCTTGAGAGTCAGCGACGGCATCGGCGGGATCGGCTCGCCCCAGCCACTCCTGAGCGACTTCATGGACGCCACCGACGACCGCACCGACGGCGCCAAACTCCCACCCGGGGTCTTATCCTCCGCCCCCGCTCCTCCCGAAGTCTTCGCCGCTTCGTCGAAGAATACGCCGTTGAAGTTGAGCCGCAACAGCAGCGTTCGCAGAAACGGCGCCTTGGGATCGTTCGCCAGCCTGTTCGACTTTAGCACCGTGTACAACGCCGCGCTCTGCCGCGCGAACTCGGCTCCGATGGCCTCGATCTCCATCGCCGTCTCCTCGCTCACGGAGACGTCCCCGGCGAATCCATCCCCGGGTAAGCTCTTGACGATGGCGCGGAGGTTACCCGCGAGGCGCATGATCACCTCGACGACGTTGGACACCGACGGCAGATCGAGGAACGACTGCGCGGTGAGCGCCGCGAGGAACGCCCTGTGCGCCCTTTGACACTCCGAAAAGTCCCCTTCGCTCGCCTCCACGCGCTCGATCATGCACCGGTACTGCGCCTCCACCACGTCCACCTGCAGGTAGGTGAACCAGTTGTTGACCAAGAACGCCATCTCGTGCCTCACACTGCGGCACCGCTCGAAAACGCCGTTCCCGCCCACACCCATGCCCCCGCCCTTCACGCCGTGCCCGGCGGTGAAAGACCCGGGTGTCGTGGTCCACCCCGAGCCCGATTTACGCCTCAAGGAGAACCACGCGTCGTCCAGCGCGAGCGTCGCGCGGCGGAGCCTGAAGAGGTACTGGAACATGTGGTTATACCGCCGCATGGCATCCTTCGTCAGTAACAGACCGAGGGGCCACGGGACGGCGTACTCGAGCTCCAGGCCGTCCCACCCGTCGTAGGACGGGACCCGGACGTTAGGGCCGCGTGGTCGTCGCCCGCTCGGGGACGCGCCGTCGTCCTCGCCGCCGCCGCCGTTGAACGCGAGCCGAAAGTTTGGCGCGAGCGGATCTCCATCCGCCGACGACTTCAGCGCGGCTTGCGCGAACGGACCGGCCACGTCAGCCTCCGCGGTGTTCACCCGCGGGGGTGCCGCCAGCACGGCGCCGCACTCCTCGAAGAAGGACTGGAAAAAGTCCCCGCGGCCGAGGAGGTGGTACGCCCTCAGCGCCTCGAGATGCTTCGCCAACTTTGCGTCTCGAACCACGAGCTCGCCGAGCCGAGCCGCGACGGGCCGCCGGATCCCTTCCACGGTCCCTTCGAACGCCAGCCTGTCGAACTCCCCGTCGTTACCTTCACCCTCCGCCTTGGCCAACACACGCAACGACTCCGTCGCCCTTCGTTGCGTGGCGTCGGGGAGAAGTGATCCGCCCGTGAAGTCGCCCCTCGGCCGCGACAGCACGCGAACCGCCCTGCCCGCGAAGAGCACGGCTTCCGCCGCGGGAAGCTCCACGCCGGGCGGGAGGGCCTCGAGGGAGACCTGGAAGCCCCTGTGCCACTCGCGCTCGCCGCCGTCGTCGGACTCCGCCTCGTCCACCTCAGCGGAAGGATCTCCCTCGAGCCCGTACCCTCGCCAGCCGCTGGTTCCACTTCGCGGGATGGACACAGCTGTGCCGTGTTCGTCGAAATCTCCGAGGTGGACCCCGCCGTCGCCCCCCGCGCCTTCCACGGGCACGACCCAGAACTCGCCGTGCGGATCCACCAGCATGCCGTGCACGGTCCAGGCCAGGACCTGTTGGTACATTGCTCGGTAGCACCTGGCTCGCAGGGATCTGAGAGCGGACTCGAGCTGGGGCGCGCCCGCGGCGAGCGCCGCGGCGTGCAGGTGGTGCAGCAGCGGCGCGCCCTTGAGGTCAGGGCGCTCAATCACGGGCCGTAAGGTGGCGTGCAACGCGGGCAGGACGAGCGCGAACCCGGAGAGCGCGGACTCGAGCGCGGCGGGTAACGCTGGGGTGACCCCGCGCAGGATGTCCTGCTCCAGCCTCAAGATGGCGCACTCGTACGAGGCGAGCACCTCGGAGACGCCCGCGGCGAGCGCCCTGCGGTAGAGGCTGCCGCCGGATGCCGGCGTGTTGTACGCGAAGTGGGTGCCGTCGCTGGGCGCCGTCGCGGCGGTCGTCCCGGCCTCGTCCTCCCGCGCGACGAACCGCTCCAAGCATCGAAAGGCGTACCCGAGCGAGACGAGCCGATCGAGGCTGGCGCGCTCGGGGGGCTCGAGGAAGGGTAGGTCGGGTGAGACGCGGAATCGTTCCCGGCCGCCGTCGCTCGTCGCTGGGACGAGCGTGATGACCTCCCCGGGCACCCCCAACAGGGCGAGCAGCACCTCGGGGACCATGGCGCGCCTCACTGTGACTGTGTGACGCGCGTCTAGGATGCCCAATTTCAAAAAATAGACCCAACAGCTGCTGGTACCGAACGTTGGTTCAACGGGGCAACATCGCTCACACCTCCCGACGCTCACACTCCTCCATGCCGTCCGTCGACGAGGAGGTCGAGGACGTCATCGGGCGCCTCAAGGCTGCCGTCGGCGCCTCGCTCTTCGACAGAGGCGCGGCGCGCGGTGGACCCTCGCTCTTCGACCGCACGTACGACGCGGACGTGCCACGGTCCACGGTGGACGACGACTTCGACCCGGTGCCGAGCCCGGTGCCGAGGCGTCGTGACGACGCCGCGCTCGATGATGACGCACCCGGGCGCCACTCGACCGCGAACTACCTGCACCGGGGCGCCGCGGACGACGAGGTTCGCGATATCCTCGCCAACCTGTACAGGGTCGCGGTCACGGGCGGACCCATCCCTGAAGATCTGAAGAACCCCGCGTGGGACGACCGCGAACTTCCCAGATGGGACGCGCCGACGCGCGCGAAATGGGACCCGCACGCGACGACCCCGTACGTCATGGAGGGCGTCATGCCCCCGTGGCACGCCAAGTCGTACTACAAGGTCGTCGCGGCGGTGCCCAAGGGCGCGGTGCGCGCGTCCACGTCGGAGAGAGCCGCGGAAGTCATGCGAGGAGTCGCGGGAGCCGACGGAGGAGGCCGCGACTTCGACGGAACACGCGGCTCGATCGAGTACGTGTCCATCTACGACGGCGTCACCAGGTACGCACCGGGACTCACCGTGTGCCACCCCGCGAAGGACACGCACGGCGGCGGGCTGTACGTCGCGGAGAGTATCGAGGGATGCCTCAAGCGGGATAAGGAGATGTTCCCGGCGGCGTCCGCAATGCTCACCGCGCCGAGAGCCATCGCGCGCGTCCGGTGCTGGAACCCCGACAGGCTGGAGGAACCCGTGCGGTACGGGGGTAAGCTCGCGTTCACGTGCTGCCACGTGGACGAGATCCTGCCGTATCCGACGACGTGGGGCGCGGGTATCAAGGGCGCGGGGACGCGGACGTGGTCGGCGACGAACGATGAAAACGCCGACGGAAACTCAAACGTTCTTCGATCATCCGCCGAGTTTCGGTACTCCGTGTTCTCCCCTTCCAAGAGCTCCTCCCGCGTGAGCTACGACGACGCGATGCTGGACGACGCCGCGGCCGGTATGTTCGGGTCACGCGGCGCGACGCCGAGCGGGACGCCGATGGGTCTCCGGGGGGTCGTGAGAAAATCCACCGAGGCGGGCTCGGGATTGGGCGAGCTCGTGGACGACGAGGCGGCCGCCATCGTCGCCGAGCTGGAGGCGAGGGCCGTGGCGGGGGTGCAGGCGGCGGGCATGCGGCGAGAAGCGGAACGGACCGGCGCGGGGGGTAAGGTTGCCGAGGCGGAGACGAAAGGCGCGGAACGGCTGCTTCGAGCGCAGGCAAAGACGGTGTCGCTCGAGGAGGAGGTGAGGGCGATGGAACGACGGCTGGACCGCGCGAGATACGGCGTGTGAGGTACTGTGGGGAAACCGTGTTAATGGAAATCGATGTGCATTATCATCAAGCCAGGCGTCTAGCTAGTAGATAGAACCTGTACAATTCAACCCTCCTCCGAGACATTCTCGCGATCAACTCAAGTACCCCCTCCTCCTTCAACCGAACCCGCTCTATAGCGTCCGTCTCGCTCACATCTTGTGCGGCTTCCCGTACGGCTTCGGGTTGGTGGGCATCGGCCGCTTGGCGGGCTTCACGTCCCAGATGTCCTCGGCGTACTGCCGGATGGTGCGGTCGCTGCTAAACTTCCCGCTGCCGGCGACGGACAGGATGGACTTCTTGGTCCACAGCGCCTGGTTCAAGTAGTTTTCGTCAACCTCCTCCTGCGCGCGGATGTAATCGTTGAAATCGTTGGCGAGGAGGTAGAAGTCCTGCGCGCCGCACACCGCGTCGCACACGGGCGCGAAGAAGTCGCTCCAGCCAAAGTACCCGTTCCTGATCTGGTCCACGATTGTGTAAAATTCCTCGGGGACGTTGAAGAATTCGCGCTCGCGCCTCAGGCCGGGCACGACGTCCGCCCTGGCGCCGAAGATGAACATGTTCTCCTGGCCAATCTCCTCGGCGATCTCGACGTTGGCACCGTCCATGGTGCCGATGATGAGGCAGCCGTTCATGGCGAACTTCATGTTGGACGTTCCCGAAGCCTCGGTGCCCGCGGTGGAGATGTGCTGCGAGAGCTCGGAACCCGGGACGATGATCTCCGCGCTGCTGACGTTGTAGTCGGGGAGGAAGACGAGCTGGAGCTTGTCGCCGATCTCCGGGTCCGCGTTCACCGTATCCCCGACGGCGCTGATGAGCTTGATGATCCTCTTGGCCATGTCGTAGCCGGGCGCCGCCTTGCCGCCGATGATGACGCACCTGGCCACCTGCTTCTCCCGCTCCGCCGGCGTCATCGCCTTGAGCGCGTTGTAGCGGTGGATGATGTACATCACGTTCAACAGCTGGCGCTTGTACTCGTGGATGCGCTTCACCTGGATGTCGAAGAGCGCGTTGGGGTTCACGTCCACCCCGGTCTTCTGCTTGACCAGCTCAGCCAGGCGGAGCTTGTTATCGCGCTTCACAGCCGCCCACTTCGCCTGAAACGCCGGGTCGTCGCAGTGCAAACGAAGGTCCGAGAGGAGGTCGAGCTCCTTGATCCACGCGCTGGTGCCGAGGGTCTCCGTGATGAGATCCGAGAGCTTCGGGTTGCAGAACGCCAGCCACCTGCGCTGGGTCACGCCGTTGGTCTTGTTCTGGAACTTCTCCGGCATGATCTGGTAGAAATCCTTAAAGATGGTCGTCTTGATGAGCTCAGAGTGGATCGCCGCCACCCCGTTCACCGTGTGCGACGCGATCAGCGCGAGGTGCGCCATGCGGACGTTCTTCATGCCGTCGCCCTCCTCGATGATGCTCATGCGGCCGATGGTATCGTAGTCGTCGCCCATGATACCCCGGAGCTCCTGCGTAAACCTCCAGTTGATGTCGTAGATGATCTGCATGTGCCGCGGCAGCACGTTCTCCACCAGATCGACCGGCCACTTCTCGAGCGCCTCGGGGAGCACGGTGTGGTTAGTGAACGAGAACACGCGGGTGGTGATGTCCCAGGCCTTGGTCCAGCCCAGCCCGTGCTCGTCCATGAGCAGGCGCATGAGCTCGGGGACGCCGATGGTCGGGTGCGTGTCGTTGAGCTGCAGCGCGACTTTATCGGGAAAGTCGTCAAAGGTATCCTCGTGCGTCACCAGGTACCGGCGGATGATGTCCTGCAGCGTCGCCGACACCATGAAGAACTGCTGCTTCAAACGCAGCTCCTTGCCCTGGTACGTTCGGTCGTCGGGGTAGAGCACCGCGCTGATCGTCTCCGCTCGTTGCTTCGCCAGAATCGCCTGGACGTAGTCACCCGTGTTGAAGGACTCAAGGTCAAACTCCCTGGACGGCTTGGCGGACCAGAGGCGCATGTTGATGGTGTTCGGGGTGTTCCAGCCCGGGATCGGTGTATCGTACGCGATCGCCGTGACCTCCTCGCCGCTGTTCCAGATGTAAGCCTGCCTCCCTTCCACCTCCAATATCTCCACGTTCCCGTAAAACTTGATCGGGTACGCGATGTTCGGCCGTTCAATCTCCCACGGGTTGCCAAAGTTGAGCCAGTAATCCGGGTTCTCGTGCTGGAAACCCTCGATGACTTCCTGCCTGAACATGCCGTACTGGTAGCGGATGCCGTAGCCCCACGCCGGGAGGTTCTCGGACGCCATGGAATCGAGGAAGCACGCGGCGAGGCGGCCGAGACCGCCGTTGCCCAGCGCGGCGTCCCGCTCCTTCTCCACCAGGTTCTCCATCTCGTATCCGAGCTGCTTGAGCGCCTCGCGGTAGGTGCCGTTGAGGTCGAGGTTGAACAGCGAGTTGGTCAGGGACCGGCCCATGAGAAACTCCATGGAGAGGTAGTAGACGCGCTTAGGGTCCTGCTCCCTGAAGTACTGCTGGGTGTCGTTCCAGCTCTCGATGAGCCTGTCGCGGACGGACATCGACGTCGCCTGCGTGGAAAATCGGGGAAGGGGTGGGTGGAAAATGTGGGTGAGTCCTTCGTCTCGCGACGCGGGGATCTGATTGGAAAAAAAAGCAAGAGTTGTTTTGCGCTCCAAAGAAAAGGAACAAAGGTTGCGGGGGATCGCGCGGCGCGCACCTGGTAGGCCTCGAAGTCGTCGAACCTGTATCGGGACCTGGCGAGGGTGTACTCGACGTGGTCCACGATGGACTTTTGCACGCTCAGCACGTCGTTCTTGGCGTACGAGTCCATGAGCGAGTACAGCAGATCCTTCTGCCGCGGGTTGGTCTCGAGGAAGGAGGTGGTGTCCTTCGGCCTGGCGCCCTGGTTGGATTTGAGGTAGTGCGCGTTGAGGACCACCTTGATGACCTGCTTGATGTTGGCGAGATCGTAGACGTCGTCCACCTTGGCGCCGTTATCGCCGGTGACGTAGAAGGTGTCCGCGGTGAGGTCACCCTCCATGTCCACCTCCGTCTTCTCCACGCTCAGCCCGAGGTCCTCCAGCGTCGTCTTCATGAGCTGCAAGATCCCCGGCCTGTTTGTAGCCTTGATCGAGACGATTGTGAACTGCGCGTCGCTGTCGCCGTCGACGACGATGGAGAGGTCCGCGTCGCCCTCGACGTCGCCTCCGATGTCCGCGCCTTCGGCGACCGCGCGGGTCATTCGGCGAGATCCGCGGACGTCCACGCGAGACTTCAGCGCAACCGGGGCGGCGCGACGAGGCCGGACGACGAAGGTGTTGGCGCCCCCCCTATTGTTCGCGCTCCTTGAATTTCTGCCCAGGGGCGCGGCGCCGAGGCGGAGCGCCGCGGGGGCCGACGCGACCGACGACATGGCGCGTGGACGGTTCGGAAACCTCCGCTACACCCAACGGTTGTCCGCCGTGTACGGGGACGGTCCGCGCGAAGGTTTGTGGCGGCCGAAGCGCGACTTGCCCCTCGATCGAGGGGTTGTTGGTTTCGCGCGACAGAAAGATTTTTTCGAGGCGGCGATTGGCTAGTCCCTCCCCACGGCTTGGTCTATGAATCCTCAAATTCGAAATGCTGACAAGGAACTCAAAAAGGGGGATTCAAACTGCGAAAAAGCCCGCCAGATTCGGTTGAGCAGTTGATGATGAGCAGCAGCCTCGACTGCCTGTTCCCTCCCATCTTCTTCGTCTCGAGACTGACCGGGTGGTCAGTCCTCGGGGGCCATCGATGCCGAAGCGTCCCGACCGCGCCCAGGTCCGACTCGATGCGTTCCTATCGCCTCGAGGGGGCGTCGCGTCGACGAGTGGCAAATCGATCCCTCCGCGCGGGTCCTCGATGGGCACCTCATCTCGCGTCGTTGGTCATTTCCATCAGACTGACAACCACAGGGCGTCCGATGGATCTGCCTTTGTGAACTGCCCGGTGTGCGACACCCGCGTGGCGCTGCGGCTGATGAACGAGCACATGGACGGTCCAGCGTGCGGTACCGCCGGCGAGACACGGTGTGATGAACCGAGACAGGTCACCGAGGAACCCGTCCACGGGGGAGAGACGCCCGCGGGAGGAGAGATGGATGCGAGACGGAAGGACTCACCCGAGGTCGAGGAGGGTGGGAAAACCGAGGAAGCCGATGACGACAAGCCGTCGGCGTTGACGGAGCTGATGCGAGCCTCCGCGGTGGAGCCGACGCGACTCCCAGGCCACCACCTCATACCCGACTTCATCACCCCCGACGAGGAAGCCGCGCTCATCGACTTCCTAGACACAGGCGAAGCAGACACCAACCCGTGGAAGCACTCAAACTTCAACGGCAAACACCGCGGGAAGGCGTGGGGGGTCAAGGTGGATCTCAAGCGCCGGACCGTATCGCCCGCGTCGCGCCCGCTCCCACACCTGGTCCAAGCCGTGGCGGATAAGATGTCCGCGACGCAGCATCAGGCCCTGCGCCAGTTCGAACCCAACGAGGCCAACGCCATTTGCTACGACAAAGCCGCCGGGTGCGAGTTGCTACCGCACGTCGACGACAGGCAGATGTCCACGGACCTCATCGTGAACCTATCCCTGTTATGCGACTGCGTGATGACGTACGTGGAGGACGCGGGGCGGGACGGTCGGAGCGGGTGGGAGGGCGCGGAACGGGCGAAGAAGGTGGACGTGTTTCTGCCCAGGCGAAGTCTTCAGGTACAGAGCGGACCGACGAGGTATAACTTCGCGCACTCCATTCGGAACGAAAACCTTCGTGGTCCGCGACGGGTTTCGATCACGTTCAGGCGGAGCCGCACCCCGACGACGCGCACGCGTGTCCGAGGGGATTAGAGAACATACACACGTAGCTAGCTAGTAGTTCGATGGATACGATTAAGAATAGTCTCAGAGTTCGGGCTCAGTCGTTATCAGCGGCTCTGGCTCGGTCACCGGCTCCATCTGCGGTGGGATGCCGCCGTTTGACCACGTCATGCTGCGCCACGTGAACACATCCGGGCCCAGCTGGAACCTGAGCAGGAGCAGGATGCACAGCAGCGGCCACGCGAGCTCGAACGCCGGGTGCGCGGCTACCTTCGCCGCCGCCGTCCTGAAAATCACGACAGCCCTCCGGCCCGCGTCGGCGTAGGCGTCCGCCGGTTCGTTCGCATCCGCCGCGCCGTTCGCGTGCGACGTTTCCCCGTGCCGGTTCGTATCCCCCGCCTCGGCCCCTTCGAGCCACCGCGACTTGTTCGGGTTGTGAACCGGCGCCTGTTTGGGTGGCCGGGCCGGCGACTTGGGCGACTTGGGCGCTTTTGACGAATTTGATCGCCTGGCGCCGCCGCCGTCCGACCCGTTCACCGATCCGTCCTTCACGCGCATCACGTCCAGCAGCGCCTGCCTCAGCTCGCCGATGATATCCGTCGCCTCCCGTAGCTTCTGTTCCGCGGCGTCGGCGTCGTCATCGGCGTCCGCCCTGGCCGCCGCGAGCTCGTCCTCCGCGGTGACCCGCGCCGATCGTTCGTTTTCCAGCGCCGCCGTCGCCGTCTCGAGGTGGTGCTCCAGCGCCGACTTGGCCTCGCGTTCCGACGCGATCATCTCCAAAAGTGAGTTGACGGTCTCGTCCATCTCCGTCTCGGTGATGGTGGGCGCGCCGCCGGAGCTGTCGCGGCCCGCGCCGGAGAGCCCGCCGCCCGACTCGGTCCGTTGCATCTGATTCTGTCCATTGACTCTTCCATCCGTTCCATTGGGCCGGTCCTGTCCTTTGGCGGATGCTCGCGCCGCCTTGGCCTTCTCCCGCTCCTGCTCGAGCTCTCCCACTAAGCGGACTTTATCGTTCCGCAGCACCGCAGCCTCCATCTGTACCCTCGCGAGTTCCTCTTGGCACTCCCGCAGCTCCGTCTGCAGCGCGGCTTGCAGCCTGAGCTGCGCGTTGGGGTTGGTCGATTCGCTCCGATTCGTTCCGCGGTCGTCCTTGTCCGTCTGGGTGCCCCTGTCGTCCGATCGCTCCGACGCCGCGCGGCTGGGGACGCGAGCGGCTCTGCGCTGGTCCGTCGGTGGGTGGGCGGCATGGTCGGCGACGTCCTCGACGCGAACCCACGCGCCTTGCCCGTGCCGGCCTGAGGATTCCGGATGCCGGCCCGTGGACGGGGCTCGATTGGACCCCCCGCCCTGCGATCGCCGGTCGCCGCCGCGCTGCGACCCGCTGCCCTCCGAGACGGAATGCGCGCCGCCGCCCGATACCCGCGCCTGCGCGCCGTAGAAGTTCACCTGCGCGGAGTGGTCCGGCCGCGGGGGCTCGCCGCGGCTGCCGCGACCGGACTTTTCGCTCCCCGCCCGGGACGACTGCCTCGAGCCCGAGCGCGTCTTGGCGAGCCGCTGTAGGCCGTCCGCGGAGGAGAATATGCTCGCGTCGCCGCCGGAGAAGACCTTGCGGTCGAACCCGCCGGCGCCTCCGTCCCTCTCCATGGCCACGGGGGAGCGCGCTTCTAAGTGCCGTTATCGAAGAATTGGCGTCCATTCAGTTTTCTCGGCCTGGCCGCGACGGGCGCCAATGCCAAATCAATCCGAGTCTCGCTCCCTCGGCACAGGCCGTGGCGCCGTATCACGGGCATCGACGTGCGATGCGGCGGTCGGACGATGATACCGACGCGTCATTGCGTATTCCTTTGCGC
>ENA-UOXV01007867-UOXV01007867.1-marine-metagenome-genome-assembly--contig:-NODE-7867-length-10654-cov-6.383998_pt1 | contig 10654 bp, 13 predicted proteins | sample MGYA00238165_ERZ766961 | MGnify/ENA primary metagenome ERZ766961 (study PRJEB28924, sample SAMN03173240) | marine metagenome | biome: Marine; feature: Water; material: Subsurface seawater | place: North... | reverse complement strand
GAGGCGTGTCCAGTCAGTACGGGAGGGAGGGGGGGGGGTACCCGTGTTTTCTTCCTCTCGCTGGCCAGCGCAGCATGATCCTCGTGCTTCCTGAGGTCGCGTATTTGGTATGCTGCGCCACCCGTGGCTTGCCATTGCACTCGCAGGACGGCGTGTGCCCGACTCGCCGCCTGCGAGTCGGCGTCCCGCGAGTCGTCTGCCGGTGCCAACGCCACCAGGTTGAGTTCCGTATCGCGATTTGTCCCATCGTCAGTCATCAAGACCTCAGGACTAAATGCGAACAGCGCCTCTGCCGGATGGCTTCGGGCGGCCTGCACCGTGCACCACAGCTCGGGCAGGGGCGAAGACCGAGCAGCTGCAGCCAGCAGTCGTGGCGAAGGACGGCCTTCGCCTCGTCGCAAATCTGCGCGATGGACTGAACTCGCAGGCTCTTGAGCCCGTCCGCCACGCTCGCGGCACGACCGATCATCCAGTAGTGGGGGCTCCCCTTGGTCCCGATCAACCCGCGCGCGGGGGGCTGCACACTCAACGATGTTCTCGAGCACTCCGACGCCAAACTCGACCGGGCGCCAGACGGCGCGCGAATGCTGCGCACCGCCAACCGGTTGGTGTCTCGTGACGCAAAGGCAGCTGAGCGGCTGCCTCGCGGCGCGACGAGCAGCTGCGCGGCACGGGCTGCAGGGCAAGAATGGTAATTACTTCGTGCCGACGTGAGTCAGAGTTGCTGCGAAGCTCGCTGGCGAGGTCTCACGCATGCGCTCCTGGGACGACACGGTCTTGCTCGATGCGTCGGCGGCACTCATCTTGAAGTGTGTGTCCTCGCTGGGATACTGCACCACGGACTCTTTACCGCTCTCGTAGCGCACCATGTACCGTCGAGGCGACGCACCGTCTTGAGATTGGTCCAGAATGCAGCGGACCGTTCCAAGCCACCACATGTCGAACAGGCACTGCAAGCAGCCACCCCGGTAAGCTGGCTCCCACGCCACCGCGCATGGGGACCAGGCGGCAGCACACCTCGACTTTATCGCCAGACGTGGGCGGGTCGTCCTCCCTGCCAAAGGGCTTGATCAGGCGCGTTTCGGGCCCCGGCACTTCCTGCACCTGCCAGTACGAATCGTCGTCGAATTGCACTCGCCACCACTTCTTCTGAGAATTGAACGCCGTCAATTTTCCAGCGAACCATTCGTGCGAGCGCACCTGCATTGCACATTGAGCACGTCTCAGTTTGTGGGCCTACATTGGCCGTGGCGACCAGGTTTTGAATGCTGGTCGCTTCTGCAAGACAACGCGGCCACAAACCCCTCTTTTTGAAACCTTACCTCGATAACATCGCCCATCTGAAGCGTCTCTGGGGGTGCCCGCTTCTGCTTCTTGTTTTTATGCGCGGCTTTACCCTTGTTCTTCTTTGCCCCCCCCCCCTCTTCTTCTTGCTTTACGGTCGCCGGCCGGTCTCTCAACATCATTTTGCGGTCTTCTCCGTGCTCTGGACTCCCTGCGGGCCCAGCTTCGTCGAGACCGGTGTCCTCCAGCGCCCGCTTGGATGCAGCCCGGGCGAGAGGTGGCCCATTGCTCGGCACGATGCATCTTGCGCGAGAATTACTCGGCACGATGCAGCGTGGGTGTTCCTCAATCTCAGCGGGGGCGATCTGGGTCTCCACTTCCATGTTCCGTCTGCGCGTTTTGGGACGGGCCTCTTCGCTCTCGTCCTCTTCCTGCACGAGAGCGTCACTTCTGTGGGTTGCTTTGGATTCCATTTTGCTTGCATTCTCAGAAGGCTGCGCTTGACGGATGTTGCGATAGCTCCGCTGAATTACGCGTTCCTCCCCGTCTGCACGCCAACGCGGTTAGCGACTCCACAATTCAACAAAGTACCACCTGGCCGTCTCGGCCCGGACCGTCGAAAGAACACTTGCTGGTTCAAGGACAATTCCACTACGTCATGTCCAGGTGCTCCCTTCCCGAGGACGACAGCTCTGCACTGCAAAGATGCCGGATATGGTTTTACCATCGAACTGGATCGTCCAGGTCTTCGCGTCGAGCTTGACAATCTCACCCTGATACCATTTCTTGTCGGCTGGAGAAGCAATGCACATGAGCAGCTGATGATTGCCCGGCCGCACTGAAGTACAGCACAGAAGGGGCGCATCGGGCTGTTCGGGATCGGGCGCTTACCAAACTGCACCTCAACGCGGTCGGTCTGCGCAAAGATTTTCTCAGTCCCAGCTGCTGCGACGAAGGGGAGCTTGATCTGACGGGACATCCAGTCCAATAGAACAAAGACAGCGCGAGATTCTCAACGGGACCGGGCCGAACGCAAGCAGCGAGGCGAGCCCTCCAGCTCGCCCAGATAAAAAGTGACTCCCGCCAAAAAATGGGAGCGAGTCGCTTTACGCAGACCCCCCAAAGTTGCCGTTTTTGGGACCCTCACACTGCGGTCTTTGCCGGCGTTTGGGCGGGCAGATCAGGATGGGCGACCGTCAGGACGGAGACAACCAGCAGGCCCAGCCTGGAAACTTCCAGCAGGGTCAGGCAACCGACTTTGGCGGCCCGGCGAACTTTGATGACGACGCGTACGGGGGCAAGGGCCCTGCGTTCCCGTCGCAGTCCGCATTTCCAACAATGGAGGTGCATCATTCCGGGGATGCAGCGCGGTCGCTCGGTATCACTTTTGCCGGGCGTAAGTGGCTTCTGACCCTTCACCAGCCCATCTATCGGGACATGGACAACCAGCCGGCGCAGTTCATCAAGCTGGCGAACGTGATCGTCGCTATCCTGATCGTAATCGGAGCGTTTTACCGATTCATCGCCTCCTTCTCTGGAAGCATCGCGGTGCCCTACTGCGACGTCCAGAAGTTTGCTGAAGAGTTCTGTGTTGCGGGCACGGACCCTTCCACCTGCTCCATTCCGATAGATCCGAACGGAACTGCCAAGGGAACGGAAGTGGCTCTGAATTGCGAGTGGGTCAAGCAGCACACCTCTCTTCCCTCCGACGGATTCGAGCTCTTTATCCAGGCCTGCTTTGTAATTTACTTTGGATTCGTGAACTTGATGGAGGAGATCAACGACCGTGCTGTCCAGGGACTCATGGGCCAGCTGACCTTTATGTCAACCCTGCATGGTCGCGGGCTCTATCTCCTCTTCGTGTCCGCGCTTCTCATGTCCCACTCGCACTCGATGCTCATGGTCGTTTCGGCCCTGGTCATGACGGTTGCATTCGGTTATCTCGTGCTCGCCGTCCTGTGCAAGTACACCGGCCACGGAGAGCGGCTCGGCGTCCATGCGTACCAGGTGCAGATGAACTCTGACCATGGCATGCAGGGAGGTGAGACGCAGGCAGCGGTCTGATGTCAGCACTTGCACTTGGGACTGCGATCTGTGGAATGGGCAGGATAGGTCTCATTCTGTTCATTCCGCAGCAAGATTTTGCTCGCCTCTGTATGCAATGAGTGTACTCGGCACGCGCGGTGGATACCCCAAATCTGGGGACATCTGGAGACCCTCGAAGTGATTCTTTCGGTTAATAAAGGAGTGGATGCCATTGCACTGTGGGCCTCTTCTGACATCTACCTGCAGAGCGCACCGAGCCTGGTTGCGGGTAGCGAGCCTTCAACTGCCCCGGCGTGAGTCTCGCGGGGGCCTTCATGACGAACGGAGTTCCCAGCTGTCACGTTAAGAGCGAAGGAAAGGGACAACATGGTGGAGGCCAGTGCAAGTGAGGAGGCTGCGGGGCGCGACGGGGAGTATCGGTTGTTGATTTGGCCATCTTTCGTGAGACGACGAGTGATAATTACAGCACTTGCACTCGTGGTTCTCGCGTGTGCGGCTGTTCAGGGCTCTGCTGCTGCGGTGGGCCGCAAGCAAATTCACAACCTGTGGGAGGAAGGGGAGACGGTCGAGGTCTACATCTACACTTCCGAGCAGAACGAACCATTCTATGGCAGAGGCGCGCTCTTCAACGAGACGCGACCTGTATATAGGAACACCACGACGTTTGGAGAGTCGCTCTCTCTCAAGTCTGTACAGCCGGTCCGATCCCCAAGCCTCAGATTCAGAAGCATGGACCCGATTGCTCGATGTTCCACCCGCACAGTGGGTGACATTGATCAATTCAGAGCCTCAGTGACAGGTTTTGTGCATGCAAGTCTGTTCACGCCTTCTGATAGCTCACATCGCACTCTCACACGCGCACCGTGACGCATGGGTCTGTCCTCGCGCAGGTCAACGTGTCCGTCCCGCGCGATGTCAGGCGCAACCAGACGTCCCTCTTCGCGCACGTCTTTATCTGCCGGCGCGGATCAGACCCGAATCCCTTCTCGGAAGCCGCGCGGGCAGACAGGGAGCGCTCGCGGAACGTGATTTACCGCGGGGTCGACCTCACGCGCATCCTCCCCGAAATCAAGAAGCCGCACTTGCGCTTCCTCCTCCGCGACCCACCCCCGCCCCCGCCCGCCCCATCGCTCCAGGCCGGAGGAAAGCGGATCCTGCCCTACTGGGCGCCGCGGCTGGCGCTCTTTGTGGTGACGGACTTCTCGACGTATGCGGAGATGAACGAGGAGCACGTTTCGCCGTACATGCTCTACTTCTTCACGCAGGGCTCGGACTCGTACGACCTGCGGACGCGGACTTATGTGCCTGTCCTGCACGTGGACGATCTTGGCACCCTTCAGAAAGACTTGCTCATGCTAAACGAGACGACAGGTGTCCTCCCGCCCCGCGGCGCTGACAGCACTTGCACAAGCGTGCCACTGACGCTAGGGAGGGCGCAGTCACGATGCCTCTGTCGATTTCGATCGAGCCGGTCGGGAAGAGCCGCTTCGAGTGGATGCTGAAGATGGAGCAGTCGGTCCAGATGCACCGCGAGCTCGGCACCCCCGAGAGTGAAATGGAGGAGGTGCGGCGGATGTTTGTTGAGACCTCCTCGTGGCTCCTGATCGTGACCATCGTGGTGTCCTTCGTGCACCTGCTCTTCGACATGTTGGCATTCAAAAACGACATCCAGTTTTGGTCCGGACTCAAGTCCACCAAGGGCATTTCAGTGCAGTCCATCTCCGTCTCGACAGTCATGGAGGTGGTGGTCTTCTTTTACCTCGTCGACACAGAGACGTCGTACCTTGTCCTCTTCACTGTAGCAGGTTCCGCCCGCGGCCGCACCCATCGGCACTTCTTCCCATCGCTGTGAATACGTCATCTTACTGCTTCAGCTTGCTCTCATGCTGCGTCTCATGCCCCTTTGCTCTCATGCCGCATCTCATTCCCCTTCTCGCGCAGGGACGATCGTGGTTAACAGTTGGAAGCTGCTGCGCGCCTGGCGCATGATGGGCGGAGCAGGTCCTGCCCGAGCAGGGGACAAGAGCGCGCCACCAACGCCCGAGGAGAGCAAAGAGATTGAAGCCTCCGTGGAAGCGCAGCGGGTGAGCCAGCAGATCGACCGCCTCGCGGCCCGCTACTTGTTCCACTGCCTCGCGCCGCCCATCCTCGGCTACGCGGTCTTCTCGCTCGTCTACGAGCAGCACAAGGGCTGGTACTCGTGGCTGCTCAAGTCGGGGGTCAACTGCGTGTACGCTGTGGGCTTCATGATGATGACCCCGCAGCTCTTCCTCAACTACAAGTACAAGTCCGTGGAGCACCTTCCGTGGCGCGCGCTCGTGTACCGCGCTCTGAACACCTTCATCGACGACCTCTTCGCGTTCGTGATCCACATGCCCGGGATGCATCGCATGTCGGTGTTCCGCGACGACATCGTGTTTGTCATTTACATCTACCAGCGCTTCATCTACTCAAAGCGGCGCCCGGCCGCCGACTGGCCTGCCGAGGACAAGCCTGCGAAAGAAGCAGCCACGGCACCAGCAGAGGGGAAGAAGGCTAATTAGACAGCCGCAGCAGCCAAGGGAAAGCCGTTCAAGAATTCCTCGGCCACAGTAGAGTCGGACAAGGACACTCTGTTCTGTACTGACTCTCTTTGCATGCCGTGACAACACCCCGCTGTCCACAGCCCCCAACTGCTCAAGCACACCCCCAATCCTTCTGGCGCACTCTTGAGCCTCTCCTACCGCCGACACGCTAGTACTTTGCGCGAAACGCAAGCGGCGCCGGCGGCTGGCGCGCCATCACAATGTTGCCCTGGCTCGTCGATGCGCTCGCGCGGCTGCGGCGGACGTGGGAGGCCGCGACGTCCTGCGCGTGGCGGATGGCCTCCGGGGTCGCACGTGCGGTACCTATCCGCCGCCGCACGGGGTCCACAGGCTGCGCCTCGTCGGCGTGCTGCTCGGGGCTCTCGCCGTCATCCTCGTCCGCGCCGCCTTGCAGAGCGGCCTTCTTCCCCTTCTTAGGCTTCAGCCTGCCGCCACGCGCCAGCCACGTAAGCACCTCGGCACCGCCGAAGCACAGGGCGCTGTGCAGATCACGCGCGGGCCAGGCCGGCCAATGCCCCCCGCTTCCGCTCTGCCCTCGATGGATGGCCCCCAATCCTGACGTGGCCAGCGGCGCAACTGGCCCAACCCAGCGGCAAGAATGCCGGGCGGCAGCTCGGGAAGATATTCTGAGCAACACTACTCGGCGCTCAAACCGCGACACGACTCGTGCGTCAATGAGCAGTAGAAGGGCCGGCAGGGACGGGGCCGTACAGGAAGCTGGCAAACGGGTCCGTCATCTTGGAGGAGGCGCCCTTCTTGCCCATTTCGGTGTTCCAGAAGTTGGACACGGCATTGCCGACAACATAGTTCGCAAAACCCACTCCCGCATGCGTCGCACCGTAGGCCTTGCTCTTTAGAGACGTCTGTACCGGCGGAAAGTACTCTTGCACCTCCTTGGCCCCACCTGCGCGTCATCACGGGAAGGTCACTCACTTGCCGCACATATGTTAGTCAGAACGCCCTGCAGAACCAACAGATCAGCGTTTTCTGTGATAAAGTTCTTATTCTGAAAATTGGGGAGTGCTAGCGAACCTGAGACGAGCGTCGTGGCGGCGAGGAGGGCTCCCGCAAAGCAGGCGACTGCGAAGGTGAAGATGAACACCGTAAACGGAGTGTGGTTGACCCAGTGCTTCTGCCAGCCCTTGGAGTTGAGGAGTGTGGACTTCTCGTCGTTCTTTGAGCTCCTGCTCGATGTAGACTTCCCCATATCGCGAACCTGACCTGTTGAGCTTCGGACCTCCTCGGGTGGAGGTTGCGGTGTCACCTCGCCAACGAACGAAAGTCAATTCCTCAAAAGAAAGGTTTACACACAGGAAAGTTGAACATTCACTTTGCGTTCACTTAACCTGGGCGACTTTTCGATCCGGGGAGCGAAGGGGGGCGGGGCACGCGTTTCTGGCGGGATGGCGCGACCGCGCGGCGTGGCCACAGCAGGTAAGATTGCACCATGCAAGTTGACCCATGTTGCGTGTTAATTTCCATGCTCGAATACGTTCGTTTCGGCTCGATGTAAGGTCTCATCTGACTGTTGCTGCACTCCTCGCAGTGGCTGCGCTGGTGCTGCTTGGGACAGTGCGGGGGCAGTATGTCGCGAGGCCCGACGACAAGCGGCGGAATTTGCCGCCACCAACTGGCTGTGGTCATCCGGACTATTCGCGAGAGTGTCCGATCTGGATGCCCGATGGCTACAAGCACCGATCGGACATGAGTCCATACGAACCGCTGCTCGTTCAGCAGGACGTGCCTTGCACAGCGGGGCCGGCAACCTGCACCAGGCTGAGTGGTCAATACGCGTGTACTCCTGGGATGCTGAAGCTTAGTGCCATGCCGGCGGGCTCGACTTCGTTCCATGAGCTGAAGCCGGGTAGTCCGGCCGTGTGCGGACACGGGAATCGGGAGTTCTCTTTCCTCGTGAGCAAGCGGCCCAAGGTGAAGTCAGTGTTGCTCTTCCTGATGGCCGGGGGAATGTGCTGGGACGCAAAAACATGCGGGGACCCGAAGATGCGCAGCATGGCTGTGGATGCGATGATTGATCCCGCGGAGTTGGCGCCTACGGTGCCCATTGCGTACAAAATGGCGACATCTAATTCGGGGCGCTTCAACGCGGGAATTTTGAGCGACACGAACACTGACTTCAAGGACTGGTCAGTTGTGATGGTTCCTGACTGCACGGGCGACCTGCACGTGGGGAATCGGTCGTACACGTATGACCCGGGGCACACGACGTGCATCACCGCGCACCACCGCGGAGGCGTCAACACGGGGCTTGCGGTCCAATGGATGCTTGAAGAATTCCCTGAGCTCGAGCACGTTGTGATCATCGGCACTGGGCTCCCGGCATCCAAGGCTAGTGGGGGGCATGGTGCGGCGTTTTGGACGACGTACATCCAAAGTATGGCGCCGAAGGCCAAGGTCCGGACCATCGTGGACTCTTCGATGGCTGTGTTTGGGCCCGATTGGCAAAAGGCGATGGCGGATGACCCGTGGGGTACGCTGGCGACGCGTGTGGGGCCCAAGTCGGACCACTTCCTGATGCCGCACCCGGGGGACTGGTTCATCGCATACGATGACCTCGCATCGCTCTATGAGAAGGCTGCTGCACGCATGCGCGCGCTCGCGTTCCTCGACATCTCCTCAGTCGGGGACGCGGTGCAGCGTGCATGGTTCCAGATGACCGGGGGTGAGGATCTTGACTGTTGCCTTGACGGGTGCGGCTGCGAGGGCATGGACCCTGATCAGCGCACGGGGCTGCTTGACTGGGCCAAGGCCCGCAAGGTGGCGATTCTGCGGCGGGCACGCATCGTTCGCAGGGAGCTGAACCTGTATTTCCAGCACCACTACCGTTCCTGGATCACGGCGGGTGAGGCACACTTTCAGCTGATGAGCAACGCAAGGATGATGCAGAACGTGAACGGTGGCACCTCAGGACGAACGCTCACCAGCTTCATCAAGAGCTTCGTGGAGTCCAACATCGTGCTGAACCAGGAGGGCTTCGTCGCGCAGTCGACGCTCCCGGACGTGTCTTATTCCGCACGTGTTTACGGCTCTGCTACTTGCACGCAGTGCCTGGACGGCGTGCTCGGCGCACGGACAGAGTCGGCTGAGGTGTGCAACATGACGGCTGGCCCTGGTGAATCGCTCTTCTCGGTGGCGCCGAAGTTCGGGACCGACTGGATGCTACTGTGGTCGCTCAACGGCGGGGACACGCCTGATTCGGCCAAAGTCGGCTCTCTGTACCGCTTCGCGCACGAATATGTGGTGCGGGCGGGCGAGTCGCTGGAGGGGATCGCCGCGCGCTTCGGGACGACTGTGGACGCGCTGGTGAAGCTCAACTACAACCTCATCACGCACATCCAGAATCCTCAGAATCTTCAGCCAGGCGACAAAATCTGCGTGCTTCCGGGCCTGCCCAAGGTGGTTGATCGCCAGGGGAACCCCGTTTGTCCTTCGGAGAAGCAGATCCTGTGGCCTGGCGTGTCGCGTCAGGGCCCTGTAGACGTTCCCCAGGAGGCACCCTTCAACAAGGACCCTCTTCCGGGAGTGGAGGACTCGAACTAGGCGCGCCGTATCTCAACCACAATCTGAAGGGTGCGTGGAGCAGAGGTTCGTGTGTGTGTGGGCGGAAGCGCGAGTGAGAATGAACCGGAACGCACGATCATGAATCGCACGCATCCTTTGCAGCAAGCACATGCAGCGAGCACATGCAACGAGCACAGGCATCGCATGCTCTCAGATCCGCAACTCACCGGAATCCACACCCCCGACCATGTAAATCTTGCTTTCTGTACTACCTAGCTCGTCCTTGCTACATCAACCTGACCCTAAGCACCTCCAGAGGGTGGCAATGCGCTGCTGGTTGCAGCCGCTGCGGCATCCTTGGCGGTGTTGAAGAACTTCGGGCGCCCGCGAAAGACAATCGGCTTGTAATCAGGCGTGGCCTGCTCCAGCTTCTTGAAGGTAATCAACACCTGAACGTGCAGCGTCCCGCGCGGTGAGGCAGCCGAGGCTGCGCGGGACGCTCGGGGCGCTCGCCGCAGGGCAGTGCGGCAGGGCAGGGGCCCACCGCCGTGGTGTTGTCCGTCTCCGTTGACTGCACCGCGGCGGTGACCGTCGAGCGCAGCGCGGCCTCGAGGTTGTTGTTGTTGGTGGCGAGCGCGCGGCGGATGTGCGCGACGGCCGCGCCGCACGTCGCGAAGCCGTGCGAGTGGTTGTCCTTGTCCCAGAGCCCGTCGGACGCCAGGAGCAGGAACTCGTCGCCGGGCGCGACGCGCAGGCTCCGCACCTCCGGCTCGGCGGTGAGCCCCTTGAGCTTCGCGCGCTGCGCGAGCACCACGTCACCGAAAGCCCGCGTGACGCAGAGCATCCCCGCGAGCTTGCCCCACTCGATGCTCGCTCCCGAGCCCTTGACTCGCTCCACCTCCGCCCAGTTGCTGCATCCGTGGTCCTGCGTCAGCTCCACCGCCTCCCCGCCCGCCCGCGAGAGCACGGCGCGGCAGTCCCCCACATGCGCCACGGCCACGTCGCGCCCGCAGAGCGCCACCGCCACCGCAGTCGCCCCGCTCGAGTCCTCCTTCCCTCCCATCGACTCGCCCCACCACTTGCGCGCCCCGCTCACCGCATCGCCACTCGCCCCCTTGTGCCCTGGGCTGTCAACCGCGTCGCTGCCACCCCACGCACCTGCCCTCCCTGCGAGAGGGACGCGGCGTGTCCAATTAGTACGGGGTGAGGGACGCGGCGTG
>ENA-UOXV01007865-UOXV01007865.1-marine-metagenome-genome-assembly--contig:-NODE-7865-length-10656-cov-13.418451_pt1 | contig 10656 bp, 10 predicted proteins | sample MGYA00238165_ERZ766961 | MGnify/ENA primary metagenome ERZ766961 (study PRJEB28924, sample SAMN03173240) | marine metagenome | biome: Marine; feature: Water; material: Subsurface seawater | place: North... | reverse complement strand
TAATGAATAATGTTTGTATAATTAATATTAAGCTAATGCTTAAGGTTTTTTTATAAATAGAAATTTTTCTTGAAAAATTATCCTTTAGTATCGTTATCATTAAAATTAGAATAAACACAATAGGTGAAAAAACTATTGTGTTTCTGTAGTTTGCTTCTGCAAGGAGTTTACCTTTTTTATTATTATTTTTTTCTGCTAGTTCTAATAATTCAAAAAAATTATATTCGTTATATTCCACAACTCTATTTGTTGATTTTTTGGGGGTACTACTTTTAATTTCAATATTATATTTATCAAATTTTAAAATTGTCGATTTACCTTGTTTATCAGTTATAATTTTGGTTCCATTTTTTAGAACCAAAAAGAGATTATCATCTATACTTAGAAAACCATTTTTTGCATAATACTCAGTTAAATTTAATGGATCAGTCTTATCTTGTATAAATATTTGTGACAAATTATTGTCTTCAGAGCTTCCTATGAAAATTGTTTGGTTCTCATTTAAATCTATAAAAACATTATCCTTTAAAACAAAATTCTTTGAACTATTTCTAATTTCATTTTGTAAAGTTTTAAAACTTTCATAACTTTTGGGTAGAATAAGATGTGATATGATAAATAAAATTAAAGCAGATATAATAGAAATTAAAATAGCAGGTTTACTTATTTGCATTTCACTAAAACCAGCAGATTTCATTACAATAATCTCTTTGTCGTTTTGTAGTTTTAAATAAGAAATCATACACCCTGCAAAGGTTCCAAAAGGTAATGCTATTAATAGCCAACTGGGTAAGCTATAGGCAGATAAAAGAAAAAAATCTAATAAGTTAGCACCATTATTTATTATTAATTTTATGCTTTTAAAAGATTGACTGAGCCAAATCACACTGACAAAAACTAAAGTAGAAACAAATACACTTTTTATAGATTGTATGAAAATATAATTAGTCACAATCATTAATTAATTTATCCAAAAATTTACATTATTCTTTATAAAATTTATTAATTAATATATTCTGGTTTCCCACATAATTATAGTAATATTTCACTGAGGATAAAAATGGTAAATGATAGGTTTCTTAAATTTGAATATGAAAAGAATAATACAAAGACTAAATTTAAAACCAATAATGTAATACATATTTTATTTTATTCTGAGAATAATTCACTTTTATCTAAAGTATTAGAAAAAGATAAAGACTTATTAAATTTCTTTAATAAAACCATCATTAATAAATCAACCAGTAGTTTTCTTGTTAGGACAGAAAAAGGTAATTTTTTGTTAATTAGAAGAAAAACTAAAATGGATGATTTAAAACTGAAATATTTACAAGATTTAGGTGGAACTATATTTAATAAAATTAAATCTATAGGTTGTTCTGAAATAAAATTTTATGAAGATAATCCTAAAATTCTAGAACAACTTTGTTTAGGGGTTTTGTTAAGTTCTTATAAATTTGATAATTATAAAATGGGTAAGTCTAAAGACATCGTTGATTTAAAAAAAATTACAGTTGTAACAGAACAAAATGAAAATTTTTCAAAAATGTTTGATGAAATTAAAAATCTTGCACAGGGTGTCTTTAAGGCTAGAGATTTAGTTTGGCAACCACCCAATATACTCTATCCTTCAACCTTTGCTGATGAATGTAAGAAACTAAAAAAAATTGGTATAAAGGTTAACGTCTATGATGAACAACAATTAGACAAAATGGGGATGAGCGCTTTACTTGCAGTTGGTAGGGGTTCAAGAAAAGATAGCAGAGTTGTCATTATGGAATGGCTTGGGGGTAAAAAAAATACTCCTCCAATGGCATTTATAGGAAAAGGAGTGTGTTTTGACTCTGGTGGCTTGTCTTTAAAACCACCTAAATCTATGGAGGATATGAAATGGGATATGGGTGGTGCTGCTACAGTTACTGGATTGCTTGAATCTGTAGCCCTATCAAAACTCAAATTTAATGTAATTGGTGTATTAGGGCTAGTTGAAAATATGCCAGATGGAGATGCTCAAAGACCTGGAGATGTAGTGAAATCTGTTTCAGGTCAGACAATTGAGGTGTTAAATACAGATGCAGAAGGAAGATTAGTTCTGGCAGATCTTCTCTCGTGGACAGAAAAAAAATATAAACCAAAATTCATGATAAATTTAGCAACATTAACAGGTGCTATGATAGTAGCTCTTGGAAATATAAGAGCAGGACTATTTTCAAATGACGAAAAAATCTCCAAAGCGATTTTTGATGCAGGAGAGTTTACTGGCGAAAAAGTATGGGCTATGCCATTAGATGATGATTATGACCAATTAATAAAAACTGAAATAGCTGATATGAAAAATATTGGTGGTCCGGGTGCAGGTTCTATTACAGCAGCTTGTTTTTTAAAAAGACATGTTGAAAAAACTCCTTGGGCACACCTAGATATAGCTGGAGTTACTTGGAAAAATAAATCTACACCATCAATCCCTTACGGAGGTGTAGGATGGGGTGTAAGAATGCTTTATCATATGATAAAACAATATTAATTGAGTAATATTATTAAAACATCTTGATTATTAAACTTTTTATATATAGTTAAAAGAAAAAAGTTTTGGAGATTTTTATGCCTATTGAAAACACCTTATCAATAATCAAACCTGACGCTACAGAAAGAAATTTAACTGGAGCAATCAACTCTAAATTAGAAAAAGCTGGGTTAAACATTGTTGCTCAAAAAAGACTTCAATTGTCTAGAGCAATGGCACAAAAATTTTATGAAGTTCATAAAGATAGACCATTTTATAACGATTTAGTTGATTTTATGATTTCAGGTCCTGTCGTTGTACAAGTATTATCAGGTGAAAATGCAGTGATGCTAAACAGAGAAGTAATGGGTGCAACTAATCCCTCAGAAGCAAAAGAGGGAACAATTAGAAAAGAATTTGCGTTAAGCATAGAAGCTAATTCTGTTCATGGATCAGATAGCTTGGAAAACGCTAAAAATGAAATCTCATTTTTCTTTTCCGGTATAGAAATAGTTGAATAAACTTATTTCCTAAACTAAAAAAATTGCCATTAAAGCAACAATTATTATAACTGCAACAGTGCTATAAGTAGTGTACTTTAAGAAATTATCATAAAATTCTTGGTGTTGTTGCGTATCTTTATCCAACTTTTTATTCATTGATTGCTCCTTATGTTTAAAATTAAAACCATTAAATTTCTTCAGTTCTCCAACCATCAAAAACAACGTTTTTATGTAACTTATTTTCTTCCATTGAACCTATCAAAAATGCATCATATCCAACATTGTTTATGTCATTTATAACATTTTTAGCATCATTTCTATCAACAAAAATGAGGAGACCTATTCCGCAGTTGAATGTTTTTAACATTTCATAAAGTGATATATTAGCTTTCTCTTTTATCCATTCAAAGAGAACAGGCATTTGATAATTTTTCATATTAAAATTAAGAGTAAGGTCTCTACTAAATGAACGTGGAGGGTTTTCAATAAGACCTCCTCCAGTTATGTGGCAAACAGATTTTACTCTATCATTCTCATTCGCAGCAAGAAAAGCTTTGGTATATAAAATTGTAGGTTGCATAAATATTTCTGAAAAAGACTTAGTTTTATCAAAATCTGATTTTTGGAAAATATCAATTGAGTAAGTATCTATTATTTTTCTTACTAATGAATAACCGTTTGAATGAACACCGCTACTTGATACAGCTATCACGGAATCACCTTTTTCCACGCTATCAGGTTTTAAAAGTTTATCTCTTTCAACAGCTCCAACACAAAATCCTGCTAAATCAAAGCTATTGTTTTGATAGTGTCCAGGCATTTCAGCTGTTTCCCCACCAATTAGTGCACAGCCAGACTCTTTGCAGCCTTCGGCAATACCTTTTATAACCTCAATAGCAACTTTTCTATCTAATTTACCTGTAGCGTAGTAATCCATAAAAAAAAGAGGTTGAGCTCCTTGAGCTAAAACATCATTTGCACACATTGCTACTAAATCTATCCCTATATTGAAATATGAACCTGTTTTAATAGCTAATTGTAGTTTTGTACCAACACCATCAGTACTTGAAATAAGCAACGGATCTTTAAAGCCTGATTTCTTTAAATCAAAAATACCTCCAAAACCTCCTATTTTGGCGTTCGTCCCATTTATAGATGTGGATTCAGTAATATTGGAAATGTCAGAAACAAGCATGTTACCTTCATCAATATTTACGCCAGATTTACTATAGGTTATTGGAGTTTTAACAGAATTTTTTGCCATAAGGTAAATCTTATTTAAAAATTTATTAAGTTGAGTATCTTATTTATATCGTTCTTATAAGTTTTATTAAATTAATTATTGATATATCTATGTTATACTTACTTATCAATTAAAATATCAGGTGATTAAGTAAATGATATTAAAAAAATTAAATTTATTTTTTTTAATTTTTATTAAATTCTTCTTTTTTACAACATTGTCATTTGGTTCAAATAATGATGATTGTAGAAGTTCATCATTTTATATCAAAAATATTAGTGTTGATTTAACAAAATCATCAATTATGAAAGCTAGGTCTGAAGCTGAGACAAAAGCAAAGTTAGTTGGTTTTAAAAGGTTAATTAAAAGACTAACGATTAGAGATAAACAGATTAAAATCAATAATTCAGAAATTTCTCAATTAGTAAATTATTTGAAAATAAATAAAGAAGCAAATAGTGATAAGAGATATAAAGCTAACTTTGATATTTGTTTTAAAAGAATTTCTGTGATCGACTTCTTCCGTAAAAAGAAAATAATGTATTCAGAAACATTTCGTGAGACTATTGCTGTTTTACCTATCTTTAAGGGTCTTAGGGGAGTTATCATTTGGGACAAAAATGATCTTTGGTATAAAAAATGGAAACAAGAGTTAATTGTTGACGATGGCTTGGTAAAATTAGAGTTGGCCGAAGGAAATTTTTATTTTAATAGAAATTTAAATACTAAATCACTCTCAAATTTTGATAAAAAACTTATTCAAAATCTAATCAAAAATGAAAAAACAAATTCTTTGTTATTGGTATTTGCAGAACCAATTTTAAAAACTGATGGAAAAACTTATCTATTAACTTATGCCAAATTTTATAATAAGGATGGAGATTTAGAAAATACAATTTACAGAAATACAACATCATTAACAAAAACTTCGTCTGTATTTGATATTAAAGAGAACTTATTTCGAAAAGAAGTTATTAATATTATAGATTCAATTCAAAAAAATTGGAAAGAGGATAATTTAATAAATACCCTTGTTTATGATGAAGTTGATCTAATAATTCCTATTAATTCCAATTCATCAACAACATTAATTGATGAATTATTATTTAATGATAAAGTCATTAAAGTAAAGTCTACTGAGAGTTTTCTTAATAAAGGTTTGATTAAGATTGAAAATGAGATCATTTACTATAATAAAAAAACTTTAGAAACCTTCGAAGATATTTCACGAAGTCTATTTGGTTCTTCAAAAAAACTTTCTTATAAAAAAAATGTTGGTGTAACACAAAAAGATATAGGTATTTGGCCATTTATATTAGAGGAGTTAGAAAGTTTGCCGTTTGTGTTAGAAGTGAATGTTATTTCTTTATCAACATCAGAAGGAAGAGTGAATGTTAAATTTATGGGTGATAAAAAAGCATTTTTTCAAGCTGTTAGTGAAAAAAAAATAATATTTAAAAACTTAAAATCTGGTCAATATATATTAGCTAATGAATAAAGAGTGGAATTGTTAAATGTCAAATTTTCCAGATATTTTTAATAGTAAAGGAATATTATTTTTATTAACTATAACAATATCAATTTTTTTTTCAATTTACATATTTGAAGTTTTAAAATTATTTATAATTGCTTTCATCATTGTATATATTACTAATCCTATTAAAATATATTTTGAGCAATACATTAATAAAACTTTTTCAAGTTTTTTTTCCATAGTAACTTTTGTTTTAGTTCTCTTATCAACTCTAATTTTAATTGCTCCTATTATTCTAGAGCAAACCCAAAATTTAATTTTAATATTACCTTCTTATCTAAGTGAAATTGAAAAATTTATTAGAGAAATTAATACTAAATATTTTTTTAATGACAAATTAAAATCGTTAGATATATCTTTTCTATTTAAACCATTATCAAATACTCTGTTAAGATCAGGTAATGAACTAATTAACAATAGTATTCAGTTTTTTAATAGTTTCTTTAACATAATATTGATTTTAGTTATTAGCTTTTACATGAGTCTAGAGTTTGAAAAAATCAAATCTTTTTTTAATGACTTAGCAGGTAAGTCTCGTTTTAAAGACTTTAAAAAATTAACTACTGAAATAGATCAAGTTTTGTCAAAATTTATAAGAGGGCAGGGGTTGATTTGTCTTTTTTTAGCTACTTTTTATTCAATATCCTTATTATTGGTTGGTATAAAGTTTGGTATACTTTTGGGGATATTTTCAGGTTTAATATCCTTTATTCCATATGTTGGAGCATTTCTGGGTGGTGGCCTTACACTCGTTCTTGCCTTCTTTCAATTTGGAATATCAATTGAAATGCTGATTTTACTATTAATCTTTCTATCTGGACAATTATTAGAGAGTTATTATTTAACACCAAAATTTGTAGGAAACGCAATAAACCTTAATCCTATCTGGGTTATGTTTGCTTTATTAACAGGTGCACATTTGGCTGGGTTTATTGGGGTATTAATATCTCTTCCCGTAGCTGCTATCTTTGGTGTTTTGGCAAGGCATTATATTGTTAAACTATTCTAGTGAATTATTTTATGTCTTTTAAAGTAAGAAAAATTAATAAAAATTCGTTTAATAAACAACTAATATTACCATTAACCTTTAAATCAATAAAAAACAGAGAAAATTTCATAATTTCAAGTTCAAACCAGTCAGCTGTTAATTTAATTGAAAACTCGAATTATTGGCAACAAGAGACTAATAGTATACCAGCAGCAATTATATATGGACCTAAAGGGTGCGGAAAAACACATTTAAGTACTATTTTTAAAGATAATAACGATTCTATTTATTTAGATGATTTGTTATCTTTTAACTTAGATTTAATTAATAGAGAAAACAGCTTTATTATCGATAACTTTTATCCCTGCAAGGTGTATCCAGCAGAATTAGTGATGCATTTTTTAAATAGGGTTATAAACTCTGATGGCTCTGTTTTGTTCTTATCAAGATTATCTCCACATAAGATGGATTGGGGATTAGAAGATTTAAATTCAAGGATACGTAGTCTAATATCTAGTGAAATTAAAACACCTGACGATGTGTTGTTATATTCTTTTATGGTTAAATACTCTAATGATAAAAAATTATTTTTGAGTGATAATCATATTTTTTATATTTTGCAAAGAGTAGAACGAAGTTTTGAAAATATTATTAAAATGATAGATAAACTTGATACTTATTCTTTAGAAAAAAAAGAAAGAGTTAATTATAAAACAATTAGAGCTGTTTTTGAAAGTTTAAGCTTAAACTAAAGTTTAATTTTTTTTATTTTTTTATTTTCAATAGAAAAAGCTAATTTTCCTTCTAATAACAACTTAACATAATTTCCAAAAACTTCCTTTCTCCATCCTTTGAATATTTTATGATTTTCATTCGGTTCATACAAAACGTCTCTTAAATCTTCAGAGTCAGCAATTAATTTCTGTGCTAAACCACTTTTGTCTGAACAATATGTAAGTAAAAGTCTTAATAATTCTAAACAACACTTATCAATATTTTGTTTCTTATAAGTATTATTGATTTGAGGCCATTGGCTAGAATTACATTTACTAGAGTGTTTCAGAGTTTCTATAATCTGGTTATAATCATCGTTTGATAAATTTTTTGAAATACCTCTAATTTTTTTTAACTTATTCATTTCAAGAGGTTTTAGAATTGCAATGTTAACTAAAGTTTCATCTCTAATTAATCTATTTCTAGGGATGTTTCTTTTTTTACATTCTATTTCTCTCCACGATGCAAGGTCTTTTAAATAATTTAGTGTTTCTCTGTTTGCTTGTTTAATTTTAATCCTTTCCCACGCAGTTTTAGGTTCTGTGATATATAAACTCTTATTAGTGAGATGATGTGTTTCCCTCTCTACCCAAGAATCACGATTTAGTTCTTTTATTAATTGTGAAATAAGATGATAAATTCTAATTAAATGTGTGACATCAGATATTGCGTAATCTATTTGGTTTTTTGTTAATGGTCTTTGTAGCCAATTTGTAAATTGATTTTCTTTATTTATTGAAATATCTAAAAATTTATTTACTAATTTTTCATAGCCAACTTGGTCTCCTAATCCACAAAACATAGCAGCAATTTGCGTGTCATATATAGATTTAGGTATTTCTCCTGTTAGATGAAGAAAAATTTCTATATCTTGTCTTGCTGAATGAAAAACTTTTAAAATAGTTTCATTAGCAAGTAAATCCCAAATAGGCTGCATTTCTATACCAGACAGAGGATCTATAGCCGCAGAAAAATTTTCGCCAGCAATTTGAACTAAACATAAAGATGGGTAATATGTATTATCTCTAATAAACTCTGTATCAATAGCTAATACTTTTTCTTTTATACATTTATTATAGAAATCTTTTAATGTATTGTTATCAGTGATAATAGCGTTTGAATTAAACATAATTATTAATTTAAAACAAATTATCTATAAAACAACATTATTTAAACTTTAATAAAAGAATTTAACAAAGAGATAGAATACATGATTATTAAAAATTGTTTTTTAGTGTTTTTATTTTCAATATCTTTTTTTAGTAACACTTCAGCAGAGCTATTGTCTCATAAAGCAACATATTCACTATTAATTCAAAATATAAAAGATGGAAGTTTTCTTGAGGGTGGTCAAGGTCAAACATATTTTGAAATAAAGAAAGGATGCGATGGTTGGAATGTTAGAGAAGATTATGTTCTCGTATATGATTTACCAAATAAAAAAACATCCAACAGTTTGTCTACTTATTCTACTTTTGAGAACTTCTCAGGGACTAAACACAGCTTTGAACTAAATGATGACAGCCAGTTTAGTGGTAAGAATGCATATGAGGGTTATGTTGAGAAAAATAAAAGTAAAATTCAAGGATATTTGATTAAGGACAATATAAAAAGCTTATCTTTTAATAAAGACTTATTGTTTCCTGTAGAACATTTAAGAAAAATAATTGAAAAAGCTGAATCTGGAGACAAATTATTTACAAAAAAAGTTTTTTTTGGAAATGAAGACAAAGAATTTATAAAAACAGTTTCTGCCTTTATTGGAAAAAAAAAGCAATCAGCCTTAAGAGGTTTTAAATTTTTATCAAATAATAAAGTTTGGCCAATGAAAATTGCTTTTTATAGTCAAAATTCGAGAAAGGGTGATCCTGACTACGAAATCAAGTTAGAGCTCGATGATAAGGGTATAGCACATTATTACGAGGTTGATTATGGCGATTTTGAAATAAAGGCTACGCTAAAGAACTTTGAAATAATTAAAGAACAAAAATGTAGTTAAAAATTATTTAATTTTTGCTTCTTTAAACATAACATGTTTACGGACTTTAGGGTCGTATTTTTTTAGTTCTAATTTTTCTGGTTTAGTTCTTGGATTTTTTTTAGTTACATAAAAAAAGCCCGTATCGGCAGTACTTAGAAGTTTAATTTGTAGTGTAGCTGGTTTAGCCATTCTGATCTCCAATAATAGTCACAATTTATGTATTTTTTTTTTAAAGTCAAGTTTTGTTATTTTTATTTTCTTTTATAACGTTTACCTTTTTGTTTTTTGATTTCACCATTATAAAAGCTATTATCCATTTTAACTAATATACTACCAGTAGATGAATTAACTTCAGTAATTTTCGCTTTTAATTTCATTCCAACATTGAAAACAAGCCCATTACTCTCACCTGTTAGTGATTGCTTCTTTTGATTATATTCATACCAGTCATAGGGTAACTCTCTTACCGGCATTAATGCGTCAGCTATTCCATTATCTATGGAGACAAATATCCCAAATTTATGAACTGAAAGGACTACGCACTCGATTATTTCATTAACGCGTTCTTGATATATTAATGCGATAAGTCGATCTATAGTTTTTCGTTCTGCAATTATTGCTTTTCTTTCGGTGCTTGAAATATGATCACAAATCAAATCTAAACTAATTTTTTGTTTGAGGTTTGTATTATTTTTCTTTTTGGATTTTATATTTATAATTTCAATTATTTGTCTGTGTATCAGTAAGTCGGCATATCGTCTAATTGGTGATGTAAAATGAACATAGTTTTTAAGAGCTAAACCAAAATGTGATTTATTAATATTATTATATTTAGCTTGAGACTGACTTCTTAAAATTGATTGGTTTATCATTTCATAATCAGAAGTTTCTTTAGTTTGTTCTAAAATTTTGTTCATTAATGATGGGTGTGGTATTTTTCCAATTAAGTTGTTTGCTAGTGGTTTACCTATTAAATCAATTAAGATTTTATATTTCTCTTGGCTTGGAGGTTCATGAATACGATAAATTGATTCACTATTATATTTCTGTATTTCTTCTGCAGCAGAAACATTGGCTAAAATCATTAATTCTTCAATAATTTTATTACTTTTTAACCCATAAACTTTTTT
>ENA-UOXV01007862-UOXV01007862.1-marine-metagenome-genome-assembly--contig:-NODE-7862-length-10659-cov-5.878159_pt1 | contig 10659 bp, 11 predicted proteins | sample MGYA00238165_ERZ766961 | MGnify/ENA primary metagenome ERZ766961 (study PRJEB28924, sample SAMN03173240) | marine metagenome | biome: Marine; feature: Water; material: Subsurface seawater | place: North... | reverse complement strand
AATAGAAGTCTAGATACAGAATTCTCAATGACAAAATTAATTTCGTTTATAGAGGTTGGTAATTTGATAATTCCATCGTAGTAAATAGTTTTTGAATTATTGTTTGATGCTAGAATTTTGACTATTTTAGAATTATTTATAAGATCTTTATATTTTTTATCCTCTAATGAACTTTGATGGAAAATTAGAGCATCGCAGTCAATATTACTATTCTTATTTAAGTTGTCAATGTCTTCCACAAAGTTAAACTTTAAATAAGATTTAAGTTCGTTTAATGTAAGCTTAAAACTATCTGGACCAATGATTAAAACATTTAATTGATGCATATTTTAATAAAAAAAAAAAATCTTATATATAAACATTATAGAATAAAATGCGCTGTAGGTAAAAGAGGAATTGGAATAAAAAAAAAAGAAGGTGATTTTATTACACCAATTGGTACATTTAAGATTAAATATATTCTGTACCGAAAAGATAGAATAAATAAGCCAAAATCTGTATTCAAAACTTTACAAATTACAAAAAAAATGGGGTGGTGTGATGATCCTATATCAAAGAAATACAATAAACTTATAACTTATCCATTTAAATACAATGCAGAAAAACTTTACAGGAAAAATAATATTTACGATATTTTAATCGTTTTAAATTATAACATGAAACCTATAATAAAAAATAAAGGTAGTGCTATTTTTATACATGTTGCAAAAAAGAATTATTCGAGCACAGAAGGTTGCGTTGCTGTAAAAAAAAACGATTTATTAAAATTAATTAGAAATCTAACAAAAAAAACTAGTGTAAAAATTATCTAAGTTCTTTCTCCAAAAATTGAAGTTCCTATTCGGACATAAGTTGCCCCATATTTTATTGCTTCTATATAATCTGCTGACATGCCCATGCTGATATCCTTCAATGCTAAAGAATTATTTAGATCCTTTAAAGATTTAAAATAATTTTTAGTATTTTTGTCGTTTGGTGGAATTACCATTAAACCTATAATGTTTAGTTTTTTCTCGACACAACAATAGTTATAAAAAGGATCTAATTCGTGTATTGGTATACCAGATTTTTGTAGTTCATTTCCCAAATTCACTTGAATAAAATATTTTATACTCTTATTTAGGTTAATTTGATTTTTTGCAAGATTATCAGCAAGTTTTTGATTATCTAGAGAGTGAATATAATCAAATATTTTTATAGCATCTTTTACCTTATTGTTTTGTAGTTTACCTACCATATGAATTCTAAGATTTTTATTTTCTTTTTTAATTTCCTCCCATTTGTTTAGAGTTTCTTGTACTTTGTTTTCACCAAAATGAGTATGACCATGATCAACCAGTGGCTTTATATGTGAATACGAAAAAGTTTTGCTAATAGCAACAATATTAACTTTTTGGGGCTGTTTTAATGTCCCGATATTAAATTTTATTTTTTCCAATCTTTCAACTATTGTATTCATATGTTTGCCTTTAAAAAAAAATATTTTTTAATAATTGAAAGTATCAGAGATATAAATTTAAAAAACATAAAAAAATATAATAAATTTATTATCATTTACCGAAATGTATCTAATAATGAAAATATTAACGATTTAATTACATTTAGAAAAAAATGTAGATTAAAATTCATTAAATTTTATATTGCTAACAATGCTAAATTAGCTATTAGACTTAATTCGGATGGTATTTATTTATCATCTTACAATAAAAGTTTTAGAATATTAAATTATAAAAGACTTAATTTTAGTATTATAGGCTCTGCGCACAATACTAATCAAATAGCACTTAAAATTAAACAAGGTTGTGATTATATCTTATTATCTAAATTGTTTTTAGTTGATTATGATAAACAATCACCATTCTTGGGTATTAATCGATTTAATAAATACTTGGGAGATTTTTCAAACAAACTTATACCATTGGGCGGTATTAAAGTTAAAAATTTGAATAATTTAAAAAATATAAACTCAGTAGGATTTGCTCTTATGTCTGAAATAAAAAAAAAGCCGGCTAATATTATTAACCGGCTTTTTTAAATTTCTTAAGGTTTCTTTAACTAGAAAGAAATTCCTAAAGATACTACAGTTTGGTTTTCTTCTTTACCTGTTGTGTAGTCTGAGTTATCTACTTCAACTTGAGCTATACCAATTGTAGCACCACCAGTAGTGTATGCTAATTGTATTGATTTTTGCTCCATGCCTACGATAGTTGTAGTTCCTGCAGTAGCACCATCTGCTACAGCATTTCTAGCATTTGAGTCAGACTCATCAACGTTGTAAGATACAGATAATTGATCATTTACATCGAATTGAATTCCGTAGAATTTATTTTCGAAGTAAGTAAGTTCACCTGTTGCTACAGCTGGTTGGTGTCCACCTTCTGAATAACCTACAGAAAGTTGACCCATTGTGTATTTAGCACCTAAGTTAGCTGAAACACCTTCTTCTGTAGAAATGTTTGTTCCAGTTTCGTTAGAAGTTTGTGCTGCATCACCTTTGATCGTTAAACCATCAATTGGAGATAAAGAAATTTGACCTTGTGTCAAGTTTCTACCAGTTGATTGTGCTGTTATTGTAGCATCTGATTCTTTAGCTGATAACATTGTTGTTGCGCTCATGTTTGGTACATAACCAACTTTAATTTGCGCACCTAATGGTAATAAATCAGCTGGTGTGTGGTATTGAACGTTAGAAAATCCATCTACGTCTAAACCTGCGTTAAAAGTAGTTGGTGACACGTAGTCAAAACCTTGTCCTAAAGCGCCTACACCGTGTAACTCTGCAGATAATCCACCTTCAGAAACGTAAAAACCAACTGTACCCATGTCAGTTCCGATTTCTAATCTAGTGTCATCATTTGCAGCTGAGTCACCATCTAATTGTACTTGGTATTTCCAAGTATAACCGTTATCTAATTCACCGTTTGCAGTGAAGTCTAATTCGTTAGATATACCTAAGTTCTTACCTGTACCTGCAGCATCACCACCGATTGTGTATGTTGCTGTTGCACCACCAGTAACTGTTAGCTCTCCTGCGAAAGAAGGAGCCATTACTAGAGAAGAAAATAGAATACCTACTAATAGTTTAGATATTTTTTTCATTGTTTTTCCTTTTGTTATTTTTAAATTAAATTGTAATTACAATTTGATCGTAAATTACTAAATTTTTTCATTTTTTCATCAATTAAGGCCTATTTTACGTATTTAATTGTCCTTTGTTGTATAAATGTCACAATTCAATCAGTTTTGTTGGATAATTATCTAATTTAACATTATAAATGCTATGATTTTTATTTTAAACCACATCTTAATCGCTACTAAATATGAAAATATATAAAATCAACAAACTGCTTAATTTATTAATTATCTCAACTTTATTATTTACTCTTAGCTGTGGATTTAAGAATAAAAATGCAGATAAAAACAGACCGCTTAGTGCAAAAGAAAAAAGAGAACAAAATATTAAAGAAGGTAAGGGTGCTTCTCTAGGTTCTGTTTTTGGTAAAGTTACCGGCAAAACTAACTTTGAATTTAGTTCATCAAATCCCATGTGGAGAGCCTCATTGGAGACATTGGATTTTCTTCCGCTAATAACTGTAGATTATTCAGGAGGTATGATAATTACTGATTGGTATTCGGAGGAATCTAGTAATGAATCTATTAAAATAACTGTAAGATTTTTATCTACTGAAATTCGTAGTGACAGTATTAAAATTATTGTTCATAAAAAAATTTGTAGCACAAACATAAAATGTAATACTAGTTTATCAACTAGCGATCTAATTAAAAATGAATTGCGTTCTACAATTTTGAGAAAAGCATCCTTAATCGAAAAAAATGATAAAGTAAAAAAATAAACGTTATGGAAAGATTCAATTTTCAAGTAATTGAAAAAAAATGGCGTACTAAACTTTCAAATTCAAAACTGTATAACAAAGAAGGTGATAAATTTTATTGCCTAGAAATGTTTCCTTATCCTTCGGGGAAAATCCATATGGGTCATGTTAGAAATTACGCAATTGGCGATGTTATTGCTAGGTACAAATATATGAAAGGTTTTAATGTTTTGCATCCAATGGGTTGGGATGCATTTGGGCTGCCTGCTGAAAATGCTTCTAAATTAAATAATCTTCATCCTAAAGAATGGACATACAAAAATATAAGCACCATGAAAAATCAACTTAAATTACTTGGCTTGTCTATTGATTGGGATCTTGAAATTTCCACGTGTGATAAAGATTATTATAAACATCAGCAGGAAATATTCATAGATTTTTTTAATCAAGGGTTAGTTTCTCGCAAAGATACATACGTTAATTGGGATCCTGCTGAAAATACTGTTTTGGCAAACGAACAAGTTATTAATGGAAGAGGTTGGAGATCAAATGCAGTTGTCGAAAGAAAGAAATTGTCTCAATGGTTTTTCAATATTACTAAATTTTCAGACCGCCTTTTAGATGATTTGGATTTATTAAAAGATTGGCCTGATAAAGTAAAACTTATGCAAAAAAATTGGATAGGTAAATCTGTAGGCTGTGAGATTAATTTCAAACTAAAGGATATTGAAAAAAAAATTAATATTTTTACGACTAGACCTGACACTATTTTTGGAGCAAGTTTTATTGCTCTTTCTTGTGATCACCCTTTAAGCGAAAGTTATAAAAATGATAAAAATTTTACTGTATTTAAAGAGGAATGCAACAAGACCGGTACTACGGAAGAGGCTCTTGCTAATGCTAAAAAATTAGGTTTTAAGACTAATTACTTTGCTGAACACCCGTTCATTAAAGAAAAAAAAATACCTGTTTATTTTGCTAATTTTGTTTTAATGGATTATGGAAGTGGTGCAATTTTTGGCTGTCCAGCACATGATCAACGTGACTTTGATTTTGCAAAAAAATATAATCTTGAAATAATTCAAGTCGTCTCTAATGGCAAAACAAAAGAACTTAAAGAAGCATTCACTGGTGATGGCAAAATAATCAATTCGGACTTTTTGAATGGTTTAGATATTAATAAAGCTAAAAAAAAAATTATAAATGAAATAATAAATAAAAAAATTGGAATTAAAAAAATACAATTTCGTTTAAAGGACTGGGGTATTTCAAGACAACGTTATTGGGGATGTCCTATACCTATGATTTATTTAGAAGATGGCAGTGTTGTTCCGGTTGATAAAAGTGAATTACCTATTGTTCTTCCTGAAGATATTGATTTAAAATCTACGGGCAATCCTTTAAATAATCATCTTTCATGGAAATATACTACACAGAAATCTACTGGGAAAAAAGCTATAAGAGAAACTGATACTCTTGATACATTTGTGGATTCTTCCTGGTACTTTTTAAGATTTTGTTCTCCAGACCATAAATCTTCTCCTTTTGACGAAGAAAAAGTAAAATACTGGATGCCTGTTGATCAATACATCGGCGGAGTTGAGCATGCTATACTTCATCTACTTTATTCTCGTTTTTTTACAAAGGGAATTAATCAATATAGTGATAAAATAAATCTTTCAGAACCTTTTAAAAGTTTGTTTACTCAGGGAATGGTTTGTCATGAATCATATAAAGATTTAAAAGGAAATTGGCTATATCCTGACGAAATCGAAAAAGTTAATAGTAACTCTGCAATAAAAAAAAGTGATAAAACAAAAGTTTTTATTGGGCCAATTGAGTCCATGTCCAAATCCAAAAAAAATACAATTGATCCAGAAACCATGATTAATCAATATGGTGCTGATGCTGTGAGATGGTTTATTCTATCAGATAGCCCTCCTGAAAAAGATGTTCAATGGTCGGATACAGGGGTAGCTGCTTCTAACAAATTTTTACAAAAAATTTGGAACCTAAATGTAATTATAAAAAATAGAACAGAAAAAGATGAAGACTTAATAGTTAGAAAGAAATTTGTTATGAAAATTGATAATTTTATTAACAAAATTGATAATTCTATAGAAAATTTTCGTTTTAATGTTTCTATAGCTCATTTCCACGAAGTTTATAAAATTTTAAAAGATTATGTTGAACAAGATATTAGCAATAAAGTTTTGGTTAATAATTTAAGTAAAATTATGAAACTGATGATGCCATTTACTCCTTATTTGGCTAATGAATGTCTAGAGGCAATTGGTTGTGAGTCTACTACTATTTGGCCCAAAACTGAAAGTAATAGTAACATTGAAGAAATCAAGTTACCTGTACAGGTAAATGGCAAAACAAGAGATATCATGTTAGTTAAAAAGGACACCGATCAAGAATCTGTTAATGAATTAGTTCAAAAGGTGTCAAAAGCAAATAAGTATATTGCTAATAAAGAAATCATTAAAATAATTTATGTTAAAAATAGAATTATTAATTATATAATAAAAGTCTAATGAAAAAATTAAACCTAATCCTCTTTTGTTTAATGATTTTCACTACGAATTGTGGTTTCAAAGTTGTCGATCGATCAAAATTAATTAATTTTGATATAGTAGATGTTTCTTCAGTTGGTGAAAAAAAAATAAACTTTAATTTAAAAAATAAATTAATGTCAAATTCATACAACAATAACAACACCCAACTTAGGATAAAATTAAATACTACAAAGAAAAAAAGTATTAAGGAAAAAAATATAAAGAACGAAATTACTAAATATCAAATAGAGATAATTACTTCTTTAGAATTTGAAATTATTAATACTAAAAAAAAATCAAATTTTTTGGTTAAAAGAATAAGTGAATATAATGTTGCAGATCAATATTCACAAACTTTAGATAATGAAAAAAAATTAATTAAAATACTAACCAATAGTTTATCTGATGATATTTATGATGAACTTATTATTAGAGTTAATGCTTTATAAAAGTTATTTAATTGAACAAAATATAAAAAATCTTAATAAAAATATTAATCTTTTTTTTGGTGAAAATTTAGGTTTGATAAATCATTTTAAAAAAGAGATTAAAAAAGATAATCCTGAAAGTGAATTAATTACTTTTAATCAAGAGGAAATTTTAAGAAATAATCATATTTTTTTTAATGAAATAAAAAATATTTCTTTATTTAAAAAAAAAAAAATTTATTTTATCAATCTTGTTGATGATAAATTATTAGAAGTTATTAAAAACGTAATTTCAGAAATAGATGATCAAAAGTTATTTTTATTTGCGGACTTGCTAGATAAAAAATCAAAAATAAGAAATTATTTTGAGAAATCAGAACTTTGCGGCTCAATTATTTGTTACCAAGATAATGAGGTTGGAATCAAAAAAATAATCTTAAAAAAGCTAAATGGGTTTCAAGGTCTATCTACCAATAATATAAACATGATAACTGAAAACTGCAATTTAGATAGAATGAAACTTGAAAATGAATTAGAAAAAATACGCAGTTTTTTTCATAATAAAATATTAGAAAGCAAAGATTTAGAGATTTTGTTAAATGTTAAAACGAATGAAAATTTTAATATCCTTAATGATGAAGCACTAAATGGAAATAAAATAGAAACTAATAAATTATTGAGCAATACGGTTATTGATGAAGATAAAAATATTTATTACTTAATGTTAATAAATCAAAAATTAAATAAACTAAATAACGTTTTAATAAAATCAAAATCAAAAAATTTAGCAAATATTATAGATACAATTAAGCCACCAATTTTCTGGAAAGATAAACCAAATTTAATTAAACAAGCAAAGATATGGAATCAAGATAAGATTAAATATATGTTAAATAAAACCTTCCATTTAGAGATTAAAATGAAGTCCAGTTCTGCGCTGAATCAAAATATACTTATTAGAAAGTTGATATTAGATATATGTTTTTTAGCTAACGCTTCGTAAGCAATTCAGAAATAAGTTCGAATTGATCTAGATCTTTATACTCAATTGATATTATACCTGAATTTTTTTTTTTATTTACAATTTTGACTGTTAATCCTAAAATTTTTTCAATACGATCTTGAGCTTGTAAAATATTTGGATCATATTTTAGTTTTTTTGATTTAAGATTTTTTTTAGTTTTTACTAAATATTCAACTTTTCTAGCACTATAATTTTTTGCAACGATTTCCTCTGCAATTGATGAAGCTGTACTTAAACCTATTAAAGGCCTTGCTTGACCGCTGGTAAGCGTACCTTCTTCTAGCATTGCAATCACATCCGATGGCAGAGATAAAAGTCTTAAAGAATTGCTTACATGACTACGACTTTTGGACATTAATTTAGAAATACTTTCGTGATCATATTTAAATTCATCAAATAACCTTTTGTAGCCATGGGCCTCTTCTATTGGATTTAAATCATCTCTTTGTATATTCTCTACAATTGCTACTTCTAAAGATTCTAAATCGCTAAGTTCTAAAATATTTACAGGTATTTTGTGAAGACCTGCTTTTTGTGCAGCGAGCCATCTTCTTTCACCAGCTACAATTTCATATTTACCTGGTTCAGATTTTCTTACCCTCACGGCTATAGGTTGAATTATTCCATTTTTTTTAATCGACTTAGATAGTTCCTCCAATGTAGTTTGATTAAAAGACTTTCTCGGCTGATAAGGATTCCTGTATAAATCGCTAATAGAAATATTAGTAAAATCTTTTTCTACAACTTTTTTATCCTTAGAACTTTCATCTCCGAATAATGCGGATAAGCCTCTACCCAAACCTTTTTTTTTGCCAATACTCATGCAGCACTTACTACATTATTTTTTTTCATGAACTCTTCTGCGAATTTAAGATAAGACTTACTACCAACACAATTCTTATCGTATATAACACATGGCAATCCGTGTGATGGTGCTTCGGATAATCTAACATTTCTTTGAATTACCGTTTGGTAGACTTTATTTTTAAAATATTTTCTTGCTTCTGCATCAACTTCAGAAGAGAGCTTATTTCTTTTATCAAACATTGTTAAAAGAATACCTCTAATTTCTAGTTCTGGGTTTAAATTCTCTTTAATTCTATCGATTGTTTTTACAAGTTGAGTTATTCCTTCTAAAGCAAAAAATTCCGTTTGCAAGGGAACTAATAATTCATCCGAGGCTACTAAAGACATTATTGTTAGAAGACTTAAAGAGGGCGGACAGTCTATAAATATATTGTCATATTTTTTTAAACAATTATTTTTTTCTTTCAATAATATTTCTTTTAAGACAAAGGCTCTTTTAGAGTCATTTGCTGTTTCTACTTCTAATCCCGATAAATTTACATGAGATCCAATTAGATCCAAATTACTAACCTGCGTATGTTGTATTACTTCCTCTAAATGGATTTTATTTATGAGAAGATTATAAATATTTTTCTTTTCATCATTATTATTTTTACCTAATCCAGTTGTTGCATTCCCTTGAGGATCTAAATCTATAACTAAATTATTTTGACCCAAAATGGACAATGAGGAAGCAAGATTTATAACTGTCGTGGTCTTACCTACTCCACCCTTTTGATTAATCACCGAAATAGTTGTTGTCATTTTTTCTATTTACTATAATTATTTTAGAGTTCTTATTAGTTATGCTATCTTCAAGCTTATAATCGTATTTTTTTCCTTTAAAAGCTTTTTTTAAATCTTCCTGTGCATTTTGACCCTTTAGAACTATTATTTTATGTGGTTTTTTTATAATTTCACGTGAAACTTGTATTATTACTTCCAATTTTTTAAATGCCCTGCACACTATATAATTTGAATCAATAATTTCTTCGTAGATATTACCTTTAATTCCTACATTTATAGACAATTTATCACTGATTTCCCTTAAAAATGCTCTTTTAACTGGAGATTTTTCAAATAATTTCACGTGAAAGTCGTTGTTATTATTAAATATTGCTAAAACCAAGCCAGGAAAACCTGCTCCAGAGCCTAAATCTGATAAAGAACCTTTTGAAAAGTTCACAAATTTAACTAATTGAGCAGAATCAAGTATGTGTCTATGCCAAATATCGACTTCGGTGCTTTTGGATATGAAGTTATGATTTTTATTTGCGATGATTAACGCATTTATAAAAATTTGAAGCTTTTTTATAGATTTAGAGGAAAAATTAAGCTGATTTTGTAAAATATTTATGACTTCCTTATCCTGCATTACGCAGTAGCTTTAAATTTAAGCTTTTTAATATGAGATAATAGAATTATTACAGCTGCAGGAGTAATACCATCTATTCTTATAGCCTGACCTAGAGTCTTAGGTTTAATAGAAACTAGCTTAGACTTAACCTCGTTAGACAAACCACTTAAATTTTCATAATTTATATTTTCAGGGATGATTACGGACTCATCTCTCTTAAAAGATTTTATGTCTCGCTCTTGCCTCTTTAAATATCCCATGTAATGAGCGTCTGTTACAACCTGCATTTCAATCGAACTTGGGAAAGAAGGTATGTCATTAAATATTTGCCTTATTTTAACCATATTTACTTTTCGTTGACCCATTACTTCTAAACATGATCTTTTTACTCCATCCATAGCAATTTTGATATCGTATTTTTTAGCTTCGTTAGGAGTTAAATATTTTGATTTTAAAAAGTTATTGAGTAAAAAAATATTTTTTTTCTTTTTTAAATAAATTTTTTTTCTTTCAGATCCAACGAGATTCAAATTTACACCAAGCTCAGTTAATCTCTGATCTGCATTATCAGCTCTTAAAGTTAATCTATATTCTGCTCTAGAAGTAAACA
>ENA-UOXV01007856-UOXV01007856.1-marine-metagenome-genome-assembly--contig:-NODE-7856-length-10664-cov-13.649166_pt1 | contig 10664 bp, 10 predicted proteins | sample MGYA00238165_ERZ766961 | MGnify/ENA primary metagenome ERZ766961 (study PRJEB28924, sample SAMN03173240) | marine metagenome | biome: Marine; feature: Water; material: Subsurface seawater | place: North... | reverse complement strand
TTATAGGTACCCTTACTCTCTAACTGACCATTTTCGTAGTAATCCTCACGTGTACCAACTCGATCTCCATTCTTATAGGTACCCTTACCACTTAACTGACCATTTTCGTAGTAACTTTCAAGAGGACCATCTAGTTCACCTTCCTTGTAAGTTCTTTTGTACTCTAACTGACCATTTTCATGGTAAGTGTATGTTACCTCTTCTTCTACCTCTCCCTCATTATAAGTTACATTCTTCTTTAATTGACCATTTTTATTGTATACTTCATATTGACCATCTATTTTACCGTCCTTATAATCTCTTCTCTCCTCTAATTGAGTTTTCTCATCATCAAAATACTCAACTAATTCCCCATTAAATGGAAGACCCTTGTAACTTAGAACCCTAGGACTATCGGAATACGGATAGGAAAATGTTAAATATTCTTTTTCATCATCATAATCAACGGTTTTACCACATGATGATAAGAGAATGATAATTGATAAGATTAGTAGGTTTTTAAAATTTAAAATTTCTTTCATTTCTTAAATATTTAGTTGATTGGTTGTTGTTTTTTTAGTTCTGACACAATATTAAAAATAATAAAAAATTTATATCTCCACTCTTCTATGGTGGTTCTATTCACATTATACATCTTCATTAGTTGTTGTTTGGTTATTCTTTCTTCCATTTATTTTATCCTCTTCTTTTTTTAATAATTCATTGAATCGTTTGTTGTATTCTTCTTTATTTCCACTTTTCCTCAATGGTTCCAATTTATATGAGAAGTTTTTAACCAGTTCTGATTTTCTGATTAACTCCTCCATGAACTCTTTCGGATGGTCTTTTATCCATTGTAAGGATTCAGGTGTTAGTTAGTTAGTTAGTTAGTTAGTTTTGTTTCATACTTCTTTAATTGTATCTATTGTTAGAGGGATACACCCCACCTTCCTCACATCTATAAAGAAATGAGTGAAGGTGGGGGTGATGTGTTGTTTTTCGTTCAACACCGAAGAGTATTCACACTATTCCTCCTTATACCAATCTTACCTCAGTTCTACCTGATTGGTATCCACCCCTCCGTTTTTGTTATTTCAAACAATGGTGGATTGAAACCGAAGGATTTTAGATACAATTTCATGTGTAGGAAAAGGTGTGGGTCAAAACCCCACACACTAATCTTATACCACTCTAACTCAAAGATTCAAACACCTTCAGATTTGAATTTGTAATGAGTTCGTATATAAGTATTACGAAGTGTAGTAAAGCGTTAAAAATGAATGAAAAAGTTTAAAATATGTTTTAAAACAGGTGGAACCCATTGAGTTCCATGTTGAGTTAAAAATAGACCTTAAAAGTACTTTAAATACACTTTTTAAGGGGGTGTTTGTTTCCCCTACGGATTGGGCTCCTAATTACTACATTCTAAAGCCAGACTGATGCCTAGCTTTTTTTATGTCCGACCTGAAAGAGTTCTGTACGATAATGGCCGAGATGTTGACCGTCAGCGTTCAGTTTTAATGTATCTTTATAGCTGAAAATTAGCAAAGGTTACGTCTGAGGTATTTGTAAGCCTATTCAAGTCTTTGGTATTTTTTTTGATTATCCCCGACCAGTTCAGTCGATAGAATGCTAAAAAATTACCTCAAGATTGCATTTCGAAACCTAGTAAAACGAAAGGTGACATCTCTTGTCAACCTTTTGGGTTTGAGTATTGGCATTACGCTGACGGTATTATTAATTCTGTATGCACAATATGAGTTGGACTATGACAAGTTCCATCATCAGCCAGAACAGACATACAGACTCCTTAGGATGGAGGATTTGGGGAATAATACCCAAATCGTAGCGAAGACCAGTCCACGTATCATGCTCTCCTTAACAGAGGAGTTCTCAGAGATCGAGAGTACTACATTGCTTTTTAAGCATTGGAATGTGCCCTTGTTGAGTCAAGAGGATAATGGTTTTTACGAAAAAGACTTTCTCTTTGCGGACTCCTCTTTCTTTGATGTATTCGGGTATGAATTGCTTCTCGGAGATCCTGAAACGGCTCTTTCCGAACCGAACTCATTAGTGATCACCGAACGGATGGCCAAAAAGTACTTTGGTGATGAAGACCCTCTGGGTCGCGTTTTGAGGTATGAGCTGAAATATGACCTAGCCATTACTGGGGTTGTAAAAGAGGTAAGAGATGTGGGGGCTCATTTTGAGTTTGGCTTTCTAGCTTCTATGCCCACTTTAACTAGAGTGATGAATTCAGATGTCCTCACAGGAGCGTATAATGGATTTTATAGTTACATACACTTTCGGCCGGGCACAGATATTAAATCTTTCAATACTCGGCATCAAGAGTGGTTGTTCGATCGATTTCCAGAAGAACGGATCCGCTTACAGCCACTTTTAGATATTCATTTAAGGTCAGATGCTATTGCTGAGATAGAAGAGCAAAGTGACATCATGTTTGTTAGAGTTGTTCTTATCATTGCGATAATAGTCATCATTTTAGCCACCATTAATTATATCAATTCTGCGGTTTCGACTTCTGTTGAGAGGTTGAAGGAAATGGGCGTTAGGATGGTTTCAGGTGCTTTTGCACAACATATTTACTTTCAGTTTATACTCGAAGCTATTCTTACTATCTCCATATCAATTGTCATGTCGCTCATAGCCTTATTCTTTATGATTACACCTTTCAATGGGATGCTAGATACCAATCTAATACTCAATCCTATCGTTCAGTGGGATATTTGGTTGGTCATTGCGGGGCTAATTTTCTTGACCGCCATTATTTCAGGAATGGCTCCTGCCATAGTAATTATTAGGATGGAACTGACAGATGTATTGTTAAATGTAGTGACCCTCGGAAGAATTGGTTACCTGAGAAAAGGCTTAATGATTTTTCAGTTTGTAGTATCCGTAGTTTTGATTGTGGGTGCGGTAACAATAAACAGGCAAGCTGATTTTGTCAAATCTAAAGACCTTGGCTTTGATCAATCTAGTGTAATGATTATTCCTATCAGAGATAGAGGAGTTCATATTGGCTACCAAAGCTTTAAAGATGACGTGCTTGGAATTGCAGGAGTCACATCAGTCTCGAGGGCAAGCACCGTTCCGGGTAGGCCTTATGCTACCAATTATTATAAGCCTGAACCAGCAGCCTTAGACTCAATTCTAATGAATGTTGGGGATATTGATGACCACTATTTTCAATCATTAGGAATAAGATTATTGACAGGGACTGACTTTGAATTCCTTAAAGATGAGTCGATAAATCCAGTGGTTGTTAACGAAACGGTCCTTGAGGCTTTTGAACTAGGGGATCCGTTGGAGGCATTGGGGAAGCCAATGTATTATAATGGTGAGAAGTATATGATTGTAGGGGTCATTCAGGACTTCAATTATGAGACACTGCACAATAGGATTCAGCCATTGGTTTTTCAGCCAGGGGTAGCCTTAGAAGATTACATGATTATCAAATATCAGGGCGTTGATGAGGACCAAGTTGCTGAACAAGTATCTGGCTTATGGTACGAAACGGCCTATGAACAGCCCTTCACTAGAACCTCGCTTACGAATGATTTAGCATCACTTTATCAGTCTGAGAAGATTTGGGGAGATATTGGTAATCTTTCAATGATAGTCTCGGTAGTGATCGGAGCGCTTGGTGTTTTTGGATTAGTGTCTCTAGTGGTTCAGAAGAGATTCAAGGAAATGGGTTTGCGGAAAATATTTGGGGCCTCTCACGGCAATATTATTGGCATTATATACAGCGAATTTCTTTCAATACTCTTTGTCACAATCCTTATTGCTGTTCCCTTGGCTTATTTTCTGTCACAATTATGGCTTCAAGATTTTGCCTATCGAATTGCAGTGCCGATTGATGGCTTCGTGATTGCTATAGCACTCCTTGCTTCCGTTACGTGCTTAGCAGTCTTATTTCATACCCTGCGTGCTTTGACTAAGGATCCTATCAATGCATTGAGTGACTAGGAGATCGCTTGCAGTTTTTGATTAAAACTGCTAATATCAATACTTAAACTTAGCGTGTATGATTTTAGGAGTATCAGGATGGCTTGTAGATAAACTTAATGTTCAAGAGTAAGCAGTTCGTATCGGTTTTGTGATTGCCTTCTTTTTATTTGGGCTAGGCATTGGTTTTTACCTTATTCTTTGGCTGGTAAAAGTCTTATCAAAAGAGTAATAGGCGTTGTTAAGCGTTTTAAGATTGAGCTTAATCATTTACGCTGGCCAAGGCGGAGAGCTCCATGGATAAGGTTATGTCAAATTGATCTGGGTTCTGTAGTACTACATTCCTTCCAGCAATTTCGACTTCTAACGTGAGTCTTCCTTGGAGTATCGACTGACTGGCAAACACAAGCCCATCTACCACTACACTGCCTTCTGTGTTATTGTAAATGACTTCCTTAGCAAGTACAACTTGATTGTTGTTCAGTGTAACCGTATTTGCAAGGTTGCTGATTGAAAAAGTTGTCAGTCTCCTAGGTAGGCCATTGTTGCCGATTACACTTATAGTGACTTCAAAAAGCCCCGCAGAATTGACATCATCCCAGCCGCTTATATCATAGTACATAGCGCTAATCGTAGGATCGAAGAATTGGTCAGCATCCTGAACATCAAAATCTTGAATACTTATGAAGGAGACCTCTTGATAGGATGCTGGAAATGTAATCGGGATCGTTTGGTTAGCAGGAAGTCCTCTCCAGTCTATGGTAAAGACTTGTTCTATCTCCCCTGTTATGATGTCAAATGGGGTGCTATCACTACCACTTGAGCATGAAGCCAAGAGTCCGAAAAGTAAGAAGCTAAATATGTTTCTTTTCATCATTTTATTGTCTGGAATGTCAAAACTAATGAATTCTAATTTTATAACGTTCTGTTGACAGAAACGCTACATGGGGAGACGTATTTTACTACTCTTCGGATAGTAATTTTAGCAATACGCCATTGGTCCAGCCGAAGCCATCTTGGACAGGGTACTCACCCCCGCCACTGAGTAGGTTAGTATCTTCTACATTATACTTTTCCATCAGTTTTCCTGTGTTCTTGAAAACTTTGACGTTAAGCGACACCCATCGTTCTTTGATTTGGCCGGCTAGTTGATCGTGCCCATAGTTGCGTAGACCTTTAATAGCCATCCACTGGAGGGGTGCCCATCCGTTGGGAGCATCCCATTGTTGACCCGAATTAAAGTTTGTGGTGACGAGACCACCATCTCTTAATAACTCTTTGTCTATCATTTTCGCTACACCTCTTGCTTGATCTGCACTGCAGATTTCAAAGAATAAAGGAAACGCAGCAGCAGCATTGATAGAAGTAGTCTGTGATTTTTCTAACCAATTATAATCAAAGAAGTAGGATTCATCCTCATTCCAGAAGTAGGTATTTATGGCTTCTTTCCTTTTTTCGCACAAGGCATAGTATTCCTCATACTTAGCGGTATCTCTATTTTCTTGATGTATACTGGCAATTAATTTTTCTAAATGATACAGTAGGCAGTTTAAGTCTACTTGTACCAGGTCGGTCGTGCGGATTGTTTCAAGTTTGTCAAAATCTGCACACCAGCGGGAACTAAAATCCCATCCTGATTCGCAAGCGGCTCTAATGTTTAAGAGTGTCTTTTTACCAGCCTCTCCTTGTGATTCAATTAGCTCCACATCATCCTGATACATCTCTGCCCTCGGATTTGGAATGTTGTCAAAGTGACGGTTCAACATCGAGCCATCTTCCATCAAAACCACCCGCTTAAAAGTAGGGGAGTCTGCGCTTAGCTTGTCTGAGCCTTCCATCCAGAACTTGTGTTCCTTTTCTAAGGCCGGAAGAAATTGGTTAAGTATTGACCTATCTTTTTCTTCTGACAATAAGGCAACCATTAAAGAAAAGAAAGGCGGTTGAGAACGTCCCAGATAATAGCTTCTATTGCCATTTGGAATGAAACCAATCTCCTCAATCATCCAAGCAAAATTCTTGATCATGTCTTCGATCATCTCAACTTTTCCACTTACCGCAAGGCCAAGCATGGTAAAGTAACTGTCCCAATAATATATTTCATTGAACCTGCCACCTGGAACTATGTATGGGTATGGGAGCTGGACGAGAGTTGAATAGAAATCATTTTTTTCGGGTGTTCTCGCAAGGATAGGCCATAGTTTGTTGATGTGATCAACCACTGGAGCCTCCTTGTCACTTACATAATCAATCTCTCTAGTTGGCGCCTTGGCGAAATGCTGATTGAAAAAAGCTTTTAGGTCGAAACCTGTCGATTCTTTTTCACTCCTATACTTGCTCAGGATCTTATTTGGAGATTCTTTGATAATTGCATCTGAGATTTCTTTACCATCTTCCCACAAGCCAGAGGCATGAAGGTCAACAAAGAGTTCTTGAAGGTCTTTTTCTAGGTGAAGTACTTGGCTCATATTGTTGGTTCTGTCTTGGTGACCTTTAAGTTAAGATTTAGATTGTATAAATTCAGCAGAACTTCAAATCAGCAATGTCAAAATCTATAATTGTTGTAGGCGCAGGTGCTTGGGGTGGATGGACAGCATTCCACTTACAAAAGGCAGGCTTTAAAGTAACCTTGGTTGATAAAAACGGGCCAGGAAATCCACTCTCTGGTAGTGGAGGCAAGACGCGCATCATTCGAATGGCCTATGGAGGAAGTCAGGTCTATACCGATCTGACAGCAAAGTCATTTGAGCTTTGGGAGAAGTATGCGCTTCAATGGAATGATCGGCTTTACCATCAAAAAGGTGCTTTATGGATGTTCAATGGCATAAATCCGGCCTATGCCGAATTGTCAATCCCTCTGATGAAGGCAAGGGGTTTCCGCCTCGATCCGCTTGATCTTCAAAACCTTGCCATTCAATATCCTGAGATCAACTTAGCGGATATAACAAGTGCTTATTGGGAGCCTAAGGTTGCCTACTTAGAAGCAAGCCGCGCTTGTGGTGTCGTAGCACAGAAATTCAAGGAAGCCGGAGGAAACTACCTCGAAGCAGAGGTGACAGGTATTGACTTCGAAAAGGAGAATATTTCAGCTTTAAGGCTTAAGGATGGTTTGACCCTTCAAGCCGATGAATACGTGTTTGCATGCGGACCATGGTTGACGAAGCTGGTGCCAACTTTGAAAGACTACATTTATGCATCAAGGCAAGAGGTCTATTATTTTGAAGCTCCCGATCATTACAAGGATTTGCCTATTTGGTTAGAATTCAGGAAGGACGATCAGATGTTCTATGGCATTCCCGACCACTTCGGCCAGGGTTTCAAATTTGCCTATGACGAAAGAACATGGTCTCTCGATCCAGATAAAGACGATCGGGCAATAACAAATGAAATCTTGGATAAAATGAGGGCCATTTTGATCAATAGATTTCCGGCACTCAAGGAATCCGTAGTGCTGAAACACCATACCTGCGTTTATGAAAATTCGCTAGATGGAGATTTTATCATTGATCGAATCCCCAAAGCTACGAATGGGCTATTCTTGGCCGGTTCTTCAGGGCATGGATTTAAAATGGGGCCAGCCATTGGTCAACTTATTACTCATCACCTCACTGGGAAAACAGCAATACCCAATGAGTTCTTATTGAACCGATTTTCCCAGGGAATCGATCGGAAGAGTCAATTTGAGGTTTGATTTATAATTTTTAAATCATTGTAAGTCAGTTATATACGTCCTTTTTACAAAAAATCATTAAGTAGTTGTAAGAAAACGATGCTTGCGAAGTACTAACTTATTGACAATTCGCTAAATGACTGAACTACAACAATCTCAAGTCTTTAATGACTGGTTGAAAGACCATAAGGCCATCCTCTTTAAAGTGGTACGGGCTTATGGGTTCAATCTAGAAGACCAGGAGGATCTCTTTCAAGAGATGGCAGTTCAGGTTTGGCGATCTGTCCCAAAATTCAGGAACGACTGCGCAGTCACCACTTGGATGTATAGAATTGCGCTTAATACTGCTCTTAAATGGACCAGTAAAGAGCGTAAGCATCAGGAGGGGCGAGAGGATATTGATCAAAAGGCACATGTTTTAACCGAGCAGTCAGATTTTTCTGATCCGAGGTTGGACTGGCTATACGAACAAATTGCTCGCCTAGAAAATATAGACAGGTCTTTATGCCTCTTATTATTAGATGGATTTAGTTATAAAGAGATGTCTAAGATCGTGGGTATTTCAGAAAGTTACGTAGGTGTAAGGATCAACAGAATCAAGAAACACCTGAGCAAACAATCAGAAAAAGTGACGTAAAATGGAGTTCGAAGAAATGAAAAAAATATGGGACGCACAGAATGGTCAAGCAATGTATGCTATTGACGAATCTGCTCTGCACAATCGTGTAATCAAGAAGAAGAATAAGGCAAGAAGAACTGCCGACTTAACAGAAAAGATATTTATCGGGGCCAATATTATTGCCGCTACGATGATCTTAGTGCCAAGTCTATTAAAGGACAAATACAGTATCTCAGGCAGCTTGATGATGGTCATAATGTACCTGACTGCAGGGTTTATCCTTTACATCAGAAACAAAAGACTTAAAGTGCAAGACAACTTCGATGATAGTATGGTTGGCGATTTGGACAACGCCATCGCCACGTCAGACTATCAGATCAAGTTTTCGAAGACAAGTCGTTTTTATTTGCTGTCTGTGGTATTATTGACATTGGCTAGTCTTGTCGAATCAGGTGCCGCTTGGTGGGTCATACTGCTAGTGACTATCTTTTTTACAGTGACTTACCTAGCGTCGCGCTGGGAGCATAGAACCTTCTATGTGTCACAGAATAAGGATATCAGGGCCATGCGTGATAAGATCATCAGCATGGAAAGTGAGGCATCCGAAGACGAGTTAGATCAGCAGATCTAAGCCCTAATTCATCAACAAATTTTATCAATAAAAAACCGAGGCAACTGCTTCGGCCTGGACAACTACGTCCTATTCAAATCAAAAATCACTATCATGAGATCTTTTCAATTAATCATATTCGCCATTTTAATCAGTTTTAGCCTTGCTGCGCAAGATGTTACAGGAGATTGGTATGGTGAGGTTGGAAACAATAGCAAAATTCAATTCATCTTTCATCTGTCGAAAGGTGCAGAAGGCTTAACTGCTACGCTTGATATCCCTAGCCAGAACCTGAAGGGTATAAAAACCAAGGAGGTAAGCTTCGAGGACAATCAACTCTATATTGACGGGAAGAACTTGGGCTTTGAATACAAAGGAACATTTCGCCCAGACAGTGCCGATATCAAGGGTAAATTTATCGAAGGACCGAATGCTGTCCCATTGGTTTTAAGCCGAGAAAAACTGAAGGCTATTAAAGCCAAAGTAAGACCTCAGGAACCTGTAAGACCGTATCCTTATCAGGAAGAAAACGTGACTTTTGAGAATGCAAAAGACAATATTTCCCTTGCGGGAACGCTGACTTTACCCAATACCGGTGATGTTCATCCAGTAGCCATCTTGATTACAGGAAGTGGGCCTCAAAACAGAGATCAAGCAGTTTTTGGGCATAAGTCTTTTTGGGTGTTAGCCGATCATTTAACTCGTCAAGGGATTACAGTGTTGCGTTATGACGATCGTGGGGTGAATGAATCCACGGGTAGTTTTTCTGAAGCTACTACGGCAGATTTTGCTACCGATGTAAAAAGTGCGATTGATTACCTGAAAACACGAAGTGATATTGATCCAACGCAAATTGGCTTAGTAGGCCATAGCGAAGGAGGAATCATTGCGCCCATGGTGGCAGCCAATTCAAAAGATGTCGGCTTTATGGTAATGGCTAATTTTGCTTGCGATGTGTTGGAGATTATCAATACTATAAATCAAAAAGTAGATGAATCGCTTTCGGTTAGAATAGGAATTCATAGCGGACCTGTTGTGGCAGGTGTGATAGGAAGTAGCAAAATAGCCTATGATTTATGGGGTGAAACTGTGAATGTAGCTTCTCGATTGGAATCGCACGGAGAGACAATGAAAATTTGTTGCTCTCAGGAATTTAAAGCTCAAATATCTGGCGATTTTGTCTTCAAAGACTTCGGTGAAGTTGAGCTAAAAGGAATTGGGAAAACCCATGTTTTCCAGATGAGTCGCTAGGATAGATATTTAATCAATTAACCAACCCGCAGCCGCATTAAAAAGTCATCCTGGAGCTCACTGCCCAATTGAAATTGACGCGTATCGAAGATCTCCATGCCCTGCCGTTTATAGAACTCAACTGCCTTGACGTTCTTCTGCCAAACCCCCAACCAGAGCCAAGCGGATTCCCTTGATTTTGAGAGGTTCAAACTAAACTCAAAGAGGGCTTTACCAATTCGCTGACCTTGGGCAAATGCCTTAACATAGATCCTTTCAATCTCCAAGCCTTGATCAGATGTGTTCAGCTTCAAGTAGCCAAGTACCTCGCCATCGACTGTCGCAAAATAGAATTCAGAAGTACTAGCATCGAGTTGTGCTTGAACATTCGCTAAGCTGAAGCTCTTAGCCAGATAGGCGTCCAAATTCTCTTTGGAATTCTGCGCTTCGAAAGTTTCACGGAAAGTACTTTCACCAAGGACACGGAGTAAATCCACTTCACTCGGTTCAATACGTCTGATGATTAAATGCTTAGACATGCCATAAATTTAGTCCTTGTTCATGTGGTCACCAACAATGATGTTATCAAA
>ENA-UOXV01007850-UOXV01007850.1-marine-metagenome-genome-assembly--contig:-NODE-7850-length-10669-cov-5.937912_pt1 | contig 10669 bp, 8 predicted proteins | sample MGYA00238165_ERZ766961 | MGnify/ENA primary metagenome ERZ766961 (study PRJEB28924, sample SAMN03173240) | marine metagenome | biome: Marine; feature: Water; material: Subsurface seawater | place: North... | reverse complement strand
GGGAGGGTCCCCTTGAGGTACCCCTCGGGAATCTCCCCGCCAGACGTCCCGTACCCGTACACACCTGCCCCGCACTGCATCACTGCCCCGCTAATGTTTTGCCAGCGGCGTCGCGTGGCAGCCGTCGCGAGGGGCCCGTTTCATCCTTGCACTGATTTGCACCATCACCGTCCGTCGCCACGCAGTGCGGGGGGTCGGCGGGCGGGACCCGTACCCATGGTGCCGAGGTGGACGACGTGGATGTCGAGCTCGGAGTCGACAACGGCGGCGAGCAGATTGTTTGTGCCCCCGACGTTGTTGTCAACCGTGTAGCGCTTCGTCTTTGAGTTCTTCTGCGAGTAGGGCGCCGCGCGCTGCTCAGCAAAGTGAATCACCACCTCGGCCTGCTCCTCCTTGAGCAGCTGCACCAGGAGGTCGTAGTCCTTGGCCACGTCCAGATTCACGAAGCGCATCGGCTTCCCGCCAGTCTCCTCCCACGCCCGCAGGCGCACCTCGGGGTGCTGGATCGGCGTGAGCGAGTCGCAGCCCATCTCGACGTCGATGGCGCGCCGCGAGAGGTTGTCGACAATCACCACGTCGTGGCCCTGGTCCGCCAGGTGCAGCGATCTGCCAGCGTCTCCCGACCGACATCACGCGCATGCGCGCCCGCCCCACACACTTTGCCGAGCGCAAGCGGAGTCGCAGCGGCGAGCCGCCGGGGGCGGGGGCTCTGCGGTGGCAACGAGGGCACGGTGGGGCCGCGGCGCGCGGGCAGGGAGCCGGTGCGCGTACGTGGGCCAGCCGCAGAAGCCGTCGCCGCCGAGGACGATCACCTTCTTGGGCTGGCTGGTCGCCATCATGCTGAGCCTCTCGGTCGCCGCGACCGACGTCGAGGTGAAGCGCGCCTTCCGCGACGCCGCGCCGGCGGCGAGCGCATGGCGGCGACCTGGCAAAGAGACTCTCAGGGCATGGAGACAGCTCGTAGTCGCGGTGAAAGCCGGGGTCGAAGTATGCTCAGGGGCAGTAGCGTGCGTGCGTTGGTACGACAGCCGCTTTCGGGCTCAAATCTTTTTAGCCAGCGAGGAAAGGAAGCTTCGGGAGACGGGGCGCTCGGGCACGATGGGTAGAGGTCTGCTGTGGATGGAGCGCCACAGATGTGCAGACGCAAAACGAGCGGCCGGGGTGCCATGCGGACGGGCCAGACCAGTTGGACCAACGAGCGGCGCAGACAGCGGCGCAGAGAGCGGCTTGACCGATCCGGCGCGCGCGGTGTGACGCAGAGAGACCGAGGGCGCGAAAGCGTTCGCCACTGCAGCGCCCAGGAGGAAGATGATCGACCGCCGCATCCTGTTGAGGCCGTTGAGTCAGGTTTCCCGCACATTTGTGGTCAGAAGGTCTACGTCTGCATCGAGTGGACGTAGACTCGCTCGCCCTGCTTGCCAAGTGCGGTGGCCCGCCCACAGGGCCCGCGATTCCTACAGCGCGGTAACACAACAGCACTCTAACACATTTTGCCTGCAGCTGCGCTCAAATTCGGAAGTGCTACTGGCAGCGGGCCGTGTCGAGCGAGACCTGCTTGCCGCTCCTTTCCTGTGCACGACCTTTCTCTTTAGAGGCTGGACGCTTGAAAGTCTGGTGCCGTGACTTTCCTTTTTTCGACGGGCCCGCCGCGGGAAATCACGCGGTGCCGATCCGGATTCCCCAAGCTGTGTCACACGGTTTGTACCGGGGGACGAAATTGCCAGGAACTACGAGCAGGTTCCTTGTGAGGGCTGCGAGTCGGATGGGAGGAGGATTGCAGAACAGGCAGGGTTCCCCCACCCACCCCCTGCTCTTTGTCGTCAGCTGCCGAGACCACCGCCGTCGCCGCCGTCGCCACCACACCGTCTTCTGCTGAACCGCCGCAACTTGTCCGACCAGAGTGCATGCTACTGCGCCTCGCGCCACCCACTCTCGTTCGTCTAGCTGCGCTCAAGTACTCACTGCTCGCGAGAACGTTTTGTACATACTCTAAGGGCGCTCGTCTCCGCCACTTCACCCTACCTCCTGGTCTGCAAACGCAACAGCAAGCGCAGAGCGTTGCGGACTGCCCGGACCCTGTCTGCGCCTAGAAGGTGCTGCGCGCCATCCGCACAGCACCCCAGCTCTCTCAGGCCGTTACGTCCCGTGAAAGCTGTGCCCCGTGTGGTGTGGTACCTTCCTGCGGCTGCTAGGGCCGCCGTTTGGGCTTGCATGTTCGGCGATGCCTCCCCAGCTTCCGCCAACCGGCCTGCCGCTACCACGCATTGGTCAGTTGCGGTTGCGCAGCACATTCTGCGGGTATTTGATCCTATTTGTGGCTTGTTGTGTGACCGCGAGTTGGTCCCCGGGGACAGATTCGTTCAAACACTCGTTGGTCTTGCTTACAAGACGCGCAAGATGTCCGCGATCGCTGAAAGTGTACTGGCCCCGCCGGCTACGGAATGTGCACCGACCGCCGCCGCCGCCGACAGTGGGGTCTCGCGCCCCGCCAAAGCGGCCTCCTCGCGCAAGGCTAGCAAGGGCATGGCGGATGGCGAACTCCGCACGCCCAAGCTTCGTGTGTTCCCCCCCGCCCGCCCGCGCCCACGCGCTGGCTCCGCCCCGCTCCGCTGGCCCTGCGCGGTGCAGCGCGCGCAAACAAAACTGACCCGGGCACCAGCCCTGGGCGCTGCATCGCGCGGCGTCTTAGGCGTCCTGATTTTGCTGCCTGCCGCGGGCATAGGCAACGCTGTGGCCCCGACGATGATGCCGGCGGTACTCTTTGCGGGCGCGGAGGGCGAGGAGCTGGTGCGATGCGCGCCCGGCTGCTTCATGTTCGAGGACCCGCAGGGTAAGCGCGCGGCAATGCGCGTGTTCTACTACCTCCCCGCGAGCTACCAGTATGACACGCCCGTGCTGTTGGTGTGCCACGGCATCAAGCGCAACGCCGAGGAGTATCTCGGCAACTGGATCCGCCTCGGCCTCGCCGAGAAGCACAACGTCCCGCCCCGCCCCGCCCCGCCCCGCCCCGCACTCCCGCGCGCACGCCGCACGTGCGCGGCTGACGGCGCGGGCGCGGGATGGGCAGATCTGCATCCTGGCGCCGGAGTTCTCGAATGAGCTGTTCCCCGGCACGGAGGGGTACAACTTTGGTGGCGTCTTCAAGGCGGAGGACGTCAAGGCCAAGAACCTCTCACGCCCCAAGGCGCCCGCGCAGTGGGCCTTCAACGCGCTCGAGGGCATCTTCGACCGCTTCCGGCGCCTCGGCAAGTCCTCGGCCGAGCGCTACTTCCTCTTCGGGCACTCCGCGGGCGCGCAATTCGTGCACCGCCACCTCGCCTTCATGCGCGGCGAGGCCTCACAGTCGTGCGCCGGCGCTGCTGTCGCCACGGCGTGCCGGCGCGGCGGCGGGCGCGTGCACAAAGCGGTGGCGGCGAACGCGGGGTGGTACACGATGCCGACGCTGGAGGAACGGTTCCCGTTCGGGTTCGCGGGCGCGCCGCCGCTCAACGAGGACGCGCTGGAAGGCTTCCTGGCGGCCCCGCTCGTCGTGCTGCTCGGCGAGCGCGACACGGACCCCCGCCACCCGACGCTCAACACCTCCGCCAAGGCCAACAAGCAGGGCCCGCACCGCCTCGCGCGCGGCGAGGCATTCTTCCACAAGGGGCGCGAGGTGGCCGCGCTGCTGGGCGTCGAGTGCGCGTGGGAGAAGGCCTACGTCCCGGGCGCCGCCCACCGCAACGACCTCATGGCCGCGCACGCTGCCCAGATGCTCTTCGGGCCCCCCACGGGCGCCGCCGCCGCCGCGGGTTCGAGCGTCGCGGCCTACTGGGCCAAGCCGGCCCCCTCCGCGGCGGGCCTCGACTACCTCAGCACGGCCCTGGCGCAGGAGGCCCGCGCCCCTCTCGAGCCTGGCACCGCAGCGCTGGAGCCTAGCGACTAAGCCCCGCGCGGTGGGGCGCTCCTACGGGACCCTCCTGCCACTGGAGCCATTCCCACACCGGTTGCACGCAACCGAGTCCTCGGGTGGGTGCGCGCGGCAGACGCGGTTCCGGGGGGCTCAGCATCCTGGGGGCTCAGCAGCCTCGGGGCTTGGGGCGGGGGGGGCGACCAGGCGAGCTGGACTAAAAATGTACATCTGCTGTGGCAATCATTCCCCGCGCGCTCGCATTGCACAGAACGCGTGCAGCCTGCTCAGCTTCTCTCCATGCGGCGAATCGCCTCCTGCAGCGCCGGCGCGCGCGCGCGGAGCTGCTTGCGGAGGGCGCGGACGTCGTGCCTCCCCGCCTGCTCCAGGAGCGGCGCGAGAGCCTCCTCGACGCGGTCGAGCAGCCACGCGGCCTCTTCCGCTCCACCCGAGCCGTCAGAGGCTTGCGTGCCGGCAGTCGGGAGAAGCAGCACAAGCACAAGTGTGCCCTCGTCCAGCGGGCGGTAGGCCATTGTGTACCCAGCCGCTTGTACGCAGTTCAGCGTGAATCCAGAGGACACTGCCGAGGTGAAGACCGCCCCAAGTAAGCTGGAGTAGGAGCGCGGAAGTAGCGCCATGGCATTAGCGACTGAGCACAGCGGCGCGCCATCACGATCACAAATGTGCAACATCGCAGACTCAGCGTCGCCCTTAACGCCCTCCCAAGGATCAACGACGAGTGCCTTGACCTCCTTCGTCGGCGCAACCACCTTGTCACCTTTTTTGCATTCTGGTGCGGTCTGTCGCGACGCGGGGCTGTTCGATGCTCCTGACGATGGTCCGTCGCAAGAAGGGCAAGGTACCTCCGCTTCGTGACCCGTGAGGTTGTTTGTCATGCTCGACCCAGTCGCAAATTGCAGAATGACGACAAATTAGCGCCGACGTTCACACAGGCAACTGGCCAAGGCTGAGCTGAGGACGTTCTGCCTCCCCACGCAGATGGGTGCACGCTTGACGTCACGGGGCCATTGTCTCTCTCTCTTTGACAAAGCCTGCAACTGGATACGTTAAATTACTACAGTATCCACCCTTGTAGAGCCAAAGTATAGAGGGGGTAGACACGACGTCCATCACGCGCGGTGTGGCACCTACGCGGCGGGGCAGTATGCAGGATCACGTGGCGGTCGATGTTTCTGGCTATTCATCTCCACCAGCGAAGCAGAGAGGGGCGCTGGGAGGGTACGATCTTTGCTACCGCTGGAGCGGCGCGCGAGAGCGCGGCGCGCGTGTCGATCATTCCCAATCTGACACTAATGGTGTTGGCGAGCAGGATCTTTAGTCCGGGGATGATGGCAAAGACATCGAAACTGGTGAGTACGATCGAGCAGATGCATCGCAAGGTCACGCTTCCGTTTCCCGAACCCCAGCACCTCCCCACGGCCATTAATGTTCATACGCACTATCATCACATGTGCGGGACGCGGTCGAGTCGATTGTCTGTTTGCGAAGATCGACCACACCCCGGCTGTTGCACGCCCCCTCATGAAGGCGTCGGCGCTCGGGCAGATGCCAAGAGGGTCAGGGGGATTTCTTCTCCTGGTACTCCTTTGCGCGATGATGTGCCAGCAAGAATTTACGAGACAACAAATGAGCTCAAGAATTATAGCACTGTCCCAGACTCTGAAGCAAGAGCGACGGATCCGAATGCACAGCGACCTACTGATTGAGCGCGCGGCGAACCACTCCGGTATCAAAATCAGCGACAACATGCTGTTCGACACGCAGTCCGAATACGACGCTAATCTTGAGCTTCCTACGAAGATTCGCCAGGACGTCGATGTTCTTCTCCAACGAAGAGAAAAGCAAGATCCTGCGAGCAGCAAAGGGACCACCGACGCTGCTGTGGCTGTGGCAGCGCCTCCCGCTGCTGACAGCTCTGAAAAGTTCGCCCCGGCCCCGTTTCCCGGTAGGCCTCTTTGAAGTCATGCGTAAGCGTTTTGCCACTTGGCTGCTGCTTCTGATACCTGTCTGGCGCGGCAGTTATGTATGGTGGAACCCCATTCACTGGCGCCGTCCAGTCATTACGATTGGGTTTGATGGGAAACCGCCGCCCGCGAAAGCGACTTCGACGAGTTGGCCGGTGGTAGATTCCAAGGATTTCGGAGTACCGGCAGTACCGGAAGGACCGGAAGGACCGGAAGTAGATTCTCGGGAGTTTAAGCCAGGGGCCGAGCCGATTAAGTGCGTGGCCCTGCACCCTCCCTCTCTCCTCCAGCGTCGCTCGCGCTCCGCGGCATGCATTGTAGTACTGATGCCCATCTCAGGTTCGATGACAACGATCTTCCGAATCGAGTCCCAGAGAAGTTGCATCCCAACTGAAAGCGTTAGCGAAGCCTTGCATCTGGCGGTTCAGTGTCCCATTTTACTGATCTGTTTTTGTTTCTCAACCCCTGAATCAGGGGGAGCAAGACGGGGCTGAAAAAATGCGAGCAGAGAGCAGCAGGCACGCATACCCATCCAGTTGCTTTCGTGAAGCTGCCACGACTCTGGGCCTGGCTGACAGCGCAGAGTCGATCCGGCAGGAAACTCGCTGGAGAAGGGGGAGAAGTGTGAAATGGAAGGTGTGGCGTTTCACTGTAAGGAGATCCCTTCGTATGTTGTGACAACAGGCTCGTTACCCTCTCCAAAGGCACCGCACAGTCTGTTTTTGGATTCTGAATAATTTCTTGCCGCTCCGGTCGCCCTCTGGTGCAGTGACCCTCGCTGCGTCCGTCCGCTCTGAAACACGAGGGAAAACGGGTGGCAGGGACTGAAGCCGCGCCGTGCCAGTGCGCTGTAGAGGCGGATGATGGTGGGGAATGTCCATGCGAGTGTCTGGACGCGTCGTATGCATGGGGGAGCTGCGAGGGAGGAATGTGGATGTGCCAAGCTGAGGCCAAATTTCTGTGGGAGACAGAACCAAAGAAGTGGCGGAGGCTGCTGCGATTGCTCAAGCGGTACAACAACCGCAAGGCGCGCCTGAGGGGGGACCGCTGATGTGCGCAGACGCACAACCAACCGGAGGGGGGGGGGGGTTCACCGAACAAGGCCATGTGAGCGCTGCGAGGAGGGGAGGCGGTGGACACAGTTGCGCCCAGCGCTCGCGCAGGGAATTACCACGCGCGTGCTTATGAGACTTTGTCAGAAGCAGCGCAAATGACGCTCGCACGTTGCATCCCTCGCTTTCCTGCACTGCGCACGCGCGCCCTCGGCCGACTGCTAAGGGTACAGCCACGAACGCGCGCCCCCGGCCTACCCTTCCCCACACCCGCTTCATCTTGCATCCAGCGTTTCCCGATCGCACTGGCCGTCAAGAGGGCCGTGCCGGGCCTCCCCAAGTGCGCAGCGTCCGCTCAGATGCCGGCGGCAGACTCACGCGAGTAGAACTCGTCGAGAATCTTTTCGTTGATGCGCTTGAGCATCTCGCGTGGGAACGTGCGGCAGAGCGACCAGGCGATCTCGAGCGAGGCGAAGATGTCACGCATCTCGTATGATTGCTGCGTCACGAAGCGCTCCTCGAACTTGGTGAGGAATTCGAGATAGAGCAGGTCGTCCGGCGTGAGCGCCTCCTCGCCAACCACCGACTTCATCGCCGCCACGTCCTTGCCGATGGCGTAATTGGCATACATCTGGTTCGAAAGCGCGTCGTGGTCCTTGCGCGTCATCCCCTCGCCGATCGCAGACTTCATCAAGCGCGAGAGCGACGGCAGCACGTTGATCGGCGGATACACTTGGCGGTTGTGCATGTGCCTGTCCACGTAGACCTGCCCCTCGGTAATGTACCCCGTGAGGTCCGGGATCGGGTGGGTAATGTCGTCGTTGGGCATCGTGAGCACAGGAATCTGCGTGATCGATCCCCCGCGGCCCTCCACGCGCCCTGCGCGCTCATAGATGGTGGCGAGGTCCGTGTACATGTAGCCGGGGTAACCACGGCGGCCAGGAACTTCCTCGCGAGCAGCCGACACCTCACGCAGCGCGTCCGCGTACGAGGACATGTCCGTGAGAATGACCAGAACATGCTTGTTGCACTGGTATGCCAGGTACTCGGCAATTGTGAGCGCAAGGCGCGGCGTGATGATGCGCTCGATGGTTGGATCGTTGGCAAGGTTCAGGAAAAGGCACACGTTCTCCATGGACCCGTTCTCCTCAAAGTCCTGCTTGAAGAAGCGCGCAGTCTCCATGTTGACACCCATCGCTGCAAATACGATGGCGAAGTTGGACTCGCCAGTGTTCGAGACGCCCTTGGCCTCCTTCTTGACAAGACCGGCCTGCCGGCAGATCTGCGCGGCGATCTCGTTGTGGGGCAGACCCGCCGCGGAGAAGAGCGGGATCTTCTGCCCGCGCGCAATCGAGTTCATGGTATCGATGGCGGAGATGCCGGTCTGGATCATCTCCTGCGGGTAGATGCGCGACGCGGGGTTGATGGGCATGCCCATGATGTCGAGGTAGTCCTCGGGCAGAACCGGCGGCCCCTTGTCGATCGGCTTGCCGGACCCGTTGAAGATGCGCCCAAGCATGTCCTCTGAAACGGGCATGCGAAGAACCTCCCCAGTGAACTGCACCTTCGTGTTCTTTGCATCGACGCCGCTTGTCCCTTCGAAAACCTGCACCACCGCTTTCTGGCCCGAGACCTCGAGCACCTGCCCACGCTTCACTTCGCCGTTCGGCAACTCGAGCGTCACGATCTCCGCGAACATCGGGTTCTGCCGCGCCGCACTACCTGTGTCAGCAACTGATACTCGCTTGCGGCGCCACAATGGCCGTCTCAGCCGCGGCCTGTACACCTAGCTGGGAAGATTCCTATCTTCCAGACACATACTCCCCGCTCACTTCGAGTCCAGTATTGTCATCCTTCACAGCACGCCTCTCTACATGCGCACTCATGCTCAACCAGCAGCGCCCAGTAACCATGTGCCACCGGGTTACTTGCGGCCCACAAATCCAGCCGGTGCCAGCCATGGAACAAGATGACGTGTGGGTGCGCCCAACGGGCCCCAGTGCTCTCCGCACAGAAACTGTCACAACCGCAGCCAGCTGCTTTGGGTGCGCCGCATATGGTTGCTGATTGACGCTTGTCTGAATCCATGGGTGAGTCCGAGGCGCTCACCTTGACCTTGTCCAGGATGACGAGGGGGCCCTGAACAGCCTTGACGGTTCTGTAGTCTGCGCAGAAAGGGGAAGCCGAATCAGCAAGAACAACCCCAGCTACATCGAAGAATCGAATACCCCAAGAATTGTGCAAGGCTTGAGGGACACCCTGTTGTCTGCGGTGGGACGCGCGCTCCGCGTGTGCTGGGGCCCGGGAGGGGGGGGCACCTAGGCGTGGCTTGACTACATAGTTGCGGGATGCGGCCGCAGCATTCACAGCCGCAGCAGCGCCAGCGGGCATTGATGATTTTCCATCTGAGAGGTCGATCAGGGACATCCTGACGGCTGGTTAGGCAGCTTGCAGCTTGCGCACTCCCTGCCCTGACTCACCCGAGAGGAGGAGAACGAGGAATTCCAAGAGGATGATATTTGTCAACAACGGAGTTGGCTAATGTGAAAAAGGACGTTTTACACTCTCTTGCTTGCAGAGCGTTGTTGCACGATGGCGCGAACCGGAATACTATGTGCGCTCCTCACAATGATGTCCACTGTCATTGTCGCACTTCCTATTTCACAGCGCGTTGCCGGAAGCACTGGATGGTGGATGCAAGAAGAACCGGCGGCCGGGGAGGTCTCCGTTGCAGGGCACGGCAGCTTGGATCCGTCATTTGGATTCGACTTCCTTCACCTCGTTCAGGTCGACCTCCCGCTCATTACACCAGCGATACATTCATACTTATAGCAAGTGCGGGGTATATGTTGGACAAGTAATGATGGGCGCCCGATAGGGGCACGTCGCCATAATCAGCGCGATGCGGAACTGCCTCCCTCCGAAAAAGTTTACGTGGCGTGAGCTGCAGGAGTGGCCCGGGTCGTTTTGCGATACAGCACAAGGTTGTGTTTGGCCAAATGAGACTCCTGCATTCGGCTGGCTCCTTCATGGACTCTGGCCGGAGTTCGACAATGGCACTTGGCCTCAATACTGCCACAAGGAAATACCATTCAACGCCACAGCGATCGAAGATCTTAAAGGTGATCTGGATTCGTACTGGCCTTCGCTGATGTCCAAAGATTTCGATGCCTTTTGGGCGCACGAGTGGACGCGGCACGGAACATGCGCACTGAAATTGACCCCGGGGGAGCACGATTATTTTTCACTCGTGCTACATCTGCGAGAGGCCTTCGACGCCTTTTCTATCCTTAATCGGGCGGTGAGCGCCAACCAAGAGGCTTTTCCTCGTGAATGGGTGAGACTGCCACACCAGTTCAGAAGGTGGTGACTGGTAATTGACTGGCAGGGTATCCATCCCGGGATGAACACGACACTTGGCGCAGTGCAGGGAGCAATCAGGGCGGTGACAGGTCCGATCTACCGACACACGTTTGCCTGGATTGCAATCCTGCAGAGATGGCGCAAATCAGTCACCACACCTTCTTGCTGAACAGGCGTAAACGTGGAGGTCGGCTGCAACACCGGCAAGGACGGGGTGCTGCAGCTGTATGAGATCCGGGCGTGTTTCCGTCCTAACCCGTTAGTGAAGGTAATTTTCCACCACCGCACCCAGCGTGAGCACTGCAACTACGACTTTTGGGATGTCGCGAGATGCAGGGACGCAGGCATGTCTCAAGGTGCCGTGCTGTTCGGAGGGAGGGGAT
>ENA-UOXV01007849-UOXV01007849.1-marine-metagenome-genome-assembly--contig:-NODE-7849-length-10669-cov-6.579800_pt1 | contig 10669 bp, 13 predicted proteins | sample MGYA00238165_ERZ766961 | MGnify/ENA primary metagenome ERZ766961 (study PRJEB28924, sample SAMN03173240) | marine metagenome | biome: Marine; feature: Water; material: Subsurface seawater | place: North... | reverse complement strand
CCGCAAGATGGTTGCCGGTAAGGTCGAGCTCGGTGACGTTGGTAAGGTAGCCCCACTCAAAGGGAAGCGACGTGATGCGGTTTCGTGCGAGACACATGTAGGTCAGTGTCGTAACGTGGTGCAGTTCGCCTGCTGGCTCTCGAATTTTGTTTCCAGCAAGGTTCAAAGAGCGCAGTGCGGAAAGCATGGCGTATTCAGGTGGAATATCGACTATTGCGTTGTCTGCTGCGGATATGTACTGCAGTTTGTCCATGTACGCCAGCGAGGTCGGAAGCTGCTGGATCATGTTGCCATCTGCGGCAAAGTGCAACATCTCCCGCAGGTTTCCAACAAGAATCGGAATCTTCTCGAGGCGATTGAATGACACGTCGACGTGCGTGAGATTCAAAAAGGAGAAGATCCCATCCTGCAGTGTCGCAAGGAAGTTGTTGGAGATGTCTAGGTGCATACACGTCTGACGGGCGGCATATTCCATTGCGAATTGCGACATGCCGCTAGCACTGAGCAGGAGTTTCTTGGACGTGATCGAGTCGTAGCATGCTCGGAGATATGTCATGACGGCGTGCACGCCCTTGCCAACAATTTCCATGCCAGGAGACTCGAGCTCGCAGCCGGCATACCCAAGCGCCGTTAGCGAGGTCATTAGTGCCATCTCAGGCGGTAGGTGGCGCAACGTCGGGTTCCCATCCAGCACAAGCTCTCGAATGTTCAAGTTTCCCATCGTTCCCGGCAGTGACGTTAGTTTGTTGCGCCGAATGGTGAGGACCTCGAGCGAGCGGAGCTCTCCGATCTCGGGAGGAAGTGTCTGGCAATAGTTATCGTCGATCGAAAGAGTGCGGATCGCAGTCAGCATGCAAATCGAGACATGGAGTGTGTGAATGCCCTGTTGGGAGAGATCAAGAACCTGGGAGTCGTTTGCATTCCATACTCGGCGAAGGTACCTCAAGATAGCCTCGGTCCCGCGGTCGATAATCTCTGCCGGGGGAGACTCGACCGGATTGCCACGGAACGATATATTTCGGAGCGAGGTGATCACGCCGAGTCCAGGCGGGAGCACAACGAGCTTGTTGTCGTCAAACGTTATCTGCTCTAGGCAGGTCAGGTGTGGGATCTGCGCAGGAAGGTCGTCGAATTCGTTGCCCGAGAGGTACAGGGCAGTCAGATGCGAAAGACTGTTGTAGTTAATGTATAGATTCGAGAGGCCCATCCAGCCCAGATCAAGCACGCCGGTCCGCTGCGCATCGTAGACGCGGCGGAGGTACAATAGCACGGCGTCGAGACCGCGCGATTTGACCTCGGGAGGCGGAGAAAACAGCTTCGGCGTGCCCTCGAGCGAGAGTAGCTGCAGGTGTGACAGCGTGCATATCTCCGGTGGAATATCGATGAGCGGGTTCCCGCCGACATGCAGCTCGCGGAGCTGCGAAGGGGCAGGGAGGGGGGAAGATGCGGTATCAGTCGATTTGGAAACGATTATTCAAGAATAACCGAAGCGGTCTTTCCATCTGAATCGGACTGGGTCGGGCTGGGTTTTTTTCACGCAGGGCTGGGCAAGCGCATGCAATTCAGTTGCGGCTCGCGCATCACCTGAGACATTCGCTCGATTTCCGGTGGAAGCCGCTCTAGGTGATTGTCCGAAAGTCGAAGGACCTCGCAAACTTTGAATACCGCCATGATCGAGGGAGCGAGGTGCGCAATGCGGTTACGCGAGAGATCAAGAAGCAGCAGGCCCGTGAGCCGTGATATGCCATTGGGGACCTCATCAAGATGATTTCCAGATAGTCGGAGCTCATCAAGGCCGGTGAGTGCCGCGATTGTGTCCGGGCAAGCAGTCAGCTCGTTGTCGTCAGCGTGGAAACCTCGCAGCATCGAAAAGCGGTGTAGAAAGTTGGGAATCTCAACAAGCCGATTGTCTGAGATGACCAGCCGTGTGAGAGAAGTGAGGCGCTGGAGCTTGATGGGAAGCACTGGAATTCGATTGCGGAAGAGTTTGAGCTCTGTAAGCGCAGTCTGCCTGCACACAATCAGAGGGACCGCTTCCAGTGCGAGCGCCGAGAGGTCGAGCGAGGCAGTTCTCTCCGAATACTCAAGGTTTGCGAGATAGCGCAGAATTCGCCGCGTGCCCTGCGAAACAACATCGAGTGGCGGCGACCGCAGCGGATTATATTCGACAAGCAACTCCTGCGATCAAACAGCAGTCTTTCACATCCAGCACTCACTGCCAGGCGGCACCATCAAGAGGCCCATCCGGCAAAAACACGCTCGACACTAGCTTTGATGAGCGGTGCGAACAAAAGCCTTCCTTCGATCAACCAGATTTGTGAGTTTGACAAGAAGAGCCTGAGCGGACCTGCAACGAGTCCATTCGGCCAACGAGGGTCGGCAACCAAGTAAGAACATTTCGGCGAAGTGAGCATGAACGAAGTTGCGGAAGCTTGGAAAATGTGCGCGGCAGGTGAGGCAATTTATTGTCATCGGCACTCAGTTCCGTGAGGCTCGAAAGCAGTCCGATACCTGAAGACCGGGACAACGTACACCTAATGTTGTCAGTGTTGCGCGGCAAGTAGCATCGCTCGTCCAGTAGTCTGGGAATGGAGACAGGTCCAAGGGAGGCTGCGATAGATCTATCTGTGGGACTTATGATGCGATTGACGACCTTCCGGCAGAGACTCAAGTCGGTTGCGACAGCAGTCGAGACGCTGAAGAGCGATCAGCGTGCAAAGCGCCGGCGGGAGGTCCGTCAGGAGATTGTCGGCCAGAAGCAGTGCCTGGGCGGAATCTTTTCAGAACGCTCCAGTCGTCGTGCAAGTAATCAGAATGACATCCGCGCGGCAGAGTCGGAGCAGCGTATTTATACAAGCGGATAAGGCAATACCTTTATGTGGCTATATTCGGTCAGCTCGAGAGGGATTCGCAGGAACTTTTCGCCCGAGAGGTCCATGATGTCAGTGCTGCGCGAGTGCAGAAGTTCTTTGAGGTAGCTCATCACTTCAGCGAACCCTGCAGCAACGACAGGAGGAGGAGGAGATTCCAGAACAGTGTTATGGTCGAGCTTGAGTGAGCAAAGGGTCGAAGCGCATTGCGCAAGCTCCGGCGGAGCATTCTTGAGGTGATTGTGCGAGCAGGTGAGGTGCACGAGGGGCAGGCTGCCGATCGAAGGTGGAAGCGAACGCAACATGTTGTGAGAAACATCAAGAATCGTGAGTGATCGCAACGCAGTCAACGCGCCGATATCTGGCGGGAGCGCAATGAGCTCATTGCGCGATACGTCGAGGCACGAGATACCGTCGATCTCCCAGAGACACGTTGGGAGCATGCGAAGGTGGAGATCTGCAAAAGCGACGTCTCCTTTCATGCCGAGGCGCAAGCGTTCGAGCATCGTAAGCAGAACAGAGCCGCCGAGATGCTTGGCGTCAAGCCATTCGATGCCTTTGTTGCCTGAGAGGTCAAGTGTGTTGAGCAAGGACAGCTCCGCAAGGCCCAGCGGGAGTTGCGTCAGCCGGTTGTCGTTGAGGGACAACGACGTGAGGTGCGTCAAACCAAGCACAGGGAGAGGAACGTCGCGCAAGCCGGTTCCAGAGAGATCGAGCACCATGCCGATCAATCCAGGCTCAAGCCTCTTGAAATACGTGATGAGGCTCTGCGTTTGGACGCGCCACTTTGCTGCGGCAGAAAGCGCGTCGCGCTCGAAGGCCGCCAGCTCGTGCATGCACATGGCAGCGTCTGGGTCGTACACACGCGGCTCATCCTGCAGTGGCACGACGCTCATTTCTATCTGTACCTTCTCACCGCCTTCGAGCAGGTCGATCGGAACGTTCTCGATCGCGTTGTTTACCACCTGTGAGGGTACGAGCCGAGCGCAATATCAGCAGCCAAAGACGCCATGTCCCGCTACTTTCGGGCTGCTGAATGGCAATCTGGAACAACGGGCAGCAGTCGGTCCAATTTGTGTAACAGCCGGAGCCAATGCAGCAAAACACGTGCAGGATAAAAATTCGAGAGACGGGCAACCTCCAGCATTTCGAGTGCGTCGAAACGTGCAAGGTCCACAGGCAAGTCAACCAGCTTGTTGGCGCTGAGCGCCAGCAGACGCAGGAGTGATAGGACCCCAAATCCAAAAGGGATATCCTCAAGTCCATTGCGCCGCAGAGAAAGATGTGTGAGAGACGTGCAGCCCAATACGCTTCGCGGGAAGATCTCCAGGGCATTGTCGTCAAGCAGCAAAGTCTTTAGACCAACGAGACCACTGAACCCTTCTGGAAGGGTCTGGAGGCTATTTTCACGTAGATCCAGCACGGCAAGGCCGGAGAGTCGGCCAATCTCTCCCGAGATCGAGTGCACGAGTGAGGATGTCAGCACCAGGCTCCTCATCAGCTTGAAATTCCCGATGAGGTCGACCAGGTTGTCCTCTCGGACGTTGATGTGTGTGATGTGCAGGGAGGTCAAGACTGTCGAAAGACGGTGTGCCTGTTCGATCACGTCGTTTCTCAGCAGATTCACCATGTTATTTACCATGTGCAATTCCTTGGTCTCATGGCACAGCCGCAGCTGGTCCATGGCCTTGAGCACATTTGCGAGTGGCAGCTCGTCTATGTCCACGAACGGCATCCGAAGCGGATTTTCGCCAATCATGAGCTCAGTGAGATTTGTACACAGTGATAGTTCAAGCGGAATCTCGTGAAGACGATTGCCGTTCACATGAAGGGACGTCAGAGCGAGCATTTCGCCCATTTCTGGAGGCAGTGCGTTCAGGTGGTTGAAGTGAAGATGCAGTGTCTGTAACTGTCGTATCCGCGTTATACTTGGCGGTATTGCAGATATCATGTTCGCGTTGAGCTCTAATCGTGTCATTTCGTTGAGCACAAGCACTTCCTCTGGAAATTTGACCAGTTGGTTGTTCCCCAGCTTGACTGTGCGGATCCCGGACGGAATCGAAACCTCCGTCGGGATCTTCTGCAGTTTCATGTTCTGCCAGTACAGTATCCCAGTAGATCGCGACTCATCGCGCTGCTCAGTGAGCGCCGCGATGGGTACCTGTAATTCAGTTGTGAGACTTAGGCTTTGAGAGATGGAAACGGCTGGACAGGTGCGAGCGCCTGTAGCGGATGCACCGCCCCCAAAGCAGCCACTGGTACCACGCGGATCGATGATATGTGGCGGCTGGGGCACATTTCTGCCTCTGCGCGTTGCCGTTTTGATTTCCCTTTCTTATTCTCTCTCAGATTCTGCCTCAATCCACCCTCTCCCCTGTGAGTTTCCCACTGGGCGGATCGCACCTCAACCTTCTCCAGCACAAGATTCTTGTGCGGATCGTCCAGGTTTGCATATCTTCGAGAGCGCGCCATGATGATTTGTTGCAAGAGTCGATGGGTACCTTCTGCTTAGCGACCCAATGAGGCGGCCCGGCCCCAAGCGATCCACCGGTCGGAGGCGGGCCGGAGGTGAGGCGCTCTCAGCGAAGCAGAACGTCTGCTGCATGCAGCTCTCGCTGCCAGGAGGGCATGGGCAATGGATCACCCATCAAATCCAATTGAAACGACCAAGTTCCATTCCGCCCTTATGTACCACTCGATAGGGCACAGGGAGTCCGGGCTCCCCCCCCCTGCTCGAACTTCAAAGCCAAATGATATTTTTAATTAATAATCTGGAGATTTTATTTTAAATTTTACGGCATCGATGAGTTCGCATGGTCGAGAAAGCATTGAGGGCAGTGCCGAGGCAGGGCCCTCGTCGCGCCGCCGGGATGCGGACAGCCCCTCGACAGAAAATGGAATTTCTCAGGCGATACCAGGCGTGCTGGGATGCCGCTCAGTGAACTGTTTCGAGAAGATCCAGCTGCAAGGGGAAGGAACTTACGGCCAGGTACAAATCTGTAGAGAGCAAACTGATGAGCGACTTACTCTCGTTCGTCATGATGTGTCCCGTAGCTGAGGGCTTAGGGTTCGCCGCGCGTTCCAGCACCGGCGAGCCGCACCCTCGCTTGCCTGGCGGTTCTGCAGGGGAGAACGGACGCGGCTGTTGGCCATTCTGATGACCTTCCAAATATTATGGACAGGTATTCATGGCACTGGACAAATCGAGTCGACGTGTTTACGCCCTGAAGAAAGTGAGGATGGAGAAGGAGAAGGAGGGCTTCCCGATTACCGCGCTGCGCGAGCTTACGATCCTGAAGCGCCTCCGTCACCCGCACATCGTCGACATGGTCGAAGTGGTGGTCGGAGCAAAACATGAGTCAGTCTTTCTGGTCTTTGAATACTGCGAGCACGACCTTGCGGCACTTCTGGACGGCTCGCCGACTCCTCCGTTCTCGGTGCCCAAGTCCTGCCCGTGGAACATAGTCTTGTAGTGCTGGGGGTAACGGCTCACTTTGTCCTACAGCGCAGTGTGAGGGCTCTCAATGCCCAGCAGTCTGTGGTCTCATCTTCTGACACAGCCGGCCGGCAAGCGCCACAGGAAGCAGAAGCGAAGCGCTTGATGATGCAGCTCCTCGATGCAGTTGCGTACATGCACGAGCAATGGGTTGGCCTCGCCGCCCCGCCCCGACCGCCAGCTGCGCAAGTAGCAAAGATGCAAAGCAGCTGTGTCAAATATGCATGGTGCATTGTTCGGGCTTCCTGTGAGCGACTGGCCCGCGGCTCCCTGAATTGCGGCGCGTGGTCAGGTGATCCACCGCGACATCAAGATGTCGAACCTCTTGTACTCGAACGGAGCGCTCAAGCTGTGTGACTTTGGCCTTGCGCGGGACTTTGGGACGCCACTCCGGCCGTACACGCCCAAGGTGGTCACGCTGTGGTACCGAGCGCCGGAGTTGCTGCTTGGTGCAAAGACGTATTCGTCTGCAGTCGACATTTGGGCGTGCGGCGCCATCATGGGCGAGCTGCTATGCCACACGCCCCTTCTCCCGGGTCGCAATGACCAAGAGCAGCTGAAGTTGACCTACGAGCTCCTGGGCACCCCAAACGATGCCATCTGGCCGGGGTACACACCACACACTATTTCCTGCCCCCTCGTTGGGAGCGGCAAGAGCAGCACCGCGAGGGATGCACGGCTAAAGGGTAGACAGGCGTGTCGTGGGCTGCATGCCCTGTGAACGTTTGTAGCTAGGGCGGGACTCAGGTGGGGTCCTACGTGCACATGGCAGGTTTTCTTCCTTGCCGAACGCGACAGGCCTGCAGATACGCGCTCAGCCGTACAACAACATCGCGCAGGTACATCCGCGTCCGGCGGAAGCTGCTCGGCTCCTGCATGGCCCCCGCGATGTTTGAAACTGAATTTCAAACCATAGAAGTGCCACGTCCCCGACTCTAAGCGGCCGGCGCCTGTGCGCAGCGGTTCCCTGAGCTCTCTCCTGAGGGACGCGACTGCCTGAACTCGATGCTGACCTACGATCCTGACCGGCGCCCGTCGGGACGCGATGCCCTCCGACGGGACTACTGGCGCGTAGGGCCGTTGCCCAGGGCGGCAGACCAGATGCCGACTTTTCCGGCGGACCTGGCAAGCCTTGGGAATGCGCCGAGTACAAAGGGAGTCCGCAAGCGCCCGATTTCGCCCGGCAAGGAGGAGGCGGTGTCGGGCAAGAAGGCGTCGCGGCAACATGACAGCCGCTTTGGCCGAGTGTTCTGAGGCCAGAGGCAGGGTGTGACTGTGCAGATGGGCAGGATTAAAAACGCTGTATCGACTCTGCTCGTTGTCAATCAGAGGAAAGCACCTCTGATCATTTCGATCCACACCCCGACTATGCACCTGAGACCACTCATCTCACACAAGTCCCTATTTGATGGTGCCGTGGGGGTTGAGAGGGGTCCTCGAGGTGGCTTTTAGCCGCGGGCTGGGTGTCGTTTCAATTTCCACTCTTTTCACGCACATTGTGGACACAAAGTGGCCTCTTAGTAGGATGGAGTGCGACATATTGCGCCGTAATTTTGCCAAAAACAGCCGAGACCGCCCCGCCTAGCCCTGAATCCCTATGTGGTCTGCCCCCCGGGTAGCTCCAGGAGATGCAGAGTGTCGGCGCGTGGCTCCCCCCGAGTCGCCGACGAGATGACGATTTCAAACATGCATTTTCGGGATTTTGAGAGATTGGAGCCCTTGGCAGCCAAGAAGGCTCCCACCATGGGAACCCTGTCTGCAGGGTTCGGCTCAGTGCTCGAAAAATTCGATATCAACCGGTTGGCCAGTCGACGTCTCCCGAGCAGCGCTTCTGACAAGCCGGTGCGCACGTGGCGTGTCGGTGAAAGAAAGTGCGCGGACCTCAAAGAAGGCGATGTTGTGGGAAAGTACGGCGAAACGTTTGTGTGGACACGGAACCACAAGTACCCCACCCTGACCAAACCCCTGTGGCGTTGGGAAGGCGAGCAAAGGCTGATTTGGTCAGTTTGATTGTGAGGTGTTCTTATCATTGGCAACTGCGGACAGGACCGCGGAGCAGCTCACTCCATTGCGACAGCTCGGAGACCCCGAAGCAGACGAGCTCCTGGAGCGCCTTGTCACGCACGAAGGGCCTAACCTGGGGGAGGATCTTTTCGGGATCGAAATTGTTGATCGGGCTGGCGGCACGACCCAGTCTGACCTGCTGGTCGAAGATTTCTTTGCGCGCTACTCCAATCCTCCAGAGTGGCTTGACACGAGCAAGTTGCAGCGTGGTCAGGATGTCTTCATTACTTATGCGCCCGCTGCGGGCGCGACACTTTTCTACGTGTCTCTCGTCGGTGGCTTCAGCGCACCGCTGGTGACAAAGGTTCTCCGAGCGACGGGCTACCTCACGGCAGCACCCCCTCGCGTCGCAAGGCGACTCGCCGAGACCGGCCACATGATCTGCGAGTGCCTCCTATCTGGAGCGCTCGCGCCAGGTGGAGACGGATGGAAAGCGGTGCTCCGCGTGCGTTTCCTACACGCTCGTGTACGCAGAGCCCTGAAAAGTCGGAGCTACTACCGCGCTAACGAGTGGGTATAGTATAGCCCTTCCGCGGGCCATGCCCCGTGACTCGCTGCTGAGCCGCCCGCCCTAACGCGGCGATGATGCGCAGGGCGTGCCGATAAATCAAGAAGACATGGCAGTGACACTCCTGGCATTCAGTTACAATGTATACGCCCCACCCAGGGGACATCTTTCGACCCTTACCTCTGCGGTTCATCTCTCCGACTGTTTCGTGGTTTCTGGTCGCAGGTTTTAGTAGGTATTGAGCTCATCAGCGGTGCACCACTTGCACAAGAGGACCAGGAGAGCCCCCTTGGCCAGGGCACCGATGCTGACTCACAGCTGATGCGTCCGATGCTGCCATTCGGCTTATTCGCTCCCCCATCTATTCAGCTTTTTGAGGAACACATCTGGGTTTTATTTGCGAAATGCTTGCCTGCACATGGTTCAGGAGAAAGATACGTACACTGGCCACACTTCCGAGGACGGACTACTTGCTGAAGCCCCGTATCTCGACCAGGAGGCGTATTTGCACCTCTGGCGCTACATTGGGTGGCTTCTTGGAGTGAGCGAGGCGAACAACCCATGCTGTTCCGCGATGTCTGCCAAGGCGTGGCTTGAAAGCATCATCATGCACATTCTTGAGCCCGACGAGGACTCCATTGCGGTTGCACACCACCTCCTCAGGTGCTGAAAACTCTCACTTCGCACCCCGGCTCGTGCGTTCCTACCCTCTCCATCCAGCCCAATCGGCAACCAAAGTCGTGCTGCATGGCTGAGCTCCGCCCCGGTACTCTTCAGGGCTCCACGGCCAAACTTTGGCGTGGCCTTTCGAATGGAAATCTGCAGGCGCTTCCTCGGCGATCCGCTGGCCGATGCCTTGTGCCTCCCGCGCGCTTCGGTCGCTCCCGCCCGGACACGCCTGACTGCGCGCCCGACCTGGCGATACGCCCCGTCGGCTGAAGCTCGTTGTGTCACACGCAGGGGAGCACTTTGGCATACGTCCGCGTGTATCTCGCTTGCCTGCGAGCCTACACACTTCTCTCGCGTACGCCGCTGTTCGGACCGCTGGTCTACCGGCTGCATTCTTGGAGCATTGCCCGGGTGCCTTTGCCCTCCACCTCGGGCCGGACATCGCAGCAGCGCAACCCTGTGCAAGGGCGCTCTGCTGCGTGTGCAGCTTTCCGGCCCTTGAGCCCGTACCGAGAACGCGCTTGCTCTCCTCTGCGGCATGCCGTCCACTCAACCCTGACACTCATCCCTCCTTTCGGGTCGTGCCGTCAGGCGGTCAGGGCACTGCCAGCTGCCGCGTCTTCGCCTTCTGCCTCAGCACCACCAGAGTCGTTCAGCCAGATCGGTGGCGCTGGCGGCTCAAGCGCGTCCGTGGCGGGCCACTTGTCGCTTGGCACGGACGGCGTTCCCTCGCCAGCAGGGCCGCTGCCCAGGGTGTGCCCGATGCGCACGCTTGGTGCAGCACTGCAGCAGGGGCCGGCAGGAAGCTTGGGGGTAACGGAGAAGCGCTTGCCGGATAGGAACGAGGACATTAGCGTAGAGTCGCGGGGGAGAGACTGCCCTGCCGAAGTATGCCGCGGCCTAGAGGGTGGCAACAGGTTGCACTGGGTGCTTGGTTTCGCTGCAGCGTGCGTGGCTGGTCTGGCTGCGTGCACTGTGGCGGCGAGAGTGAGGCAGTGATACAAATCACGCCGGGATCTACCAATGCGGACCAGAAATACAACACTGCTGCCCCCCCCCCCC
>ENA-UOXV01007847-UOXV01007847.1-marine-metagenome-genome-assembly--contig:-NODE-7847-length-10674-cov-5.362652_pt1 | contig 10674 bp, 10 predicted proteins | sample MGYA00238165_ERZ766961 | MGnify/ENA primary metagenome ERZ766961 (study PRJEB28924, sample SAMN03173240) | marine metagenome | biome: Marine; feature: Water; material: Subsurface seawater | place: North... | reverse complement strand
GGGGGGGGGGGGGGGGGGGGGGGGCGGGGGGGGGGGGCGATGCATGCAGGTGGGCGCGAGGTGGCCGAGAAGAGCGGGGGCGACCTGCAGGCGGCCGTATATCTTGTTGCAGACAACCTTAGACGAGAGATTCATGACCTTGATGTACGATAGGCCGTCGTCCGAGATTGTCCGGTACACCAGCTCGTACCTGCGGGGTGCGCGTGCCACTCTCAAAGTAGGTATCGGCGATGTGTGTGCACCGGACACGGCATCTGCAACATGGAACTGGCCGGGCGCAGCAGCACACGGGACGTGCAGGCGCCGTTTGAGGAGGGGTCCCACTTGCGAACGCGCTCTTTGAAGTCTGCGAGGGCTTGCTCGGGACCCACACCGACAAAATCCGGCGAGCATCGCACCTTGTAGTTGAGGTTCGCCTCCAGCACCTTGGGATCGTCACAGATCGATTCGATAAACAGAATGCTCGTTTCCGTGTTCTTGGCGCGGCACACATCCCGCGCATGATCTAGCACCCTCCGTCGCCGGTCGTCTGTGGTGTTTGTCGCATCGAAGATGCCCACGTCTCCGTTGCCGTCGCACAGCCATGTAAGAAGCTCGTCGAGAACCACCCACGCCAGGTTCTCACGTGCCGCGACTGCCGTCTTGTTGCCGTGATCAAAGAACTCGGCGTCCTCGTTCCCCCCGACCGATCGGCGATATGCCCCCACGTTGAAGACCCGAGTGCGCAACCCCGTCCATGACAGGTAATTGGTGAGCCGGTGGGCAATGAAGCTCTTCCCCCGGGCGGGGAGCCCGACCATCACAAGAAGCAGCTTCTGCCCGGGCCTGGAAATTCTGAAGGAGTCCATGCTGCCCCGACTCCTTGGACGCGACGACGAACGGTCACTGAACTCCGCCTGTTGCTGCCAGTTGTCCTTCTCGGCTGACATGGAGAGCTCCTTGAGGATGTGTGTCGCAGAAAGCCAGACCTCTGAGAAGGCCGGATCTGACGGCCCCCGCATGTGTCGGCTGGTGGCTGGCGAAGAGTGTGATGCTCCAACCCCATTGTGAAGGACCCCCACCCGTTCAGTCTGTCCATCCGAGGCGGACATCCTCTCGGCCTGAGGTGCAGATCACCCCGAAACTCGACACAAACTCTGCGCCTCGGCCAAGCAGCAGCGCCAAGCTTCGCACGGTCCCAGACAGGAGCCAGCCCCTAGCCCTACCTAATTTGACCAGAATGCGGCAGGGGTAGTCCACTGGCGCGCTGCAAGGCGCCGGTCGCAGCACCGAAGACCGCCCTCACCTTCCTTAGTGTTCAGGAAGGGGACCGATTTAAAATCGTTTTAAACATTACCACTTCCTTCTGCTCCTGTGGCGTGGTAATCCAAGATCCGCCCTCAAACGGCCGTCCTCGTTGGAGTCGGCCCAGGGAAGATCGGACTCCGCCCTTGTCTCACCGCATCCCCCTGCTGAGTGCATCCTCGCACAAGCCGGACAGCGTGAGCGCGTGACGCGCGCTTTCGCCGGGACGCCGAGGAGAGGAACGCTCTCGGCCGTTTGTGCTTGGCGAGGATGCCCAAGAAGGATGAACCGCAGGAAGAAGAACCAGACATGGACCGGGTCGAACCCCGTCTCATTTCCCATATTCTACTAAGACCCGAGCCTCTCCGGGTCTAAGACTCATCTGCGCCCACTTTGTGCCTGGCATTCAAATTAACCGCCGCAGGTTGACTACGCAGTGGAGCAGCTGTGTGTTTCGACGCCAGAACAACGGCCGGCGGAAGCAGCCAAGATTCGCCTGATCATGCAAGAGACCGGGGGAGTGACGATGGTCTGGAACCAGCTGTGCCGGCAGCGCAAGCCAGACGGGGCGCAGGCGGGGCTCAAGGTGCTAGTCGGGATGCTGCAAGAACCGAAGAAGGATGGACACGAACCTGCAATCGTGATCCTCGCGACCCTGTGCAACGAACGGCAATACGCAACGGCCATTGCCAAAGTGCGCAAGCTGCTTGCTGCTCTCTGCGGCATTCTCGGCGACGCGGACGCCTCGAAGCGCGCGCGGGAGAGCGCCTCTTGGGTGTCGGCCGCGCCCGCAACGCGCCCGCACCAGACCCTCTGTGTAGCGCGCCGTGCCGTGCTGTAGACTTATCCACAGGCCTTCCAGGTGTTGCGGCGCACGTCGGAGTTTTCGCGGAACGCGCGCACGGAGCTCGGTACGAACCGAGACGCTCTGCAGCTCATCGCTCGCATCATGCGCTTCGAGGACCTCTCTCTCCCGCCGCCCAAGGCTCGCGGCGGGATGGGCCGCACGGAGTCAGGCGCTTCGTCTGCGTCAAGCGTGCAGCGGACGTCGTCGTCCATGTCTCGTACCGCGCCATCGCCCCTGGCGCCCTCGCGTGGAAAGGCCAACGCGGCCAACTCGCCAGCCCCAGCCAAGGCTCCGTTCGCGCAGCCCTCCACCAAGGCGGGGGGTGTCGGGCTGCCTCCCCTCGAGGAAAGCAAGCAAGTCATCACGCGGCCTGTGACCTCGATGACGACTTTCGGGAACACGCACGTGCTTACGTACGAGAACGAGCCGGACAGCATGTGCGTGGAGGGGAACGTGTGCGCCGCGATCGGCAACGCTTGCCACCAAGACGAGGTGCTCGATCGCCTGGGGAAGACAGCAGGGCTGCTCGACGGACTCATCAACCTGCTGCAGTACGGCTCCGACTGGGCACGGGGGCACGCGTGCCGCTCCCTCGGCAACGTGTGCGCGCTGCTCGACAACTGTAAGCAGCTCGCGCAGGCCGACGCCAGCAACACGGCGCCAAAGACGCTCGCCGCTCTCCTCGAAGACGCCGATTGCTCGCGCCGCACCAGACTGTGGGCGCTGCATGCGGTATGCAACCTCTCCCGCTCGACGGCGCTCTGCGCGACGCTCGGCCGCCTCGACGTCCAGTCGACGCTGCTGACGCTGGGCGAGCATGGATTCCCAGAGGAGGACGTCGAGCGCGCCGTCGCCAACATGTGCCAGGTCCGTCTCGGCACCCGTACATGGCGCGCGGCCAAGAAGATCTGACGCCGCGCCGAGCTGTAGCGGGAGTCACTGTAGAGTATGCGGGGGGGGGGGGGGGGGGTAGGGCCGAGTTCTACTGTAGGGCCTAGCAAGCTGAACTGTGTAGTGGGCCAATGTACAAACCAAGACTGCCGCGCCGTGCGCGTGCGCGTGCGCGCTCAGCTTGCCTGCACCGGGTTTACTCCATGATAGAGGCGCGCCTCTGGCCTGGAGCGCTCCAACAACTCCTCACGAGCTCTCGCCCTTGGCCTGCTTCTCAGCGCTCATGAGGTCCGCCTTGAACCATCGCGCGCCCCGCGCCTGGTCCCGCGCCACGAGCTGCGCCTTGAGGCGCGCCTCGAGCGCCATGCGCGGGTCGGCCGGGGCCTCTGCCGCGCTGTTTTGCAGCCCCGCGGCCTCATCGACGGCGGCTTCGCCAGCACCACGCCCAACCGCAGCCGCCACCTTGCCGGTAACGTCAGCCGCGCTCTGCCCGCCCGCGAGGGACTTGACGTGTTTCACCAGCTCGCGCGCACCCATCGTTCCCGCCTCACTGTTGAGCTGGTTGCGCAGCGCAGCCTCAAGCGCCTCGTTCGTCTCCGACGCGGAGTCCGACACACGCATGTCTGTCCCGTCCGCGGACGAGCCAACCGTCATTTGATAAAGAGGCTTCGCCACGGGCTTGCGCATGGCAGCCCTCGTCTGGGCGACCACCGCGTGGGCCTCGTACGAACGCACAGCCGCGGACTTGCTCTCAAGGTCCTTCACCTTGGCAGCGAGCTCCTGCGCCAGCTCCTTCTCCAGCCCCATGCGCGACTTGGTCGCGCCATCCGTTGCCAACAGCCGGGTGGCATCCCCGTGACCCCCCACCGCAAAACCCGCGTCGGCGTGCGCGTGCGCTGACGACACCCTTGTTGCAGCGTGCTTGGGCGCGGCTGTCGAATGGTGGGAGGAATGCTCGAACGAACCCAGTTCCTTCCGCCACGCCCTGTTTTGCAACGCGTGCTCAGACATCGAGAGTTGCGCCGAAAGACCCTGCTCAATCTCCATGCGAGACTTCTTCAGGAGCTTACGAGGGACATGCATCGCTGTCCCGATCGACCCGTCGCCGACAGTCACAGCCACCGCCCCTTCGTCAGCATGCTTCCAGTCGCCCACATGGTCAACCGCCGCATTCCAGTCTGCAGCGGGGGCGGGCATCTTGCTCTCGTGAAGAACGGCAGCCGTCTGAGACGCGCGGTGCGCCAACACGCTGCCAATCCTGCTTTGCGCGAGGCGTGCAGCCTTGCCGTTGAGCTTCTTCTCGAACTTCTCCTCGAGCTGAACACGCGTCAGCTTCCTGTTGTCGCCGGGGCCCTTCTGCACTGCCTGCATCTCATCGTGGCTATGGTCCCATTCCGTGTGCGCGAGGTCCGACTGCGACAGCGCCGCATGCTGCTCTGCTCTTTCGCGCTTGTGAAGCATCCTCGTCGCCTTGCGGTCCAAGTGCTGCAACATGGCAGCCTTGAAACCGAGCGGTTTCGTCGTGTGTGCCACCGATACCTTCGGCGGCATTTTTGTTACCGCCGCGGACTTGCTAGCCTGCGGGTGCGAGACCTTCGCCACCGCCTTGGCGACGCGGATCTTCTTAGCAAGGGCAGCAGCCTTCGCTGCCGCCTTCACATGGCCAGCAACGATCTTCACGTCGTCGCCTGCTGCCTCTGCGAAGGCCTTCTTAAAAGCAGCCTTGCCCATATTCGGCGGGCCCAGCTTCACCGGTGCCGCGGGCGCCGGCAAGCTCACAGACTTGGTGGCTGGCTGCATAGGCTTGGCGGCGGCCTGCACAGGCTGCCCCAGGACCTCCTCGGCGAGGCGGATGCTGTCATCCGACGGCCGGCTGTGGACATCCATGTGCGACTTCTGATGCGCGTGCTGCTTGTGCGCCTTCGTGGTCGCCAGCTGAGTCATGTGATCCATCTCGTCTGCAAGCGCAATTCCCTTCTGCAGCTTGCTGCTGACCGCAAGCGACGACTCGGAATGATGGCCCACGGCCAACGATTGGTCGATTATCCTGCGGACTTGAGGAGAAACTTTGAGCCCTGCTCGCTCGAGTGCGTGTGCGTACCGCTGGCCCTCCTTTCTGGCGGTGCTCTGGTCCAGGGTCGCTTGAAACACGCTGTTGAGACCACCAGTCTGTGCCAGAGACGCCGGACTGACCCTCCATGAGAGAGTAATCACGGCAGCAAGTGCCAAGACGGTAGTGGCGAGCACCGCCAGAGGGAGCGTGAGAGCGCCCCGCATCCTGACCGACGTTCGCCTCGACCCTTGTGGTTGACGCTTCACAACTCGGTTGGCTAAAGAGCTTGAACAGCTCCAAGCACGCGGATAGATCGGGGCCACTTTTCAGATGAAACTTGACATCCTAGGCCGCGGGATGGCGAGCGGGCGCTTCTTGTTCTAAGACTGCTGAGTGCCCACATACCGCCGCGCCGCGTGCGAGATGCGGCATATCCAGCTAGTGATGGGACCTGCGGGTTGTGGCAAGTCGACATACTGCCATGCCCTACATGAGCACGGCCTCGCTACGAAGCGCTCGTTCCAGGCCCGCGCTCAGCCCCCCGGCCGCCGTGCGCCTTCATCCCGGAATTGCCCTGGGGCGCAATCCCGTGCAGCTAGGTGTTTGACTGTGCTGCGGTCCAGATGGTGAATCTGGATCCCGCCGCGGAGCACTTCAAGTACCCGGTGACGATCGACGTGCGAGAGCTCATCTCGCTTGAGGACGTGATGGAGGAGACCGAGTTTGGGCCCAATGGCGGTGCGCACTCGTTAGACCTGCCTCCGCAGCCGCGTGGGCCAGGCACATATCTCTGAGCCGGGGTTTGCGGATTGGGGTTCAGGGCTGGTGTATGCCTTCGAGTATCTCAACGAGAACCTCGACTGGCTCAAGGACCAACTTGGAGAAGAGGAGGACGACTACTACATCATGGACTGCCCCGGGCAGATTGAACTGTACTCACACCTGCCTGTGATGCGTAACCTTGTGCAGCAGCTGCAGCGTTGGGGGTTCATGGTCTGCGCCGTGTACGTTCTCGACTCGCAGTTCATGGCAGACGCTGCCAAGTGCATGTCCGGCTGCCTCGCGTGCCTGTCTGCCATGGTCCAGCTCGAGGTCCCACATGTGAACGTGCTCACAAAGATGGACCTCGTCCGCAAGAAGAAGGCCTTCATGGAGAGGTCGGTCCCCACCGCCCCCGCCGCCCGCGCCGCCTCTGCCGCGCCGCCGACGCGTACGCCGCGGCCCGCAGATTCTTCAACCCCGACTTCGAAGAGCTTGTGGCAGACCTCGACGAGGAGACAAACCCGCGCCTGTGCCAGCCAACCCTACCCGCCCCGCACGCACACGCCAGCTGCCACGGCCCCTCTCCCCCCCGCTCCCTCGCTCCCCCTGCAATCCCCCGCCGCCGAGGGGTGCGTCGCCCCCGCGCCCTCTGCTTCTGAGGCGGCCGCGCCAGGTGCAAACTGAACACCGCCATGGGGCAGCTCCTGGACGACTTCGCCCTGGTGCCTCCTTGCTCGGCTGGGAGTCCGCTGCGGCAGGGCACGCGCGGCGGCTGACCAGCAGGGGGCGGCAGGTCGGCTTCGTCCCGCTTAACATCTACGACCCCGAGTCGCTGCAGCTCGTCCTCTCCCACGTCGACAACGCGATCCAGTACGGGTGAGTGTCCCGCGCCCACGCACGCCACGCCTTGCCGGCAGCTGCGCGGGTCGGTTCGGCCTGACGCGCGGGCGCGCAGGGAGGACGTGGAGCCACGGGAGCCGCACGACATAGGAGACCCCGGGGACCGGGAGGTGGAGGCGATGGAGACGATTCCGGAGTGAGGCGAGGCAAGGGAGGAGGATGAGAGGGAAGCGCGCGCGCGGGCGCGGGGGGGAGGTGGGGTGAAGAGACTGAGATAGACAGAAAGAGAACGAACAAGCTTGGGCGCGACGGTCCAGCGGAGCAGTGTGCTCAGCACACTGCTCCGCCGGATTTTTGCAAGATAATCGCCTTGGTGTGCTCCGTCGAAGAAGTGCGCTCCGGGAAGCGACAGCGCTGCGCCCAGGGCCGCCGCACGAGTCCAGGGCGGCGCGCACCGCGCGTGCTGTGGCAGTTGACTGAAAACCTCTAGTCTTCAATAATCCGCGGTGCCTCGCGGGGGCTCTATCTCCGGCCAGGCAAATGCCCGCCCGGCCGAACGAGGCGCTTCCCGGCCGACTGTGAACCTGCTGGCCGCGCGACCTCTCCTGGCTGCGAACAAAGGCCCGGGGGGCACGGGCTGCCGCCATGCCGAGGAGACCAAGAGGCCGATGAAGAAGAGAGAGGGAAGACGAGCGGGGGGGTAGCGGGGGCTCGGGGCTGCCAGCGCCGCCGCGCCGCTGAACCGCCGCCGACGCGGCGGCGCACTCACGCGAAGGCCTTGAGGTTGCGGTCCTTCCCGCACGAGACGAGGAGCTTCGCATCGGGGCCCCACGCGAGGCCGTGCACCGCCGACGCGTGCGCGCCCTCGAGGCTCAGCACCTCGTTCCAGCTCTTGGTGTGGAAGGCGCGGACCGCGCCGCCCGCGCCGGCGACCGCGACGTAGACCCCCGAGAAGTCGAAGACGGCGTCAAGCGCCTCCTCGCCGGCGCAGAGGTGCTTGACAGGCACCGCCTGCGCCCCCTGCTTGGCAACCTTGCGCAGGTCCCACGTCTTGCACCCGTCCGCGCCGGAGGTGACGAGATAGTAGCCGTTCTCCGAGAAGTTGAGCGAGTTCACCGCCCCGCCGGGGTGTCCCGTAAAGGTCACCACGTTCTGCTGTGTCTTCACGTCCCACACGCGCACCATGCTGTCCTGCGTGCCTGTCCCGAGGATGAGCCCGTCGGGGTGGAACGTGGCCGCGCTGTAGCCCCCCGTCACGCCGGGGTCCTTGACCTCGCAGCGCCGCGTTCCCGTCGTCAGGTCGTACAGCGCCCACGTCTTGTCCGTGGAGGCCGTGACGATGTAGTCCCCAGTGGCGTGCACAGACACGCCCGTCACTTCGCCGCCATGGTCCTTGAAGGTCAGTGTGGTCTTTCCGCTCCCGGCGTCCCAGCAGCGCACGGTCTTGTCCGCCGACGCGGAAAGACACATCGGCTGCGTCGGGTGGAAGGCCACTCGCGTCACCTTCTTGCTGTGCCCCGCCATCTTCTTGATCGCCTTCCCTGCCGCGCGGTCGAAGAGCACGACCTTGCCGTCCGCGCCGCCCGAGACCGTCACGTTCGGGTCTGCCGGGTGCAGCGCGACGCAGAGGATCGCGTTGGCGAGGTGCGCGGTGTGCGAGCTCTTCTCCGCCAGCTTCCCAACCTCCTCCTCGGTTGCCAACGACGCCGAAATCTCCCTCTTCTTGCGCCCCTTGGAGAGCTCCGTCGAGCGTTCCGTCATCTTCTGCTTGATGGCCTCCGTGAAGCCGCCCTCGTCCTCGTCCGCGTCCATGGGCTGCGCCCCCTGCGCCGCCGCCGCGGGCTGCGCGGCCGGCGCGGTTGCCGCCGCCGACGCGAATGCCCCCGCGGCAGACGCATCCTTCAGCGCCTGCCGCGCCTCGTCGCGCTCGCGCACGACGCGCGCGATCACGCGGCACGCGGCGTCGTGCTGGTACAGCGTGTGGGATAGCTCGCCGCGCGTCTGCAGCAGCTGCTTGCGCAGGTCGAAGCACTCCTTGACGACGGCATCCCACTCGTCTTGGAACAGCGTGAGCATACCAGGGACGCTGGTGCCCTGGATCGGGCGCACTTTGACTGCCGGGTTCGCCTTGATGTCGACCAGGTCCTCGAGGGTAAGCGCCTCGCCAGTCACTGGGCAGTTCCCCGTGTCCTGCAGGTCGGTCACCATGCTGGGTCAACGTGCTGCACAGCACACAGGTGGACAGTCTACACCTCGGGAAACCATCATCTGCAGGGCTCTGCTAGATACTCTTTGCGGAGTGCGGTCCCGCGGCGGTGCAGGCGCAGCGGACCCCGGGCGTGCCAGCACGGATCCGTCACGCAAGTCTCCTGCCTGGCATTCTCCAACACCGGACCAGCTGGGCACCAAAATATACAGCTCTACATGAATCCCGGAAGCTGGTGTTTCGCGCTGGAATCCAGGCACACCACGGTGGCATGCTGCGGAAGGGCTCTCGCGGGAAACGTGGGGCAGCTCCGGAGCATTCGGCAAGGCATTGACATGGGTGAATCGGGCATGCGACCTCAACGAACTTGGTTGCAAGACGCTTTTCGAATACGTGTCCGGTCTTGCGCGACACGACCGGCTCGGCGGGCGCCTCGCCGGACATGCTGCAGACGAGCGCCGACATTGCTGGCGAAGCGTGAGCTGCTCTTTCGAGTTGACTGAAGTTCAAAAGTGGTCTGGTGAGGGGAAAAGTCAACTATGAGGATTGACTTTTCTCTGTCAACTTTTCCTGCATCCTGATCGCAGGTCGAGGACCAGGTTGGCTGGTGTGCGCGGGCATCCAGATGGATCCTGCAGGTCCGAAGGAGGGCGGCGCAGAGAACTCGCAAGGTCCGAACTCCTCCGGTGGATTGTCTCCCTGCTGCATCGCCTGCCCAGAAGAGTGCAGATGCTGGTCCCGTCCTCGAGGGACTGGACCCGCTGTCCCGGCCGTCTGAACCGCGACGGTTGCAGGTGACGACCTGATGGCGCTGAAGATGAGACGCGCGGCAGAACGAAAGGCGGCTCAGGAGAAGCAGGCTGCAGAGAAGGCTGAGGGTGGCGCGGCCCCGTGAGCGTTCAGGGGAAGGAGTGCGTGCAGAAGGCATGGCGGAGACCGCTGTCCTAACGGGGGCAGAGCAGGGGCGGCGCTTCGCGGCGCTGTACCCCGCTGCGCCGCAGGACGGACTTGTTCAGGTGCTTGCGCCGATGGTACGGGTGTCCAACCTCCCAATGCGCCTTCTCGCCCTTCAGCAGGTCCGCCTCCATCCACAGCACCTCCAGCCGCACGCGTCTCGCACGGGGCCAAAGCGTGCCGCGGGCGCATCCAGGGAGCGACAGTTGTATACTCGGAGGAACTGATCGCCAAGAAGCTGGCGAATAGTGAGCGTGTCGAGAACCCGCGCCTGGGGACCGTCGAGTTCTACGAGCGCGGGCGGCGCCACTTCCGCCTCTTCCAGACGTGTGCCGCCGAGCGCGGTCGTGTCATCCTCCAGGTTCCTACGCACGCACGCACGCACGCACGCACGCACGCACGCACGCACGCACACACGCACGCACGCACGCACGCACGCACGCATGCACACGCTTTGCATCGCGCAGCACTGGTCTCATGCCGCGCGCGCGCCCGCGCGCAGCTGGGCGTCGCCACGCCAGAGGACGCAGTGGCGGCGGCGCGTGTCGTCGGCGGCGACGTCGCGGGAATCGACGTCAACATGGGCTGCCCCAAGTCCTTCTCCGTGAACAACGGCTTCGGCGCGGCGCTGCTCGCCAAGCCACGCGACGCCGCCGCGCTCGTCGCCGCGCTCAAGGCCGCGACCGCGCTCCCCGTGACTGCCAAGATCCGCCTGCTCGAGTCCCCCGAGGACACGATCAGCTTCATGCGCGCCCTCGAAGCCGCGGGCGTCGATGCCATCGCGGTGCCGCCCCCCCCCCCCCCCCCCCCCCCCCCCCCCCCCCCCCCCCCCCCCCC
>ENA-UOXV01007845-UOXV01007845.1-marine-metagenome-genome-assembly--contig:-NODE-7845-length-10677-cov-4.366127_pt1 | contig 10677 bp, 10 predicted proteins | sample MGYA00238165_ERZ766961 | MGnify/ENA primary metagenome ERZ766961 (study PRJEB28924, sample SAMN03173240) | marine metagenome | biome: Marine; feature: Water; material: Subsurface seawater | place: North... | reverse complement strand
GTGGTCTTAATGATTGCCTGTATCCCGGCTCTTTCGACCATGTTCCTTCCTGATATTTATTAATCCCTGGAGACTCAGAGAATGTCTATCAACTACATGAAGCGTGCGGAGAAAACAGCCTCAACCGGTGAGGATGATGTCCGTAAAACTGTGCAAACCGTGCTCGACGAAATCGAAGCCGGCGGCGATGAAAAAGCGCGGGAATATGCGGCCAAATTCGATAAGTGGACCGGGGATATCGTTGTCTCGAAAGACGATATGAAGGCGGCTGCCGACAAAGTGTCGACGCAGTTAAAGGACGACATCCGTTTCGCCCATGATCAGGTCCGCAAGTTCGCCGAAGCACAGCGCGCGTCGATCAAAGATACGGAAATCGAGTTGCGCCCGGGTTTGATCGCAGGGCACCGCAATATCCCGATGAACGCGGCTGGCTGCTATGTGCCGGGTGGGCGGTATTCTCACGTGGCATCGGCCATTATGTCGGTGACCACGGCAAAGGTTGCAGGCGTTGGGCAAGTCGTTGCCTGTTCGCCGCCGCGTCCTGATATTGGTGTGAACCCGGCGATCCTCTACACGCTCGACCTGTGCGGCGCCGATACGGTGTTGGCGATGGGCGGCATCCAGGGTATTGCGTCGATGGCGTTCGGCCTGTTCGGCTGCAAGCCTGCGGATATCCTCGTCGGCCCGGGCAACCAGTTCGTCGCCGAAGCAAAGCGTATTCTATATGGCCGCGTCGGCATCGACATGTTCGCGGGCCCATCCGAAATTATGGTCATCGCTGACGCGACGGCCGATCCTGAGATCGTGGCCTGGGACTTAGTCGGCCAAGCCGAGCACGGCTACAACTCGCCAGCGTGGCTGATTTCTTTGGATAAAAATTTGGCTGAAAAAGTCATCGATTTGGTGCCGGGCTACATTGCCGAGTTGCCGGAAATCAACCGGGTTAACGCCGAAGCAGCGTGGCGCGATTACGGCGAGGTGATCGTTGTCGATACCAAAGAAGAAGCGGTTCAGGTTTCCGACGAGTACGCGTCTGAGCACCTTGAGGTGCACTGCGCTGACTTGGATTGGTGGCTTAACAGTCTGTCCAACTATGGCTCGCTGTTCTTGGGCGAAGAAACCACGGTGGCGTTCGGCGACAAAACGTCGGGCCCGAACCACATTCTGCCGACCAAAGGTGCTGCCCGATACACCGGCGGTTTGTCGGCGGGCAAATTCATGAAGACCGTAACGTGGCAACGCATGACCCGTGAAGCAAACCGCGATATTGCCCAAGTGACGGCCCGTATCTCGCGGCTGGAAGGGATGGAGGCACACGCAAAGACAGCTGATATTCGTCTTGCGAAATGGTTCCCTGGTGAGAACTTCGATCTCTCGGGTACGGACTAAGGATCGGCGGCGTGCTGTTTGATCATCAGAATGTTTGGGACACGATATGTATAAAAAAATCATCGCGACGATCGGGCTAAGTCATGGTCTGGCCCCGCGCACCCTCGCGGCGGCTCAGGCAATGTGCGATGACGGCGGCAAGGTTATTGCCGTCCACGTGATCGAACCGGTGGCTGGCTTCGCCAGCTATTATCTGCCGCCGAACCACCAAGAAGAAGTGCGTAAAAGTGCCATGGCCGCGATGGCTGAGCGGATCGGCGATATGAAAAATGTCGAACCAGTCATCCTTATCGGCAATGCAGGCCATACGCTGACCGAGTACGCCGAAGAAATCGGTGCTGATTTGATCATCGTCGGCTCGCATCGCCCGGAATTTAAGGATTATCTTCTGGGTGCCACCGCGGCGAGGATCGTGCGACACGCACCGTGTTCGGTTCACGTTTTGCGATGATGTCAAAGGCGGCGTAGACTGTCGTCTATGACTGTACCTTGTGACCTCACCGCGATAGAAGCCCGCCAGCGCATGATTGACCGCGACTTATCGCCGGTCGATCTGCTGGCAAGCTGCCTTGCCCGGATTGAAGACGTGAACGGGGTCGTGAATGCGATCACGGCGATGGATATTGATCGTGCGACGCATGAAGCGGCCGAGGCCGAGCGCGCCTTTGCAGGTGGTGGTGATCTGCCGCCGTTGACCGGCTTGCCGATCGGCATCAAGGACTTGAATGTCACCGCAGGTTTACGCACGACGTTCGGATCGCTTTTGCACGCCGATCATGTGCCTTCCGAAGACGAGGCGATGGTCGCACGATTGCGCCGCGCCGGCGCGATCATTTTGGCGAAAACCAATACGCCTGAATTCGGCTCTGGCTCCAACACCGATAACAAAGTTTTTGGGCCGACGCGCAACCCTTACAACTTTGCGCGCACGCCGGGTGGCTCGTCCGGCGGCTCAGCGGCCGCATTGGCGACCGGCATGCTGCCGTTGGCGCACGGCAGTGATACTGGGGGCAGCCTGCGTAATCCGGCCACGTGGTGCGGCGTTGTCGGTTTCCGCCCGACGCCGGGTTTGGTTGCGCGCGAAAACCGGACCCTAAACTACACTCATTTCAGTGTTCAGGGCCCGATGGGCCGCTGTGTTGCAGACGCATCGTTGATGTTGGCGGGGCTTGCGGGCGACGATAACCGGGACGTTTTAGCGTCACCTTGCACCCCTGAAAACTTCGTTGAACTGCCCGTGGTCGACCTGTCAGGATTGCGCGTTGCATGGTCGACGGATTTCGGCGGCACGGCACCGATTGACCAGTCGATCCAAGAGTCGTTTGGTGCCGTTATCCAAGAAATGGCGCCATGGTTTGGGGTTTGCGAACGGCGCGACCCCGACTTCACGGCGGCCCGCGACGTGTTTTGGACGTTGCGATGCGTCTATTACCTCGCCAGCCATGAAGCCCGCGTTGCCGCGCATCGTGATGTGTTGTCACCGAATATTGTTTCTAACGTCGAAGCGGGCCTTGCCATGTCGCTTGCGGATGTGGGCCGGGCGGAGCGGGCTTGGTCGAAGCTTTACGCCGATTTTGAGGCGTATTTTGAAGATATCGATTTGTTGATTGTGCCCGGCAATGCTGTGTCGCCGTTTTTGATCGCTGACGGCATACCGAAATCTGTCGGCGGCAAGCCGATGCAGAACTATGTCGATGCGTCGTTGATCCGCTCGGCGTTGACGTTGACCGGACACCCTGTGATTGCGGTGCCGACCGGGCTTGATTCGGTCGGTATGCCGTTTGGCGTGCAGATCGTCGGGCACCGGCGGGGTGATCTTGACCTGCTGGCGGCGGCTGCGGCGTTGGAAGCCGAGATTAAAGTTCGGCCCGCATTGTCGGTGTCGGCCCCCGACCTATCAGCGCTTAAAGGCTAGGTGCCGTGCCCACACTGCGGCGATTGGTCAGGATTCCGACCGCATAGGCGCTAAAGCCGACCATCAAGACCGCGACGCAGATGACCAGGAGCTTAGCATATTTATGCTCAACGCCTGTCCATAGGCCGACGATGTTGGTATAGCCGCTGGATTCCAGGAAATACAAAGCCGCACCGACCATCGCAGCACAGAAACTTGTGGTGTAGCTCCAAGCAGGCACATCGGTCCGACCCAGCCAGATCGAAATGACGATGGCCGGTGTCAGATATAAGGATGCCGTGCCGCTGACGGCGACGGCGCTGAAAAGGTCTTTGCTGCCTAAAAATAAAAATCCAAGCCCGCCCAGCATAAATACGATCATGGCGATGCGGCCGTTACGCACATTTTCCGCCGCCAGCCGCATGTTGGAAATCGCCAGCTTCGCCGCCGCCGACAAGGTGCTGTCCAAGGTCGAGATCGCCGACACGATCAACGCCAAGTTAAACAGTGTCATCAACGGCTCGCCAAACAGGCGTGTCAGGGTCGCGACCATGGCATCGCCGTCTTCTTTGTTGAGCCCAGCGACAATGCCGAGCATACCGAATGCCAGAATGCAGAGGATACTGATCCATCCTGCATGTATGAAGCTCAGCCGCGTCGTGCGACGGTCCGCTAGAAACCCACGGTCCATCATCACTGGATCATGGAGCGGGTAAGACCATACTTGAAGTGCCGCAACCAGCAGTAATATCCATCCGGGCGATGCGAGGTTCGGGCTGGAGCCGAAGATCGCGGTCGCATCGAAGAACGGCCCCATCACGGTTTGTACCGTCATTAACGCAAGCACAATCAGCAGGGCGCCCATTTGTAATACATCAGTGCGGAGCGAGGCGCGTAGCCCCCCCATCAACGAGTATACAAGTCCAAAGGTGGCCATCGCTAATACGGCGATGATGTAATAACTGCCGCCGGCATCACCGAAAATCAGACCGATCACAATCAGGTTTGCGAACACTTCCGACAGCAGACGTACGGCAACGACAAAATTGTAACACGTCGTGCCGGTGCGTCCGTAGCGAGATAGAAGAAATGATTGAACGCTCTCAAATCCATGGCGGAAACGTAATTGATCGACAATCGCGGCGCCTGTGAAAAACGAAAGATAATACGCCGCATACGCCAGCGTGCCGGCGACCCCATAGTAATAGCCGAGAATGGCCGCATTCATCAGCGAGCGCGCGAAGATCCAGGTGGTTACCTGCGACAACACCAGCGTGATCAACTTTGGCTGCGCGCCAGTTTCACTGCGGCCATGAAAAAAGCCCTCCACGGTGGCGCGACGCGGCGACATCAAAAGTGTGCCAATCGCGAGGGCACCGATGGCAACGGCGAGGGTCAAAGGCATACTGGAAACTTTCGTCTATAAACGGGTCTAGGTTGGTCGAAACTTGCCTGCGTGCGACCTTCAACGGAAATCACAACTGCGTGAGTCTTTGGCGGACAATATGAATACTTAACAACAGATTACGTAATTTTTGTAAATATTAATTTTTAAAAATATACAATAAATAAAATAAATAAATTACATGCAGATATTGTTATAAACTAAAACAACACTATATGTTATATAGTAGCCAATTTTTGCTGCTATTATAGAAAGGGATATTTTATGTCCTTTAAAGATTTTTCGACCTCAAATAAGACACCAGCTAAAGCGCCAGCAGATGCCAAAGCTGCTACCGCCGCCAAGCCGGGCGCGGCACCGAGCGAAGCTGCGCCGAAGCCAAAAGTCTAAATGTGTTGAAGGGGGCCTAGCCCCCTTTGTCACCTCAACGGGTGGAGCCTTCGATAAGGCTGCCCGTTGATTTTGCATGTCGGCACGTAAGATCAATGAAAATACAAAAAGGAATATTTTGAATGGCTTCGCAAACCGGAAACGGGAATCAAGGTGGTCCTTGGGGCGGTGGGGGTGCACCTGGTCCGGATATAGAAGATGCCGTTCGCCAAGCACAGGCGCGCATTCGGCAAATGCTACCAGGTGGCGGCGCCCGAGGTCTGATCATTGTGGGCGCGCTCGTGTTGGCAGCGCTCAGTGCTTGGACGTCGTATTACACGGTGCCCAGTGACTCCGTCGCGGTCGTGCAGCGGTTCGGTAAATACCTTAATGAAGTCCCACCGGGTCTTCACTTCAAGTTGCCGCTCGGCATCGATGTCGCGACGGTGGTCCCGGTGAAGCGCCAGTTGAAGCAGGAATTTGGCTTTTCGACCCCCGGTGCGACAGATGGCTTCCAAAGCCCGCGTCCGCGCGATGCCCGCCGCGAAACCGAAATGGTGACCGGTGACCTAAACGCGGCGCTGGTGGAATGGGTCATTCAGTACCGTATTTCCGATCCGCAGAAATTTCTGTTCGAGGTGCGTGAGCCGAGCGAGACGCTCCGCTACGTATCGGAATCTGTGATGCGCGAAGTGGTCGGTGATCGCACCGTCGACGAAGTGATTACGATTGGGCGTCAGGAAATCGAGTCTGAAGCGTTGATTAAGATGCAGGCGCTTTCTACCAAGTATGCGATGGGGATCAGCATCGATCAGGTGCAGTTGAAAAACATCAACCCGCCAAGGCCGGTGCAGGAATCTTTTAACGAGGTCAACCAAGCCCAGCAGGAAAAAGAAAAACTAATCAACGAAGCCAGGCGCGATTACAACAAGGTGATCCCGTTGGCCGAAGGTGAGAAAGATCAGCGCATCCGCGAGGCGGACGGCTATCGGCTGAAGCGGATCAACGAAGCGGAAGGTAATGCGTCCCGCTTTACCGCACTGCTTTCCGAATACAAAAAGGCACCTGAAGTCACGCGGCGGCGGATTTATATTGAAACCCTGCAAGACGTGATGCCCGACATTAAATCTAAAATCGTCATCGATGAGCAGGCGCGCAGCATTCTGCCCTTGTTGAATCTCGGTGGCGCCAAAGGAAATCAGCCATGAACAAATTCCTCAAAATCTTAGGCGTGCTTATCCTTGTCGCCGGCACTTATGTGGTGACCAGCGCGGTCTATACCGTTAACGAAGTCGAGCAGGTGATCATTACCCAGTTCGGTAAGCCCGTTGGCGAGCCGGTGACGACGGCAGGGCTCAAGCTTAAGTTGCCATTCGTGCAAGAGGTCAACGCTATCGATAAGCGCGTTCTGGAATGGGATGGCAGCCCGTCTGACATGCCGACCAAGGATAAACTGTATATTTCCGTTGATCTGTATGCCCGTTGGCGCATCACCGAACCGTTGCCATATTTCCTGCGTCTGCGGGATGAGCGCAGCGCGCAGTCACGTCTTGATGACATCCTCGGCAGTGAGACCCGTAACGCCGTCGCCAAGCATGAACTGATCGAGCTTATTCGTACCACCAAAGACCGTGTGCCCCTGCGTGATACGTTGCTGACCGATGCGGAGCTTAAGCAGGATATCGGATCATTGGTGCCGATCACCAAAGGTCGTGCCGTGATTGAAGCGCAGATATTTGAGGCGGCTGCCGAAAAGGTGCGCGTGTTCGGGATCGAACTTCTAGATATTCGGTTCAAGCGCATCAACTATAACGAAAGCGTGCGCCCGAAGATTTATGACCGGATGATCAGCGAACGCCGTCAAATTGCCGAGCGGTTCTTGTCCGAAGGTAACGGCGAAGCCGCACGTATCCGCGGCAACCGGGTGCGGGATTTGAACAAGATTCAGTCTGAAGCCTATCGTCAGGTCGAAGAAATTCGGGGTCTTGCAGACGCTAAAGCCACTGAAATCTATTCAAAGGCCTACAATCAAAGTCCGCAGTCTGTCGAGTTTTATGAATTCACCCGGACCATGCAGGCCTATAAGCTGATGATCGCCGACAACACCACGCTTGTTTTGTCGACCGACAGTGACGTGTTCAAGTTCCTGAAGGGAATGAACCCGGACGCTGAATCTGCCACACAAAAATGAGCATGGAGGGGATCATCTCAAAATCAGTGACCCCGGCGACGGCACCTGAGGCAGACGTTGCAAAGCGTCGAAAATGCCTCAGGTGCTCCGCGACATTTTTAAGTGCGTGGTCTGGCCAGCGGGTCTGCGGCCATTGCAAAAGCACGAAGTCGTGGCGCGATCACGAACCGTTGCGCCGCAAGGCGACGACGCCGAACCGGCATCAGTGAAAGTGCTCGGCCAGTAAAGCGTAAGATCGGCGGCGGGCTTCTTGGCTGTGTGTCCATGTAAGCACGACAAGCTCGTCGAGGTCTAAGTCTTCGCCAAGCTGACGCAGCATTCCGCTGACCTTGGCGCCATCACCGACCAGGGAAATGGCCCGCAATCGATCACGGTGCCGACGCTCGGATTCCGAAACAGAGTCCCAATCGATGTTTTCCGGCGCGATGATCGGCCGAAGGTCACCGAGCGAGCGGCGCACCTTGTTGTAGGCCCTGGACGAAAATAAAACCTCTGCTTCCTCCGTCGTGTCTGCCGCGAGTGCCCAAACGCAGACGGTCGCGTGCGGTTTCGGAAACCGTTCACTCGGTTGGTAGTTGTCCCGATATAGCGTCAGCGCCTGCTTAACGCCTTGGCCATCGGTGATGAAGTGCGCGAAGCAATACGGGATACCGAAATGCGCGGCGACGGATGCGCCGTAGTCCGAGGTACCCAACATCCAAATTTCCGGCGCCGTGTTCGTCTCCGGGTGTGCAACAATACTTTTAAACGGATGACTACTTGGCAACGGATCGCCCGAAACCCAAGCCATCAAATCGCGCACGTTTGAAGGGAAATTGTTGGCATCTTCATGAGCATTGGGATTGAGCGCCATTGAAGTCAGGCCGTCGCCGCCGGGGGCGCGGCCAAGCCCAAGATCAATGCGGCCGGGGGCGAGGGATTCCAAAACACGAAACTGTTCCGCCACCTTGAGTGGCGCATAGTGCGGCAACATCACGCCGGCGCTGCCTAAGCGGATGCGGCTGGTGCGCTGCGAAATGGCCGCCATCAGAATCTCAGGGGCGGTGCCGTTGATCGCCGGATGATTGTGGTGCTCGGAAACCCAGAATCGATGATAGCCAAGCTCTTCAGCGAACACTGCGAGTTCGACCGTGTCGCGCAAGGTCTGGGCGGCGGGTACACCGTCTGCGGCGGTCGATTGGTCGAGAACAGAAAGTTTCATGAGCGATCTTTTCGATGCGAATGCAGGCGTGTCGTGAGGCTTTGGTGTTTTAGTCTTAGCTGGTCAAATCAAATCTTCCAAGACTTCCAAAACATCTTCCGGATCGGCCCGAAGTCTGTAGTCGGCATTGACGTAGGCATAGATTATGACCCCGTCCTGGTCGATCACATAGGTGGCGGGCAAGGGGAGGGTGAAACTATCGTCCCCATTCAGCGTCGGCAGATCATTCCCCAATCGCTGCAGATACATCGCTTGAATGCGGCTGTCGACGGTGAACACCAGACCGAATGCTGCGGCGACTTCGTTGCCGACATCGCTCAGGACCGGATATGCCAGTTGATGTTTTTCGGCGAGGGCCATTGAATTGTCAGGCAGCATCGGCGAAATCGCCAGAAAAGATGCGCCCAATCGTTCCATGCGGTCGAGCTTGGCTTGATAGGCACGAAGTTCCAAATTGCAATAAGGGCACCACTCACCCCGGTAAAAATTCAGCACCACTGGCCCATGGACCATGACGTCCGTCGAACGCACCATATTGCCGAGTTGATCGGGCAGCTCAAACGCGGGTGATTGATCACCGACGGCCAATGCCTGCGCCGCGATTCCGGTCGCAACCAGATCGGCCGTTGTGGTGTCGATCATATCCAGCACGTCACGGTCATGGGTCCGCTGTTTTTCCGCTTCGAACGCAGCAATATCTTTGGATAAGCGCATCAATGGCTCCAATGCAGGGTGGTCACTGTTGGCAGAATAAGTGCGCTGATATTAACACGGACACGAGGCCTGAGCTATGGCGGTTAATGGACGGATCCGTCGATATCTTGGCGGGCACTGACCCGATCACAAGCGGATTGTGGACGCGGTTTTTTTAAAAAACAGGGTTCACGGCGGTCCGCAATCGCCGAGGCCTCCCAGACGATTTCAATCGCCCCATAACGCGCGCGCGGCCATCATCGCTGCTGACGTAAGGTTTTCGACATTGAGCTTGGCGAAGATCGGTTCCAGATGTTTGTTGATGGTGCAGGCCTGTCGGTCGGCGACCTTCACTTCAGCCAAGGCGACGGCGAGATCACATTCTGCGGCGCCATCGAGATGGCCGGCTGGATTCACATGCGCGTCAACCTGATCAAAGGCGGCATGGATAAGTACGGGATCAAGAACCCGATCTTTAAGCCAAGCCCGATCACGCCAAAATATGATGACTACCTCATCTTCGAGGGCATCTCTGTCGACGAAGATGGCAAACAGCATTATTTGGATGTGCATATCGCCTACCGCCAAGCCTGCTTGAACGCCATCGAATATCTGAAAAAGTTCGGCTATTCCGGCGCACAAGCCTATGCGATTTTGGGCACGGCACCGGTGCAGGGCCATATCAGCGGCGTCGTCGATATTCCGAATGCGTGTGCGACCCTTTGGTTGCCGACGGATATTTTCGAGTTTGACGTGCAGCCCAACGGCGATGGTCCGACCAAATACCTGTCGGGCGACGTCGACGTGCCGTTATCACCGGATAAGGCGTAACCCATCATGCCGATGTATCATTATAAATGCCGCCAACACGGTGTTTTTGAGGAGCTTCAAACGGTTGCGCAGGCACCCGAGCCGCAGGACTGCCCACAGTGTGGACAATCATCGCCGCGTGTGTTCGTGATCTCGCCGAAGATTCTCGATATGTCACCGGCACGGCGGAAGGCCATGGAAACCAACGAGCGCAATGCACACGAGCCGTTGGTCTCAAGCAAAGCGGATCGGGATGTGACATTTGATCACGGTCCAAGCTGTAGCTGCTGTTCGAGCAAACCCAGAAAATCTAGAACAGTTTATCTGGGTGACGGCAGCAAAGTATTTTCGGCGGATCGCCCCTGGATGATCAGCCACTAAACCGCGAACCCTGATGGGTTTGCTGCACTGGGAAGGGCCGCCCTGAAAGGGGTGGCCCTATCTCTATTTCAAAGTAAATATCGCTGATGCTGTCAGCGGAGTCCGAATGGCGTGCGAACGAACTCTAGGTTTGCATTATCTATGCAAATGTTTGGATATAACTGTTTTGCTTGATAAGGAATGGCGGTGCTGTCAGACGAATGCGAACTCGTCTCAGTTTGTCGACGGGTAGGGTGATTTATGCAACACAAATTTGCTGCCATTCGATGAGTGCAGCTTCGCGTTTTGCGTGGTCCGTATTCCTTCGGCGCATCACGCCAACGAAGACCATTGCGAATGACATG
>ENA-UOXV01007840-UOXV01007840.1-marine-metagenome-genome-assembly--contig:-NODE-7840-length-10680-cov-4.771012_pt1 | contig 10680 bp, 10 predicted proteins | sample MGYA00238165_ERZ766961 | MGnify/ENA primary metagenome ERZ766961 (study PRJEB28924, sample SAMN03173240) | marine metagenome | biome: Marine; feature: Water; material: Subsurface seawater | place: North... | reverse complement strand
GCAATCTCACCAAAAAATGATGGTTCTTGCGTGCATTCTATAAATGTACCTGGAATATCTGTTGTTGCAGATGGCAACTTATCTGAATGGGTTCGGATTGTCATCGGAGTTGATCGATCCATATCAAAACTCTCTAATTCAGGAAAATAAGTCATCTTATCTACTGGCTCTACCTGCCATGGCTTGTCTTTTAAACGCAACGTTTCAAAAATCTCTGGTTGCCATGGTAATAAATCCCAAGCACACTCACCTGCTCTTGGCAAAAAGGCATCAACATAAACTAAATGGGCTAGTCTATCTTTAACTTGGGCAGCAGCTCCAGTTATAACCATCCCACCATAACTATGCCCTACCAAAATTACGTTATAAAGATCCTCCCATTCAATAAGGTTAGCAATATCATCAATATGAGTTTGAAGGCCTACATTTTCATTTATCAAATGATGCCGGTCAGACATTCCAGTCAGACTGGGGGTCAGAACACGATGGCCGTCCTTCTCAAGGCTTTCTCTAATTGCTGCCCATTGCCAACCGCCAGCCCATGAACCATGTACTAACACAAAGTTTGCCATTTTAATCTCCTGTTTTTTAATTTAATCTCTATAGCTTTTTTTCCTAATTATAATGAACTAAAGGTCCAACTCTATACTTTCTGACGAACAACTTGAAACACATGGTGTTATAAATTCTTTTCTGTCAGATGGTTGCATAACAAGATCACGGTGAATTGGGGTTCCCGCCAGAAACCTCGTCTTACATTCAAGGCAAATTCCTCCCTCACAAGAAGCAGGCACATCGAAACCAGCTACTCTTAAAGCTCCCAGCATAGTTTGTCCCTTCGGGACTTTAACCACACTACCACTTTTCTTAAGAACAACTTGATAAGCCGCATCTTCTAAATGTTCGTCAATACCAAACTTTTCAAAATGCAACCGATCTCCCAACGCCTTTCCATTTATATTAGCATCATTAATCATCGAACTAGGCCCACAACAATATAAATGTTCGTCAGACTTAATCTTTGAAATAACTTTTTCAATCGATAGACGATTTCCTCCATGACTTATATATTTGTAGATATTTGGTTCCTTTTCATATTTCTTAAGCAAGCTTTGGCATGAAATTTTTTCTCCAAATTTTGCACAAATATGTAATTCCCAATCAATTTCTTTACTGATTAAATCTGGTAACATTGATAAAAATGGCGTTATTCCAATGCCACCAGCTATGAATATATGGCGCTTTGCATCTCCAAGTGAAAAGTGATTACGTGGAAGCGACACTGGTAAGATCATGCCTTCACTTAAATTGTGCATTTCACTTGAGCCCCCACGTCCTTCTGTCTCCATTTGCACTGCTATCATGTATTGGGTTTTATTGTTGGGATCACTACAAAGAGAGTACTGTCGTATTAGACCACTCGGTAAATAAATATCCAAATGAGCCCCTGGCATAAAACTTGGAAGAGGCCAGCCATCAGGGTCTGATAACGTAAATATCTTGATATTGTTCACATCATCTTCAATAGAAACAATCTCAGTAGTTACACTATGAATTCTATTACGCATAGATTTAAACCATCCTTATCTCATCACCAGTAAAAATTTTCCCACTAACTATTATTTTGGCATTTAACCCTGACCTATTTAGCAGTTGATTGAAAAGCTCTAGACCAGTTATCTGTTCAATATGGCGACATGGCGTTGAAAGTCTGGTGCCTTCCAGAATTGCCTCACCAATCTTAAATTTTTTACCCACCAAATGATTCAGAGGAACATCACGCGTTGTTACATTTCTTCTATGGTCTTCTGGTCTAAGAATAATATTGTGATCTCTCAAAAGAGCATCAATTGTTTCTTCCTCAAATAAAGTAATTTGGCGCCCTTCTTCTGGCCTATCTGAATGAAAAGCCTCTCCAGTAGCGTGCCTATCACCATCAATACCAACCCCTGCAATAAGAGATAAACACCGAAAATTTTTCATAGGCAGAAATGATCGAGGAGTCTTATGCAACCCAACAATCTCACCAGACCATCTTGCTAAATTTTTAGTCACTTATTTTCTCCCAATTAGTGTCATCAGCTCACATACACTGTACAAAACGGCTATAATTATCAAATAGTAATACGTTCCTCAATATCTTCTCTAAACATCAGTCCTTCCATTTTAAAAATTGCTTCACCGTGGTCCATTAGATGGATTACGTCATTGAATCTCTCAAGAAATGTCAGGTTCTGGTCTACTATTAAAAATCCACGGCCCTTTGCTTTTTCCTTTATGATGATTTCTGCCATCAATTCTATATTATCAGATTGTACGCCCTCAGTGGGTTCATCGAGTAATACCATTTTTGTGGGCTCAGCGATTACCCTAGAAAATGATAGGAGTTTTTTTTCTCCTCCCGAGAGTGTGCCAGCTCTTTGGCCCAGGCGCTCTTTTAAACGCGGAAAGTATTTAAATACTTCATCATAGCTTTCAAGATCTGTACCTTCGTAGTGCAAAGTCAGATTTTCTTCTAAACTCAATTCATCAAATACAATACTTTCCTGAGGAGCATAGGAAACTCCCATCTTAAGCCTTTTATGCTTTGCGATTGATCGAACATCTTGGTTTAATACAAAAACAGTCCCACCAGATAATTTCAGTGAGCCAGAGATTAACTTCATAAGTGTGCTTTTACCAACACCATTTCTACCAGTCACGCTAACAACCTGACCAGAATATACGTTCAATGATATATTTTTCACAATTATAAGATCGTCATACCCACCTGATAAATTCTTTACTTCCAACATGAGATCAGCCATCATTTCGATCCTCCAGCGTAAACAACTTGCACCTCCTTGTTCGCTCGGATTTCTTCTAAGGAACCTTGAGCAAGCAGTTTCCCTTGATGCATAACAAACACATTATCAGACAATAATTCCACAACATGCATATCATGCTCGACAATAATAAATGTTGCTTTTGATGTTTTGGCTAATTTTGATATTGCTAAAATCATTTTTTCTGTTTCGTATTTCGACAATCCAGCACAAGGTTCATCAAGTAAAATCAGGTCAGGCTCAGCTAAAACAGTCATTGCAAAATCAAGCATTTGTCTCTGCCCAACTGACAAAGTTCCAGCATGGACATCAGTTTTGTTTAGAAAAGGAAAAGACTCTTCTAAATCTTTCAGCAAATTAGTGCCCCATGAGTATGGACGTACTGAAAATAGGTGCTTTATATTGAGTCTATTTACCCAAATTGCGATATCAATATTCTGCCGAACTGTGAGATTAGAAAAAATTGATGGTACTTGTAATTTTCGTCCAATACCAATTTTTGGCGTACGAAAGGGTCGTATTCCTTTTAATGATTTGCCAGACCAATAAACATTACCTGCCTTGTAATCTAACTTACCTGTTAGTGCATTTAAGGCAGAGGTTTTTCCAGCTCCATTAGGACCAATCAAACAATGCACACCAGGATTTTCTATGGTAAAGGAAAGATTATCAAGGATTGAAACATTGCCCACCTTGACTGATACATTATCAAATTTCAAAACTGGCTTTCGCAAATTATTTTTTTTGGGAATAATTTGAGATCGTGAGGATACGTTATTGGACAAAATATCAATGTTAAAGCGTCTTAATAAGGATGTTACCATGCCTGAAATTCCACCAGGCATTCGCAGAACAACTAAAATAAACACCAAAGCTACACCTACCTCCCAATATGCAAAGCTATCTCTCAGCCCTGATGCCAAGAAACCAATCAACACTGCTCCCACAATTGGACCAATAAATCCGAATCTTCCCCCAACAGCAGCCCAAATAACCAATTCTGCAGAAAGTATGAATCCAACAACTTGTGGGGTTACAATTCCTTGGTGTGGGGCAAAAAAAGCTCCTGCCAGACCTGCAATAGCACCACTGATAGCAAACGCAGCTGCTTTTACCAAACTAGTATTAATACCTAAAAATTGTGTTCGCTCCTCATTTTCTCGGACAGCTTCTAATAACTGTCCGAAAGGTGTTCGTATCAAATAGACTAAAACGAATGTTGAAATTGCTAACGCACCAACAATAAAAAAATATAGACTTCCATAACTATCAATTCCAGGCAGACCACCTATACCTGTTAATCCATTAAACCCGCCAGTTATCCATACCTGTGAGTTAGCTAATTGATATCCTAATAAGGATAATGCTAACGTGATTAATGAAAAATAAGGACCCGAACCAATTTGCCTGTCAAAAACCAATAATCCTACTAAACCAGCAATAAACGCTGGTATAAGTATAGACAAAATTAAAGCAGATATTACTGATAACCAACCAACACTATCTTGTAATATTGTTCCAGAAATATACGCACCGATACCAAAAAATAGGGCTTGTCCCAAAGGCAAAAAGCCTCCTTTTCCCCAGCAAAGAGCTATACCCTGACCAACCATCCCATATAGAAGATACAATCCCAATTGATAAGCAAAATAGCTATTAGTCAAAAATGGTATCAGTATTAATACTGCTAAAAGCAGGCTTTTAACGACGAGAGTATATGCCATCAGGTCTTAACCATAGAAACAAAATTGAGAGAAGCAATACTGACAAATAACCAGCTGTCTTATCAAATATTGTTGAAATTAAAGCATCACTACCACCTATTACAGCTGAACCTATTAAAAGTCCCTCCAAAGTACCTAATCCACCTACGATCAGTATAAAAAATGATGAAAGCAGGTAATCTAGACCGATATAAGGCTCTACCCTCACCAATGGTGCTAAAAGCACACCAGCCAAACCAGCGAATGAAACCCCTATTATGAACGTCACCGTAGAAAGCCGTGCAGTATCAATACCAACAGCCGAAGCTAGACCAGGATTTTGAACCATAGCTCTTATCCGCAATCCAGTTTTACTTTTTTGATACCAGGCAAACAAAGTCACAAATAAAAAAATAATTATAGCAATTAATATTAGTCGATAAGAAGGGTATGTAATTCCTAAAATATCTATAGTTCCCGGCATCACTTGATCAACGCTTTTGTAATCACGTGAGAAAATAGCTTCAATACCCTTGCGAATTAGAATGGCAACACCCCAAGTTGCCAAAAGGGTATCAAATGGACGATTATATAAATGCCTTATAATCGTCCATTCCATCAACCATCCAACTATCACACAAACAAGTATTGAAATTGGAATGGCCCATATAAAATTTAGTCCTAAAGATTGCACAACATAAGCACTATAAGCACCTAGCATCACAAACTCGCCGTGTGCCATATTCATAACACCGAGCAGACCAAAAACCATCGCAAGCCCCAGCACAATTAGTGCCAGGGTCGCTGATGAATATATAAAGTTTAAGACAAACGTTATTAGAGCTTCCACTAATTACGCTTTACAAAAATTTCCAGGCTCTTGTTTTGAAAATGTCTTAACAATTTTAAAATCTGTACCTTTAGCTTCAGCCAAATAAATATCGAGAGTTAAGTGTCGGTTTTTCATGACCGCATCCCCACGAGGGCTTCCAAATGCTGTACCTTCAGCTACAGAGTCCATTTCCTTCACAGATAAGCCACCTGCCCTCTCCGCGATTGCATCAAGTGCGGTCAAGCCATCATAACAAGATGTACTAAGCCCATTTAATAACGCAGCTTTACTTCCAAATTTTGCAGAGTAACTCTCAGCGAAAGCTTTAGCATCAGCAGTTTCAATGTTGGCAAAATAGCTCGCTGCTGAAAAGACATTCTTTGAATTTTCTGCGCCAATACCCATCAATGTATTTTCATCAATAAGGGTACCCAGCCGCATGACATTATCTGCTAAACCAAAGCTGGCAAATGCCCGATTAAAAGATACCGACGCGCCACCAACCAATGTGATCAAAACCATGTCAGCTCCACTGTCTTTAATTTTAGCTAAACTAGAATCAAAGTTATCAACGGTAAATGGCATATACTCTTCGCCTACAACCTCACCGCCAATATCAGCAATCGTATTTTTAGCAATTGCATTGGTGTCTCGAGGCCAATTGTAATCATTCCCGATAAGGTAGAATTTTTTGCAATTTTTTTCATTAGCAAGCCATGTCATTGTAGGGACAACAGACTGAGCTGGCGTTTCACCAACATAGTAAACTCCATTGGCACACTCTCCACCTTCATAATTTGGACAATAAACATATGGGACTTGTTCCTTAAATACATTTATTAAAGCCCCGCGAACCGCACTATCATGCATGCCAATAAAAGCTTCACAACCTTCACCGCGCCATAGTCTCAATGCTGTTTGTGCTGCTTCGGCTGGTGGCAACCCTGCATCACCAAAAATTATTTCAATCTGTCTGCCAAGAATTCCTCCAGCAGCATTAATGTCTTCAGCAGCCATTTGAGACACATTTTTTGAAGCAGGACCAAACAAACCTGCCGGACCACTCAGTGGTATCATTACTCCCACTTTCAAAACTGATCCGGCCATTGCTTTACCAGCCACAGTTTGAAATGCTGCCGTCGCAGCGACAGCTGTTAGGGATGATTTAATAAAGTCACGTCTTTTCATTTTACCCTCCATTTTTACGCTCAATAATTTAAAAATCTTTAAGATGTGAGCGTCATCTCAATAGATTTTGCTAAATTTAGTAAATTTTGGTCATCACCAGGCAAGCCTTCAAGTTCGATGCCAACAGGCAAGTCAGTTGAAACTCCACAGGGCAAAGAAATTCCTGGCGCACCTATGTTAGATCCAAGATCCGTATTTCGAATGTAAGTTGGAAATACTGGAACTTGTGTCCCATTCAGTTCAACCGTTTCGTCCTCACCTATATTTCGTGCCGTTAGTGGGGTTGTGGGGAAAATAATTGCATCTAGCTTGTGCTCGTCAAAAGTTGACTTATAAATTTTAAGCATTTCAGGCCTGTGAACATTAATTGCTGCATCATAAGCCTCTTTTGGCATAGCATCAGCACCCATCTGACTATTAAAAACCCCCAGTACGTCAGGAGATCTAATACCCTCCACTAATTCATGAAAACTTACACTTGGGACATATTTCTTCAAATAATCTGGTAAATCCTGCATAACTTCATAAAGTGCGACTGGGAACCCAAAAGCTTCATTATGGCTCCAGATTTCCGACATGGTTACTTCTTTCAATTTAACCCCTACTTTTTCAAGGGCTGACAACTGAGCTTGGACCGTTTTTTCTACCTGAGGCTCTAGATTATCAAAGAACACCTCACTTGGAATTCCAAGTGTGATATCATTAAAAGTTTTATCATTATCAACCTTATCTGTATCACACAAAATATCATCAAATAAGACAATATCACTTACATTCCTGGCGATAGTTCCAACGGTATCTCTAGTGTGAGAAATTGGAACTACTCCTTCAGCAGAATATCTTCCCGTCGAGGGTCTAAAACCCACCACCCCACAAAGAGCAGCTGGGATGCGGCAGGACCCACCTGTATCAGTACCCAATCCTATGGGGAAAATTCCTGATGCTACAGCAGCTGCAGTTCCCCCTGACGAACCGCCAGCAAATTTTTCTTGATTGACAGGGTTCTTTACTGGTCCAGTAACTGAATTATTAGAAGTAATTCCAAATGCCAATTCATGCATGTTCGCCTTTGCACCCAAAATTGCATCTTCTTTTAGCAATAAATCAATTGTTTCAGCATTGATATCTAAATGATTATTCATCAACGCTGTAGTGCATGCTGTTGTTGGAAAAATCTTAGAATTCATATTATCTTTCACAACGAAGGGTATGCCACATATTTTTCCTGCTACACCAGATTCTCTTTTTTCATCTGCAATCTCAGCATTCTCTAATAAGAGATCTTCGTTAAAAGATTGAATTGAGTTTAAATGATTAAGATCTTTAAGTCTTCTTGATAACTCAGCAGCATATTCTTTTGCAGATATTTTTTTGGTGTCCATTAAATTCAGTAGCTCTACAACACCAAGCTTCATAGAATCAGAAGTCATTCGTTCCCCCATAAAATTTATCTTATCTTATGCAATGGGCCCATTAAGTATATCATCACAAATGATGATTTTTTTCCGCCAAACATTGCGCCAATTGTGTTCTTCGGTTTAATCCCGATTTTCTAAAAATTGCTGTTATGTGCGTTCGTAAAGTTGGTTTTGAAATGCATAATTTCTCACATATCTCTTCATCCATGAGCCCTAAAACTAATAAATCGGCTATCTCTGCTTGACGTGTAGTGAACCGAAAATCCTCTTTTAATTGTGAGAACCTAAGAGAAGGAGCAAACTCATCAGCATTTTGCGCTCTTATTAATGCATTTACAAAACTTGGACCTATTGCATCAACTATTTTTGCGTCACGGTCTGTAAAATCTTCTTTTTGAGAACCTCGCCAAATTCGAACATCACCAATATTTTCCCCACGATTATAAGCGAAATAATTTAACCCAAAGCATAATCCATCTTTTTTCAAAAAATCATTAAAAAACTCTGTTCGTACCAATCTATCGTGGCTCATCACTTCACTGACAGGTGTGGCGTTCTTTCTTCTTTGTAGAGTAGGCGTGATTGGATCATGAAATTGATAGTAATCCTCATAAACTTTCAAATTATCATTATTCATGTTTAATTGAACACAAGATACAAATTTCTTTTGATCTTCATCCCAAACATAAGAAGCGAAATAGTCTGCATTAAGCAATTCTAGCAGAGTCTTTCCAACCCTTTGTCTCACTTCATTATGATCAAAATCACCACTAAGATCTCGCATAATGGAAAAAACTAAGTTTGCTTCCTGGTCTGTTAAATTCAATAACCTTATCCTCAAATTGGCTTCACTGAAACCACAATAATTACAAAATTATACTAGTATAATTTCATAGACTGGTATTTAAAATCATAGGATAGAAAGCTAGGCAAAAAAGTATTAAAGAGTCAATCAATCTATAAAACAATTTTTTTAAATGTTTATTACATAGTTATTATTATGTAAGTTATTAATAAAACGCATATGATTGAAGATTACAAAAAAAGAGCTTTCTTAAATGTCAATTAGACTAAACATAACTAATTTTTATGCAAGATTGATGGTAAAGCCATTTCTCAGAAGAAATAAAGATCCGTATCGTGTTAGAAGATGGTTAGAAAATCAAGCAAAATATTTTTTCTTAAAACCTGAAAATTTCTGGGAAACTCCAACCACTTTTTCTGTAGATAATAAAACTGTCAAGGGACTCTGGGTTGGTAGTGGAAAAAATAAAAAATATAAAGGGGTACTGCTATATATCCATGGTGGGGCGTTTATATTTGGAAGCCCCAAAACTCATATGAAATTAGCAGCTCGAATAGCTAAAGAAATCGATTTTAAGGCTGCTCTGCCAGATTATAGATTAGCGCCTGAAAATAAGTATCCATGCGCGGTCGAAGACGTAATCACGACATATCAAGCGATTTTATCAACTGGTATAAAATCAAGCCAAATTGTATTGGCTGGGGACAGCGCTGGTGGAACACTTGTTCTTGAACTAATCAACCATCTTTTAAAGAAAAAATTAGATCTACCTGTTGCTGCAGTTCTTTTAAGCCCACTTACAGATCTAACATTTTCAGGAAACTCCATAAAAACTAATAAAGAAGCTGAGGTTATACTGCCAGCAGAGCAGATTGATTTTATGAAAACATCATATTTAGGATCAATAGATCCAAAAGGTATTTCACCATTATTTCATCAATACTCAGGATCCTGTCCAATTTTAATTCATGTCAGCGAAAGCGAGATTCTTTTGGACGATAGTATTAGGTTATCTAAAAAATTAAAATCTGAAGGCGTTGATGTTGTCTTACAGAAAATGGCTATTACCCCACATGTGTGGCATTTAATGTATGGTTATTTTCCAGAGGCCAAACAGTCCTTTAATCAAATATCTAAATTTTTGAATACCAAATTATCCAACAAAATATAGCAATTTTACAATAATCTTCGCTACGAGTTATAATTGATATTTAGTTTAATTATGCTAATGTAACGAGGCAGAGGTTAAAAAATGACAGATACTGAGAAAAAGCGAACACTAGTGCTCACAGGGGCTAGTCGGGGTATTGGTCATGCTACTGTGAAAAGATTTTCTGCTGAAGGTTGGCGAGTACTTACATGTTCTCGAAAACCTTTTGACGATAGGTGTCCTTGGCCTGGTGGCGCAGATGATCATATACAGGTAGATTTGGCAGATCCAACAAGCACCATTAATGTTATTTCTGAAATAAAAGAAAAATTAAATGGTCGTTTAGATGCCCTCGTAAACAATGCGGGTATTTCTCCAAAAGGTAGCAAAAGTGAACGATTAAATAGTATTGATACAGATTTAAAAACTTGGGGCCACGTTTTTCATGTTAATTTCTTTGCATCAGTAGTTTTGGTAAACGGCCTGCGCGATGAGCTAGCTGCAGCAAAAGGCTCAGTTGTAAATGTAACTTCAATAGCTGGCTCAAGAGTGCATCCATTTGCCGGGGCTCCTTACGCAACTTCTAAAGCAGCATTAGCAGCGTTGACTAGAGAAATGGCTTATGACCTTGGCCCATTAGGCGTTCGAGTTAATGCAATACTTTTAACGGCATTGTCAGACAAACTTGACGCGCAAGCGGCTAATCCTTAATTCTGGTTGATGACAGTAGAAAACCCATTCAAATATTTCAAAACTTCG
>ENA-UOXV01007835-UOXV01007835.1-marine-metagenome-genome-assembly--contig:-NODE-7835-length-10686-cov-14.122660_pt1 | contig 10686 bp, 10 predicted proteins | sample MGYA00238165_ERZ766961 | MGnify/ENA primary metagenome ERZ766961 (study PRJEB28924, sample SAMN03173240) | marine metagenome | biome: Marine; feature: Water; material: Subsurface seawater | place: North... | reverse complement strand
GTTGGTATGGATACTCTAGCTTTTTCATAAGATAATTTCCAACCATGGGGTTTGAAGAAACTAATAAAACTAGGAATGCAAGAAATACAAAAACTCTTTTTTTTGAAAACAGCGAAATTATTAAAAATAATAAAATTATTCCTAATGGAGAAATAAAAAAAGGCAAAATTTTATGTAAATATATCAATATATCAATCACTTACAGTAATTAATCAAACTATTATTGTAATTACACTAGTTTAAATAATTTTATTTGTAAATAAGCCATAACCACCATCCCTTACTGTTCTTATTGGATCTATGTTTTCTGTCGAAGCTGTTTTCAATGCTTTCCTAAGCCTGCTCATGTGAACATCAACAGTTCTTTCTTCAACATAGACACCATGCCCCCATACTAAATCTAACAGCTTGCCTCTAGAAAATATATGACCTGGCCTTTCCATTAATAATGTAAGCAATTTAAATTCTTTAGGCCCTAATTTCACTTCTTTATCAAAATAAGTAACCTCCATCTCACCAAGTGACAATGTTAGATTATTATGCTGAAGAATATCATTTACAAGAGCAGGTCTAGAACGTCTTAGTAGAGCTTTTACCCTTGATAAAAGTTCTTTTGGAGAGAATGGTTTCGAAATATAATCATCTGCACCAGTATCTAAGCCAAGTGATTTATCAGAGTCCTCACTTCTAGCGCTTAAAATAATAATAGGAAGTAGTTTGGTTTCTGATCTGGACCTTAAGGTTCGACAAACATCGATTCCAGACATTTTTGGCATCATCCAATCCAAAATTATTAAATCAGGAGAATGATTTTCGATTAATTCAAGAGCCTCTAAACCATTTGAAGCTTTGATTATAGAAAAGCCAGCATTTCTTAAATTATAATCCATTAACTCTAATTGATTTGGCTCATCATCAGCAATTAAAATAGTTATATCCATAATAAATCAAATCCTTTAATTTGGTATTTTTAAACTAGTTTTATCAGCTTTTGGCCTAAGATCAGACAAGGCACGTCCATTTACCAAAAAATAAATTTGTTCAGCAACATCAGTAATATAATCTGCAACACGTTCAATGTTTTTGGCTATAAAAAGAAGATGAGCACCGGTTGGGGCAAAGTTTTTCTTTCTTTGCATATGAGATATAATTTCTAAATAATATTCTGTATGCATTTTATCTATTTTGATGTCTGAATTTCTTATTTTAACAGCTAATTTATCATCTTCATTAATGTAAGCATCCAAAACGTCTTCAAACATCGTTTGTGTTTTTTGTCCCATCTTACCAATGTTTACACCAGGTAAATCGGTATATTTAAGCTCAATTAATAATTTTGTTCTATTAGATATATTTCTTGAATAATCACCAATTCTTTCAAAAATAGTTGCAATTTTCAAAGCAACAATGACTCTCCTTAAGTCAGCTGCCTGTGGTGCTCTAAGAGCAATAATTTCAAATCCATACTTTTGGACCTTATCATCTAAATCATCCAAAATTTTGTCATTACTAATAACTGTTTTTATCTCATCTAAATTTTGGGTGCCAAAATTATTTATACAACTTTCAAATTGATCAAGAGCTGTATTTCCAAGTTTTAATAAATTGTCATTTAATTTGTTGAGATCTTTATCAAAAGATGAAGAAATATGTGTATTTTCCATTTATAAACCTATCCTATTTTACCTGATATGTATGCTTCCGTTTGGTGGTGTTGAGGTCTTGTAAATATATCTTTAGTTCTTCCAACTTCTATTAATTTTCCAAGATGAAAATAAGCAGTTTTTTTTGAAACTCTTGCAGCTTGTTGCATAGAGTGAGTTACAATCACTATTGAGTAATCATTACCAAGTTCGTGAATTAACTCCTCAATTTTTGCTGTTGCTATAGGATCAAGTGCCGAACAAGGTTCATCCATCAAAATTACCTCTGGACTGACTGCAATTGCTCTAGCAATACATAACCTTTGTTGCTGACCACCTGACAATCCAGTACCAGGACTGTCAAGTCTATCAATAACCTCCTCCCATAACCCAGCTCTTTTAAGAGACTCTTCGACAATTCCATCTAAATGCTCTTTGTTTTCGGATAACCCGTGTATTCTTGGACCATAAGCAACATTATCGTAAATAGATTTAGGAAAAGGGTTAGGTTTCTGGAAAACCATTCCAATACGTGCTCTTAGAGGGACAACATCAATTTTTTTATCATAAATGTTTTCGTCATCAATAGTTATTTCTCCCTTAACAGCGCAAGAATCTATTGTATCGTTCATTCTGTTAAAACATCTCAAAAAAGTTGATTTTCCGCACCCTGAAGGACCTATAAATGAAATTACTTCTTTATTGCCAATATCAATTGTAACGTTGTCTATTGCTTTATTATCACCATAAAAAACACTAACATTTCTAGCTTTTAGACGAGGGTTTTGGGAAAACACGTCACCTACTGTTAAATCTAGAGTTTTTAAGTCGTTATTAATAAGCATCGATTATCTCCATTACCATCGTCTTTCTAATTTTTTTCTTAAATAAACAGCTAATGCATTCATACTTATTAGAAAGCCTAATAAAACTATTATCGCTGCGCTTGTTTTTTGAATAAACATTCTTTCAGCAAAATCCGCCCACATGAATATTTGAACTGGTAAGACTGTACCAGGATCTAATACGCTATTAGGAACATCTACAATAAAAGCAACCATACCAATCATTAACAAAGGAGCTGTTTCACCTAATGCTTGGGCCATGCCTATAATTGTACCAGTTAACATTCCAGGCATTGCTAGAGGAATAACGTGATGAAAAATGACCTGAATCTTAGAAGCTCCTATCCCATAAGCTGCATCTCTTACCGAAGGCGGGACCGCCCTTATAGCTGCCCTAGACGAAATAATTATTGTTGGTAAGGTCATTAAGGCTAACACCATACCACCCACTAAAGGGATAGATCTAGGCATACCAAATATACTTATGAAAATTGCTAATCCCATAATACCAAAAACGACTGATGGAACTGCAGCTAGATTATTAATATTTACTTCTATAAACTCAGTAATTCGATTTTTTTTAGCAATCTCTTCTAAATAGACTGCGGTTGCCACACCTAAAGGAAAAGCAATTAACAAACAAACAGATAAAGTTAACATTGATCCAATAAAGGCGCCTTTAATACCAGCCATTTCGGCGTTACCTGAAGCACTACCACCTAAAATATAATCACTAAATTCGTATGAAATTCTTCCTTCTTCGTTTAATTTATCTATAAATTGGATTGCTTTATCACTAATTCTTCTCTCATTTTCTGGTGTTTCTCTTTTTAAATAGCCACGCAAAAAACTATCGACATCATCATCCAAAGCAAACTTAACGCTTGTTGTTGTTCCGAATAAAGAAGGATTATTTTTTACCATCTTTGCAATTCTTACATCTTTACCAGAGGAAACTATTTTTTTTGCAAGTTTTTTTTCTTTTCTACCTTTGGGTTGAATAATTGAGTATAGAGATTCGTTTACAATTATGCTGGCTTCACCATCAAATAACGAATTATCTGAAAGGTCACCTTTGGGGTCAATTCTTTCTCTGTCAAATTTAATATCTAGAGTAACATAGTACTGAAAAAAACCAGGGTAACCCTTTGTAAAGATTGAATAAAACAAAGTTAACAAAAAACATACAGCTACACCTATGGCAATTCTTCCAAATAATTTTAGCCGATTATCTCTAGACCGTCTTTTTACAATAGATTTTTTAACTATATCTAATGCATCTGATGGAGAAATAATTTTGTTATTCATATTGCTCTCTATATTTTTTTACAATGTGCAAAGCATAAAAATTCATTGCCAGTGTTATAATTATAAGCGTTAAAGCTAAGGCAAATGCTGATAAAGTCTTAGCAGACTCAAATTCCTGATCACCTACCAATATTGTAACAATTTGAGATGTAACAGTAGTAACAGCTTCCAAGGGATTAGCTGTAAGGTTGGCTGCCAATCCTGCAGCCATCACAACAATCATAGTTTCACCTACTGCTCTTGAAACAGCAAGAATAATACTAGCAACAACACCAGGCAAAGCAGCCGGCAATACAATTTTCATTACGGTTTCATTTTTTGTTGATCCTAAGCCATACCCTGCATCACGAAGTGATTGAGGAACAGCATTTATAACGTCATCTGATAAAGATGAAATAAAAGGGATTATCATAATTCCCATTACTAATCCTGCAGCCAAGGCTGACTCTGAGGCAACATTAAGACCAAAGATTGAACCTGAAGACCTTAAAAAAGGCGCAACAGTTAAAGCAGCAAAAAAACCATAAACAACAGTTGGTATACCAGCTAAAATTTCTAAAAGTGGTTTAAAAAACGCTCTTTCTTTACTTGTAGCATATTCGGACAAATAAATAGCACTAAACAAACCAACAGGCACAGATACACACAAAGCAATTATTGATATTAGAAAAGTACCAGCAAATAAAGGTATTGCTCCATATTGTGATAAACCTTCTTGTCCTGAACCAGCTCTATCTGCACCTTCAAATTGTGGGTTCCAAATAGTACCAAACAAAAACTCATCGTAAGGAATTAAAGCAAAAAACCTAATCGATTCAAAAACAACAGAGAAAATAATTGCAATTGTAGTTAATATTGCAATCATAGAGCTTACTGCTAAAATTGAAGTAACTATTTTTTCAACAGCGTTACGAGAACGAAACTCAAACTTAATTTTTTTTAAACTAAAAAAACCAGATACAAGAATTGTTATTGTACAAACAGCCACTGTAATAGTATTTGACTTTAATACCCAAGATTTCCAAATCGCAGCTGCATTTGCAACCCACTCTGGCGGTGTTCCAAATATTAAACCTTCAACAGAATTATTTATCTGAGCTAACACAATCGTAAAATTGTAATCTTTAGAATTAACAACTTCATCCGGAATATATTTTTTTATTAATTCGGCAAACAATAAATCATCACAGATAGTAATAGCAAAAAAAATACCCAAAGTTGGTATCAATGATGACAATAAGGAATAAAGACCGTAATAATGTATCAATGAGTGAAGTTTTTTTTTATTAGTATATGCTACCTTTTTTGCTTGATTCTTTCCAAGAAAAAAGAAAACAAAAGAGATTAATAATATACCAACAAGTATATAAAAACTGAACAAATTAATCCCCAAAATTAAAAGGCTAGCAATTATGCCAGCCTTTAAAAGTTAAAATTTTATTTCAAATCAGCAGCTTTTAAAACTGGTAGATTTGTCATAGCTAACTTAAATTTATCTCTTTCTGATTTTGGCATTGGTATCATGCCAGCATCAGATAACGCTCCATCATTACTCCAATGCTTTGTCCATTCAGCCATATATTCTTTTACACCAGGCACAACACCAATATGTTGATGTTTCACGTAGTAATATAATGCTCTTGAGACTGAATAGTTGTTTCCAGCTATATTTTCGAATGTTGGAGCTGTTTTACTTATAACTGCACCCTGTAAGGTGTCTGAATTTTGATCTAAGTATGAAAAACCAAAAATACCGTATGCTAATGTATCTTCATTTAACTTTTGAACTATAAGATTGTCTTGTTCACCAGCTTCAATAAATGCGCCGTCCGTTCTCATTGCACGGCATTTCTTTGCTTTCATACCAGCAGCTTTTAAAGCAGCTTTAGCATCAACATCTTTTTTACAATAACCTTTTTCATTAACCATTTCAGCAAATGATGCTCTTGTTCCAGATGTTGTTGGGGGTCCGTAAACTCTAATCTCAACGTTGGGTAATGATGGATTAACATCACTCCATTTTTTATAAGGGTTATCTACTAATTTACCTTTAATAGCTACCTTTGCTGTTAAAGCTTTTCCTAAATCAGATTTGGAAATATTTAAAACTTTACCTTTTTTTGAATTAGCAACGACAATACCGTCATAACCAACTTTAATTTCAGTTAACTTAACACCATTTTTTTCACAGTATTCTAGTTCTTTAACTTTCATTCTAGAAGAAGCATTACCTATGTCGATAAATTTTGTACCTACACCGTCACAAACTCCTTTTTTACCAACGGAAGATCCACCTGATTCTACCACTGGAGTTTTAAAGTTTGGATTTTTACCAAGTTGTTCTGCGATGATTCTAGCAAATGGTAAAACTGTTGAAGACCCTGCAACACTTATTGAATCTCTAGCTTGAGCAACAGTTGTTAGCACTAAACTAGAAATAACACTCGTCAAAATAATCATTTTTTTCATTTTTAACTCCGAATAAAGGTTTAATTGAATAACCCTTATTTGAACCTTTTATATGAAAGAAATATTTCAGAAATATTACATTTTTTTTAAAAGTTTAATTAAAAAGAAATTGTACTTATTAAATAATAAATAGAACCCGCAATAGTTGCAGACGCAGGTACAGTTATTATCCAAGCTGCCCCTATAGAATATGCAAAATTTCTCCTAACTAATTTTCTTTTAGTTCTTGAAGTTGAAGAAGACTTCCTTTCTGGATTTTCTCTAAACTCTCTTAAAAAACCAATCCCAAAAATAGCGCCTATGGCAATATGAGTAGAGCTAACTGGTAAACCTAAGGTTGTAGCAATTAACACTGTAATTGCAGAAGACAGGGCAACGCAATAAGCTCTTGGGGCATTTAATCTAGTTATTTTTTGACCTACTGTATTTATTAATTTAGGACCAAATAATAACAACCCTAAAGCAATACCTATTGCTCCAATAACCATCACCCATAATGGGATAGACACTTTTGCAGCTATTCCTTCATTAGGTGTAAATGTACTAACTATTGCAGCAAGTGGACCAACAGCATTAGCTACATCGTTGGCACCATGAGCAAAACATAATAGCGCAACACCAAATAAAAGAGGTAAGTGAAATAATTTATAAATATCTTCTTTCTTATTTTCCAAAGTTTTAACTTTGTTCTTTATGTAAGGTTTAGAAAGTAAATAGGCCAAAACCATGAACATAAAAGTATATAAATAGACTTCATTGGTGTTGAATTTATATATTTTTTTAAGGCCTTTCAGAGCCATATAAGCTGTAAAAGCACCTGCCATAAGCGAAATCAGAATGGGAACCCATTTAGAAGCCGCTTCTTTTTTATCTTTTACATTTAAAATTTTAACAATTATTAAGTATAGTAAAAGTGCAGCTACCAACCCTCCAAAAACAGGAGAAATAACCCAACTTGCTGCAATCGCAGCCATTGTTCCCCAATTGACGATCGAAGCTCCTGCAACAGTAAGACCTGCACCAAGAATACCTCCTACAATAGAATGGGTTGTTGAAACAGGAGAATTAAAAAAAGTAGCCAAATTAATCCAAAGAGCAGCGGCTAGTAACGCACTCAACATCAAATATCTAAATTGTGTTGTATTTATAAATTCACCTGGAGATATAATACCTTTTGAGACAGTGCTGACAACATCACCTCCAGCTAACAAAGCACCAGAGCTCTCACAAACAGCCGCAATTATAACAGCTGTCCCAACTGATATTACTTTTCCACCAACAGCTGGGCCCATATTATTTGCAACGTCATTTGCACCAATATTCAGCGCCATATATCCGCCAATCATTGCAGCCGCAACTAAAATAAAAGTTTGTTCACTTCCTAAGGATATATATTGCTCAACTGCTACAGCTACTAAAATTAAAAAAATTGCTGATATACCTAATAATATCAGGAGTTTTTTTTGTTCAATTAATTTGCCTTGGGAATAAGCTAACCGTCTTAAATCATTAACATATCTGTAATCTGTCTTATCAGTTTTATTTGTCATTAAAGACTCCCAATTATTTATTAATGAAACAAATAATTAATAAATATTACAGTTTTATTACATTTTTATTTTATTATTGGAAAAGTGATTGAAAAATTAGTTTCTTCATTAGGAGTGCTATTTATAGATAATTGTGCTCTATGCTTGATAAGAATATGCTTTACAATTGCTAAGCCAAGACCAGTCCCACCTATTTTCCTTGATCTTGCTTTATCAACACGAAAAAATCTCTCAGTTAATCTGTCTATATATTTATTAGGTATTCCTTCTCCCCTATTAATAACACTGACTTTAATTTCTTTATTTTTTTCCTGCTCAATCCTCACTATGACATTAGTATTATCAAAACCATATTTGATGGCATTTTCTAAAAGATTTACGAATACTTGATTGATTTCATCAATATCTCCGCTGATAAAACAATTTTTATGAGGATCACTTCTTAAATCCTCAATTAATATTTTGTTGTCTTCTTTTAAACTTTTTTCATTAATAGATGAAATAATATGTTTTATTGGGTCTATAAGTGAAATAGTTGTGTTAGGTGTAATATGTTCTTCTGTCTCCACTTTTGACAATGACAAAATGTCATCGATTAATCTATTCATACGCTTTGCTTCTTCATCCATAATTTTTAGAAACTTATTGCGGTCTTTTTCATCATTAACTGAACCAGATAATAAAGTCTCAATAAAGCCAACTAAGCTTGTCAAAGGCGATCTCAGCTCATGACTTACATTTGCGACAAAGTCACGTCTTACTTTTTCTAAGTTTCTTTGAAGTGTCATATCTAGCAAAAGAATAGCATACAAATTTTCTTCAATTTTTGTTGCTTTAATAATAAGAGATCTTTTTAAGATATCATTTGTTTGGAAATGAAACTCATCACTTAAACTTCCACTTGAATGGCTTTCTTCTAAATTTTTAAATTCAAATATATTAATAAAATCATTAATATTTTTATTTTTTAATTTCTGATTAAGAAATTGCTGTGCCATAGAATTTGATGAAATAATGAAACCTAGACTATCACAGAGAATTAAGCCATCATCCAAAAGTTGGCTTAAATTTTTTATATTTGATGGTATAATTTTGTTGCTCATCTTAATAATTTCTTAAAGCGTAATAAATCTGTAATGAATAAACTTTAAATAAGTTTACATTAAATTATCACATCATTAAATAGATATAATATGTAAAAATTTTTGAGGTTTAAAATGGTCAATTTAGCAATCAACGGTGTAGGTAGAATTGGTAAACTTGTCCTGAAACTTTTAATTTCTAAAAATTTTAAGATTAAGTATTTAAATGAGTTAAATGGAGACAGTGCCTCTTTACTACACAGTCTAGAATTTGATAGCATTCATGGAAAATGGGATTGTAACTTTCAAGCAGACAAAAACTTTGTTAAAATTAACAATGAAACAATTAAAACAAGTTTTTCAAATGACATTGATAACCTTGATCTAGAAAAGATTGACATACTAATTGATTGTACTGGAGCAAATAAAAAAACTTCTATACTACAAAAATATTTTAACAAAGGTGTGAAAAAAGTAATAGTTTCCGCACCAATCAATGATAATGACATTGTCAATATTGCGTATGGTGTAAACCATAATATATATAAACCAGAAAAACATAATATAATAACAGCAGCAAGCTGCACTACAAATTGTATAGCACCTGTAATTAAAGTTTTACATGAGAAAATTGGTATAAATCACGGTTCTATAACAACAATTCATAATTTAACAAATAGCCAGACCTTAGTCGACATACCCCACAAAGACCTTAGAAGAGGCAGATCTGCAATTAATAATTTAATACCCACGACTACTGGATCAGCAAAAGCTATTTCATTAATTTACCCTGAGTTAAAAGGAAGATTAAATGGCCATGCTGTTAGAGTTCCTATCTTAAATAGCTCTCTAACTGATTGCGTTTTCGAGATGAAATCATCAACCAATATAGAACAAATTAATAGTCTATTTAAATCAGCCAGTGAAAATGAACTAAAAGGTATTTTAGGGTATGAAGAACGTCCATTAGTTTCTTCTGATTTTGTTAATGATCCCAGAAGCTGTATTGTTGATAGCTTGTCTACAATGGTTGTAAATGAAACACAAGTTAAAGTCTATGCATGGTATGATAATGAATGGGGATACGCAAATAGACTAGTCGACATAGTTGGCATGGTAGCAAAAAATATTTAATAATGATTAACCTTGAAAATAATCAAATTTCTTTTGTTTTAATCACTCTTGCCTATTGGTTTTTTATGCTTACGGATGGCGCATTAAGAATGATAGTGCTTCTCCATTTTCATATTTTAGGGTTTACGCCATTACAATTAGCATATTTGTTTCTGTTGTATGAATTTTTAGGCATGATTACCAATCTTACAGCTGGTTGGATAGCAAAAAGATTTGGGCTTAATAAAACATTATTTGCAGGGATAATTCTTCAAATTTTATCTTTGTTGATTTTATCTCAAGTTAACCAAAGTTGGAACATACCCTATTTAGTTACTTTTGTAATGTTTACACAAGGATTGTCAGGCATAGCTAAAGATTTGACTAAAATGAGCGCTAAAAGCTCAGTTAAATTATTATCGCCAGATCAAAACTCAAAATTATTCAAATGGGTTTCTTTATTAACGGGCTCAAAAAACGCTATTAAAGGACTTGGTTTTTTATTTGGCGCCCTTCTCTTGTCTTACACAAGCTTTTACATCTCGTTAGTTATAATGGCCATATTACTCTCTACAATATTTATTATAGTATTATTAAGCCTTAATACTGATATTGGCTCCATTAATAAAAAATCGAAGTTTACAGATATTTTTTCAAAAAATAAAAATATCAATTA
>ENA-UOXV01007834-UOXV01007834.1-marine-metagenome-genome-assembly--contig:-NODE-7834-length-10687-cov-6.026524_pt1 | contig 10687 bp, 10 predicted proteins | sample MGYA00238165_ERZ766961 | MGnify/ENA primary metagenome ERZ766961 (study PRJEB28924, sample SAMN03173240) | marine metagenome | biome: Marine; feature: Water; material: Subsurface seawater | place: North... | reverse complement strand
CTGAATCCTAAACCTGATCAGTTCACAGCGAGCGCAAATAATGTGATCAAATCCCCCAGACTGACGCTTGCACTGCGGCTACGCGCTCCTAGGAGCACCACATCAAGCCCGCGCTGCAATCATTCTCACCACGCGAAGCGCTTCCGGCGCTTTCGGTTCAGCTTGTGTCCAGGCCGCAAGTCCCGCACGTCATTAGGCACCCACCTGGAAGGGCCGGACCCGTAACCACCAGGGAGGCCTAAGTAGCTTTGTTCAACGATGGGGAAGCGGACGGGACACCGCACCCCCAGGTCTTGTGGAAGCGCATCGCCCCCTTTTTGAGCTTGCTGAGCTCCGGGCGCAGCCTCCGCAGCTCGACCTTCTGCTGCCGGAGCGCCTCGGCGCGGCGCAGGCGCTCCTCGCGGATCACCGCGCGGTACCGGTCCGCCTCGCGCTGCCTCTTGAGCATGCGCTCGCGCACCTCGAGCTTGCGCAGCTCCCGATCCCGCGCCACCTCCGCCGCGCGCGCCGCCCACTCCTTCTCCTTCTCCTCTCGCTCCCGCCGCGCTTCTGCAGCCAGCTGACAGTGTCCCGCAGCCATGCGGTTCAGTGTGGAGCAACGGTGAGGCGCAGGGCGTTGGTGCAAGGCGGCAGGGGCGAGACATCATCGGCTTCGAGGTAGTTTCGGTGGACGCCGGTGAGATGTCTCTGGATGCCGGGGAAGGCCGACACCCCCTCAAAGTCCTGGGGACAGAAGCGACACTGGAAGCGAACGTGTCCCAAGCGGTCACGCCCAGCAGCCATCCGCTCCGCCAGTGTCACCACCACTTCTTGCAGCTCCTCCTCCCGCAGTGCCTCAGCACGAGCTCGCGCGTGCAGCCCTGTCCCCCCCCCCGTGCTGCTCGCTTCCGCACTGATGTCCTCATCAACCCATTCGTCTAGTGCCCCCACTTCCTCTGCGCCCAACCCTACCGTCACAATCACAACAGGCAAGCACGGTGATCAACACCAATTCACGCAGAATCCACCGCGGCTCGCTCTGCTGACACACGCGCGCAGGGTGTTTCAAGCTTTGGCTGGGACGTGCCGAGTAGTCGAGCATCCTCATCCTGGGGTGCCGCCGCACTACCAATGTGCGTACCCCTCATGCCTCTCGCTCGCATTTCAATTCGGCTGCTCTCGCCCGCGTCCGTCTTGCTGCGCTGCAACGCCGCCAGCTCTGCTTCGAGCTCTGCAATGACAGTGTCCTGATCCTCGCAGGCGTGCCCGACTTCTTTCCCATCCGCTGCCTTGCTGCGTAATCTTGACCGGCCGTCTGATCTGCCGAGCCTTCCCGATCTTTCTGCAGACCTTTTCGCAGAACCATGCAAGGTGTTAGGCGCAGTCCGTCGCTCTGTCCCACCTGAGCGCCGCGTGCTGCCCTTCTGAACGCCCTCTGCGACAGCGCTGCCGCGACCGTGCGGAGCTTCGCGCGAAGACTTCTGGCCGGCAAAAGAGGACTCCGCGGTATACGCATCCGACTGGAGTGATCCAGTCGTGCCAGCCGACGATGGACCAGTGCTCCCTTCTTCGTGTTCGGAGCTCAATTGCTGCCGGCGTGGCACACGGTCACCGCAGCACAGGCAGGCGCAGTGTCACGTAGTGCCACTTGCATTAGTGATTATGGAGATTCGAAGCGTGCGGGCAAGGAGGACCTCAGCGATGAGTTCGGAACCGTCGTCGGGAGGCTCAACAGAGCTCTCAATGACCATCCTTTCCACCTCTGCGCGTTCCGCTTCGTCGTCCCCGGCCTGGTTCCGCCACTGCTGGATCTTCTCGTCAGCGCGCTTCCGCATCTCTTTTTCCAGCCCGTCCCGCTGTCCGTTCCCCCGGCCACCAAGTGCTGACAAACGAGCTGCCCATTCCCTGCCAGTAGCGCCCCTCGAACCCTCCTCCCTGAGTCCAAGCGCGCGAAGACCCCCTGATTCGGAGAACTCGGGCACCGAAGCGCTATCTACATCAGATCCCCCTCGTAGAACAAGAAGCGGCTGCAAGAATTTCGGCCAGACACATCCTTCACGTGTTAGCAGCAGGGCCCCTGTCTCCATGCATCGCAGGTGCTGCTGGACCATTGGCGCGAGGCAGATGCTCTGTTCGCACGTCGGGAGGAGAGCTAGGTATGGAGCCAGCGCTAAAAGTATTGTGGTGGGCCGCATGTTGTCACGCCCAGCCGCCGCAACGTTTCTCACACCCTATGAGCACGGCATTGGTCGGATCTCTTAGAGTCGGATCGAGCCCCGCTAGCGGGGCGGGTTTTAACCCGTCAAAGCTGCTGCAGCTTTGACACTACGAAGCTTTCGTTTTTCAGGAAGGGCGGACGGGGTGGGGGGAGTGGGGCTCCGCCGAGTCCGCCCCCGCGTGGCGATCGGGGTGCAGCGGGGGTCCCTGCGAAGATGGCGGCCAAATACGGTATGGTCGATCTTGCACAGTTTGGTATCTCAGCGCAGATCCCTGAGGCGGAGTTCCGCACGCTCAAGGAGAACTTCCAGCTCTTTGACCGCGACGGGGGCGGCGAGGTTTCCTTTCCGCCCTGTTGGACTGGCATTGAGTCTTTTTACGCAACTTCTTGTCGATCATCTCACTACGCGGTATGCTTGGGTCAGGTGGACACCGAGGAGCTCAGCGACGTGTTGCATTCCATGGGCCTCAAACCAACAGCGGGTAAGAAGTCGTACCTACTCTGCCAGGACTGGCCAGGAAACGGAAACGCCGGCCAAAAATGTGCCGCACAGAACGCTCGATTCAAAGACACCAATATCCCACTATCCGCCACAGGTCAGATGGTAGAGATTGTAAAGGAGCTGGATGCCGACGGATCTGGCACCATCGACTTCACAGGTGCAATTTGCGTTGTTCCGTTTTCACCCACTGGCCGCCAAACTGTCACGCGTCGTTGCATTCTCGCTGACGCATGGGATCTTGAACAGAGTTTTTGAAGGTGATGGTGACACCGAAGCGGGGATCTGCGGTGCACAAGCTGATGAGCCGCGCTCTGGGGAATTCTCGAATGTGGTTTAGCAAAAATCACCTCGGCTACGGACTGCGACTCGACGGCTCCCTCACCAACGCCATTCGCACAGACTTTTGGCAGGTAGCGTCGGCGCGGGCTTCGCAACCGCTGCCTCTGCAGGGCCGCGCGTACTTTGAGGTGGCGGTAAAGCGGCCGGGGCGCATGCCTGGCGATGCTCTCCACGGCTTCTACTGGGTCGGCGTCGCGACCGAGCACGTCGACGTGTGGGATGGGCAGTGGTGGGATGACGAGCGGGCGCTTGAGTGCTGGGCGATTCGCAATCAGACGTGCACCCAAGTGCACTCAGCAGATAAGGGCGCGCGGACGCACGCGGAAATCTGCGGGCCGGTGCCGCACGAGGACGACTGGGCGCGCCGCCCGTGGCTGCCTGGAAGTTCGTGGGGCAACGCCGACGCGATCGGAGTGCTCGTCGACCAGGACGCGGGCACCATCTACTTCTACCGCAATCAGGTGTTCGCTCCGCCGCCGCTGAGGTTGCCGGGGCCTGCCTCAGCAGCGATTCTGAAGCGGTTACCCATCGCTTCACAACTTGACGAGCCGCTGCATGCGCTGAACCCCACACTCGGTCGCGAGCAGCAACTCTTGGACCACTCGCCGGCGTTCGAGGGGCTTGCGCCCAAGCAGGAGTTGTTTGCCTTTGTCACGCTGACTCACACAGATGCCTCTGCCGCAATCGCGTTCCGCCCGATTCCTGCAGAGAAGCCACTGGACGCGAGCGCGCGCGTCGTCGTCGGCGGGCCCAAGGCTTACAACCCAGTCTGGTCCGAGTCGCACATGGCCGAGGTTCACGCTGACCGACACCTGCCTGTGCTGTTAAGTGACATCTGCACGTGACGCGGGTCTCACACCTTTCGTGGGATCGCGAATGGCCCGCAGGGTCTTGGTGTGTTCAACTCCAAGCGCTCCGTGCGCGTGTCGACGATTGCATCAACCGTGCCACTATCTCCAATCCCCGTCGCTGTGAATCGCCCGATGTCTGCCCGCATCAGGAACAAGGTTATTCCCACCACAGTCTGTGATGCGTATCTCACCTAACCCCCCAAGCCGCAATCCGGCCCGCGCAGCTTCTCGCAAGGGAGCTGACGTGGCCATCCCCCCGCCCGCGCAGCTTGTGTTCCCAGACAAGCTATCATGCTACTTCGAGCTCATTGTTACTCTTCCTGAGCGCCGTCTCGGCGGTGGCCACCCCGCAACCCCGGACCGCCAGTCTCCAGTTGGCTACTGAGTTGCTACTCAGGAGCTGCGCTGACACTGCCCGGGCGATCGGCGCAGCGAGCCTGCAAGGCACATGTGCGCTCGGGTTGTGTGCCGAAGGCTTCGCGACGTGGGACGGCGTGTGGGTGGCACAAGCAGAGCTGGCGAAGCACGCGGCCGTGTGGGCGGTGCACGACTCGTTCGGTGAGCGCGCTGCGGACGTTAGCTCGCAAGCGTTCGGGCGGCGGCGGTGGCACAAGGAGCCGGGGCTCGACGGGGTGAGTGCTGTCGGCTACGGCGACTTCCACCACCCGACGGGGCATGCGCGGCCGCTGCCCGGGTTCGGCAACGGCGATCGAATCGGCTTCCTTGTGGAGCGCGTGGAGCCTCCAGCCGATGCGGAGCCGGCACAGGAGGCGGGCGGCGCGTGTGGGCAGAGCCCCGGCGCGGGGGGGCGCGGCAGCCCCAGCGGCAACAAGAGTCCCGGCAGCCCCAAAGAAGACGAGGATCCGCGGACGCGGTGGCCCCTAACCATATCGCTCTTCAAGAATGGCAAGCGCCGCGGGCTGCTCGTCTCCGGCCTCGCCGCGCAGGCCCTGTATCCGATGGCCACCCTCCCTTCGGCCGAGGTTGGCGCCTCCCCGCCCGCCCCCGGCACGTCAGCACTTTCCGCGTTGCTCTCTGAGGCGCAGAGACGCAGCATCGCTCACCGCGCCGAGTTGCTGGCAGGGCGCTGCCGTGGAGGTGCAGGTGCTCTCGCCCCCCAAGGAAATCGCGCGAGCGAGGGCGCCGAGCAGCGCCGAGGCGCCAGCCGCCGACGCGCACGGCACTGGGGCAGCGGAATCAGACTCGGAGCCGATTCGGGTGCACGGTGCGCAGGCAGGCGCGGGTGAGAGTAGCTGGGCGGAGGCAGTGGAGGTTGGGTTCAGCGAGGCGCACGGTGCGATCGGCCCCGAACGGGCTGACACAAGCAGACTGACAGATCGGGCTGACACAAGCAGTCTAACAAATGAAGGTCGGCCAGACTGCCCTGGTGAGGGCGAGAGATCCGGGACACCCCTCGAGCAGGAGTTGTGACATTGGCTGGTCCATAATGTACCATATCAACTTTACAGTTCATCAAGGAGATCAGCTGAATGCATGCTCCTCTCTCATCTCTCGCTCTGCTACAGCCTTGCTGCTGCCGGGCTCATTTCTTGTGCGGGTTGTGGCGCACTCGAGATGCCAGGCACGCTCGCCGGCTCTGGATCTTGCGCAGTGTCGCGGACGACAGTGGGAGGGACAAACATCTCGAGGGCAATCATTGCGGCAGAGTGCGGCTTCTCGCGAAAGGTCGGGAGCCTGCGAAGGCTTTCTCGCTGGGCGAGCTTCGCCCTCCGCACACGCGCGGCGCGCTTGCGTCCAAGCACACCGCGAATCAACGCCTGGGCCTTGATGATCTGATCGGCGTTGTTCACGAAGTCAATGACCGTCTGCACCACCTGCGGGTCGAATCTCCCTGATCGCTGCAGCCTTTTCAGCTCCGGAATGATGACTGTCAGAGCCTCGCGGCACACTTCAGACCAATCTCCGGACGCCATCGTGCACAGGAGCCGCTGAACCTCCCGCCGCACGTTGGGGTCGAACGAGTCGGCAAACGCCACGACGTTGGGCCACTCAGGAATATGGACGATCTGCTCCTTCGCCGCCTTCTTGCGCGAAAGGTTTGCGAATGTTTCAAGCAGATTTGTTTGCATGGTTGGATCAGTGGTCTTTGCAAGGAGGCCAAGCGCAGAGACGAGTCGGCGCTGCGTTATTCGTTCAATCGACGATGAATCCTTCGAGATCTCCTTGATCGATATCATGGCGGTCTTCACGAGGGACATAGACTCCTTGTTGCGCAGCGCAAAGTCGAGAATGTCAAGGTACTTTGGCGATGAGCTGACGTAGCGAGCGAGCGCCTCGCTGCCCGCCATAAGGCAGAGTGCACGCAGACATGTCAGTTTGGGCATCCGATACTTTGAATGGAGGTGGATATTTATCAGAGGCTGAGCCGCGCCCATGTGGAAGAGTCCCTCACGGATTTCCTTCATCTGAAGCATGAGAGACTCGAGGAGAACCACCACGTCCGAGATCAGCACGTAGCACTGCAGCTGGCGAAAGGACTGCTGATAGCTCTCGTTCACGTCGCTCATAGTTGCATCGGGATTTGCCATGACGACTGCTGCGCAGCGCGCAAGTGTTGCCTCACTCCATGTCGACATCACGCCCTTGGCACTCTGCATGCTCCGAACCTCAACCTCAGTGCGTGGCAGGAGGCGAGCGAGCGCTTCCAGCATAGGGAGGTAGGCTCGCGACTCAAGCACGTGCGGAGGCCATGGCGTCTCAGCAAGGGATGCGATGAAAAGTAGAGCGGCCATGAGAAGGGTGAAGTGGTCCTTGAAGCGATCGCCACGCAGCGAGGTTGCGAGAATGTCGAACAGATTCGTGCGGTTCAGAATGACATGAATAGTTTGGTGTGTGCACAGGCAGCGCAAGCCAAGCCATAACTGAGTCGTTACAGCAGGGTCATCTGACTCTGCAGCTTCGACAAGCATCAGGATGTGCTCAGTCTCCCACTCCAGATCCGTTGGCTCGATTCGGCGTGACCACTTGTCCTTGGTGCTTCCAGGCGTCTGGCAGAGCCAAAGCAAGCCAGTCGCCGCGGTACGCCGTGTGTCCTCATCCTTAGACCGCGTGAGTATGCAGAGAGGCTTCACCAGACCGCTCTCGACAAAACGCATCTTGAGATCCTTTGAGTCTGTGCGTGCAAGCTGCGCTATGCACCGCGTGGCTGCCCGCATCGCCACAACCGGTGCTGGTTGCTTGATGGCTTGATTCACCACCCGCGCGAGCACGAGCTGCTGCAGGCGCTGGATTGAACCTTCGACCTCATACAACGCCCACCTGAGAGGCGTATCCGCCGGCGAATCTTTAGTAAAATATCAGTGCAGCTGAGAATTCGTCTTCTCATGGAGACCGGGAGAGTTTGTTTGCAAGGCGTTCGCGTCTGGCATTCCACAGCGGCAGTGGGTCGGATTAGAGTTCTGGTTCGCATGGGGCGCGGACCGGTTGTTGTCGATCGTCAATAATTTTGACAGCGAGTGCACAGCGTTCAGGCGGACTTCCAAGTCTGGCGATTCTGACAGGACAAGCATCTCTTGGATCGTACCAGTCTCACCAAGGACCTCCTTGTTCTCGTCACCCTTGTCGGCGAGCACGATTATGGCCGCAGTGAGGTCTCGCTGCAGCAGAGTGTCAACCCCCGCAGAGTGCACTAGAGGCGCAACCTCGAATGCACCGACACCAGATGGCCGCGTCTCAGGGAAGTAGTGTTCCGCACAGAAGTCAGTCGTTGCGTAGTGCGGCATCTTGCGCTCCCTGTACGCATGGCAGCTGAGCTGGCGCGCCAGCATACGCGCACTGACGAGCGGGGTCAGCTTGGGGGATCGCGGCGTTACCTTGTGAGCGACCGAAGTGCGGCTTTGGACAGTCCTGCAGACCCACGCATTGCACCCGTGGCGGCTGTCTTGGGCTCATCGTCGTCAGCAACAACGCCTGCACTTTCGGCAGCTGTCGCCTGTCTCGTCGCAGCCCTTCGCCCTGTGAGCGGACTCTTATCCTGGGAAGGCCATCCTTGTGCTGGTGGCTTCGGCCTGAGAAGCAGCACTGCGTCGTCTTTTGGTTTACTGCGCTCGAATTTGGCGTGCATTCTCTCAAGTCGCTGGCGCTGGTTGTCCATGATACGAATTGGCTTCACAGATTGGGAAACAGCCACCGGCGCTGAGAAATCTTCCTCTTCTTCGGACCCAGAGCTGTACTCGAAGCGCATATCTGGAGATTCAGCATCCGCTTCCTCAGCACTTTCCAGTCGCTCGATCTCAAGCTGAGAGCGATCCTCATTTTTCTCGGGTCCTCGCAACTGATGCCGCCGGCGCTGGCGGTGTGGCTCAGTGCGCATTGGGTTTGTGGCCCAAATGATTGGAACTCGTGGGGGCGGGGCTTCCCCATCGCTGGACGTCGACAGCTGCTCTGCTGGTGCCTCCGAGTGCTTCCTGAGCGCAGAGTGCTCGGAGTGGTTTCCCTCCTCCGAGCTGGGAAGGCGCGTCCCGACTGTCGCAGCTCCAACCGAGAGAGATTCGGTAGAGTGCATCTTAGCCGCCCGAGACAGCTAAGCTGTCTGCTCTGTCACCATTCCAAGCGCGCAGCCGCACTCGCCGAATCTGCAAGCAACGGTTCTGTAGTTTTTTGTAAAGTAGCTTAGCAATCATCTCGTGGAACCTCTTTCTCTCTCGGCTTTTGGTACCCGGTCAGTACGAGGGTATTCAATACATCCCCCCTCTCTCTCTCGGACTTCTGCTACACGGCTCTGGGAAGCACAGGCGGATTTCAAGCCCATGCGGCCCACGCGCTCGGAGACTGTTAGTCATCTTGGCTTGGAACCTATTTTTGCTCACGCCCTCCCTGCGTCCTTTTTCCGCGCTCGCCTTCCTAGGTCTATCACTCCCCTTTTTCCCGCTCGCTGTCATTAAATGTGTCATTCTCTTAGGGCTGCGCCTTATGCCTCCTCACTGCTGACGGGATCCCGGGTACGGGCCCCGCGCGGGGTTGGGGATCTCACCCCAGCTCCGGCCGCCCACGTGTCCACGTCACGCTGTTGGGCCCGTGGGGACTTATCACATGTTCGGTTTTCTAGCGCTGTCTCCCGTCCCTTCTCACTCTAGTGTTTAGGCACCTTTCTCTTTCTGTAATCGAGCTCGCCGGACGCTCCCAGCCCACAATAAACGTTGTTCACTTCACCACTTCAATAATACATCGCGTCATATTCACTCTACACTATCTATTTTAAATCGTCGAAGAATTGGACCATTGGGTCCGCCGGTGCTGCACTCAGCGGTCGCGCATGCGCGCCATGGTCGGTGATCCACGTCACCGCCGAGCACTTGCACGCGCACCTGCCGGATCGGTTCGTGGTGTACCTCTTGTAAGGCCACCGAACGCTCGCATCGCCAACGGCAGCCTCCGCGCTGCCAGATGTGCATCTGCACGAAGGATCGCCCGCCCACGAGCACTGACAGTTCTTGAGGCACGCGCAGCCGTACCGCGACACCTCCTTCCCCCCCTCGTACAGCGCCACGCTTGTCTGCGGCTCCCAGGCTGTCGTATCTCCAGTCGCGGAGCCGAGCCCAGTCGACTTCCAGCCCCAGTCGGCGCCGCCGTCGTTGCAGCGGTAGTCACTCGGGTTCTTTGCGCAGTACATCTGCGTGGCGGGGTTGATGTAGCAGAAGCCGTGCTGGTCGACGAAGCGGCAGCCGGGCTCCCGCCGCGTGTTCTCAAGGGACTGCTCGCAATCCTGCTCCATGCACTTCTCGTAGAAGTCGGCTTGCTTTGCCGGCAGCCATGTCTTGGCCTTGTCGCGCCACATGTAGCAACGGTGGTTGATCAAGCTGCCGCCCTGCCCTTCACCAAACTTTGGTCTCCTCACCGTTGCGCCCCCAGAGGGGTGCAGCCTCTCGTTGTAAACCCCTGCAATCGCGCGGGCCTCAGCCGAGCCCTGCTTGGGATGCTTTCCAGGGTTGTCGTGCAGATCGCCTGGGCTCTGATTGATGCGGTAAGAGACCGCATTGCACTTGCACGCGCAGCTCCCGTCCTTGTTTTGCGCAATGCGCTTGACAGGAAACGCCACCCCCTTGTCACCAACAGGAATCTCCGCAGCACCGGAAGTACACCGACAACTTTGCGCCGAGAAGGGGACGAACGTGCAGGCGCAGTTCTTGAGGCACGCGCAGCCGTACCGCGACACCTCCTCCCCCCCCTCGTACAGCGCCACGCTTGTCTGCGGCTCCCAGGCTGTCGTATCTCCAGTCGCGGAGCCGAGCCCAGTCGACTTCCAGCCCCAGTCGGCGCCGCCGTCGTTGCAGCGGTCGTCGTCGGAGTTCTGGATGCACCAATTCTGAGTGCTAGTCCAGGCATAGCAGAATCCATCTTCATCGAGGAAACGGCACCCCGCCTGTTGTATGAGATTCTGCTCACAGTCCTGCTGCATGCACTTTTCAAACACTCTCTGCTGCTTATCAGCTGGCCACGTCTTGGCATTGTCGCGCCACATGTAGCAACGATAGTTGATCAACGACTGCCCCGCACGATCGCCAAATGGATTTTTCGGCGGCGGCGGAGGCGGTGGCGGCACGACTTTTCTCGGGACAGCACTCGTAGCAAGAGGAGTAGTAATCTCATAAGTGATACCATTACACTTGCACGCGCAGCTCCCCTCCTTGTTTTCCATGATTCGCTTCTCCGGGAATCGCACCGTAGGGTCGCCTACCGCCCTGACTCCTGCGCCTTGAGAGCAATAGCATGCCATCGAGGGCACCCATGTGCAGGCGCAGTTCTTGAGGCACGCGCAGCCGTACCGCGACACCTCCT
>ENA-UOXV01007833-UOXV01007833.1-marine-metagenome-genome-assembly--contig:-NODE-7833-length-10690-cov-6.336624_pt1 | contig 10690 bp, 3 predicted proteins | sample MGYA00238165_ERZ766961 | MGnify/ENA primary metagenome ERZ766961 (study PRJEB28924, sample SAMN03173240) | marine metagenome | biome: Marine; feature: Water; material: Subsurface seawater | place: North... | reverse complement strand
AGGCAACTGTCTCACCATCGACGATGTGTCTCTGATGTGTTTCGTCCACAATCACACCAGGTTGGCCAGTGACTGAGGTGACATTGTGCATGTATCTCGACATGTCGTCTATAGAATTTGAATCGAATGACATGCATATCTTTAGAGTTTCATAACCTCCAGGAAATTCGACACATGTACCAGGAGCAGAATCACATCTCGGAAGCCTCTGATCATATATCATGCTGTCTCCTGATATTGTGGCTCCTCGAGATATACGAATATCATCAACATGCACAACATCTGAAGAAGTGGTGTTACACAAAGCTATAGATGCATTGATATCATTGAGCAAACCAGTGTAGTACCCCCTGAAAGTGGCAACCGGTAAGGTGATGAAACTGTGTCTCTCACCGTTGATATACAAGCTCCAAGACACATTAGATGTTTTGATCAACGCGACATGATACCAAGTGTCGCTTGCTAGCGTGTCACTGTTGATGTATTGAATTCTTCGTTGATTCCACTTGTTTCTGTAATATATACGAACTTTGAGCTGCGAAGAATTGGGGTTGGTGATGGTGAAATCTAATTCTTGTGTTTTTAAAACATGCACCACTTGAGTTCCAGTTGCTGGAGTCTTGAGCCACATCTCATAACTCATGGTGGTTGAGGTGGTGCATGATATTTGTAAATCTTCATTTGATACAGACATCAATTGATCATGACGCGGCAGTGTGTCACTTGTCAATGGTATCGAGTGCGATCCATCCAGTGTGAATTGTTCTGACGTCTTCTCAAGATCTGGATCGATAATGTTTACCACGTTGTCATTTCCTGAGAAATCTGCAATGTCGTACAGTTCGTCTGTCTGCACATGCAACAACACATCATCACATTCTGGTATGTTGGGTATGGAACGATTCAAAGGACTTCGATCCTCTGGAATGAAGTACGCACATTCAGAATAAACTGCATAACCTTTGACATATCTGAAACCATCTATATAACCATGAAAGAAGTTGTCAACTTGATCACCACCAATGGTCAGATTGAGAGTCGCTCTCTCGGTCTTGGATTTTGACATTGGTGAATATGACCATTTGCTTGAATTTCTGGTTGATGTGAGTGATTGATCAATAGATACATCCACACCATCCACATACAATCCAAACACACCATCATGACGAGACCAAGCCACATGATGCCATGATTGATGAACAATCACATCATCTTCAGAACGAACCACTCCTACACCTGTTGCAGTGGTGTCAGTTGGATTGTTTCGATTGTATGATCGTAGTTGACATTCAACACCATTCTTGTCATTGATCATGATACGAATAGCATCATGTCCTATGTCAGTCGCGGATAGATCTTGTAATTGAGCTCGATCCAAAGACAAGATCACACCTGCTCTGTCAGTGAACTCTGGTCGAATCCACATCTCATATGTAAAGTCTGTATTCTCAATGTTGAAGAAGTCATCTGTGACATCATTCAATCTCGGCATGATCACGCACGCATCACCAGGGAAATAAATGCTGCTGTCTCCGAATTTCTTGTGCGTTGTTGAGTATGTCACCTCATCATCCACACTAACCAATGTGTGAGACTTACGCGATATGTCTATTATTTGTGATGAGCCAGAATTTCCTTCGGATTGAATGAAAAGCTTGATGTCTTTGATCAATGGCTCTTCATTGACTTGCCGGATTACCGGTAAATTTGAAGGAACTATGTAATCACTCAGATACACCGCATGATTAGCCACAATCCGGAAGTCATTGACCTCAGCAGACAGTGTGGTTTGCTTGTCTGTGTCGGATATCCAACGACCACCCACCACAACTGACCGAGTGTCATTGAGCTTGGCGATGTTCAATGTGGTTGTTGATGTGAATCGATTGACCACTTCTCCATTTATACACATGATGGTTTGATCTGAACTCAATCCAGATCTACACACACTGATGTGATTCCATTGGTTCATTACCAGCTTGTCTGCTGGAGATATTTCTGTGGATTCAGAGGTGATGAACTTGACCACCGGTTTGTTATCGACTAATGACAACATCAGATTGAATCCAGTGTCGTCTGCATCCGATTCACCAGTCCACACAACATCAGAATCATCAGTTATGGCTATTGGTTTGACGAAAGCTTCTATTGTGAACTCCGTGCCTAGTTCAGTAACATCATCTGGTATGTTGCACACAATAACATCTGAATCTGTTGTCCGGATTTGATAATACCATCGATCGCTTGATTGGTTGATGTTACCAGCAGTCCATCCTGTGATGTCGTTGGAGTATCTGCTCATATCCACAATGCTGTTGGTTATATCCAGTGCTCCTATCTGAATATGTGACACAACATCATCACAACCTGGTGTGATTGGATCGACGATGGTGTTACATTGTGTGGATATACCTGTTGGTATGGTGCTCGAACACATGTTATACACACTATGACCCACTATCATTCGGATATCCTGCATGTAGCCATCAAATGATCCAGAGGATGTACCTAGATACATACCACCTATCAATACAGGTACATCAGAGCCTATAGCTGAGTCGTGATGATCAGATGCAACAGATACACCATCAACATATATGTTTATGTTGCTAAGTGATCTGGTCACCGCAATATGATGCCATGTGCTTTTTGAAATCACACCAGCAGCGCTGATCATGTGTGTATCATCAACAATATCAGTTGTTTGAAATCCTACTTGTCCAGCTGGAGTGGTGAACACCGACCAACCGATGTTGTTCTTACCAGTGCATTTGGATATGACACCGTGACATCTTACATTGTTGTTGGATGTAGATGTGTTTGAAAGATTGTTGGTGTTGATCCAAGTCTCGATGGTGAAATCCTGACCAGACAGCACGTTGAACATGGTGTCATGTTCTACTGTGAGTGATTTTGTTGGTTTGAATCTCAATGTTGTCAATGAATCGAGATGTTCATGATCAGTGGTGTGAGTGACTCCAGAGTTGTACAGTACAACTGACTTTCCAGAATAATCATTCACAGAGTCACTACCATCAGGGTAGGATGGTGATTGAATCTGCAGCACAGTGGTTGAACAGTCAACTGGTATGGTGTAATCAGTCAACAACACTGGATGCTTGATGGGTGGGTTGAACTTGACACCACTGTATATCACTTCATCGGACGTCATCCGAAAGTCATCCATTTTACCACTGTAACAGTCAACAACATCTGCCCCAGATAAACTGGAACCAACATACATGTCTCCTAAATCTGCTGACATGTTGTATTTTTCTCGTGTGGCTAGTATACCATCCGCGTACACTCTAAACTCACCTGATGAACCAGCAATAGCCAAGTGACGCCATTCACCCACATCTGGTAGGTTGGTTGCTTGAAGTGTGTCGTAGTGATTCTCACGCAATTCATCAGCCAATCTCGATGAATCCAATGTCACTGATCTGTCTCCTACTGTTATGTTGATGTCTCCATTCTCTACATATGCATTGAATTGATCAACATCAGAACTGTCTCTTTGACTATAAAAATATTGCTTCTGATCAACATCACTCATGTTGTACCAAAATTCCAGTGTGAATGGACTCATCTTGTGATTGAGCACACCAGTGTTGCTGACTCTTATATGACTGTTTGGCGAGCCATCAAACAACAAGCTACTGGAACCGAACTTACTGTCATCAGTAGAGTGAGTCACGTTGTCATAAGTCAAAGAGTTGTTGTATGATGAGCGATCTATGATCACTGGATGTGCATCTGGTTGATTGTTTGATTGTAAGTGAATAGTTACAGATCTACAATCAGGATTGACTGGTGTGATTATCGAATCACATCTTGAACCGATGAGCTTCAAGTCAAAATCGCTCAATTGAACCTGCACTGTACCAGACGCCGTGTTGCTGATGCCTATTCCAAACTGTGTTGGAGTGTCACCAGACAGATCAATAGTGTCACCACCGAACGCGATTGAAGTCTCCAATCCAGGTGCATTGATCATGTCAATCACATAATTTTTAGATATTGACTGGAGTGAATCACCAGTGTGTCCAATACCATAATAGAACCATGTGGAGTTTTGCTTGAGCACCAGATACAAATCACTACCATCACTGTCATCCAGCCTGAGAACTTGAACATTCAAGTTGAGTTGTATCTGCTTGATGGTGTTGAGGTCAAAATCGAACACAATAACATCAGGTCGAACCAATCCAGTGTGATTCACCGGGCCAGATATTGTTTGTAGAGTTACCAGTTGCTTGGATGAGTGAGTGACCACGCTAGTACTGAGATTCCCAGTGGAATTGTGAGATGTCCAGGTGTCAAACACATCAGAATTGGTGATATGCACACAGGTTGTGTCTGGAGTCTCGTCCCTGCAGCTTGTGTCTGTATAATTCGTAGGCACATCAAAAGGACCAACATACACATAGTTGTTCTTGATGATTCTCAGATCATCGAACGTTCCACGTAGTTTGAGCAAACCATTTGTTGGTATAACATCAACAATATTCACTGATGTCATGATAGCTCGATCTCCATTGATGAACAACTCCTTCTCGCCAGATCTCAACACACATACCAAATGAATCCATTGATCTTCAGGCAGTGTGACCTGAACTGCGGTGTTGTTGTGAGCAAAGGTCAACTTGTGATCTGATTGTGATACATACCAATCGTTGACTCCCATGGATGTCGACGAATCATCAACTGTATGAGCAATTGTTGTGGTTTTGTCAGATGTGTTCATCCACATGTCCAAGCAAACATCATCTTGATCAGTGAACAAGAACTTGTCATCAACCTCCACACTGTCATTCATTATATAATATGATGACAACATTGGTGACACACTAGAATCACTCAATTCAGATTGGATATCAAATGACACTGGTTGAGTTATCAATGGACTCTCCAGCAGATTGTAAAATTTACGATTGTACTTGGATGAATCAATCAATGGATGATCTGTGGTGAATTCACTAGCATTGAGCCTTCCTGATTCAGACAAATGGAACAACAAATCATCACACTCAACAGCACTTGGTGGATACTTGGGTGGCAAACAGTCATTGTCCACTGGATCGTACAACTCATTGATCTCATCATCATTCAACGCCTTGTTCTTGTAAAATTGCCAGGTGGTCAAACTCAATCCTTGTGACCAACTACCAGTTCCAATACGAGGTCGTTCGTTGTGACTGGTGATTGGATTTATAGTTGGTGTCATTCGGTAAAACTCACCATCTATGTATATAGATATCCACTGACCATGATGTATCACGATGACATGATGCCACAAATCAGGCTTCCACCGATTTGGTGATTTGCTATACACATTCCATTCACCAGTTAAACCAGTACCACACACCACATCTAGTGTGCCTTGACTACCACCCTCCACAGAGCTCAATGTTATCTTGAAACCGTACTTTGCCTTGCCTACACTATATGTATAGTCCAGCAAATCTCTAGGACCAGATCCATGCTGGATCAGATCATCAGATCTGAACCAACTGGCAAAAGAAAATGAATGTATGTCTTTGAATGTGCTGGTGTCTGGACCCAGTATCGGGAGAATCACTCGAGCTGCACAAGGACAACTGGAGGTGTCAAGGTCTATAGAGGTGGTTGATGTTAGAGTGACTGCGTTTTGATTGGAACCATCCATCCACATGCGAGCTGGTAGATTGACTCCTGTACAAGCATCAAGCTCCACATACTCATTCTCAACATTGCGATTCTCATCAACTGGTTGGCCAAGCTCACACAATGGTTCTGGAAAAATGTCCGGGCAGATGGTGATGGCTTGCTTGTTGATCACTCGGAAATCAACCATGTTGCCTTGAAAACCCATTCCTGGGTTGGCTTGCACGTAGGCTGCTGTACCAGAACCTATTCTCATGCCGTTTGTCGTGCCTTTGCTGGCCACGTTCAATCCAGCAAAGGTAAACGACTCATGCACATGACCATCAACATATATATGCAGTTGAGATTCACGCTTCACCCATGCTATGTGTGTCCATTGATCAATTTTGATCACTGGAAGTGTGGTCACATACTCTCTGAGCTGACCAATGTTGGTTCCTGCGTAACATCTGAAGAACACCTTGGCTACATTTCCATCAACAGCTTCAGATGGTGTGTGATACACACCTCCTTCGATGCTTGGATGTGGTGTTATCTCTGTTGGCTTGCTACCAGTGAACAACACGCCACCATTTTCGTTGTATTCAGTGTTGAATTGATCAAATTTGAACCAACCTTCAACAGTGAAATCTCTGTTGGTCTCTCCTGTGGAGTTGTTGGGGAAAAAGCTAAGCTTTGATGCATTTGGTCCACCACTCTTGTACTCAACCGCGCTGGCACCAGAGAATCTAGCGCTTGTTTGTAGTGTGTCCTTGATGTTCGGAACAGACGCAACGTAACTGGACAGATTGTACACATTTGAAACCTGTGCTGCAGCTGGTGCTGAATTACCAGCGTTGGTCTCGAATCGATGACATATAACCACATTCTCATCACATGGTAATGTTATTGTTACTGGTTCTGGTAAGAATGCTCGTTGTTCTGTGTCAGATACAGCAGCCACGTCATATGTATGGTCACCACATTCGTAAGATCCAGCACCAATCCATTCATGAAACTCACCTTTGGTGTTTGTGACACCACCAGACAGTATTGAATCTACTAATTGACGAGTTCCGTCCGGAGCAAGCTTGTAGATCTCATACCGAGTCTCTTTGGTTGTGTTATCCTTCCATGTCAGCTTGATAGACATGTAAATATTTAATTAGTTTTAATCAGATTAAGAAGATATACCGGTATTTAAATCATGGTGTCTCCACCCAGATCTTGACTTTAGCATCTTTTATCTTCTTGTACGTGACTCCATCCAGACCTTCACCACGAGCATACACCATTGTTATGTCGTCGTTCAGTGTGTCACTGCCATTACCTGGTATGGTTTTGGCTGGTGTCAAGCTTTCTCCGCTGGCGGATACAATTTTCAATTTGAGCACTTGCGGACCCAGCACCATCTTGCGAGTGCCTCCCAGAGTCACAGCCAATGTGGACACAACATCATCATCAACTGGTTCAGAATCAACACCCTCAGTCCATCCAGACAACGGCACTAACACTGCATTTTGTTCTCCAGAGGCTTTGCATATGGCTTCGTTGACATTGGTCACATCAACCAACGCTTGTGCGTTTTCCCAAGCGTCTGGATTTGGCACCTCCACTGTGCTTCCTGGATCAATTGCTCCGTAAGTTGCTCCAACTCCGGGAAATTCATAAAACATGGTTTCCATCTCATCCCGGCGAGCTGGGCCGTCTTCCAATGCATGACCACCACAAGTGAACATGTTGATCTTGACAGGTCCAGAGGCTCCGGTTTTGAGAGGTACGTCATGTGATGCGATCAAGGTCAACGACAAATCCATCATGACATGTAAAGTGTGATTGTATCGGTCGACTATTGCATCCATTCCTCGACCATGGCCATTGAACCAAAGATCTCGGGCGTTGGTCTTGACCAAGTTGCCAAATTTATAACTGGTGTGTGGTATGCCAATGTTGGCATAAAGTTTCGAGGCGTGTCTGTGAATGTAGAAATTCTGCGGTTCATGCAGATCAGCATTGTCTGTGCCATCTGGCCCGTTTCCAAATTTTGTCAAACCATGAACAATCTCTGGTCGATGACCAGCTGGGTAGATCCGTCCGGAATTATAGCTTCCATGACTACCATACATCACATGTGTTCGATACCAATCCGGACTGAGCAATGTGTCTGCATCCTTATACACCCAACTGGAGCGTTGAGCGTTGGCGAAATTCTGTATGTCTTGTGGTCCTAAACTTTCTAATGCTTGTGGTGGCTTGAAAATATATCCACCGCTGCTCTCCTTCATGGCTCCTCCAGATCCAGAGTCTAAATCTCCAGCTCCCCAGAGTCCATTGTAACCTGATCCCTCAGTGCCATGCGCAGAGTGGTGTCCTTGATTCAAATTGATTATCATGCTGTTTCCAGCTCCATCATGAGCATACCACCACACAATTGGCTTCATTCTGTAGAAATTGAGATAATTTCGGTGCCATCCATCCACTTGTTGCACCCAACCATCACCAGCCCATTGATCTATACCAGCTTCAGTGTCATAAGTGTTCAACACTGTGTCATCATGATCAGCAGTTCTGATGCCATGTTGACCCAAGTGTGGTCCCATTCTCAACAACTTACCGGAGGAGATACCACTACTACCACCATTGATGGTGTGAGTGGCGTACTTTTCCCAGAAACTAGTGTCTGAGTTAACTCCTTCAGTCCACCAGCTGAAATCGCTGAAACCACCAAGTGAATTGGAATTGGTCCATGGAGCCCATTGAAACAATGGCATCCAGGTGTTGGCTTTGAGACCACCAGGCACATGCAATTGAATCACGTTGGATTCTGATTGAGCAGTGTAATCATCTTGTGAGTCGTGATTAGTCTGATATACACCGGTTGTGGCAGAACCATTTAAATTTGCTGTAGCTTTCTTGTCCGCATTGTTGGGTTGCCAACCAACTGTGGGCATCATGATCATTCCATCAGTCTTGAAATCGCTGTTGTTGACTCCTTGGAACCAACTAGCAGCTCTGGGATTTGGGAGATCAGCAGCTTGTGTGATGTCTTGTCTCACCTGACCAGCTATCACAGGATTGGTCAAACCGGTCAAAGGACCCAGACCTAAATTGATGTTGCGCCAGTTCTTGTACGCAGCGTTGTTCATGCCCTGTCCAGAATCACCAGTTTGACCGGCACCAGTCTCAGTGGGGTATTGAAATGTGTTCTTACAAGCATCATTCATGACCTTGATGGATCTTTCAGCTCCATCAGTTTCGATTAGATGTGGTGACATTCGAAACCAGTCGAATTCTTCAGTGTATGTGTTTTGTATTGACATGATTAGAAATATTTATTCATTGTGTGGTGAAAATAAAGGCTTTGAGGTTGATTTATACAGGATCTCCATCCCAGTCTGGTAGATTCTCATGCCATGAGTTTGCTGACCCTTTTCCGAACGTCTGTTGCAACACAGCTGCTCCTCCAGGACCAGACACATCAGACCATGTCTCTGTTGTTGAATCGTAAACTCTCCAGATGTCTTCCACTGCCACTTGACCGGCGTAAATCTCCGGCAAGCCATTGCGAGCTGGTTGAGCTCCGAATGCGGTCTTGCCTTGTTCAGATTGCTGTGCTTGACCACCCACTGGAGCTGGTATTTTCAAGTCAGTCGATTGTTTGTCCACTTGTACTGAGCAGTTGATCTGACCAGGTGTGAGTGTCCATATTGCTTCAACACCATCCACAATCAATGGTGAGGTTGGATCTCTGCCATGATCATCTGGAGATTGTGGATTGTCAATCTCGAATGACTTGATGATCTGCACACTGACTGACACAGCTGGTGCCAACACCCTGGTTGGATCGTTGGGCAACAGCATCTCTCCAAATGTTTGAGAACTCACCGAGAACAAATGGACTGGTGAGTTTGTGTAGTCCCATGATTCATGACCAGGTAGGATTGTAGGATCTAGAGGATCTGCGTTCATGGTGACTGACGCCATCAAGTGTGGCATCACCTCGAACATACCACCAACCGCGCTGAGTGGATCACTGTATCCCACTTCTGGTGGACTCACTCCATATTTCACAGGAGTGATGGCACCAAACGATTCTGAAAATGATTTTGTCTCACTCACAGTGATGTTCACTTGCATGCCAGGTCCAGTTATTGCATCCGGAATTCCATCTGAATCATCATCCAATGCGAAATTGTTGTGAGTTCTGATGGGTGTTATGGTGTAAAATTGATCCCCAATGTCAATTGGAGTGTTGCCTGATCGAGGCACATTCACTGTGGTGCCAATCCAGTCAATTGATATCATCTGCAAGCCACCAGGTGTTTGACACTCTTCACAGCTGTTCTGAATCCACACATCAGCACCTGTGTTGAGATGTTGAGTCAATGTGGTGCTGGTGCGATCAATCTTGCTCTCTTCAAACACTGTGCCTTCATATGTTCTCTCCTCGGTCTTTCTGTAACACTTGGTGGTGCCATTGGCGCCTTGGTAGTATATATAGTTGGGTCGACCTGGTATGTAGAAATTTAGTTGCTCAGCCATTTAAATATTTATGTCCGGTTGGAGAAAAATCTTGATGATTGTGTGTATTGTGTTCATGAACATTCGACGTACACATTCTTCCAGATGTGCTTGTCTTTGGCTTGCTTGGCTGATATGTATGGTGGTTCTTGTGGAGGTTCACATTCAACATACACGTTGCACCAGTTGGGATTGGTTTTTGGCTTGGGCTCCGGTAGATCGCTGCAAGGTTCATACACATCAAGCCAGAACGGAGGTGTGATGCTGGGTGTGATTGTGACACTGGGTGTGAGAGATGGTGTGACAGTGATGGATGGTGTGACAGTGAGTGATGGTGTGACACTGGGAGTTGTGGTGATGCTGGGTGTGTTGCTGGGAGTGAGTGTGGGTGTGATTGTGGCACTAGGAGTGAGCGTTGGTGTGATTGTGACACTGGGAGACACAGTGATGCTGGGTGTGTTGCTGGGAGTGAGTGTGGGAGTGACGCTGATGCTGGGCGTGGTGCTGGGTGTGGGACTGGGTGACAGTGCCACCTGTGATATGT
>ENA-UOXV01007831-UOXV01007831.1-marine-metagenome-genome-assembly--contig:-NODE-7831-length-10691-cov-4.521437_pt1 | contig 10691 bp, 7 predicted proteins | sample MGYA00238165_ERZ766961 | MGnify/ENA primary metagenome ERZ766961 (study PRJEB28924, sample SAMN03173240) | marine metagenome | biome: Marine; feature: Water; material: Subsurface seawater | place: North... | reverse complement strand
GGCGGTGACGAGCGGGGGGCGCGGGGCAGATGGGTTCCCCTGGACGCGGCGCGGGGCCTATTCGATGAGCCGCTGCACTACTCGCTCAGCGGTCGGAACTTGAGCCATTTGCCCCCCAGCCCCCGGCGCCCGAGCCGCTGCGGGAGCGCCGCTGAGCGCGGGTGCGGGGCGATCTTGGGGCGTAGGGGCGCGCCCGCTGACGTACGTATTCGCGGCGTCCGACCGCGGCGCCGCCGACGTCGTCGAGCGGTGGGCCCCCGCCCCCGTCCCCGCCCCGTGGTGCTTGCGCTGAGCGCGGGCGGGGCGCGCCGCGGCAGGTACGTGCGGGACTGGGCGGGGCTGCGGCGGTGGCGGGTGCGGGACGCGGGCGGGTGGCTGGCGGAGACGCTGCGGGCGGTGTCGGTGGTGCTGCGCGGGCACGAATTCGCCTCGGCAGACGAGCGACATCAGCGCCAAGTCGACGCCTCCGTGCCACCCCGCCCACCCCCCTCCCCGCCCGCGCCGCCGCAAGGCGCCGAGCGCGCGCGGCGGGCGGCAGGAGCGGGAGAGGCTGCTGGCGGCGCAGGGGCTGCCGAAGGACTTGGGGCTTTACAAAGACCACCCGCTCTACTGCATCGAGAAGCACCTCCTCCAGGCCCAGGCGCCACCGCGCCCCAGCCCCGGCGCGCCCCAGCCGGCGCGACGCGGGAGGGGGCGTGACGCGTGCGGGGCGAGTGCAGGTGATCTTCCCGCGGACGCCCGTGCTGGGCGTGGTCAAGGGCGCGCCTGTCTTCCCCCGCGCCAACCTCCACACAGTCCCGCCCCGCCCCTGCCCCCCGCGCCCCGCCTCAGCCGCGCGCGCGGCGTGAAGGGGCGCGGAGCACGGGGCAGGTGCGGAGCCGCGCGGCGTGGTTCCGCAGCGGCGCCCCGCGCATCGTGCGCGAGGGCGAGCAGCCCGCCAAGGCGAGCTGCCCTTGCTCGCCTTGACCAGCTCTTGCTCGCCTTGACCAGCTCTTGCCCGCCCCCATTCTTGACCAGCTCTTGCCCGCCTTGCCCGCCCCCACCCCATGCCCCCTGCCGGCTTTCCGCGCGCAGTGCGCCCCTCGCGCCGCCGCCGCCGCGCCTGTCTCTGAGCGCAGGTCTGGAGGTGCCTCAGGTCGTGGAGAGCGTGCCCAAAAAGAAAAAGAAAAATAGCTCCAAGGCCGCCCGCGGCGCAGACTTGGCACGCCCCTCTTCCGCCCCACGCACGCCTCGGGAGTATCTGAGTCGGCGCTGACCGACATTTCGGCCGCCGAAATGCAGGAGGAGGAGGAGGAGGGGGGTGCGGAGGAGGAAGCTGAGGAAGAGGAGGACGGCGGGCGTGCGCGGGTACGAGGACGCAAGGAGCTGTTTGGGGAGTGGCAGACGGAGGCGTGGGCGCCACCGGCTGTGGTGGATGGGCGGGTGCCGGTGAACGCGCACGGGAACTGGGAGCTGTGGACGCCCGCGCACCTGCCCGAGGGCGCCGAGCACCTCGATGCGCCCCGCGCTGCCGAGGTCGCCGCCGCCCTCGGCATCCACTACGCCCGCGCCTTCCTCGGGTCCGGGCCCCGCCTGCCGCCCGCCCCGCCTGCCGCGCGCCGCGCGACGCGCGACGCTGCGTTGAGGGCTCGGGCTTTGGCGTGGGGGCGGGCAGGTTCGAGGTGACGCGGCGCGGGGCGGTTCCGGTGGTGTCCGGGGTGGTGGTGGCGCGCGAGCACGTCCCCCTGCTGCGCGAGGCGCTCGCCCAGGACGCTGCGGCCGACGCCGTGCGCCGCGAGGCCCAGAGCGAGGCGCGCGCCCTGCACCTCTGGCGCGCGCTCAACGCGGCGCTGCTCGCGCGGCGCCGCGCGGACCTTCAGTTTGAGGCTGCCTATGGCCACGCGCCCCAAGAAGAGGAGCAGGAGGACGGCGCCGGCGGCCTCCCCGAGCCCCAGGCGCCGCCGCCCAAGCGCCGCCGCGCCTGACGCGCGTGTGGTGCCGGCGCCGGGCTTTCGTGGCAAGCGCCAGAAACGTCTTGCGTCGGGTTTCACATAAGTACAGTGCGCCGCGGGCCTCGAAGGGCCGCGGGCGGTCTCTCACAATCTCTCACTCTCTCGCTCGCTCCCTCGCTCCATCGCTCCATCGCTCCCTCGCTCCCTCGCGCTCGCTAAATGCAGTTGGAGCTGAGCTGCGCGACCAGGCAGATCTCCGCACCCTGCTCCCCGGGCGCAGGCGCCGGGCGTGAGCGGCGCGGGGCCGCACGGGGCGGGGACGGGCAGGCAGCAGGGGGGGCGGGGGGGCGGAGACCGAGTAGTTGTGGAGGCGGTCGAGGGAGGCGAAGTCGATGTCGTACACGCCCTGCCCGGCCTCGAGCGAGGCCAGCGGCCGAGCGGCGGCGGCGGCGTCGCGCAGCGCGTACTGGTCGGTCCAGAGGCGGTAGAGCAGCGCGTTGTTGTGGTTGGCAACCGCGCCCCAAGACGCCCGCACCGTCGCGACAAGCGCGCGCAGCGAGTCCTGCGCGTCCAGCGAGTAGAGCGAGCCGACGCGGATCACCATGCCGGCCGCGAGCGCGTCGGGGTGCCCGAGCTCGGGGTTGACGAGGAAGAGCGCGCGCCACGTCGTGCGGAAGCGCGCGGCGATCGAGCGCAGCGAGTCACCCTCGCTCGCCTGGTACTTACAGAGCGGCACGCGCAGCGTCACGCACGTGCGCTGCGGGCGCGGCTCGAGGACAAAGTCGGGGCGCAGCGGGTTGGCGACGGCATTGGTGAGCGAGAAGCAGAGCTCGACGGACTTTCCCGCGTCGCGCGGGAGCGGCGCCCACGAGAAGAAGGCGCCCTGGGCCACCACGTCGGAGTAGGTGGCGCCCGTGGGGTGCGTCTTGGCGGCGCCGGGGAGCTCGAGCCGAAGCAGCGCGAGGTCCGAGGGGTTGGGGTCCGCGGCCGAGGCGTGGAGCGTGAGCGTCGCCCCGAGGTGCACCGTCAGCGTCGCCCCGTCCGCCGGCAGCGTCGCCGAGAACGCCGCGGGCCGGTCCAGCGGCACGTCCGACAGCACGAGCGCGGCGCCCGAACCCTCCAGCTGCGCGGGCGCGCGCCCAAGCGTGCCGCCGCCGGGGGCGGGCGGGAGGGCGGCGTCGCGCGCAACGCGGGCCTCGTCGGCGCAGGCGTGCAGCAGCGCGGGGTCGTCGAAGGGCCAGTAGCCGCGCAGCCCGGACGCGCCGGGCGCCGCCGTATCGAGAAAACCCCCCGCCCGCAGCTCCGCCACCGAGCGCGCCACCCCCCACACCCGCACCTGCCCCCGCCCCGCCCCGCGCTCAGCCCCGCGCGCGGACGCGTGCGCGGCCCCGCGGCGCCCTTGCCCGGCGGGGGGCGGGACCACAGGTGGGCGGGCGGAGGGGGTTTCGATGACATGCTAAATCGAGGGTTTAGGGTTTAGGTGGCGGGGGGGGGCGAGCCTCGTCAGGGGTGCCGGCGAGGAAGGCGCGGCGGGCGGCGGCGGCAGAGGGGGCGGCGGAGCCGTAGAGCCCTGCGCCGATGAGCCAGTCCGCGCGGTCCGAGGGCAGCACCGCCTGCCCTGGATACACCTCCCGCGCCGCCTGACCACCACCCCGCCCCGCATCCACTCAGCCCCACGCCCACGCCCGCGCCCACGCCACGCGCCCGCGTCACGCAGCTGCCGCGCGCTGCGGGGGTGAGAGAGGAGAGAGGGAGAGACCAGGTAGGCGATGGGGAGCGGGCGGGAGGCGTTGGAGGCGGGGTCGGTGTAGGTGAGCGAGGCGCGCGCGGCCTCCTCGCCGTCCACCGCCAGCAGCAGCAGCCCCGTCGCCGCGTCGTACGACGCGGCGAGGTGCACCCACGCGCCCGGCACCACCGCGCGCGCGCCCGTCGTGAGACGGTGCGCCGCGGTGTAGCCCAGGCCCTCACCACAGAAGTCTCCGCCGCTCCCGATCTCCGGGCAGAGCTCAGCGAGCGCCCGAGCCCCCGTGGGGTCCGTGCGCGCGCCCACGTGCACGCCGCACTCGAAGCGCGCCCCCGCGCCCGCGCCGTCCGCCTCGCACAGCAGTCCGTACCCAAAGTGCCCCGCGCCCTTGGAGCCTGCCACGCCCGCCCCGCCCCCGTGAGCGCGCGCACGGCGGGCGGGCGGGCGCGGCGGACGGGCGGGTGGGCAGACCCGGGGACTGCTCGGAGAAGGGTTTAGGGTTAGGGTGTACCCGGGGACTGCTCATCGAAGGAGTAGGCGTTGCCCGCCACCGGGTGGAGCCCCGCCGCCTCCGGCGCCTGCGCCGCCCCGCCCCGCCCGCGTCAGCACCCCGCCCCGCCGCCGCCACGGCGGTGGCGTGCGCGCGAGTGCGCGGCGGGTGGGGGCGGGCGGGGAGAGGGGACCGCGAGCTTGAGCCAGGCCTCGAGGGAGAAGCTGGCGGGGCGCAGCAGCTCGCGCAGCGCCTCGTCCGCGGCGGGCGCGACGAGCGCGTAGGCACCCGACCCCGCGGCAAGGCGCAGCGCGAACTCGGCGCGGCCGCCACGCGGGAGGGCCTCGAGCGGCGCGGTGCCGACGGGCTCGAACATGCGCGCGGCGTCGTTGAATACGTGCACGCGCAGCTCCACGCGCTCGCCCTGCGGCAGCCCTGACAGCAGGTACGCCTGCGTCTCGTGCGCCGGCAGCTGCAGCATCACGTCTCCGGAGAAGCGCTCACCCGCGCATGGCTGCCAACCGTGCGCCGCGCAGCCCGCGGGGCGGATGGAGACGCGGAAGCGCGAGGGCGCGGGGAGCGGGGAGTCTGGCAGTTCCCACTGCAGGCTCGCCTGCGTGCGGTCGAAGAAGCATAGCCGCGGCGCGCGTGCGCGGCCCGTCGGGGCCACGAGCAGGGCGTTGGAGCCGGCGGTCTCGGCGTACCCATCGAGAAGCGCGAAGACCTGCACGCGGTACACCGCGGAGTGCGACACGTTGACGAGCGTGAGGTTGTGCGCTCCCGCGCCGCTGTGCGCCACCAGCTCCTCGCGCACCGCACCGCCCGCCTCCGCCACCACGCGGTACGCCGAGGCCGCGGCGCCCGCGCCCGCAGAGTCCCACTGCAGCGCGACGCTCTCGTACGACACATCAACCACGCGCAGCGCGCGCGGCGGCGCGAGCGGGCGCGCACGCGCGCAGTCACCCTGGGCGGGCACGAGGACGCCGGTGGGCGCGCGCGCGAGGAGGCAGATCTCGACGAGATGGCCCGGCGCGAGCCCCGCGACCTCGGCGGCCTCGCGGCCGAAGGGCACGGGGGGCGCGACGGAGGGCGCGCCGCCCGCGTCGAGGTCGCGCAGGTGCAGCTCGTAGGCGACCGGCGAGATACCGCCCGGCGACGGCACGGGCGGCGACCAGGCCACGTGCACCGAGGCGGCAGCGACGGCGGTGACGCGGAGCGCGCTAGGCGGGGAGATGGGGGTCACGACGAGGGGCGGCTCCTCGTTGATGCCGTACTGCCCGGTGCCCGCGCGGGCGAAGACGCGGAACTCGTAGCGGAAGCCGTTCCGCATGCCCGTCACGGTGTAACGCTGCGCGGCGCCAAACGATCCGCGGTGCGGGATGGCGTCCACTACCGCCTCCGCGCCCGCCGCCGCGTCGAGGTAGCGCAGGCGGTAGCCCGCTGGCAGCACGCCGGTCGCGGGCGCGCGCCACTCGAGCGTGATGCTCGAGGCCGTAGCCGCCGTCACCCGCAGCTCCGCAGGCTGGTCGAAGGGCGTCGCCGACGCCGTGTCCTGCCCCCCGCCCCAACCAGCCCACCGGCCCGTCACCCCGCCGCCCGCGCGTGCTGCGGCCGTGAGGGTGGCGGGGGGGGGTTGCCACCGTGCCGAGCGTCCCGAGGTAGAGCGGCGCGGGGTCTCGGGGCGCCGCGGAGGCGTTGGCTTCAGCGTCAAGGGCTCCAATGGACGGCGCGAGGCCGCGGATGCTGAAGTCGTACCGCCGATTCGATGTCAGCCCGGCCACCTGTGCCGCGCGCCCGCCCGCGCCCCCGCTCAGCTCCGCAGGCGGTCCGGCCGCGCGCGGGAGGCGCGGGGGGTTGGGGGGAGGGGCCGCACCGTGTAGGTGTCGGCGGAGGTGGGGATGCCTGCGACGGCGCGCGTCACGCCCGTGAGCGCGTCCGTGTACTCGACGCGGAAGGAGGCGCTGGCGTACGCCCCGCCCGCGCCCTCGTCGCCCTCGCCGATGCCCGGGGGAACGTCCCACTTGAGCGTCACGGAGCTTGACGTGACCGCCGCGATCCGCAGCCCAAACGGTACCAGCAGCGGGAGCCCGACGGCGGCAGGGGCGCCACGGGGCTCGTAGTAGCCGGGGGGGGCCTTGGCGTAGACGCGGAAGGAGTGCGGGGCGCGCTGGAGGGGAGTGACGAGGACGCTCTGCGTCGACAGCGCGCCGCCCAGGTGCTGCACGTCCGCGAGGCGCGTCTCGACCTCGCCGATGGTGTACGCTACCTGGTAGCCTGCGGGCGACGCGCCCTGCAGCGGCGGCAGCCAGTCGAGCGTCGCCGACTCCGCCGAGACCCCGCGCACCGAGAGCAGCCGAGGCGCACCCACCGGGGCCACGCCCGCGACGACGTTGGAGCCGCCCGTCTCGAAGCCCTTGAAGTTCCCCGCAAATACCTTGAACGCGTTCACCGACCCCGGCTCGATGCCCGTCACGGTGGCCGAGGTCGCGCCGCCGCGCAGCACCTCCACGTCCTGCGGATACCGGAAACCGCGGAGCGCGCCCGACGTGACCTCGCGGACGACCTGGTAGCGCACGGCGTCGGCCACCGAGGCGTTCCACCGCAGCGTCGCGCTCGTGTGCGTGGTCGCCTCCACACGCAGCGAGTGCGGCGCGGGAGGGAGCCCCGCGGGAACGCCTGTGATGATCTCCGAGCCCGGGAAGTCGAAGGGCGTCTTGCCCGCCACCTTGCCGCGCACGCGGAACTTGTAGGGGAGCCCAGTCGCCAGGCCCTCGACCTTGACGTTGTGCGTCTCCGCGGTCGCGGGCGAGGCGGTGCGGAAGGACGCTAGCGTCGCGCTCATGAAGATCTGGTAGGTGTCGGCAAAGCGCGGCGCGGTCCACGAGAAGGTGAGCGAGTTCTCCGTCGCCGCCACGATCTTGAAGTCCGTGCACGGCCCGGGCAGCGACACGCTCGCGCCATACTCCTCGTACTGCCCCGTGCCGGGGTCGCCTGCGAAGACGCGGAAGACAAACGCGACCGAGCGCTCCGTGAAGTTGACGCCGTGCCGGTAAGTCGCGCCCTGCACCCCGCGTGCCTCGCCCGCGAGCGCGGGGTCGTCGGGGCTCTCCCACGTGACGCGGTACACGCACGCGCCGCCGCACGCCGCCTCGCTGTCCGAGTTGTTGAGGCGCAGCGTCACCGCGTCCGCCGCCACCGCCGCCACCTCAACGCTCTCGATCGCCGGCGGCAGCGCCTTGGTGCGCGGCGGCGCGTTAGCGGCCGGGTCCTCTGGGAACGCGCGCGAGACGAGGCCGAAGCCCGCGGGGCTGCCCGCGTACACCAAGAGCTGGTAGGAGGTGTTGGCCGCCAGCCCGAGCACCACCGCGCTCATGCTGCTCCGAGGACCGAGCGCCGCGAAGCGGCACACCTCCCCAGGCACGCCCTCGTTCTCCGCGCCCGCGCATGGCACGTCGCACGTGCGCCGCGCGCGCACGCAGCCAACGTACGGGACTGGCTCGTCGGGCGGCGAGAGCGCGGGCGTGGAGCCGTCGCGGCAGACCGCGGCCGGGGCGGCGCCGCACGCGCGGTAGGCGAGGGTGTAGTGCGTGGCGGCGGCGCCGGCGTTGGGCGGGTCCCAGGTCACGGCCATCATCGAGTTCATGTCGGGCACGCTCGGCGCGGCTGCCGTGACGAGCACGCGTCCCGGGACGCCGTCCGGCACCAGCTCGACCTCCTCGGAGCGCGTGGGGTCCGCCTCCGGGTCCACGTGGAACCCGCTCGGGCCCTCCGAGTTCCCGGAGTGCACCCGCAGGCGGTACACGCGCCCCTTGAGCAGCGCCCCGACAAAGGCCGAGACCTCGCGCCCGCTGCCGGTCGCGCGGATCACGTCGGTGACGCGCCGGAAGGGCCCGCCGGAGACCGAGGCGGCGACGTAGAAGCGGTTGACCGCGGGGAAGCCGACCGGCCGGAGCCACGTCAGCTCGACGCCAAAGTCGGAGGCGTTGCCTGAGAGCGAGATGTTGCCGAGCGTCACATTCGTCGCGGGCGCGACGGGCATCGCGAGCGTCGCGGCGATGCGCGGCGCGGAGCCGCGGGTCTCGAAGCCGTTGATGTTGCCGGAGTACACCTTGAACAAGAAGATGGTGCGCAGCTCGAGCCCCGTCACAAACACCTCGCACCGCTGCAGGTTCTCCGCGGGCACCACCGTGCACACGTCCGCGTCCATGAGCACGCGGCGCGCCCCGTCCTCGTCGCGAAAGTCGCGCATGGAGTCCAGATCGAGGCCAAACGACACGTAGAAGCGGTCCGCCTGCTTGGGGTTCACGTCCGACTGCCACCGCAGCAGCACCCGGTCGTTGTACAGCGACTCCCCGATGGGAAGCAGCGCCGCCTGCAGCGTCGGCGCCCCGCCCGTGAGCTTGGCAAACTCCGACTCCGACCAGGCGCCAAACGCCGCGTCGAAGGTGCGGCGCGCGGCGATGCGGACGGCGTAGGTGGACATGTCGTCGAGGCCACCGAAGACGACGGCGCTTGAGGTGGAGTAGATGATGCGGCCCCACGCGGGGCTCTCTACGGGGAAGTCGGAGGAGTAGTGCGTCTTCTTGGCCTGCAGCTTGTACAGCGAGGCGTTGCACGGCAGCGACGCGAACGGCGCCGCCGAGACGCACTCCGTCGTCGCGGGCCACTCGAGCGAGATCGAGGTGGTGGTCACCGACACCGCCGTCGGGCGCCCGACCGTCACCGGCGGCCCGGTCTGCATGATCGGCGCCAGCGCCACCGACGCCGACGAGAAGAGGAAAATCTGCCCCCGCACGCGCACGCTCAGCCAAACAACTAAAAGACGCGCGGCACGCGCGGGAGGGGCCGCGCAGCGTCGCCGGGCGCTGGGCGCGGGGCGCGGGGGTGGGGGGAGACCGTGTAGTCGTGGTCGGTGTCGGGAAGGCAGGTGAAGGGCGGGTACACGTGCGCCTCCTTGCTGGCCGGCGCGTACTTGTAGATGCGCCGCCGCTGCGCGCCGCACGCGTTGCCCGCGATCGTCACGAAGCCGCCGTCGTACGCGGTCGCGTCCACGGACGCGTCCGCGGCGAGCCGGACGGCCGCGCACGAGGACACCGAGCAGGATGCGGCGACGCCCGTGAGCGTGCCGCGGTGCGCCCACGATGGCTCAAAGAGCTCGACGAGGCTGGTCGCATCTGGCTGGATGTCCCAGGCGGGCGCGACCGTCAGCCGCCGGTCGGCGCCGCCGTACGCCGTCACCAGTCGCTCCTGCCCCTCCCCCGCACCCGACCGCACCATCGCGTAGAGCCCTGCGTAGGCGTCGCTGGCCGACGAGGCGGGCGGCTGGAGGAAGGAGGTGTCCGGGGCGAGCACGCACGCGCGGGTCTCGCCGATGAGGCGGTAGCTGAGGCAGGACCCCCCCGCGCTGGTGGCCGCGCAGATGCACGCCGTCGCCTTCCCAGCGTACCGCAGGCGGCGCGGGCGCGGCGAATGCATGTTGAAGGCGGTCACGCGCACTGCGTACCCCGCGCCGCCCTGCAGCCCCGCGAGCGTGTACCCCCAGCGCGTGACGCCCGTCGCGGACACGTTGAGAGCCTCGACCGAACGGCAGCCCGGCGGCGGCCCGATGAGCGCGCCCTCCGCCACCTCGCCGGTCGAGCAGCCCTCACCGTCGCCGCCGCCGCCAAAGGCCGCGCCGCCCTCGGCCACGTGGAGCAGGAAGAGCGGCGCAGAGTAGTTGGCGGGGTCGACCGAGGACAACTCGCGGCCCGACCAGCGCACGGAGATGGAGGAGGCGTTGAACTTGTGGAGCGCGAGCGCCACCTCACCTTCCTCTGGCGGGCCCATGACGGTGTAGTCCCCGATGGGCGCGGAGAGCGTGACGAGGGAGCCGTTGAGCGCGCCGTGCATGCTCCCCGCGCGCACGCGGAAACGGTACCGCCGCCCCGCCGCCAGCCCCGACAGCTCCGCCTCGGTGGTCCGAAAGAGTTGCGCGGCCCCGCCGGGCGCCGCCGCGGGAAACGCGGGCGACCACGGCGCCCAGTCTGACCACTCGGGCGCCTCGTCGGCCGACGCGTTGGCGCCCGGGGCGGCGCTGTGCGGCGCCCACGGCCCCGCGACAGGCCCGACGGGCGCTGAGGAGAGCTCGACCTGGAAGAGTGACGCGCGCGGCGGGGCCGCCCAGGAGAGAAAGGCGTGCGACTCGGTCACGTACTCAAGCGTCAGCGCGCTCACAGGCTGGTCGGGCGGGAGGCGGAGCGTGACGGCGAGCGGCACGCCGTCGACGCGGGCGAGCGCCGCGCCGTCGAGAAAGGTCACGTCGGGGATCGAGGCCGCCCCCCGCCCGAGATGATTCTCGCACACCGCACGCACCCTGCGCGCGCGCGCGCCGCACCACCTGTCAGGCCGTGGCAAGGGTGCACGGCCTGACCTAGCAAGGGCGCGCGGGGCGGGGGAACAACAAGGGCGGGGGCAGAGGAGGCGCGGGCGCGGGCGCGGGCGCGGGGAGGGCGGGGGCAAGCAAGGGCAGGGGCGGGGCGGGGCGGGG
>ENA-UOXV01007830-UOXV01007830.1-marine-metagenome-genome-assembly--contig:-NODE-7830-length-10693-cov-27.429216_pt1 | contig 10693 bp, 9 predicted proteins | sample MGYA00238165_ERZ766961 | MGnify/ENA primary metagenome ERZ766961 (study PRJEB28924, sample SAMN03173240) | marine metagenome | biome: Marine; feature: Water; material: Subsurface seawater | place: North... | reverse complement strand
TAGATCTACCATTGCTCAATGAGGTAAAGGATATTGCTATCGCAGCGGGCGCCGAGATTCTCGAGGTTTACAATTCCGATCGGGCCATCGCGGTAACGACGAAACAGGATGATTCGCCTATTACCGATGCCGACCGCCGCGCCAATCGTCTGATCATCGACCGTCTGAGTAAGCTCACGCCAGATATTCCTCTTCTTTCGGAAGAATCTGATGCGATCGATTTCTCTCAGAGAAAATCCTGGCAACGCTACTGGCTCATCGATCCTCTCGATGGCACGAAAGAGTTTATTGGGCGCAACGGTGAGTTCACCGTCAACATCGCGCTAATCGAAAATAACACGGCGGTTGCCGGGGTAGTCTACGTGCCGGTTTCTGGTGTCAGCTATCTCGGTGGTATTGGGCTGGGGGCATGGAAGCAGGATTTGAATTGCCCGGATGCTGTAGCGAACCCAATAAAGTGTCGACTCATGGAGCAAGAGATCGGTGTAAGTATCGTAGCGAGCCGTCGTCATCGCGGCGAAGATCTGGATGCAGTGATACAACAGATCGAAGGACAGCTCGGCAAGGTTGCGATAGTGAGTATGGGCAGCTCGTTGAAGATGTGTCTGCTGGCTGAAGGGAGGGCGGATATTTATCCTCGTCTGGCCCCCACCTCTGAATGGGATACTGCTGCGGCTCAGGGTATTCTCACTGCGGCTGGCGGGACGATTGTAGATCTAAAGTTTCGGACGCTGCGCTACAATACCAAGGCCGAGTTGCTAAACCCCTATTTTATAGCCTTAGCGGATCCGCTCTACCCCTGGCAGCAGTTGCTGGACAAGCAACTATAAAAGTATTAGCTTCTTGCTCTGTTTTAACCATTGCTCAATCTACTCACTCCTAATTACTAATATCTATCATCTTGAGGTGCGCGTCGTTCGTTGGGTACAAGACATGCAGTTAGACATAAGCTATTCACTAGAGAGTTGGAAATCAGAATGACTAAAAAATTATGGATGAGACTATCGCTCATCAGCTTGTTGGTCTGCCAGATTCACTTGTCGAATGCGCAGGACTGGTCGGAGAATTTGGTGGCGGCCGAGTCCGTAGGTATGTCGTCTAGTGCGCTGGCAGACGCAACTGCTCGCTTACAGAAGCATATAGATGATGGCGAGATAGCCGGTGTTGTTGCAGCGGTATCCAGAGATGGCAAGCCGGTCTATTTCGAATCTCTGGGGAAATTGAATCTGGAGAGTGGCCAGCCTATGCAAGCCGATGCGCTTTTCAGAATCTATTCCATGACCAGAGAGGTCACCAGCGCCGCCGTCCTCAAATTATACGAAGAGGGTAAGTTTCAACTAGGTGATCCAATAAAGATGTATCTGCCCGAATTCGAGAACCAGCGAGTGCTGCTCGACTCGTCCAGCACCGATATCACCCAGACGAAGGCGCGCACAGGTGATATCACCGTTGCCAACCTTCTTACGCATACGTCGGGCCTGGGTAGTCGTAGCTCGGCATTGTATAGAGAAAATAATGTTAGGGACAAGAACATTACTCTTGATCAAATGGTTTCTAATGCTGCGCGGGTTCCATTATTTCAAGACCCTGGCACACAGTTCCGGTATGGGATACATGCAACCATATTAGGAAAGTTAGTAGAAGTCTGGTCGGGGCAGCTATTTCAGGATTATCTGCAGGAAAATATTCTAGATCCTTTGGAAATGAATAGCACAATGTTCTGGGCGGATGGAGCAGATGCCAGCAGGCTCGCCGAATTGTACCGACCCATAAATGGTGAGCTACGTCCTTACAAGATTGAATCTGTGCCATGGACTTCGCGTCCTGCACTGATCGAGGGCGGCGTTGGTTTATTATCATCCGTCCCCGACTTTTTAAATTTCTCGCAGATGGTACTCGATAGAGGTCAATTCAAGGGCCGAACGGTTTTAAAAGAAGAAACTGCCGCACTGATGTATGTGAATGGGGTCCCGGATCAGGCTATGCCCATAGGCGATCGTGGCTACTGGCTAGGTTCTGGTTGGACTCTAGGTGGCTTCAATTTAGTCATGGACCCGGCGCAGTACAATTTTCCCGTTTCCGAGGGCACAATCTGGTGGGATGGTTCTGCCGCTACACGTTATTTTATCGATCCGAAGGAGTCGCTGGTCATCGTAATCATGGCGCAGCTTTCGCCATCGAGTGGCGGGGGTTTTCGAGAAATATTTAGCGAGATGGTGGACAAGGCAATCATACAGCGACGATAAGCTCTCTCCATAGAAGATGATTCTGCGAGAAGCCCTAGTCGGTCTTGGCTTCTCGCAACATCATCGAATTAATCAGATCGGGCAGCTCATTCGTGTCATAGGGCTTGGCAATCAGAATAACATTCTTACGATCCGCGAGCCGATCCTTCAATTTTTTCTCGGCATAGCCGGTAGCCAAGAGAATCGGTAATCCAGGCGATATCTCCAATATCTTGGTTGCTAACTCAACACCAGTCATACCCCCCGGCATGATGACGTCAGAAAATACTAGATCGATATCGGAGTTGGCCTTGAATTCTCGGAGCCCGGAACTGCCGTTGTCAGCAGAAATTACCTCAAACCCCGCAGACTGCAGCAGATGGCTCGCCACGTCTCGTACACTGTCGTCGTCCTCGACAACCAGAATTTTACCCTCGTAGTTTGCCTTCTCATTCCTAACAATCTTAACCGGTTCGGGAACACTGGTCGGTTCGCCGGTTATCGGTAAGAACAGACGAAAGGTTGTGCCTTGGCCGAGTATGCTGTCGACGGTTATGTTGCCGCCGGATTGTCTTAGAAATCCATATACAGTGCTCAGGCCCAATCCGGTTCCCTGGTTTTTTTCCTTGGTGGTAAAGAAGGGCTCGAAAATTTTCTTCTGAATATCCAATGGGATGCCTGTCCCGCTGTCGGTAACGGTAAGCTCAACGTAGTCCTGCAGATCGTTGCTGCTCTCGTGTTCAAGGTGCGATTCTGCCAGTCGAACTTTCTTCGCACTGACGGCTAATTTGTCGCCATTGGGCATTGCGTCTTTGGCGTTAACACAGAGGTTGAGTATTCCATTCTCTAGCTGGTTGCGGTCGGTTATGGCGATGCAATCTTTGTCACCTATATTCAGGCTGAGATCGATATCCTCGCCTAGAATTCTCGCGAGAAATTCATACATTTCGGTAAGCATCTCGTCAATGTCTACAGGCGTGTTGATGAGCGCCTGTTCTCTTGAGAAGCTAAGTAATCTGTTATTTAGCTCTGCTCCATTCTTGGCAGCATTCATTACCTTTATTACAAGGTTGAGCGCATCTTCATTGTCTACGAGTTGCCGTTGCAAAAATTGCAAATTACTCATGATAACTGTTAGTAGGTTATTAAAATCGTGAGATACGCCGCCAGTCAGCCGGCCAATCGCTTCCATCTTCTGCGATTGAATAAGCATGTTCTCCATCTCTTTCTGTTTCGTTGTATCCGCAAAGCTAACTACGGCACCGATTACCTTCCCTGCTTTTTCTATGGGTTCGCTAGAGAAACGCACTGGTATCAGGCTAGAGTCCTTCCTGGTGAAGGCGCTACCCACTAGCTCAGCGGGGAGACCCATTAGATACGATGTAAGAATCTCTTTGTTAGATTGAGTAATGCTATCGGGTGAGTCCTGAACCGGGCAGATCAGCTGTGTAGCACTCATGCCCAAAAGTTCGCCTTCTTCATAGCCAAGTAGTTTAAGGGCCGATTTGTTGATGAAGGTGATAGAACCAACATTGCTGATGCCGAAAATACCTTCTTGGACTGCCTCCAGAAGCAATAGACGATCCTCGTCTGCTGATTTTAGCTTCTCGTCCACGTGAGCTTTCTGGCTTTGTAAGGTAGCTTGGCGCCTTCGCTGTTTCGCCAGCTCTTCTTCCTTCTCCAATAGATTCGTTGCATCGGCTTTCAATTTTTGCTGAAGATTTCTATTCTATATATTGAGTCGTATGCTATGTCGAAAGTCTCCTGAGATTCTCATGGCTATTGGAATTATGAAGGCAACGAAGATTGCATAGCCTCCTCCAAGAGGAATCTGGTTTTCTGAGATGTTTAGAAATATGTAGCTGAAATAGAGAGCCGAGGCAGGAATGGTAAAACTAAAAAACACCTCACGCAGCACTGACATGGTTGTCGCCGCACCCGCCAACAGTCCAGCAAGCCACAAGCTGATGATCGCAACGGTAACGAAGGAGGGATCTTCGGGTAATACAAACGCCAAGCTACCCCATATGCAGCCTGAGATAAATGCGCCAACTATCAGAAATCGCCAGTCCGAATCGTAGTTGTAGGATGTCGATGGTCTTCGGTTGTGCAAGTAAGCAATGAGTGCGCGAATAGCGGTGTTAAGTACCAGAGCCCCGTACCATACATAGGCGATTGGATTATAGGCGGTAGTGAGCAGTAGTGCTAAGAGGAAAGATCCGGTGGCGATATCCGCAAGTAAGATGAGGGGTAGATGATCCCATAGCATCTTGATCTGCTCGCGGCGAAATTCTTGCGGCTCTATCTGGTGCCAGTCGCTAGTTACGGTGGTTTCGTCTGTGGCGTTTGTCGTCGTGCTGTCAGCTGCCAATTAAATCACCGTTAGTTCGAGGTTCTGTGGTCGGAAAAATCGTTCCTGAGTATTGTCTGAGTCTCCTATATTTTGTGGGTAAACCTCAAGGGAAAACTAAGCAGAGCTGCCTAGCTTATAGAGTTGTCGGCTCTCTTTACGGAAATGGGGGCTATATGCGGCGAATCGGTAAGCTAGAGGGAGACAGGGAAGCTTCTTCCGTTTGTAGGAATAATTCTCACGCCTCATTGAATTGGATCTTATTATCGGCGTATCTTTGACCTGCAATGTCTGTTTTTACTCTATAGAGACTAGATAATGGATCGTAGTCGCAAACTAAAATTTGAATTGCTGGCCGATCGTCCGGAAGATGTGCCGCTGGTTATCGATTGGTGGCGAACTATCTGGGCCGATCGCATCGGTGAGGACGTCGAGCTAGCCAGAGAACAATTACGATCCTCTCTGAAGTCTAGTGGGCTACCGATTCATATACTCGCTACGGTAGACGGCAGGCCGGTTGGTAGCGCTGCGCTGAAAGATCAGGAGCTGGCGGAGCTGTTTCCCGATTACCACTACTGGTTGGGCAGTGTGTTCGTGGAGGCAAATTCGCGAGGTGACAAGATCGCATCCAGGTTGAGCCAGCGGGTCGTAGAGATGGCTAAGTTGTTACAGCTTCCGCACCTATATCTGCAGACGATCGATCTAGAGGGCGGGCTCTATGCCGACTTAGGCTGGGAGGCTATAGGCGAGTTTACACATAGGGACGAGCGTGCCCTGCTCATGTTGAAGAGGCTGTAGGCGTAATGAAGATCATCCGAAGCAGGCCTGGTCATGAAATAATTCTATCGAACTATTACCAGGCTAATCTGGCGCATTTCAAAAAATGGAGTCCGCTTATGCCGAGGACTCATCATTCGGTAGCTAGTTGGAGTCTTCGCCTTGTCGAGCGGGAAAAAGAATTCGAAGAGGATAAGTCGGTGCACTTCATCGGCACCAATGATTCCGAATCCTTGCTTATCGGAACCTGCTCTATCAGTAATATCGTTCGCGGCGTTTTTCAATCCTGTCATATAGGCTATTCGGTTGATAGAAATTTTGAAGGGCAGGGGAAAATGCAGGAGATAGTAGAGCACACTATAGGCTACGTGTTTTCGGAGCTCAAGCTGCACCGCATTATCGCAAATCATATGCCAGCGAACACACGATCGGAGGCGTTACTAAAGAGGCTTGGGTTTGAGCGTGAAGGATACGCGAAGCGTTTTCTTCAGATAGATGGGAAATGGGAAGACCATGTCCTAAATTCTCTAATCAACAAAGACTACAGAGAGTGAACTGTAGATAAGAGTAATGTGTAATCAGCCTAACGAAGGAATAGTGCCACTTCATTCTTGAAACATGGGCCTGCAGGCAGGCAAAAGAAGTGGAGCAAGAGTTTGAAAACCTAGCCGTACAGCGGGTAGTCGCTAATGACTGTATACCTTGCGCCCTTGGGTAATGTCTCCGAGCGGTATAGTTGGTAGCGATCGAAGATAAAGTCGCCCCAGCGTCTATCGCTGTACTGTGCTGTTACATCCTTGAGAATGCCTTCTGCGGATTTATCAAACCTAGCTAGCGTAATATGAGGTATGAATTTTCTCTCCTCGACGGCGTAGCCGAGAAACGTAAAGTCCTCATTGAGTCTTGAAACCAGCTGTTCGAGGGCATCACTCTTTTCAATGCCCAGGCAGACTGAATTACTAAGGAATTCTATGCCATGGCAGCGCAGATTTAGGCCCGGCTGCTTGCTGCTAAAGTTTCGAAGAATCGAATTGAGGAGGCCGACTTGATCCTGGTCGACCGCGCCGATGAATTTGAGTGTAATGTGCAGATTCGTCGCAGGCACGACCCTTACACCTCTGAGCGCTAAGCGCTTCAGCTCTTCAAGTAGTGGCTGTGCAGCATCGGGCAGCTGGCAGGGTATGCCTACGAAGCAGCGTATTCTCATTATTTTTGGTGTCTCAGTCATTTGCCTTGATTCTACGATTATTCTTCCAGATATTCTCTCGCTACGACCTAGCCTGTCTCTTCGATAGCCCGGCTTACTTAGCAATTGCCGACGATATCGAATAAAATACCCGCTCCTTCAGACACGACCTCTAGAAGAAGGCGCGTTGAGAGGGTATACAGTAAGCATGCAAACTCTTGTCTCGATTGAGTCCTACATCCATGGCATCACACTCTACACATCTTGAAGAAGCGAATGCGGAACTTGTTGCGCTCAAACAGCAAGTGCTGCGAGCCTGTTCCAACATCAAGGCCAAGTGTTCCACTAATGACAAGCTGGACGGCAAGCTACTCGACGATTGGCAATTGCCAAGCTATGAGCTCGCTTTCTCTGTCGCGGAACTATCCGCAGTAGCAGCATTTAATGACTATGCCAAGAACCTGTCCACAGATGCACTAACGCAGCAGCTTGCCTTGAGTTTCTGTGCCGAGACTCTACAGGCCGTCTTAAATCGTTTAATCGCTAGAGCGTCAGATGTAGATCTGGATAAATCCGAGCTTCTGGGATTTCACGCGCGCGAAAGTTTCAAGAAACTACTGGATCTTTATGCGAGTTCAGAATGTTTGGCGCGTTTGGGTGCTGAGATAGCGGACAAGAATGTGCAACGACTACCTTCGTTGCTGGATGAGGAGAAGGAGCTGGTTCGGGAAACTTTCTTTCGTTTTGCGAATGACGTGGTAATGCCTCTGGCTGAACAGATCCATCGCAACGATGAAGATATTCCCGATTCCATATTGCGGCCAGCAGCAGAGTTAGGCTGTTTCGGTACTTGTATACCCGAACGCTTCGGCGGGCTGCAACCAGACTCACGACCCGACAGCCTGAGCATGATTGTAGTCACGGAAGAGTTGTCACGAGCTTCTCTTGGTGCTGCCGGCAGCTTGATAACAAGGCCGGAGATCGCAGCAAGAGCCTTGTTAAGCGGAGGGACTCAGCAACAGCAACAGAGATGGCTTCCGCCACTCGCCGCTGGAGAAATACTCTGTGCGATTTCCATTACCGAACCCAATACAGGCTCCGATGTTGCCGCAGTTTCACTCAGGGCGACACCTGTTGAGAATGGATGGCTACTGAACGGTAGCAAGACTTGGTGCACCTTTGCCGGTAAATCTGAGCTGCTCGTAGTATTGGCCCGGACGAATGCAGATCCTGCGCTAGGCCATAGAGGGCTTAGTCTTTTCCTCGTAGAGAAGCCGGCGTTTGCAGGACATCAATTTACGCATGAGCAGGCAGGTGGGGGAACGATAAAGGGAAAGGCAATTGCGACTATTGGCTATCGTGGCATGCATTCCTATGACTTGTTCTTCGAAGACTTCTTCGTGCCGGCGGAGAATCTTGTTGGCGAGGAGGAAGGAGAGGGAAAAGGCTTCTACTACACCATGGCCGGTTTTGCAGGTGGTAGAATTCAAACGGCGGCAAGGGCAACCGGCGTTATGCAGGCAGCATTCGAGGGTGCACTTTCCTATGCGAAGGACCGAAAAGTTTTCGGTAATGCCGTGGCAGACTTTCAACTTACCAAGGTGAAGTTGGCTAGGCTGTTAGCCACGCTCACGGCTGCACGGCAGTTCAGTTATTCTGTGGCGGAACTCATGGACGAGGGGAATGGACAGATGGAGGCTAGTCTTGTGAAATTGTTTAGCTGTCGCGCTGCGGAGACGCTCAGTCGTGAAGCACTGCAAATTCATGGGGGCATGGGCTATGCGGAAGAAAGCGCGGTAAGTCGGCTGTTTGTCGATGCTCGTGTACTCTCGATATTTGAAGGCGCAGAAGAAGTGCTGGCGATTAAAGTTGTAGCCCGAGAACTGATTGAAGATGCTAATTGAGCATTCTCGAATCTAACTCTGATAGAGTAGTAGCTTAATGACACTCGATGCCAACAGATTGTTGAACAAGAATTTTCCACCTGTTCAACAGACATATACAACCAAAGACTGCATGTTATATGCGCTAGGTATCGGAATGGGAATAGACCCGCTAGATGAAGAGTGCCTTCGCTTCGTATTTGAAGAGAACCTGAAAGTAATGCCGAGTCAGTCGGTAATGATGGCGCATCCGGGTTTCTGGGCGCGGGAAGACGATACCGGACTCGACTGGCTGAAGGTTCTGCACCTGGGGCAGGAGATCATCATGCATAGACCTTTTCCTAGTGAAGGCACCGTCGAGGGGAAGACGCGAATAACGGAAGTTACTGACAAGGGCGAACGTATAGGAGCGCTAATAGTTTCTGACAGAGTCGTGCGTGACGTCGCCACCGGAGAGGACATTTGCACGCTGGTTACAACCATAATTGCGAGAGGCAATGGAGGATTTGGGGGCGAGCGTAAGTCGACTTCGAAGACGGATCTCATACCCAAGACTGAGCCAGACATTGTCTGCGACCTGCCTACATTGCCCCAACAGGCGCTCATCTATCGCTTGTCCGGTGACTTCAATCCACTGCATGCATCGCCAGATGCGGCTAGGGCAGCAGGGTTCAAAGCGCCAATCCTACACGGGCTGTGCACCATGGGTGTAGCAACCCATGCGCTGTTAAAGAGTTGTTGTGACTACGATACCTCGCGTTTCAAGCGCATGCGATTGCGCTTTTCTGCACCGGTGTATCCGGGCGAAACTATTAGAACGGAGATATGGAACAACGGAAATGAGATGACGTTTCTGTGTAAGTCAGTAGAGCAGGACAAAATCGTAATTAATAATGGCTATCTTCTCATCGAATAGATCTATCTGAATATTGGAGCTCAATTGCAAGCTTTACTAAGTGGTATGCGTGTCGTCGAAGGCAGCGCCTTCATTGCGGCCCCCTCGGGCGGGATGACTCTCGCGCAGCTTGGGGCGGATGTCATTCGCTTCGATCAGATCGGTGGTGGAATCGATTATCGGCGCTGGCCCGTAACGGACAAGGGCAAGAGCCTGTACTGGCACAGCCTGAATAAAGGCAAGCGCTCCTTTGCCGTAGATTTTCGTAAACCCAAGGGTCAGCAACTCATCACCCAGCTTATCGCTGCGGACGGTGATGACGCTGGTATTTTTCTAACGAACTTTCCTGCGAAGGGTTGGCTGGCAGATTCTGCGTTGCGAGCGTTGCGACCTGACCTTATCTACCTGAATCTAACCGGCGATCGCCACGGCGGTAGTGCCTTGGATTACACGGTGAATAGTAAGATAGGTCTACCGTTTCTCACCGGCGATGGGCAAACCCCGAGCAACAATCCCTTTCCTGCCTGGGATGTTATAGCGGGACAGCACATAGCGCTTGGCCTGCTCACAGCCGAGCGTCATAGACGAATTCATGGCCAGGGGCAGTTTATACGACTTGCGCTGGCCGATGTTGCTCTGGCCACGATGGGTCATCTTGGGTATCTGGCCGAGGCGGAAGTCAATCGGGCGCCGCGTCAGGCAGTGGGTAATCACGTCTTCGGCAGTTTCGGGCACGACTTTCAATGTAAAGATGGCGAGCGAGTAATGATAGTTGGTGTTAGCCCGAATCAATGGAAGGCTATCGTGAGGGTCACCGAGACCGAAGCGGCGGTGGCGGCACTTGAGCTAGAACTTGGGCTGGATTTTTTTAAGGAGGGAGATCGCTATAGGGCTAGTGAACAGCTGCGGGAACTGTTCGCGCCGTGGTTTGGGCAGCGAGATTCGCAAATCGTGTATCGATCTCTCGATGAGGCCTCTGTATGTTGGGGGCCTTATCAAACCATAGAGCAACTCGTAGAGAACGACGTTGATTGCAGTGTTGATAATCCCTTGTTCGAAAGAGTGGAGCAGCCGGGTATAGGAGAATACCTTATGCCATCGAACCCATTGCACTTCGAAGGATTGCAAAGTGTCCCTGTAAAGCCTGCCCCCATTCTGGGCCAGCATACGGATGAGATACTCGCAGATACACTGGGGCTTTCCGATAGTGAGATCGGTAAGCTACACGATACTGGGGTGGTAGCAGGGCCAGAAAAAGAATAGGGGACCGAGTAGAATAACCGAACAGAGATAGACGCTTCCATATCGCCAAGGCTGACTAGGTCGCCCATCCCCCCGCCAATGGAATCACTTGTCCAACCATATGCCTGCAGTCTT
>ENA-UOXV01007829-UOXV01007829.1-marine-metagenome-genome-assembly--contig:-NODE-7829-length-10695-cov-7.278947_pt1 | contig 10695 bp, 7 predicted proteins | sample MGYA00238165_ERZ766961 | MGnify/ENA primary metagenome ERZ766961 (study PRJEB28924, sample SAMN03173240) | marine metagenome | biome: Marine; feature: Water; material: Subsurface seawater | place: North... | reverse complement strand
TCAAGAAGGATCAGCCAAAGCGTAAGAAAAGCTACTGCGCTCGCAGTGGTGGGATTAAAGGGAAGACTAACAAGCTATCAGCTAACTATTGGAGCCGTAAGGCTTGGGACTGCTAAAACATAATGCCTGAATACCGCACATACGGAGCAAAAGACGATAAGATCCTAGAGGACCTCGATATGGGGTACACTGGGTTTAATGACTACCTGCGCCCCGATCAATTGCAACGTGGTATATTAGCGACCAGTAACAATGGTAGGCTTGGGCGTAACGGTGAGTGGCAAGTTAGGCCAGGGATTGATTTAGTCAAGGCTCCATTTGCTAGTGGTGACGAGGTCCTTAGACTTCCAACTACTTCCGAATTGGAAACAGTTCCTCCAGTTGTTGGCTTACTGCCAACTACAATTAGGTCCGCTTCTTTAACTAGTAACGTAGTTACTATTGTTATCGATGACCCAGCCGTTGAGCCAGGTCACGTGTTTATTACAGGGGACGAAATTACAGTCAGCGGTATTCCGTTTGGGGTAGATACAGATCCCAATGGGACTTTTGAACTTACTTCTGTAACAGATAACGGCAGCACAATATCTCTTACGTATGCTTTAGTCGGGGCAGATGCAACATATACTTTGCCGGTAGTCCTTCCACAGGTCTTGGACTTTACGTTAAATGATGTAGAGGGTTCATCAGTTATTGGTTACAATATGCTGCTGGATCAAGGTGGAATTTCACAGGTTTACGCTAGTACTTCCTATAGTAACCCGGGGGATTCGGCAAGTCAGTGGGTTATACTTGGCTCCAATGTAAGCGCACTGGCTATTAACCTAGCGGATCCTACCATTACGTACGACCTTCCATATCAGTCAGGAGAAACGGCTCCGCCGTTTTCAGATATGATTCAAGCCTTTAACAAGGTGTTCCTATTCCGTGATGGTCAGACTGCGCTGGAATGGGACGGCAGCTTTGCTAATGTTGATTCAACAGAACTTCTAGTAGGTAAAACATATATCATTACTGCCCTTGGGGACACTGACTGGAATGACGTAGCTGGCACAACTGGAATTACATATGCAGTTGGTGATACAGTAGACGTAGAGGTTATTCCACTAACGGGTACAGGTACAGCTCGATCTGGGTTTTCACCTGTTGCTAGTGGAGCATACAGTCAACCTACTGAAATCGTCTGCGCTGCTGGTGACTTTGCTATCATTGAAAGCAGAGGTATTGTTCATCAGTCCGACGGTGTTTCTGTTGGGTCAGTTATTACCGTACTCGGTGCAGAAACAAATGAAGGCGATCAGACCTCTGGTTTACAGGTTGGATCCGAGTTTGTTGTAGCTAAAGTATTTAAGGGTGGACCAACAAGTGCTATTGGTGCGGCAGGTGGAGATCAGGTTATAACTGGCCCAATAGTAGGAGGGGACTACGACGGTCTTCACAAGGTAACTTTATTGCTTTCTGGTAATACCTTTGAGGTTGGAGATCCAATTGAGCTTGCTGGTTTTAGTACAAGTGCTGGGATCAACGGAGCAAGGTTTGTTGCTGAACGCACCGATAGTTCATTCTCTTTTTATACAGCCGATTTTTCTAATAATAATACTCCATTAGCTGGAACAGTTAATTTAGCTCACGGATTTGAGTTCTGGGTACAGGCGGACTCAATTGATACACACATTACGGATGGGGCTAGTTTAACTGCTACTCCAGTATTTACACGGAAGGTATCAATCGGACTGGGCTTTACTCATATGCCAGCACCTCCATATGCTACATATCACCAGCGCAGATTGGTTATGCCGTATCGCTATACGGTTAATAATGCAGAGGGAAATTATACAGCTCGTGATAACTTGGACGAGGTTATTATATCTGACATCCTGGACGCAGATACCTATGACCAGATTTATGGTCAGTACAGATTTAATGCAGGAACTGCGGACTTTAACGTTGGACTACTATCCTTTGCGGATGACAAGCTAGTAGTGTTTAACCGTAACTCAATTCACTTAGTGCAGGGCAGCAGCCCTGAGTCTGCTTCGGTTCAATTGATTACAAATGAAGTAGGTTGCTTGGCCCGTAAGACGATTGTTCAAATTGGTAACAACGTAATGTTCCTTTCTGACAATGGTGTATACGGAGCAAACTTCCAGGATCTATATAACCTTCGTGGTAGCGAACTACCACTAAGTAGTAGCATCCAGACTACCATTGATAAGATTAACCGTCAGTACTGGGATCAGTCCGTAGCTGTTTACTTCAACAATCGCTATTACATTGCTGTTCCGACTGGATCAAGCACCGTAAATAATACCATCCTTGTCTTTAACTTTATTAACAAGCAGTGGGAGTCCGTGGATAGCACCTCTGACGTGGACTGGGACATCGAGAACTTAATTGTAGCTGGTAAGAAAAGTGACCGTGCAGTATACGCAGTGAATGCCCTTGGAGGGCTTCACAGGGTTGATGCTAGACCCGATGGCGTTGATCGACTGGCTACTACTATTCCAGTCCAAGGAGCACAGGAGGGCGTTATTTACAGCATCCCCGCTGAAGTAACTACTCGTCAGTTTACCTTTAATGACTTCGGTCGTAAGCGTTGGAATGAATTTGAGATGCACGTGCAGTCCAGTAATTCAGAGCAGTCCGACTTTAATATTTCAGCCGAAGTAGAAAACATTGACGCAGAGGTAGATCTTAATACACTGAGTTCATACATTGACGGAAGCCTAGACATTGACGAGGATGTTTCCATACGTGGTAGAATAGGTAACCGCCGAGGATACGGCATTCAATTTACAATTAATAATACACAGGGTCGCCCAAGAGTCCGAGGAATAAAAGTCTCAGGAGCACCTGCATCAAGATCAACAACTAGCGTACAATAATTATGGCTACAATTACAATTACTCCTGGGAACTCATTTACCCCTACTGAAACGGTAACATCTACTAAGCTCAATGACCTTGGCTCGCCTACGGCGGCCTTGACTGCTGCCTCTATTGGCACGGCTGACATTGCTGATAATGCCATTACTACACCTGCTATCCTAGATGCCAACGTAACCTTTGCCAAGCTGACAGATGTTATTGACGACGACACAATGGCTACCGCTACTGGTACTACCTTGGCGACCTCGGAAAGCATTAAAGCCTATGTAGATACATCAGTAAATGATTCTGGTATTACTCAAACAACAGGTACTGCCCCCTACTATGGTTGCAGGGCATTTGCATCTTATAACGGAAGTACTCAAACACTTAACAATGGGGCTAACATTGCTAGTGTAGTTAGAAATTCTACAGGTACTTATACTTTTAATTTTGATGTAGATATGCCTGATGTAAACTACAGCCTAGTTGTAGGTGGTACATTTTATGGTCAAGTTAATGATGCCTTTATATCAGCATTTCAAACTACCAGTAAAACAACTTCTAGTTTTCAAATAAGAGCCGTTGGCGGTGGGCCATCAAGTTCTACTTTCATAGATCAGGCGACTGTAGATGTTGCAGTCTTTCGATAATGAACTCACCCCTGCAATCAATTTAATAATTTAAATTATGTCTATTATAAATAAAGGAACAGCTTTCTCCAACGGAGAGCAACTCTCAGCAAGCAAGCTTAATGATTTAGTAGATGCAGCTACCTTTGGGACTGACTCTGTTGATAACGCTAGTACAATCGTAAACGCTAACGGAGCTATTACGGTTCGTGACAGCGGTGTTACCGCTGCTAAACTAGCTACAGGTGCTGTTACTACAAATAAGATTCTGGACGCTAATGTTACTAAAGCTAAAATTGAAAACGTAGCTGACTACAAGGTTCTTGGTAACGTAAGCGGTGCTGCCGCTGCACCCCAAGAGGTAGCCATCTTAGACGAAGATGATATGGTATCTGACTCGGATACGGCACTTGCTACACAGCAAAGTATTAAGACGTATGTAGATGCTACCGCTGGAGGCTTTACACCAAGCACCTATGCTGGAGAAGAAAGCGTAACGCTCCCTAATGGTTTGATTATGAAGTTTGGGCTAGCGACGGCAGCGGCAAATACTACCACTACTGTTACCTTTGATACCAATCTGGATGTTTTTTCTGATACTGTAAATGCACAGCTTACCTTGAAATCTCCAGGGACTTCCGATTTATTTTCAGTAAAAGTAGAGTCATTAAGTAATACTACTTTAGTGCTACGCAATACTCAAGGAAATGCTCAAGACGTGTATTGGCAAGTAATCGGATACTAATGAACCCTCTCCTACAATCAGTACAACTAGCGTTGCAAAACGCTACGCAAAAGGAAGCCCTTGTCTACATCGACAAGGTAGTGGACTTCTGTATTGAAAAGGAGAACGGCAAGGTACTGGACGGATGGCCTCGTGACTTGATACAACTCCTTGTAGCCTACCATATGGCTAAGGATACTATTACTACGGAGCAGGACGCAGAGGGTAATATCCTAGGTGTCCTGATGTGGTATAATTGCGACGAGGATGACGACTGGTTCTTTGTTCAGAACTGGGAGTCGGACAAGGAAGACGGCAATGCAATCTTTATGGCCTTCCTATTTGCGGAGGATAATCAATCTTTTAAGAAACTTACACATAACTTCATCATCAAATGCCCCGAGGTTATGCAGAAAAAACTACTAGGCATACGATACAGACAAGGTGCTCCCACTAGAGTGGTATACAGCACTGCATTATTCAACAAAATCTTAGGAATATAATATTATGGGAGGCGGAAAAGGAGGATCAAAAGCACCACCACCAATTGACCCTGGAAAGTCAATGGGTGAATACTTATTCGGTAAAAGCTTTAGCGGCTCTTACCAAGGCATCACGGACCCTCGATTGCAGGAGCGATTGATCGGTGCAGAGCGGACCTACCGTCCGCAGTACACAGCCCTAGAGCTGGCTGACATCGGCGTAATGGCTCGTGGCATTGAGGCTGGTGCAGCTAACCCTGAGTACGCACGTCTAGAGGCAGAGCTTGCTGGCTTAAAAGCTGGTCAAGAAGTCCAAGGGTCACGTACACAGGCAGACATTCAAGCTCAAGCAGCTAAACTTTACCCTAATGCTAAATCTGGCAGCTTCGGTCGAATGCGTGGTTCTGGCAGCAAACGTTCACAATACAATAGAGCACAAGCAGGAAAGCGGAACGCCTTCATAAAGGCCATAGGAGATCCAGGGCAGGATCGTGCAGCTAAAATTGCACAGCTTGAGACACAACTTGAAGGTATGTCTCCGACCCTTGAGGCAACCCCTGGCTTGTTTGACCTCCTTGAGGAGCAGTCAACCCGTGCAGGTGCATTACAGCGTGAGCAACTAGGCTTACAGCGTGAATCAGATGTAGCTGCACTAGAGGAGTTCGCCCCTCAAGTAGTAGAAGCTTATCGTGAAGCTGACCCTTATAGCACGGGACTCGCTGAGTCTCAGACTGCTATGGCTCAGGATCTGTATCAGCGTTCACAGGGTTTAAACCCAGAGCAACAGCGTCTAGCAGATCAGCAGGCATTACAGATGTCCCAGCGTATGGGTCGTGTAGGAGATGAAAGCTCGGTAGCTGGACAGATCCTTGGACGTGAGCAGTACTTGTCAGGGCTTCGTGGTCAGGCAGCAGGTATGGGGCAACAAGCTTTTGGGATGAACCGTCAGCTTGCGGGTGACGTAGGTATGACTATCTTGGGTCGTCCTTCTCAATCTATTGGTCTAGGTAGTCAAGTACTAGGACAGGCACAGCAAGGTGCAGCAGGACCTATGGGGCCTCAGTTGTTCGATCCTAATGTAGGTATCAATATGGCATTGCAACAGCGAGGACAGGACGTTACGTTCCAAGGAATGCAGGCTCAAGCTAAGGCAGCAGGGCAGGCTGGAATAATGGGTGCAGCGGGTGCAATTGGTGGTGGCTTCTTGGCTGGCCGTTAAACTTAAAGAAAATATATTATGGGATTTCAAACAGGATCACAAATTCGCCCAGAGTTGGGCAACGCTGACTACAGCGGCTTTGCAAACGCCGCTAACATACGAGCGAACGCACTAGCTAACCTTGGTCAGCAGATCGGTGGGGCTATTGAGTCCTACGGCATCAAGAAGGAGAAGAAGGCTAACCAGAAGCTTAGATACGAATCCATCTTGCCGTACACCACTGAACAATTCGGAGCTGAAGAAGGTGAAAAGCTTGCTCAGCAATTTTCGCTTGATCCTGCTTTAACAGCTCAAGTAATGGAATTTGCTACACTGCGAAATGATCAAAAAGCTCTTGATACTGCCCTTGCAGTAAGAACCGCGCCTGACGGTACGATCCAATGGGATGGAGTTCTTTCGTCTTATATTGAGTTAGGTGGAAGTGATCCACGTATGGTATCCGGTCTAGCTGAAGAAGCACGTCAATCCGATCCTAAGGAAGCATTTACTCCATCAGTAACGGAAGTAGATGGTGTAACATTCGCCATAACTAGCAAGGGAGGCGCTCAAGTTATTAGTACCCCTGACGGTGGTGAGATTAAATTACCGGCAGGTGCTCAATTGACCGAGTACAAGATTAAGAAACTTGAAGAAGCTAGACAAAAATATATTTCAGGAGATATAAATGCATCCCAAGACATTATTACTGGTCTAGGACTCCAAGATAAAATAACTAACTCACCATTTACTCCAGCGGAAATTTTTCCTGAAGTTACACCTGAAGGTGTACCTGAAGTTGTTACCCCAGATGGTACTACAGTTGGTGATGAAGAAGAACGCCTTGAAGATATTATTGCCAGAAATCTAACACCAAATCAATAATGGAGTTTACCGATGAACAGCTCGAAACCGCTATTCGTAATGCTGATTCTGCTGGTAACGTACAGGACGTACAGGCATTAGCAGTTGAATACAATCGCCGTAAGGATGCATCTCAACAGGATCAAGGTCTAGTTGAGGAAGCAGCTTATCTTGCGGATGACTTTGCAAATCAGTTCAACCTAGGAGTAGCCAATGTTATTGGTGCTCCAGTTGATCTAATTAGCTTCGGGTTAAACAAGGTGTCCAATGCTATCATTGATGAAGATATTGTATCCCCTGACGCTTTTGGTGGATCGGCGAGTATTAAGAATGCTATGGAGTCAATCGGCACTCGTGAAGAGGCTCCAAGGACTAAAGCTGGATACATTGGTGGTGTAGGTGGTGAAGCCGTTGGTTTCACGATGCCCCTTTTAAAGGTTGCTCAGACAGCAACTAAAGCACAAGCCGTAACTAAGGCCGGACAGGTTGCTCAGAATGTAGCAAAAGATTTTGTAGATGAAGCTGTCAATAAGACTGGTCGGCTACTTGCGATTGAGTCCGGGGCAGCTACTACTGCTGGAGTTGCTAGGGAATACGCTGAGAATGAGAATCTAAGCCCAGGTGCTGCATTAGCTGTAGAGATCCTTGCTGGCGTAGCTGGTGGCTTTGCGGGTGCTGGTGCGTATAAGATTCCAAAGTCCCTCCTCAAGAAGGTACAGGGCAAGAATGCTACAGAGATAATGGAAATGGTATCCAACGGTTCCATTGAGTACAAGGAGCTGGACTGGGCATTGGAGAGTAAGCCACTGTTTAAGGACGATGGAGCATTCAATATGGATGCCCCAGTGACACCCAAGGACAAGACGCAACCACTAGAGGTTATTGTGGATGGTAAAAAGATTCCTCAGACACCAAAGCCAACAATGCCGGGTGTTGTCCGTGAATCATTTGAGTTCCAAGCTGCACGTCAAGAAATAGCCAATAACGTTTCCAACAAACAAAAGGTTGAGGCTGCTGTTGCATTGAACAACTTGGACAACTACGGACCCGATGCTCCATTCAATCCAAGGAGAATGATTAACAAGATTCTGTCTGTATTTGCTCCGTCAAAGGTTCTTGGTAACGATATTGTAAATGAAATTCAAATGGCCAAGGGTACTATTAACCGAGCACAGGAGTTAGGTGATAGAGTTAAACGTGTAGTAGGTCGGCTGGAAAAGAAGGACCCAACTGTACGAGAAAGTGTTGACGTTTTCCTAAAGGGCGGAGAGATGGCTCCATCACTTGACCCAGTAAAGGTTGAGTTAATTAAGTGGAGAGAAACAATTCGGGAGTTACAGGGTACATTACTTCAAGGTATGGATGATGAAGTCTTTGAGGGACTATCGAAGGCAGGCCAGAAGGAAGTACGTGAAACTATCGAGGCTTCTATCGAGCAGGGTTACTTGACTCAGACATATAAGATTTTCCAGGACCCTGACTATCGACCCACCAAGGCTCAAGAAGATGCTGCACTCAAGGAGATACAGCTAAAGATTATGATGGGTGCTGATGCTGGGACTATGACAAGGCCCCAAGCTGAGGACTTAGCTCGTAAGCAAATGGATCACCTAAGGAAAAGTTCAGCGCGGCAGAGAAAGGCAGAGGGAAGGCAACAGGGAGCCGTGAAGGAATCCAAGGGTATACTACGTGAGCGCAGTAATCCAGGACCAGCGGAACGCGCTTGGCTGGGTGAGGTCAAGGATCCCAAGGAGCGAGCATTTAGTACAGCTAATAGATTAGCTAGACTAGCATCATCAAAAGCTGAGGATGTTGCGATAGCTAAATTCCTTTTGGATTCTGGAGTTGCTACACGCAGGCCAGCCAACCCCGATCAAGTTCAGATGAAGTTCCGCACCATTGAGGGGGACTCATCAGTGTTCATTGACCCAGAGGTAGCGCACTCATTAGATATGATGCGCTTTGGAGAAGCCAATACTGTTAAGTCCGGGATAGCTGGGTATCTAGATAGAATCTGGAATACTTGGGTTGGTACTTCAAAGTCAACCAAGGTTCTACTCAATCCTGAGTCCTATATGGTCAATTTATTTGGAGCTGTGGCTAGTACCATTTCTTCTGGAATTATACCAACCCCAAAGGGGTTCCGTGCTGCTCTATCTGACTTCGGATCTTGGGATGATGTACTTTCCGGAAAGAACACTGTAGGCCGACGCGCACTGCTGGATGACATCGATAAGATGAACCAGTACGGCTTGAAGCCCAAGAGCGTTAATGCTGCTGACATTGAGCAAAACGTTATTAGGGGACTGCAGGGATTAAATAAAGCCTTGAAGGGCGGCATAAAGGCAACAATGGATGCGTTCGGCAAGGCTTACTCCGTTGGTGATACATCAATGCGATATGTAGTATGGAAAGGTAACCAGAGGCAATTAAAAAAAATGTTTCCGGACTACAGCGTTGCTGAAATCGAAGCTGCTGCTGCTCGACTTACAAATAATACATTCCAGAATTATGACAAGCTGAGTAATGTAATTCGCCAAGTATCAAGGGCTGGGTTGGCTGACCAGTTCGTGCCATTCACGGCTGAACTTACTCGCAATATGTACAATCAGGGTAAGTACGTTGCTCAGATGACTTCCGGTACGTTCGGCAAGGACATCGGTCTTGACCCAGCAAGGGCAAATAAAACTCAAATGCGCTTACAAGGCGTAAAGCGCGGGGCAGCATTAGCGGCGGTAACAGCCGGAACGGATGCCGCCATCACACAGTATAACGAATTAGAGGGAGTAACGGAGAAGGACGAGGAACAGTTCGGGGTTTCAATTGCCCCCGAATGGGACAGCAGTAAGAGGTTGATAATCATCCCGGATGAAACTGGAAGGAAGGGTCGATACGTCAACCCAAGCTATTTGGTCCCGCAGGGTATGGCCGCACAAGCGTTTGAGGCTGGGTTTAGTGGATCTCCAGTATCTCAGCTCGCAGAATTTGTTAAGGATCAGTATCTCGGAGCACCTGGTACATTCCCTGTACGAGCAATAGGCCAGATAATATCTGGACGTGACCTAAATGGAAAGCTGATTAGTGTAGATCCCCGTACACAAGAGGTAGCTAAGGATGTTATGGGTGTCATCTACGATGAAACATTAAAGCCAGGTGCTCAAAACACTATAGAAAGATGGAGTGATTCACTCTCCGGTATAGGTGATCGTACTATAAAGGATAACGCACTACGTATGCTGGGTATCCGTGACTACCAGTGGGATGCCGAGAAGTCATTCACCAATAAACTCCGTGAAATATCTGAACCAATGCGCCAAGCAAAGGGTATTTACTCGTCGGCACTTCGTAAGTTCACAGATAATAAAATACCAAGAGAGGAACTGGATGCTACCTATGAGGAGATGAATACTGCTCGACGCTTGAATATGGATATTATGCGCCAGCACTACCTGAACCTAGGTGGTGGAACGTGGAAGTACTCACAGGATGAACGCATTGTTATGATGAAGGAAGCAGGGGTATCATCCGCAGATATTCTGGACGTAATAGAAGGCACTTATACTGATATTCCACTGGTAAAAGAGGAATCCACATCTCAAATATACGATGACATTCCTGGTGGCACTAAGGAGAAGACGGCCTACTTGAGAAAATTAGCAAAGACTGATCCATCCTTGGCCAGAAAACTAATAGCTATTCATACGAAGTCCGACAACCTTACTGAAAAGGAACACCTCATACGTACACTAAGCCCACAGCGTAGAGCTGATCGTCTTATTGAAATGGGTGCTCACAAGAACCGAGCACTAATGAGGGAGATGATGTTGAAGAATATAGCAAACCCGGAGGTTAGGCGCATTATCAAACTACGTACTCAGTAACGAAAAGCCCCGTCCTCCACATAAAAAGGACGGGGCTACCGTAACGAAAC
>ENA-UOXV01007828-UOXV01007828.1-marine-metagenome-genome-assembly--contig:-NODE-7828-length-10697-cov-4.789983_pt1 | contig 10697 bp, 9 predicted proteins | sample MGYA00238165_ERZ766961 | MGnify/ENA primary metagenome ERZ766961 (study PRJEB28924, sample SAMN03173240) | marine metagenome | biome: Marine; feature: Water; material: Subsurface seawater | place: North... | reverse complement strand
TTTAACCTTATCTTTAATTTATGGAACTATTTATTTTTTGATAAAAAATTACTTATATCGTAAAGGAGCTGAAAGGCTAAAAGCAAATGAGGTTAGATTTTCTGCTGTATCCGAAGCTTTTAACGCAATTAAAGAAATAAAAATTTTTGGCATTGAAAACTATTTTATAAATAAATTTGATAAATCAGCTAAATTATATGCAAACAATCTTTCTTTAATAAAAATTATAGGCCAACTACCTAGATATGCAATTGAAGGAATTGCATTTGGAGCATTAATTTTTTTAGTTTTTATTTTAATGGAGAAAGACAAAGTTTTCTCTGATATTGCACCAATTATTGCTTTATACGCTTTCGCTGGATATAGATTGATGCCGGCTTTACAACAAATATATTCTTCGTTTTCACAACTTCGTTTTTCTCATTCAACTCTAGATATATTATATAATGACTTAAATTTAATTAAAAATCTAAACGTACCAGAAAATAACAAAACTATAAATTTAAAAAAAACGATATTGCTTAAAAACGTTAGCTATTCATATCCTTATGCTGAGAGTTTAACTTTAAAAAATATTGATTTATCAATTCCAGCTTTAAGTAAAGTGGGTATAGTTGGAAAAACAGGCAGTGGCAAAACTACAATAGTAGATATAATAATGGGATTGCTTGACCACAAACAAGGAAATTTGAAAATAGATGATAAAATTATTACTGTTGAAAATAAAAGATCATGGCAAAAGAATATAGGTTATGTTCCTCAACAAATATATTTATCAGATAATAGCATTAAATCTAATATTGCCTTTGGTATTGATCAAAACAAAATTGATCAATCTGCAGTAGAAAGTGCTGCAAAAATTGCAAATTTACATAACTTTGTGATAAACGAACTTTCAGATGGTTATGAAACTTTAGTTGGAGAGAAAGGAGTAAAGTTATCAGGAGGACAGCGACAGCGTATAGTGATAGCCAGAGCCTTATATCATAAGCCTGAGCTTTTAATATTAGACGAAGCAACTAGCGCATTAGATAACATGACAGAAAAAGCTGTGTTGGACGCAATAAATAATTTAAATAAAAAAATTACAATTATTATTATTGCACATCGTTTAAACACAGTTAAAAACTGTGATAAAATTTTCCTAATTGAAAAAGGTCAATTAAAGGCGCAAGGAACTTTTAAGGAAGTTCTAGATAATGAATCTTTTATGTATAACAAAAAGGAATAATTTTGATGGTTACATCTTTTAATCAACTTTATAATTTTTTATCTTATTTTCAAAAAAAAAATTAATTGAGAATAAAAAAATTTATCTAGTAATATTTTTAGATCATATCCCAGACGATTTAATAGCTTTAATTAAACAATACATTGAGAAATATACGACTGTAGAAGTTGTTGATCTCAGACGTAGTACTATTAAGTTACAGTTAAAATTTTCTAAGAAAAACTTTTTTAGAACTGTACATTACTATGTTTCAGTAGTTAGGAAAATAATAGAGTTAAAAAAAAATCAAAAATTCCATACATGTCAGTTTATTCCAGAATACAATTGCCAGCTTTTTGCTTTATAGTTTTTTTTCATCAACAAATTTTTTTTGATTGAAGATGGTATATGTGAATATTGTCCATACGAGAATATTGAAAAACAACCTTTGTATTTTTTGCTACTAAGAAATTTTTTAAAGAATAATAAGTCGAGGATATGTATTTTGCAATTAGCAAAATCAAAAAAAGACTATTTTAGAGTTTTAAGTCAAAGATTTTTTAAAAAGGATAATTATTTTGATAATCATAATTTATATAAGGGTTTTTTATTAAATTCTGATAAAAAAAATATTATTACGACCCAAGTGTATTTTGATTGGAACTAATTTGACACCAGATAATTATCATTATTTTATGGAGCTATATACTAAAGCGTTATTAAAAATTACTAAAAAATATTTCTTTAATAAAAACGAAATTTTTTTTTCCGCATCCAAGAACAGAATTATTTTATAAAAAAGAGCTTTATACCATAAGCCTAAACTTTTAGTTCTTGATAAAGCTACAAATGCATTAGATAACTCTACTGAAAAAATTATTATGAAATCTATAAATAATCTTGATCATAAAATCACTATTATCATGATTGCGCATAGACTAGACACAGTAAAAGAATGTGATCAAGTAATTTTGATTGAAAAAGGAGAGATTAAAAAAAAGGAACTTATGAAGAAGTTATTGAAAATACTAAAAATTTTGTATAGTAAGTTAATGACAAAAAATTTGGCGAAGTATATATGATAAAAAAAATAAAAAATTCAACTATACTAATTACTGGAGGAACAGGATCTTTTGGTCATGCATTTGTCAAATTGACTTTGGATAAATACAAGCCCAAAAAAATTATTATTTTTTCCCGCGATGAAATGAAACAGTGGGAAATGGCAAAATTGTATGAAAATGACAGAAGAGTTCGATTTTTTATTGGAGATGTAAGAGATAAAAATAGATTACGTCGAGCATTAACAAATGTTGATTACGTTGTTCATGCGGCAGCAACAAAAATTGTTTCAACAGCAGAATATGATCCTTTTGAGTGTATAAAAACCAATGTGAATGGGGCAATGAATATAATAGATGAAAGTATAAATCAGGGAGTTAAAAAAGTTGTTGCATTATCAACAGATAAAGCATCAAGTCCTATTAATTTATATGGCGCAACAAAGCTTTGCTCAGATAAATTGTTTGTAGCTTCGAACACATCTTATGCAAGTGGACATTCAACTAAATTCTCAGTTGTAAGATATGGTAATGTTATGGGTTCTCGTGGATCAGTGATTCCTTTTTTCTTATCACTTAAGGACAAAAATACACTTCCTATAACAGATAAAAGAATGACAAGATTTATGATAACTCTTGAGCAAAGTGTTGATTTAGTTTGGCATGCTCTCGAAGATATGAATGGAGGTGAAATTTATGTGAAAAAAATACCTTCAATTAAAATAATTGATCTTGCTAAACTAATTTTTCCTAATGCAAAACAGACAATTACTGGAATACGACCAGGTGAAAAATTACATGAGGAGATGATTAGTCGTTATGACTCATTATATTGTTATGAGTTTTCAAATTATTTTAAAATATACAATCAAGTTTTAGACATGGAAAGAATAGAAAAAAAAATTATAAACGGAAAGAAAGTAAAAGAGGGCTTTTCCTATAGCAGTGAGACGAATTCTTCATGGTTAGATAAAAATTTTTTTAAAAATTGGCTTAAAAAATTCTTACAAAATGTTCAAAACATTTAAAATTTATTTAACTATTAAAAAATTTTTTATTTATTCAAAATTATATTAAAATGACTTGTAGAGTTTGTGGAAATCAAAATAAGAAAATATTTTCAAGTGTAAGATTACCCGAATGTATTTGGCCAACTAAGAAAAAAAGTACTTTTTCAAAATGTCATGTTTATTCGTGTATAAAATGTAATCATTTACAGCTTCAAAATTTCTCAAAAAAAAAAATATCAGAATTTTATGGTGATACTCAGTTTGTATTGGATAAATCTACTCTTAATAAACAAAGAATATCATTAATAAAAAAAAAATATGGAAACCTTTATTTTAAAAATAAAAAGATTCTTGAAATAGGAGGAGGGTTTAATCCAATATTTAAAAATAAAAATACTTTTATTTCTGACATAAAAATTCAAAAAAAAAATAAACTTAATTTTAAAAACAGGTTTTACGAAATAGATATTGAGGAAAAAAAGATTGAGAAAAAATTTGATATAATTTTTTTAATGCATACTTTAGAACATTTTAAATATCCATTAAAAGCATTAAAAAACTTAAAATCGTCATTAAAAAAAAATAGCAAAATATTTATAGAAATTCCAAATCTTGATTTTTATGTAAGAAAAAATACTTTTTATGTTCTATTTCACCAACATTTAAATATATTTAATTTAAAACATCTCAAAAATATTTTAGGGCATTCTGGTCTTAAAATTGAAAAAATATTAATAAAAAAAGAAGTAATATTTTGTTCGGTTAATTTAAGTAAAAATGAGATAAAAAAAACTCAAATAAAAAAAATAGATAATAAAAAGATTTTTAAAACTTTTGAAAAGAACCTTAATTTAATGAAAAAAAAAATAACTGTTTTTTTACAAAACAGAAAATTTGATATTTATGGAGCAGGAGGAAGTATGGTTCTATTAATCTCATCAATTCCTAAAGTTAAAAATAATATTAATAAAATTTTTGACAGTCAAGTTTCCAAACACGGAAAAATATTTCCAGGAACTAATATAAAAATATTAAAAAATAATAAAACTCAACACTCACAGAAATTTACTTCTTTATCAAGCTATAAGACCAATAAAAAAAATAATTTACAAATTCATACACTGTGATACTAAGCTTGGATTATGATTTTTAGTCAAAGTGGAATTCAAAAAGTTGGTCTTGTTTTTAAAAAAAAAGATTGTCAAAAGTTGATTAAAGGAGTTTATAAAACAAGAAACATTAATAATCTTTTCTTGAGTAAAAAAGATTGGCTTAGTAAGAAATGGGAACTATTTAAACAAAATCCAAGTCCAGGAAGAAATCTATTAGATAAACTTGAGACTAAATTTATATTTGAAAATTCAAAGCTATCGAGTCATATGTCAAAAGTATTGGGGAATCGTTATAGAATATTAGATGCAAAGTTTGTGATGAGTATTCCAGAAAAATTTATACCAAACTGGGTTTTAGAACTTAAAAAAGACCATCATGCAGTAAACTTGGGTGAATTTATCAAACCTAAGTACAGAGATATTACATATTTTAAAGGTATTGATTTTCATCAAGATATAATTGATTGGCCCACTAGAGGACCTGATTTTGTAACTGCTTATATATATTTAAATGATGTAAACATAGAAAGTGCACCATTATTTGTAATTCCAAAATCTCATTTACTTGGAGCAAGTTCTTATCCGCATAAATTAACTAAACTTAAAAAAAATACTATTAATTATATTGCAAATAAAAAAAGTTTAATCTCCAAATATAAAGTTTTAAATGGAAAATCTGGATCATTGTTTTATTGGCATCCGTTTATACTTCATGGAACACAACCGAGTGTTAGTAAAATAGCAAGAGTCTCAGTAAGAATTTTAATTGAGAAAAAAGAGAGAATTTTTACTAATTGTCTTTTGGATAAAATAAATAAAAAAATTATTGGTAAAAATAAAAAACTAAAAATATATAATAAATCAGAAGATAAGAGAGGAAATGTAATTAATACCGTAAGGTAAAAAATTTAAAATCTCTTTTTTATTATTCTTATGATGAAATGTACTTTTTTACATGATTTATTTAGAAAAGATGATATGTTTTTTTGAGTTGTTTTGAAATATTTTAAGTTAAATCAAAAAAGTAATTAAATTTAAAATCAATAAATGAAATCTAAAGAGCATTTAAAAGAAAAAGGAATTATTCTAATAGTAACCTCATTTAATCAGATCTATAATTTTCTTTCTTTTTTTTTAACCAATAAAACACTTGCAAATAAAAAGATTTACTTAACAATATTTTCAGATCATATACCAGAAGAACTTATTCATCTATTTCAACAATATCTTAATAAATTTTCAAATGTTGAAATTTTAGACATGAGAAGAAATTTTTTAAGTTCAAAATTTAAAGTTTTGAATAAATTTTTTTATTATTTTTTTTTTTTAAAAAAAATAATTAAAATTAAAAAAAAAATATCAATTTCATACATTTTAGTTAGTGGTAGAATGCAAATTCCAGTTTTGAGCATTATGCATTTTTTTCGATTTGCAGAAATTTACTTAATTGAAGATGGAGCTGGGGAATATGTGCCTTATTCAAACGAAGAAAAAAAAAATTTTTTTTTCTTATTTATTTTTTTAAATATAATCTTTAAAAAAAATAAATCTAGATTACGTGTTCTGCAGTTAGCAAAATCAAAAAAAGATTATTTTAGAATTTTAGGACAACCTTATTTAGATGATAAATTTTATATAAATAATAGAGAGGCGTATAAAAAATTTCTGACGGATAATTTCAATGAAAGTTTGCTATTTAAACCAAAATGCATAATCATAGGTACGTTACCAAGTAAAAATAGAGATCTAAATATTATTAAAGATTATTATTTACAGACAATTTATAAAATAAAGAGAGAATATAATTTTAAATCAGAGGATATAATTTTTTTCCCTCATCCTAGAACAAATAATTTTCAATTTAGTGAATTGCGTAAAAGCTTATCTATACACTCCATAATTCATCCAATATCCTCTATTATTGTTGAAAATTATCTTTTTCAAAAAAATTTAGAGGTCGTTCTAGGATCATTATCTTCAGCACTGTATTATTCTAAGACTATTTTTGATAAAGATTATGTCTTTTATTTAGAAAATAGAGATTTATTAAAAAAGGATAAAAAAGATTTAAATTTTATGAAAACTTTTGAAAATGTTGGAATTAAAAGTTTTTTTTGTAAAGGTGTATCAGGTGAGCATAAATAAAAATTTAAAAATCTTAATTACCGGTGGTGCAGGTATGATTGGTTCTAATCTAGTTAAAAAACTTGTTAAAAATGGATTTAATGTATTTGTTGCAGATAATCTTTGGAGAGGAAAGAAAGAATATTTATTTTCTGAAAAAAAAAGAGTTATGGTTATACCTAAGAAAAATTTTTATAAGGTTGATTTAAGAGATTACAAAAATTGTTTAAAGGTAACAAACAAAATGGATTTTGTAGTTCATCTAGCAGATGTTGTTGCCGGAATTAATTATGTATTTGCAAATGAAAGTTCTTTGTATAGATCAAATATTTTAATAAATACCAATACTCTTCGCGCTTGTATTGTGAATAAAGTAAAGAAATATATTTATGCTGGAACAGCTTGCTCTTATCCAAAATCAAAACAATTAATTATTAATTCACCACCATTGAAAGAAGAAGATGCTTATCCTGCTGAACCTGAATCTTCGTATGGGTGGAGTAAATTAATGGGAGAATATGAAGCTGAATTAGCCTATAATTCTAAGTTAATTGACATAGAAATTTTAAGGTTACATAATGTATATGGAACTCCCTCTGAATTAGATCCTAAAAAATCACAAGTAATACCGGCTTTGTGTAGAAAAGCTATTGAACAAAAAAATCAAAAAATGTTGGTATGGGGATCTGGTCAACAAAAAAGAGCCTTTGTCCATGTTGATGATGTAGTAAATGGATTTCTAAAAGCAATTAATAAAACCTCTAAATTCAAAGGTGTTATTCAGTTGGGTCCTAATTATTCTACATCAATTTCTGAAATTGCAAAAAAAATAGTTATGTTGTCAGGAAAAAAAATTAATATCATGTACGATAAATCTAAACCCGAGGGTGATATTGATAGGATGGCAAATAATAAACGAGCAAAAAAAATTTTAAGATGGTCTCCTAAAATTTCAATGGATACTGGGTTAAGAAAAGTTTTTGACTGGTGTGAAAAAAAACTTTTGTAGAACTTATAATGAAAATTTTATATTTAAGTAAAAATGCAGATAATTATCGATCTGCAAATTACCAAAAAGAATTTTTAAAATCATTATCTAAAATTACTTCTTTATTTATATATGGTCCAGGCTACTCATATTTTAATAAAAAAAAAAAAATAAAGGACATAATTAATTCTTACGGACCATTTGATATAATTTTTATTGGACATCTTTGGCTGAATGATGGAAAAAAAAATCAAATTGATCCATGGCCTAATTCAGGCCTATCAAAAATAAAAAAAAAAAAGTTTTTTTTTCTTAACAAAGAATACACAAATCTAGAAAAAAAATTAAAATGGATTAAAAGAAACAGATTTGATTGTGTTTTTTCACATCATCAAAATTGTAAAGTATGGGAAAATATAGCTCAAACACCTATTAAATATTTGCCTTTTGGTTATAATGACAAGTTTTTTTATTATTCCAAAAATAACAAAAAATATGATTTGTCATTTAGCGGAGTGTTGCAAAATTCACATGGAAATAGAGTGCAGTCTAATATTAGAATAAGAATTCTTAATCGTTTATATCACACTATATTTGATATTCCTATATTTAAAAAAAAAAGATATAGACATATGTCTATATTTTGGAATTCAATACCTACAACATTTATTGGCCAGGTATTAGCAAGGTTATTTAAAACATATAAATTTTTAGATATTAAAACTTATGCAAAGATGCAAAAAGAATCAAAAGTTTATTTAAACTGCAAATCTCCTTTAAATTTGATTAGCCCTCGATATTTTGAAAATATAGCTTCAGGTTGTTTAATTATTACTGAAAAAAATAATTTTTTAAAAAAAATATTACCAAAATTTTCATATATTGAATTTAACAATAATCTTAATAATTTTGATAAAGCTTTATATAAAAGTTTAGATAATTTTGAAACTTCAAAAAAAAGATGTAAAGATGCTGCATTATTGATTAAAAAAAAACACAGCTGGACTGTAAGAGTAAAAGAATGCTTAAAAATAATAAAAAGTTTTATTAAGTGAAGGATAAAAAAAAAACTCTTATTATTTTATTATCATTTATTAGTTATTTAATAATTATTTTTTTAAAAAATTATTTTTTTTGTGATATTTTTTTTGGAGAATGTTTTAATGAACCATACACTGGTGATTTAAAAATTTATAATGTTCATTTTAAACTTAATAGTATTAATGGTTATAATGGTACTTTACTTGATTTAATATTTATATTAACGAATTCATGGTTAAGTTTTAAATTTTTTCTTATTTTTTTTAATCTTATATTTTATAGTGTTATTTTTTTTTGCTGCTTAATTTTGTCCCAAAATAAATCTTTATGGAAGACAATGTTTATTATTTTAGTTGTAATTTTCTACCCATTTTACGAGGGTTATTCTTCTTTTGGATTACAGCAAGGTCTAGGAATAATTTTCATGTTTATTAGTATTTTTTTAGTAAAAAAAAAATATTCTTTTTTATGGTTTTTATTTGCCTTGCTATCAGTGCTTAGTCATTTTATTTTTTTATTATTTTATATAATTTTATTTTTTTCAAAGTTTTTTAATGTCAGATCATTAATTTTTTTATTTTTAGTCAGTATTTTTCTTTATATTTTTGGTATAACTAAATTTTTGAGTATTATAGAAATAGTCAACACTTTGACTAATTCAACTTTGTTTGTAAATGATACTATTTTGGATGATATAGTTATTAAAATTAGATTTGATTTTATATTATTCTCATCTTTGCCACTCTTCTGTTATTATGTTCCTCAGTTTAAAAAAGTTTTTAATAATGACCATTTGATCAAAAGTTTATTTAAATTTCATTTATTATTTAGCACAGCTATTTACTTGTTTTTTTCAGAGTATTATTATATAAATCGAGTACTTTCAATTTCATGGTTACTATACCCATTTTATTTTTATATATTATCTAGACCTTTAAAATTTAAAATAAATTAGTTATTATAATTATTTATTATTTATTTTTATGAAAAAATTAGCTATATGTGTACCAACTTTCAATCGATCTAATTTATTAAATCGATTATTAAAATCAATTCCATCATCATCTGATATTATTGTTTCTATATGTGATGATGGCTCTGATGACAATACACATCAAATTGTTGAAAATCATAAATCCAGATTTTCAATAAAATATATGTTTCAAAAAAACCAAGGTAGAGCTTCAGCTTTAAGGAAGTCAATTTTAAATATTAAAGCTCAATTCATGCTAATGATGGGAGATGATGATTACTTTACAAAAAATGGGATAAATATGATTCTTAATTCAATAAAAAATAATAAAAATAATAAATTTTTTGTATTTTCGACAAAAATCAAAGATAAAAAAGGAGTAAGTAGCGAGTCTTTAGAGGGGATTCCAATTATAAATTATCTTAGTCTTAGACCAGATTTTAAAATTTCACGTGATTTAAAAGAAGTTATAGATCATGATTTAATCTGTAAAGCTATGTATAAAAATCCAAAAAATATTAGACGAATTCCTACGGGCTTTCTTTTATATAAAGTTTCCGAAAAAGTTGACTGCATGCCAGTTAAAAGTGCTCCAGTTATTGTGATAGAATATTTCAGCGATGGAATGAGCGCCAATGTATTACCACTTAAAGTTAAATATCCAGAATATATGGTAAAGATGTATAAAATTGCTTTAAAAAATAAAAAATATAAATCTTTATTTTTTAGATTAAAATATTTAATTTTATTTTATAGATATTCTTTTCACAATAATGATTTAAAACTTTTAAATTTAAGACATATTCCTTTTTTGATTTTAGGTATTATTACTGCTTTATTTGATATGTTAATAATATTTATCTTTCATTAAGAATAATAAATTTAATAAAGATATAGGTAAAATGAAAATAGTTCACATAATTAATAGTCTTGGGCAGGGAGGCTCAGAAAATACATTATTTAAGTTATGTAAATATGATTCTTTAAATAAACATTTTGTAATTTCACTTACAGGAACTGGAGCATATTATTATTTAATTAAAAATTTAGGAGTTAAAGTATATTGTTTAAATTTAAATTTTTTTTCTATTTATAAATTTTTCTATTTAATAAAATTACTCCGTAATATTAAACCAGATATACTTCAAACTTGGTTATTTCATAGTGATTTAATTGGA
>ENA-UOXV01007822-UOXV01007822.1-marine-metagenome-genome-assembly--contig:-NODE-7822-length-10702-cov-4.376914_pt1 | contig 10702 bp, 11 predicted proteins | sample MGYA00238165_ERZ766961 | MGnify/ENA primary metagenome ERZ766961 (study PRJEB28924, sample SAMN03173240) | marine metagenome | biome: Marine; feature: Water; material: Subsurface seawater | place: North... | reverse complement strand
CGATGTTGTTTCTTTTCTAATTTTTTCTTTTTGCACCATGAGCGCACTTAATAGCGTCTGCTGACTACGTAATGATTTCATCACGTCTTTCAACCTATAACGGCGCAAAGACACCGCTTCCTGAGCTGCCGTCAGTTCATCCAACCTTACACGCAACCGATGTGCACGCCGTTCAATCTCTGGAACCGTCGCACGCAGAAGAATAGCGCTGCGAACTGTTTCAGATGGCGTCGTTGGCTGAACCATAAGTGCCTCAGGAGGATTTCTTGCCATACGCCCCAGCGCCATCAAAACTTGTGCCGTTTGTTTCCGAACAGTTTTCAGCCGAGAAAGACTCTTAGCTTCGTTGCGACGCAATTGGCGTAATCGAATTTCGAGCCGCGAAGCCTCAGATTCATAATGATGTATAGATTTAGCCGCGCTAACAATTTCTTGATTCAACCGAGCAAGATCAACTGTTATCTTTTTAGTCTTGTTATCTAACTGACTTTTTTGTTCACGTTTTTGTTTTAGCTGTCTTTCCACCTCACCTAAACGCTTTGCTGTATTTTTATTACTTTCTTTTGCCGCCAATGGCTCGGCATGCGCAGCAACAAAAAAAAATGTGAGGGTGCATACGATGGCGGCGGCAATGCTGCGTCCTAAAATTAGGCGCGATAGGCTGGCAGGATTTAGATTTTTATTGAGCAGCAACGGAGTTCGCACCCTCATCAACAATCAAAGAGCGCCCGGTCATATCAGAAGGTTGCGCAAGCCCAAGAAGCTTAAGGATGGTTGGTGCAACATCGGCCAAACCACCGTTTTCAACGCGCCTAATATCTGCCGACCCATTAACAACGATAAAGGGAACTAAATTCAGCGTGTGGGCTGTATGAGGCTGGTCACTCTCGGAATCGCGCATCGTCTCGCAATTTCCATGATCTGCGGTCACAAGCAGAACGCCACCTGCATTTCGAACAGCAGACTCGAGGCGCTCTAAACATTGATCGATTGTTTCAGCCGCTTTAACGGCGGCATCCAAAATTCCTGTATGGCCAACCATATCGCCGTTTGCATAATTCACGACAATGAGATCAAACGTGTCTGCTTCGATTGCCTGAACAAGTTTATCCGTGAGCTCAGGTGCGGACATTTCCGGCTGCAGATCATACGTCGCAACTTTTGGTGACGGCACGAGAATACGGTCTTCACCATCAAAAACATCCTCACGCCCGCCATTTAAAAAGAATGTGACATGAGCGTACTTTTCCGTCTCGGCTATACGCAGTTGTTTCATGCCGGCTTCAGACACAATCTGCCCAAGAATGTTTTGCAATGATTCAGTGGGGAATATTGTTTGAAAATAACGGCTATGAGACTCCGAGTACTCAGACATGCCAACGCGGGATGCAAAATCAACCGTCTGTGATCGCTCAAATGCATCAAAGTCAGGATCACAGAGCGCTGCCAAAATTTGACGAGCCCGATCAGCACGAAAATTTGCCATTAAAATGCCGTCACCCGCAGCCATTCCTTTGTAGCCATCAACCACCGTCGGCAAAATAAATTCATCGGTGATATCGTTGCTGTAACTGGATTCGATCACAGAAATGGGGTCTTGTGCAGTTTCACCTGTGGCTTCAACCAACGCTGTGTAAGCCTGTTTGGTACGCTCCCAACGTTGATCCCGGTCCATGGCATAGTATCGACCGCTGACGACACCATACGAAAGATTCTTAACCCCTTTAATGTCCTCGACAAAACGGCGCATGTACTCCGCCCCACTTTGAGGCGGCGTATCTCGTCCATCCATAAACGCGTGAATAATGATCGGAACCCCTGCATCACCCAAAATTCGGGCCAAAGCCACGATATGATCTTGATGTGAATGAACACCCCCTGGAGACATCAATCCCATGAGATGGCAGGCACCCCCTGATTTTTTCAATGCAGAGATAAGATCAGCCAATACAGGGTTGCTTGCTAAGGTGCCATCCTTGACGGCTGTATCGATACGCGGCAAATCCTGCAAGACAACGCGTCCGGCGCCCAATGTCATATGGCCAACTTCGGAGTTTCCCATCTGGCCTTCCGGCAATCCCACGTCTAAAGCAGAAGCCTGTAAGCTGCCGCGAGGCTGCTCCGCAACAAACCGATCCCAGTTTGGGGTATTTGCCTGAGCGATCGCGTTGTCATTTGTTTCTGATCGCTCACCCCAACCGTCCAAAATGCACAGCACGACAGGTCGTTGTGAGTTATGAGATGGAGTTCGATTTGCCATGTATCTCTCTTATGAATGTGAGTCTCTTTAAATAAGCAGTCCACTACCTAAATCAATCCCGATGGTAAGGATGGCCCGTCATTATACACTGAGCTCGGTAAATTTGCTCTATTAGCATAACCCTTGCCAACATATGCGGCCATGTCATTGGTCCCAGGCCCAGAACCAAATTTGCTTGATCCGTAATACTTTTATCGAATCCCTCGGCGCCACCGATCAAGAACACCAGATCACTCACCCCCTCATCGCGCCACCCTTGCAGTCGTTGAGCAAAAGGCTCGCTACCCATCGTCTTTCCCCGAGAATCCAATGCAACGGTTATAGCTCCCGCCGGCATGGAAGCCCGCAGCTTTTCCGCCTCAGCTTTCTTCAATAATTCAGGGGTTAAGGGTTTTTTCTCTTCAACTTCCTTCAACGTAAACGGGAAGCTTAATCGGCGCGCATATCCTTCGAATAACGATTTTTCGGCACCAACTTTTCCTCGGCTTGCACCAAACCGCCCAACGGCTGCAATCATTATGCGCATCGGATACACAAGCCCGAATTCATTAAACTCTTATGCCAATAATTCTTGAGAGGATTCGTCGGCTAACTTTGAATCACCCCAAAGTTTCTCCAAACCATAAAACTCTCGAATATCGGGTCTGAATAAATGCACGAGAACATCGCCCGTATCAATCAAGACCCAATCGCATTGAGTCTCACCTTCAATGGTCACACCCTTGATTCCTTTAGCCCTTAAATTTTCACGAATATGAGTAGCCATTGTACTAATGTGGCGTTGAGATGTTCCGCTGGCGACGATCATAAAATCGGCAATATCTGTTTTACCGGATAAATTGATGACGACGGCACCTTCGGCTTTATCGTCGTCTAACGATGACTCCACCATTTTAAGCAAGGCTGCTGCCTTTGGTGAATTTGCTTTAGCTTTGGATATGACTTGCTTCCTCTCTCATTATTTATACAACGCTCAAACTCAAGACCCACTTCAAGATCCGGTGTCTTGTTGAGCGCGAATTTGCGTCGCAGATGCATCATGAAGCCGGATATTTAAATAAACCCAGGCTGGTGGTTTCATGTCCACTAATGTTCTCGCCCGGCTTTCCGCCACGCGAGCCCCTGCGAAACGGTGCGCGGCAACTGAAGCCAACGCTTTTAAAGAATAAGTGGGTCGAGCAAAAACCGCAATGGGAACCATGTTAAATATAGATATCCATCGGTTCCAGCGATGCGACTCTAATAGATTATCGGCCCCCATCAACCAAACAAACCGGGTTTGGACATTTTCTTTTATGAGCAATTCCAAGGCATCAGCCGTGAATTGAACTCCCTCCCGGGCCTCGAAATCGGAAACAATGATTCGGGGGTCCGTGACGAATTGCTGAGCTTTTTCGAATCGCTCCTCAAACGGCGCCATACCTTCTGTGGACTTTAATGGATTTTGCGGCGTGACCAGCCACCAAACTTGATCCAAACCGAGATGCTTTAAAGCACACTGACTTATATATAAATGACCGTCATGGGCGGGATTAAACGAGCCCCCCAGCAGGCCAACACGCCGCACCAATGGAGATGTTGTTACGGGCGGCACTGCCCGGTCCCACGCACTTTATATTTGTAGGTTGTCAGCTGCTCGACACCGACGGGTCCACGGGCATGCATCTTGCCGGTTGAAATCCCTATTTCAGCACCCATGCCAAATTCGCCGCCATCGGCAAATTGTGTCGATGCATTGACCATAACGATGGCGCTCCCAACACGATTGAGAAAGGCTTCCGCGACCTCGGCATTCTCCGTAATGATGGAATCAGTATGTTCAGAGCCATACTGAGAAATGTGATCAACGGCTTCATCGAGTCCATCAATCACGCGCACCGAAAGGATTGCATCTAAATATTCGGCATACCAATCCTCTTCCGTTGCCGGCTTGATATGAGCATCGATTCGTTGCGCCGATTCATCACCACGCACTTCACAATCTACCTGAATTAAATCATGAACAACATCAGGCAAAAACTGTTCAGCGATGGATTGATCAACCAATAGCGTCTCAGTGGCACCACAAATTCCAGTACGCCGCATTTTTGCATTCAGTAACACGTCTTTTGCTGTTGCCAGGTTAGCATCGGCATGGACATACGTGTGGCAGACGCCTTCAAGGTGACGAAATAATGGAATTTTGCTCTCTGAATCGATGCGCTCAATAAGCGACTTGCCACCACGAGGGACAATGACGTCGATATAATCCGTCATCGTCAGCATTTCACCAACGGCAGCACGGTCCCGTGTCGGCACCAATTGAATGCACGTTTCAGGGAGGCCGGCTTGTTTGAGGCCGACATGTAAACAGGCCGCTATCGCCATGGAGGAGTGAAGGCTTTCTGAGCCACCGCGTAGAATCACGGTATTACCAGACTTTAAACATAAACCGCCCGCATCGGCCGTAACATTGGGCCGTGATTCATAAATGACGCCGATGACACCTAACGGCACCCGCACCCGGGAAATCTTTAAGCCATTAGGACGGTCCCATTCATCGATGATATGCCCAACAGGATCAGGCAGTGTTGCAATGGCCTCGAGCCCTGCCGCCATCGCTTCGATACGATCGCCATCAAGCATCAATCGATCAAGCATGGCAGACGTCAGACCTTTGTCCTGGCCCCAGGTAAGGTCCTTTTTGTTTTCTTCGATGATTGTGGCTTTCTCTGCCCGCAACTGAGCAGCGCAATTTTTAAGAGCTTTATTTTTGACATCACTCGAGGCGACGCTCAGGACCTGTGACGCCGATTGAGCACTCACACCAAGACCCTGCATCAGGGCCTCGATATTGCCGTCTGCTGATGTGGTTTCTTCGGCGGTAGCCGATGCTACAGATGCCACAGATGTCTTAGACATCGTTTTGTCCTTTTAACTCAACACCATGTCGTCACGGTGAATCATTTCATCGCGCCCACGGTACCCTAGAAGCTGTTCAATTTCACCGCTTTTGTGGCCCTTAATCTGGCGCGCATCAGCGGCTCCATAGGCACACAGGCCACGCGCGACTTCACTGCCGTTACGGTCACACACTTGCACCGCATCACCCCGCTCGAATGAGCCTTCGACATCGGCGACACCAGCGGGCAAGAGACTTTTTCCCTGCTTGAGAGCATTTAAGGCGCCATCATCAACAATAAGCTTACCAGCGGGCTTTAACGACCCGGCTATCCATTGTTTGCGCTCGGTTCGAGGTGATGCCAAGGGCACGAACCAAGTGCACCTGGCACCATCTTCAAGCGCTTGCAAGGGGTGCTCAACATGACCATCGAAGATCACCATACGACAACCGGCCCCAATTGAAATTTTAGCCGCCTCAAGCTTCGTGATCATACCGCCGAGACCATCTTCAGGCTTTGCGACACCCGCCATTTCTTCTATCTCAGCTGTAATATCGTTCACGACGGGAATGTGCTCAGCATCACCGTGCAAACGAGGATCCGCGGTATACAGACCATCGACATCGGACAACACAACGAGCACATCTGCGCTCACCATCGCCGCCACCCGAGCCGCCAATCGATCATTATCACCAATACGGATTTCATCCGTCGCAACGGTATCGTTTTCATTAATGATCGGAATGGCGCCAGCGCGCAGGAGTTGATCAAGGGTGTTTCGGGCGTTGAGATAACGCCGCCGGTTTTCCGTATCACCAATCGTGAGAAGAACCAAAGCCGCCGTTATATCATGTGCGGCTAATGCTTCTTGATAGGCGTGCGCCAGACTGATCATACCCGATGAAGCCGCTGCCTGTTTCTCTTCTAACTTTAAGTCTCCAGGGCCAAAACTCAGTTCCCGGCGGCCGAGTGCGATCGCCCCTGACGAAACGACCAGCACCTCTTTGCCCTGTTTGCGCAACTGGGCAATGTCTTCGGTTAACGCGTTTAGCCAACGTTGGTGGACGGCACCGCGTTCACGATCAACCAATAAGGTCGATCCCACTTTAATGACGATGCGCTTTCCGGCGCTTACAGAATTTAAATTTTCACTACTCATGGAATACGCTCATAGAATATGCTCATGGCATAACGGCCTATACTGTTTCAGGCTCTTCATTTTGGCTATCTTTTTGCCCTTGCTGAACCAAAATTAACAATTGACCAAGCAACCCTTGCACGCCAGTTCCGGCAACAGCGGACATTAAAACAAGCTCACCGTTGATAACATCGGCAAGTTGAGCCCTCTTCTCCTCGATCACCTCAGGCGTTAAGGCATCACATTTATTGAGGGCAACAATTTCGGTTTTCGCCGCAACTTGACCGCCGTACGCCGCCAGCTCATGCCGAATTGTTTGATAGGCACCCACAACATCTTCTTCCGTGCCATCGATGAGATGCAATAGGGCGCGGCACCGTTCGATGTGACCTAAAAATCGCGTTCCCAGACCGGCACCGTCACTGGCCCCTTCAATGAGACCCGGAACATCAGCAATGACGAAGGAATCGTTCCCCAGGACAACAACACCAAGATTGGGGTGCAGAGTTGTGAAAGGATAATCTGCAATCTTCGGTTTAGCGCGCGAAACAGCGGCCAGATATGTCGACTTGCCGGCATTGGGCAGGCCAACCAAACCAACGTCGGCAATTAATTTTAACCGCAGCCAAAGCCATTGTTCTTCACCAGGATGACCAGGATTTGCCCGGCGCGGGGCCTGATTGATCGAAGATTTAAAATGTTCATTACCAAAACCACCATTACCGCCCTCGGCCAAGACGAACTGCTGACCTTTTTCTGTTAAATCCGTAATGATGGTCTCTTTGTCTTCGGCTAAAACCTGCGTGCCGACAGGCACCTGAATGATGGTATCTTTACCGGCCGCTCCACTACGGTTCTTCCCCATTCCATGATGACCACGTTCACCTTTGAAATGCTGGCGATATCGAAAATCGATTAAGGTATTAAGGCCTTCAGCACACTGGACAATAATGCTGCCGCCGCGCCCACCGGTGCCGCCGTCCGGTCCACCGCGCGCAATAAATTTCTCACGGCGGAAAGACACACATCCATCACCGCCGTCGCCGGCTGTTACAAAAATCTTGGCTTCATCCAGAAATTTCATTGTGTCATCCGGTGTGCAATCTCGGCACTCAATACCTAAAACAGCTTTGAACACGAAAAAGGGGAATGGCCAGCCATTCCCCAATCATAAGGTCGATGGCTGTTCAGCTGCTATGATGCCGGCTCAACGTTGACAAAAACGCGGCCTTTAGCGCGATGTTCAAATCCGACATGACCAGACTCAACAGCAAACAATGTGTGGTCTTTCCCAATGCCGACGCCTTTGCCCGGGTGATATTTTGTCCCGCGCTGACGAACGATAATATTACCGGGGATCACGACTTCGCCGCCGAATTTTTTCAGGCCCAGACGACGTCCGGCTGAATCACGACCGTTGCGAGAGCTACCACCTGCTTTTTTATGTGCCATGGCAATTAATCCTTCGACTTAGGTTTCGATTTTGCAGCTGTCTTCTTTGTGGCTGCCTTTTTAGCCGGGGCTTTTTCCGCGGTTGCTTTCTTAGCAGGTGCTTTTTTAGCCGGGGCCTTCTTAGCGGGCGCTTTATCGGCAGCCGCTTTCGGTTTTGTTTCTTTCGTTTCTGCAGCAGGCTTCTTCGATTCTTTTGCCTCAGATGCAGGTTGTGCTGCAGGTTTTTCTGCTTCTTTGGCTGGTGCCTTCTTCGCCGTAACCTTCGGTTTGGTTCCGGTAGGGCTCACATCCAAAATACGCAACACTGTTAGATGCTGACGATGACCGCGTTTACGGCGATAGTTGTGACGACGCTTTTTCTTGAACACGACAATCTTTTCGCCGCGAGTCTGTTCAACAACTTCGGCAAACACAGCCGCTTTATCGAGCTGAGCATTATCCGTCTCTGCAGACCCGCCGTCGCCACCGAGCATCAATACAGAATTGAGCTCAACCATAGCGCCGGCGTCACCAGCGAGACTCTCAACGACAATCACGTCGTCTTTTGCGACTTTATATTGCTTGCCGCCTGTTTTAATTACCGCGAACATGTCTGATACTCTCCGAGCCTCTTCGGCCCGCTTGTGAATCACCAAAGGATGGCCCATGCCAAAATCCCCAGGAAACTCGCTGAAAGAGGCGGCAATATACCCCCTTACCCTGAGTTGTCAACGATCATAAACCCCTGATTTACGGGCCTGAAACTGGGGCCCAATCCATGCAACGGCTTGCTCCAAGTACCGCGAGGCGATAGGATCAGCCTTGGATTTAGGCAAAAATCCGCAGAATTTCAACGCTTCTAGCTATTTTATCGCAATCATAAACAAATACCGATCTCGGGGAGACTCTGATGAAACAAACGCTGATCCTAACCGGTGACATTAATTTAATGGGCGTCACCAAGCCTAAATTACCGTTCGCGAAGGCCGCTGCGGTGATGAATAAGGCCGACGTCGTGTTTTCCAATCTGGAATGCTGTTTCTATGATTCTCCTGAGGATCAACCGAGCCAGAAGGAATTCAAAGCTGCCGTATCGGGCCTTTTACAGCGCGAAGGATTCCATGCCCCGGCTATTTCCGCCGAAGCTTTAAAATTTGCCGGCGTCAGCGCCATCGGCAATGCGAATAATGTGAACTACGGCGATGAAGTTATCACCAATTCAAATGCTATCATGGATCGCTTGGGAATCCCGCACACCGGCGCCGGCAAAAACCTCAGGCAAGCGTTAACGCCGGCGATCGTCGAAAGTAAAAAAGTTACGTTTGGCATGGTGCAACGGACCTGTGTGTATTGGCCGAATAATCATGAAGCCGGATTACACAACCCCGGCGTTGCGGCGATTAAAGTCCATACCGCGTACCGACCAAAGATCGATCATCGCGCTGCCAATCGTCCTGGTGTCGCACCCGAAGTCATTACCTGGACCGATCCTGAGTATCTCGCCGATTTCACAAAACAAATCAAAGCCCTCAAAAAGAAATGCCATATCGCCGTCGCCTCCATTCATTGGGGCTCTGACGATCAAGTTTACAATTATCAAACGGAGTTAGCTCACGCCGCCATCGATGCCGGCGCCGATGTCGTCATGGGCCATGGCCCGCACATGCCGCTTGCCATCGAAACTTATAAAAACAAACCGATCTATTACGGTATGGGTAGCTTCTCTTTTAATATTGGCCACCGTGGTCACAAGCATCCCAATTGGGTCGGCTTGATGGGGAAAGTCCAATTCGATGGTCGCAAAGTGACAAAAGCATCATTTCAATTCGTCCGCCATAACAGCAAGAATGAAACGATCCTAAAACCGCTTAAGTCAGAAAAAGCGGAATTTGAAAATATGGCCGCAAAAAGTGAGCCCTTCGGAACCGTTTTAAAAGCCCGCGGCAATGACGTTGTCTTTCTCGAACGGAAATAACAACCGACAAAACACTGATGTCTGAGGTCGATACAAAACCTGCAAAGCGGGCGCGCGACATGGTTCGCGTTAGTGCGTTTGCCCATCTTTCAACACTCGATGAAAAAGATGGATGGCCGTATGGATCCCTGGTGATGACCGCTTGCGATCCTGACGGCTCACCGCTCGTTTTACTGTCACAGCTTGCCGTTCACACAAAAAACGTCTCGGGCGATTCCCGCGTTGCACTATTGTTTGATCACACCAGCGGATTCACAGAAAAATTAGCCAAGGCCCGGGCAACCATCACCGGAACAGCACTGGTAACCGAAGAGACTGGTTCGCGCGACCGGCTCTGCGCCCGACACCCGAATGCGCCCGATCTGCTGGCACTCGATTTTCATATATATAAAGTGCATATCGAACGCGGACATCTGGTCGGCGGATTTGGCGATGTCCATCAAATTGACGGTAAAGCCCTCAAGCTCGATATCAGTGCTTGTGCTGATCTGATCGATCACGAACGCGATATTGTCGATCACATGAACGCCGATCACGCCGACGCTCTTGATCTTTATGCCACTGTTTTATTGGGCCATGATGGCGCAGGCTGGCAGATGACCGGCTGCGATCCGGAAGGTTGTGACCTCTTTTGCGGTGAAACCGTCGCCCGGCTGCCCTTTCCAGATATCGCCCATAACCCCGATGACGCTCGCAAAGCGCTTGTTACGCTTGCCAATAAAGCGCGCCAATCACCGTCAGCATAACTTGCGAGTATATAGGCTTTCGGCTAGGTTCTGGCCTGCCTTGCAAGGCCACGCGACTTCCTGCGGAGGGGTGCCAGAGTGGTCGATCGGGACGGTCTCGAAAACCGTTGTACGGGCGACCGTACCGTGGGTTCGAATCCCACCCCCTCCGCCATAAACCACGGGTTTAACAGACCCTCCAAATATAGAACAAAATGCTAACTCGCCAAATTTGCAAACTGTCCGTCGTCATATAAATTGGAACAATCAGCAGCTTGATCTAAAGGAGGA
>ENA-UOXV01007821-UOXV01007821.1-marine-metagenome-genome-assembly--contig:-NODE-7821-length-10702-cov-4.700197_pt1 | contig 10702 bp, 7 predicted proteins | sample MGYA00238165_ERZ766961 | MGnify/ENA primary metagenome ERZ766961 (study PRJEB28924, sample SAMN03173240) | marine metagenome | biome: Marine; feature: Water; material: Subsurface seawater | place: North... | reverse complement strand
ACACCCCCGATTGGGGACCAGGATTACTGGACACCCTAGAATATCAAAATGCACGGCCTGGCGTTTTTCCAATAACATAAGGGATGATGTACCGGCTATAATTTCATCTAATAATTATTGGTTATTCAATTCCTCAAATCGGTCTATTCGCCGAATTCCCGGGAAGCAACGCATCCATAAGGCCGTAATCACCAATGTAGCAATTCCACCAAATAGGACTGCCGGGACAACACCTAGCATAGCGGCACTCAGCCCAGCCCGAAAATCCCCCAATTCATTAGAAGCATTTATCGAAACTGCATTCACGGCACTAACACGTCCTCTCATTTGATCCGGCGTTACCAGTTGAACGAGAGTTAATCGTATATAAACACTCATCATATCGGCAGCGCCATAAATTAGTAACGCGACCAACGATAACCAAAATATTTTGGATAGGCTAAAGACAAGAATAGATAATCCAAAAACAATTAACGAAATAAATAAACAAGGGCCAATAAATCTAGGAAAAGCCATTTGGGTAAGCCAAACCCCCATAAATAAAGACCCTACACCAGGCATCGCTCGCATAACTCCAAGACCATCTGCGCCAACATCAAGGACGTCACTGGCATAAATGGGTAATAACCCCATTACTCCACCGAGTAAAACTGCCATCAAATCAATAGAAATGGCGCCGAGAACTATTTTATTTTGCCAAATAAAATTGAACCCTCCCAATAGAGTTTCAAATGTCAATTTATCTGGTAATTCAAGTTTTAAACGAGCAGATATCATGATTGAAGAGATTGCCGATAAAGCAAACATCAATAACGTCACAATATATGTCCAATCATCTGCCCACGCTATCAACCCCCCCCCAAGAGCTGGCCCAATGAGTTGTGCGGCCTTATTTACCGAGGCAGAATATGCAACTGCTTTTGGAAAAGTCACAGTTGAAACGATATTCGGCAGAATAGCCTGGCCAGCTGTATGGAAAAAAGCCCGAGCCGTTCCATGCAGAATTAGGATGCAAAGAATTATCCGAACACCCCCATAGTCGCCCCAAAACACAAGCATTAGCATTAAAACAACTAATAGATGCCCTACGTTACAATAAAACAATATGACCCGCCGGTCATATTTATCAGACACATAGCCAGCAACAAGAAAGAATAAAAGTGCTGGTATAAATTGCGCAAGCCCAATGTAACCAAGGTCTAAAGGATCTCCCGTTAATTTGTATACGTACCAGCCAACAGCAACAGTAAGTATTTGAACACCCACCACATTAGAAAACCTACCCACTATGAAAAATAAAAAATCCCTATTCCTAAGCAAGGGAATTTCCGGAATGCTAGTTTCTGTCATCTAACAGCCAACCATAAAGAAACTTTCGAAATATTGATAAATAGCCTATGTTTAGAGGTAACGAACATACCTCATTTCTTTTCAAATCGCGTGTTATAATATAAGCATGACCATAAGTAAGATTAACTTGTAATTCAGCTGCCTGACTAAAGGTTAATATTTAAGCAAAGACCAAACCGCTCTAGAATATAAAGAGCATGTGACCTTTTATAATTATATCTACAAAGATCTTTTACAAAAATAGTCGAGTTTGTAAAATATACTAACACTTTTCAACCACCTAGAAAGCGAGATAAAGGAAAAATGGTAAATATCGAACCAACAGGTGAAGCTTGCGGCGCGGTAGTAACCGGAATAGATATCTCTGAAAATTTAACTGATGAGTTAATGTCTCAGTTAACAACAGCATTATATGATCACCGCTGTATAATTATTAAAAACCAAGATATATCAAAAGACGCGTATTATAAATTCGCGAAACACTGGGGTAATCTGATCCTTCATGTTTTAGATTACTTAAGAATGCCTGACTATCCAGAAATGATGGCTATCGGGAATACGGAAGAGAAAGACAAAGATGACGCGATACGAAACGGCGCGGCGGTTTGGCATACTGACGGATCGTACATAGAGGACCCGACAACTGTAACAATGTTATACGCAAAAAGAATTCCTAAAACTGGTGGTGAAACACTTATAGCAGATATGGTTCAGGCCTACGAAAACTTAGAACCGTCTCTAAGATCTAAATTAGACACACTAACGGCAAAACACTACTACGGTCGCGCTCAATTTGACGAAGACGAGCATGAACCAGTGCCGATTAGAACCGAAAAACAGGCAAATACAAACGAAATTTGTGAAAAACCTTTAGTCTTTAAACATCCTGTCTCGGGGCATAAATCGCTTTACGCCGTCGCGCACTCACCGTTTCAAATAAACGGATTTACTGAAAAAGAGACACAGGTTTTTTTGGCCGAACTCAAGTCTCATGCTACGCAATCTAAGTTCGTTTATTCTCATTTATATGAAGTAGGTGATATTTTAATATTTGATACTTTATCAACAATGCATAGAGCAAAAGCGCAAATGAATGTAGCGAAAACCCCTGGAGCAGATAACGCCAGATTGCTTTGGCGATTAAGCACAAAAGGGATACCTTTTATTTACAGAAAATGATTTAGCACACACCCCAAAAAAAATTAAACAGAAGGTGCCAGTATTTTTTTTCCGGTTAATTCACTCAAATTCCAAAAAAGTATGATTTAAGAGACAAAACTCGCTTCAAAACAAAAAACTCTCTCTAGAATTATAGTTAATATCGATATACAAGATATGCTAGAGGAGTAAAGCATGGACACAACATCTGCGCAAATTAGTGAGACAAGGTTTGCGGACGCCCTTAGCGAAAGATACATGGCATATGCACTTTCGACAATAATGTCCAGATCATTACCAGATGTAAGGGATGGTCTCAAACCAGTTCATCGTCGTCTACTCTTCGCTATGAGGCAGCTCCGTCTTGCTCCGAATGAAGCATTCAAGAAATCAGCGCGTGTTGTGGGTGATGTTATGGGAAAATTCCATCCCCACGGGGACAGTGCAATTTACGATGCCATGGTTCGCCTAGCTCAAGACTTTTCGCAACGCTACCCATTAGTTGATGGCCAAGGAAATTTTGGCAATATAGACGGGGATAACGCTGCTGCCATGCGTTATACCGAGGCTCGACTAACTAATGTGGCTGAACGTTTACTTCAGGGGATAGATGAGGACGCTGTAGATTTTAAAAATACTTATGACGGAGAAGGAAATGAACCCCTCGTTTTACCCGCAGCATTTCCAAACCTCCTAGCAAACGGGGCACAGGGCATAGCAGTCGGCATGGCTACCGCTATACCGCCGCACAATGTGGAGGAATTATGTAATGCTCTTCTGCACCTAATTAAATACCCCAACGCATCTTTTGAAACTCTCTTTGGATACATACCAGGCCCTGATTTTCCAACTGGAGGGGTTTTAGTGGATACACCCGAAACCGTTACTGAGGCATATAAAATTGGGAAAGGAAGTTTTCGCCTTCGGTCTCGATGGGAAGTAGAAAAATTAAAAAATGGCACATATCAGATAATAGTTACGGAAATCCCATACCAAGTTCAAAAATCCCGATTAATTGAAAAGCTCGCTGAACTGCTTGAAAATAAGAAACTAAATCTATTAAACGATGTGCAAGACGAATCTGCCGAAGATTTAAGGCTTGTTTTGGAGCCTAAAAGTAGAAATATTGACCCAACTATTTTAATGGAAAGTTTGTTTAAGCAATGCGACCTAGAGGTTAGAATAAGCCTTAATTTGAACGTGCTTGACTCAGATCAAACACCAAGGGTTATGTCTTTAAGAGAGGCTTTACAGGCCTTTTTAGAGCATAGGCATGAAGTTTTGGTTAGGCGCTCTAATTTTCGTTTAAGGAAAATAGAAAGTAGATTAGAGGTATTATCTGGGTACCTCATAGCTTTCCTAAATATCGACGAAGTAATCCGTATTATTAGAGAAGAAGATCACCCAAAGAACCAAATGATGGTTGATTTTGAACTTACGGACAATCAGGCTGAGGCCATATTAAACATGCGATTACGTTCTCTTCGTAAATTAGAGGAAATAGAATTGCGTAAAGAATTTGAGGAATTAACCGCCGAAAAAAGCGACATTGAAGGTCTTTTAGGTGACGAAACGCGCCGATGGCGAGTTATCACCACTGAAATTAACGACATCAAAAAAGAATTTGGGAAAAACTCATTATTAGGACCTCGGCGTACAGAGATTGGGAAACCACCATCAGCCGTCGTCATTCCGCTAGAGGCCATGGTGGAAAGAGAACCGATTACCATAATATGCTCAGACAAAGGTTGGATCCGAGCAATTAAAGGGCATTTATCGGATGTCAGTGATTTAAAGTTTAAAGATGGTGACTCCTTAGACGCAAGCCTGCATGCAGAGACAACTGATCGGATCTTAATTTTTGCCAGTAACGGTCGATGTTACACAATAATGGCCGATAAAATACCGCGTGGCCGAGGACACGGCGAACCATTGAGACTAATGATTGACTTGCCCAACGACTATAATTTTATTTCCCTACATGTTTTCAAAACTAAACAAAAATTTATAGTAGCTTCTAAAGATGGGCGTGGATTTGTGGCGTCAGCTGAGGATTTAATGGCGCAAACAAAAACAGGTCGACAAGTCTTAAACATATCAAAAGATACACGTGCGCTAATATGCACGCCAGTAAACGGAAATAGTATTGCCGTCGTTGGAACAAATAGAAAGTTACTTATATTTTCGGTGCACGAACTTCCGGAATTAACAAAGGGAAAGGGAGTGATTCTTCAAAAATATAAAGATGGCAAACTAGCCGACGTAAAATCGTTTAATGTAGAGGACGGTCTGTCATGGCATATGAATGGGGGTCGACGGCGCACTGAATTAGAACTTGACGCTTGGCTAGGAAAAAGAGCTTCAACAGGGAAAATGCCTCCAACAGGTTTTCCAAGGCCCCCAAATTTTAATTAACTTTTCTAAGTAGGTGAGACTAAGCTCTCTCGTCATATTCTAGTTGAATAGCTTCCGCGCCATTATCATCTTCATATTGCCGGCAATTCCCTTCAAAGAATGCCCCTGGTTCTATTGAAAGACGGTCTTGGATCAAATCTGCAATCACTTTTGCGCCTTTAACTAATATGACATGGCGTGCTTTTATCTGCCCTGTCACGCTTCCAGCAACTGTAACCTCTTCCGCATCAACGGTTCCTCTAATTACACCAGATTCACTGACAGTGAGCGTGAAGCTTTTTATATCACCATCGATAGTACCATCGACCTGCATATCTCCAGCACTCTCTAGATTTCCTGTTATATTAAGGTCAGAACTCAACAGTGACGGAGCAACACCCTTCGATGGTCCAGGAGTTTTAACTCCACTTGCTTTTTTATTGTTATTGAACATTTTTTGTCGCCCTTAGAAATTTCCGAGGATTCATAAACTTCCCATGATACTTAATTTCGTAGTGCACATGGGGCCCACTACTCCTTCCTGAGTTTCCTAGTAAGGCTATGGTATCCCCCATCGCAACCTTTTGGCCAACTTTAACACGATAGCGGTAAAGATGGGCAAACCTAGTTGTAATGCCATTTTGATGCTTGATATCTACGGTACGCCCATATCGCCCCCTACGTCCCACGTAGGTCACTATACCAGGCGCGGTAGCTTCAATCTTTGCTTTGTACGGGGCAACAAAATCAATACCTCGATGCATGGCCCAACGTCCATTAAAAGGATCCTTACGACGCCCATAATGGCTTGAAACATAACCCTTTCGAACGGGGGGGATTAAAGGCAAAACACCAACTATATCCCTGAGTTTCTCAAACCTTCTCAGCCTTACCTCGAGATCTGCCTCTAACATAACTTTACCATCTGAATGTTTCATATCCGGATGGTATGGAATGAACGGTCCACCTACTCCCATAATCATACTTTTTGGCAAAGGAGCTATATCTTTTAGATTTAACCCTGTTCGGTTTAAGACTGCCTCTAATCGATGAATATTTTTTAATGCCCGATCTGAAATGTCCCTTAATTGCGTTTGATGCTGCAATGCATCTTCTTCCATTGTAGATTCGAGTTTTCCAACTTTGCTGCGAAGGGAGGCATTTTGGTTCTCAATTTGACCTTTTTCAACTAATATTGCCCTCAGATTGGCGTTTAATGCACTGACCTTTTCATTGAGCTCTTCAGCCTTAATATGGGAACTCTGTAAGTTATTATTCAAAGCCCATAATTGATCCCCCATGGCTGCTCGCTCTGCAACGATTTCTGCTTTTTCTGCCTCTATAGTTTCAAGGTTTCCCCGAAGGTTACCAATATGACTTTCCAAAGCATTATTCTTTCCAGTCATTCTCCGCAATTCCTGACCGATCAACTGAAATTGCTTACCAAGAGCCTCACGTTCTTTATCGTTTTTATCTGAAAACACCTTTTCGTTCTTGGGGGGCTTGGTTGTTCTGTCTGCAGAGCCTGCTACTCCTTCCTCCTTCTTAAAGTGAGAGAGCAAGGTGGATTGTGTTTCTTTAAGATCTTTTGTAATCCGAACAATAGAAAGCCGATAGTCCGAAACCTGATCCAGTAACTGGCTGTAGGAGTTTTGTGCATTCCAAATAGCCTCATTCTTATCAGAAACTTGCGACGCTAAGCGCAAATAATCGACCGAGGAATAACCAACCCAAATAGAGGTTCCCAAAGCACTTAATAATAACGAAACAAGAACCCAAGACTTTAACGAAAAATAGCTAATCTTCCCGTTTGACCGAATTATAATTTCCCTATCACGAAACGCGTGTTTTAGTACCTCGCTGATGCGGGTGCGCTTCATGTTTCCTAATTCTACCATAGGACACACTCTCCCAGAGTTTCTTTTACCCTATGAAATGGGCTTTAGACAAGGTTCAGTGCGCGAATTTAAATTAAAAAAACCTACACTGGGTGCAGAGAGAAAAATTATTACGAAAGAAATAGCTAAATAGTGCCAAAACCATTATGTAGTTGAATGACAGAGTTCGCTATAACGGGATTTTTAATTGTGCTTCTGGAAAACCGCGTAACCCACTCACGGGCGTTTGATTGATGAGCGACTATTCGATATTGAGTCTTATAAAGAATGCGGTGCACGGCAATGAAAAATGGGAGCGCGCCTGGCGCGACCCAGTACCGAAAAAACATTATGATGTAATAATTGTTGGCGCCGGTGGCCATGGTTTAGCGAGTGCATTTTACCTCGCCAAGAATCACGGAATTAAAAATATAGCTGTACTCGAAAAAGGTTATCTCGGCGGTGGTAACACAGGAAGAAATACAACAATAGTTCGTTCTAACTATATGCTAGATGAAAATGCTTTATTCTATGAAAAATCCCTAAAACTCTGGGAACAGTTAAGTCATGAATTAAATTTCAATGTTATGTTCAGTCAACGAGGAGTTCTAAATCTAGCGCATTCCGATAGTCAAATGGACGCTGTTACAAGGAGAGGCAATACAATGCGGCTGAATGGCATTGATGCGGAGCTTGTAAATAGAGAACAAATAGAGAAGATGCTTCCGTATTTAGATTTTTCTAATAACGCTAGATTTCAAATTAAAGGAGGATTACTCCAAAAACGGGGAGGCACGGCACGACATGACGCTGTCGCTTGGGGGTTTGCAAGGGCAGCAGATCAGCTCGGAGTTGATATTATTCAGAATTGTGAAGTTACCGGCTTTAAAATGAAGGGGAACGCTATAAATTCTGTCGAGACATCAAAAGGTACAATTGATTGCGATAAAGTGGGTTTTGCCGTTGCTGGAAGCACAGGCCACTTGGCATCCAAACTTGGAATGAAGTTACCAATAGAAAGCCATGTATTGCAAGCTTTTGTATCCGAACCACTCAAGCCGATTATCGATAATGTTGTTACATTCGGTGCAGGCCATTTTTATATCAGCCAGTCTGACAAGGGAGGGTTAGTATTTGGTGGTGATATCGATATGTATAACTCCTATGCTCAAAAAGGAAACCTTCCCCTTATTGAGGATGTCGTAACGGCGGGTCTAGCAATGATCCCGGGGCTGTCCCGATTGCGTATTGTCAGACATTGGGGAGGCGTCATGGATATGTCTATGGACGGGAGCCCAATAATTGGGAAATCACCTATTGATAATTTATATTTGAACTGCGGCTGGTGTTACGGAGGTTTCAAAGCTACACCAGGCTCGGGATGGGTTTTTGCACACACAATAGCCAACGACGCTCCACATGAGCTCAATGTAGGTTTAAACTTCGACCGTTTTAGAAAAGGCCGTTCAGTTGATGAAAATGGGGGCGGCCCCGTTCCAAACCGACACTAGGAAGCAGTAAAATGATACGTATCAGATGCCCCCACTGCGGAGTACGAGACCATAAAGAGTTTAGTTACATCGGAGATGCAACGAAAATAAGGCCGCCCGAACCCAGTCTTGCTTCGGACGAGGAATGGTACGACTATATCTACATCAGAAATAACCCAAAGGGTCCTCACGAGGAATACTGGCAACATGTGGTGGGTTGCAGAAGCTTTGTGAAGGTATTGCGTGACACACTCACCCATGAGGTATTGGCAACTGGGTTGCCGGCAGATCAATTAAAAGAAAACTATGAGGCAAAATAACAATGTCTTTATTTAGTAATACTCAACAAAAACAGCGAATTAGTTCTGGTGGCTCAATTGATAGATCAAGTACAATAAACTTTCAATTTGATGGTAAACCGTTAACCGGCTATAGAGGAGACACTCTTGCCTCGGCCCTACTGGCCAATAACATAAAACTTGTTGCGCGCAGCTTCAAATATCATAGACCACGGGGTATTTTCTCAGCTGGGGCAGAAGAACCAAATGCATTAGTAACCCTCCGAACTGGTTCTAGAGAAGAGCCAAACACGAGGGCAACTAACATAGAATTATTTGAGGGGCTAGAGGCTAAAAGCCAGAATCGTTGGCCAAATTTATTTTTCGATTTTATGCAAATTAATAATCTAGCATCACCGCTTCTCACGGCTGGTTTCTATTATAAAACATTCATGGGAATACCGGGATGGCATTTTTACGAGCATTTTATACGTAAAGCGGCCGGTATGGGCTCGACTAACCTAGCCAAAGACCCGGACACCTATGATAAAAAACACGCTTTTTGTGATGTTTTGATCATTGGGGCTGGCCCAAGTGGTTTATCCGCGGCATTAACGGCTGGGCGAGCTGGAGCTAGAGTTATTCTAATCGAAAGCGCTAAGTCCCTTGGAGGCCAATTAGCCTGGGAATTAGATGAAATAAATGATGCGCTGCCAGCTAAGTGGATTAACAGTGTAGGCGACGAACTGAACGATCTGGATAATGTCAGCGTATTAAAGCGAACTACTGCCTTTGGTTATTACGACAGTAATGTCGTTAATGCTATTGAGAATGTTTCCGACCATCTATCTGTTCCAGCCCCCTTTACTGTTCGACAGCGTTTATGGCAGATCCGAGCCGAGAAAGTTTTAATAGCGACAGGAGCTACAGAGCGACCTTTAGTATTCGCTAATAACGATCGTCCTGGAGTAATTCTTGCATCTGCAGCCCGTCGGTATGTCAATCAGTATGCAGTGAAGCCCGGAAACCGAGCGGTCATATTTGCTAATAATGACGATGGGTACAAAACAGCAATCAATCTTTTTAAAAAAGGGATAGATATACAAGCTGTCGTGGATAGTAGAATTAATGTTAATAATTTTTGGAAAAATAAATTAGAAGAAGCCAACATAGAACTTATAAGCGGATCAGCGGTCGTCAACACTCACGGCTTTTTCGCATTAAATGGTGTTGATGTGGCGCCTATCAACTTGGATGGTAAAAATATCAACGGGCAGTCGCGCTTTATATCAGCCGATTTGCTGGCTATTTCTGGCGGCTGGAGCCCGAATGTCCATCTATATTGTCACGCTGGCGGTAAACCGCAGTATGAGCCGAGTATAGCCGCTTTTGTGCCAGGCCAGAAAGCACAATCTAGTTATGCGATCGGGGCTTCAAACGGCGCCTTCAGTTTAGCGGATTGCTTTGACCAGGGATCTAACTATGGAAATGAAATAGCTTTAGAATTTGGTTTTTCAATATCAAATTTCTCAAAGCCAAAAACTGCAGAGCCCCCAGTAACGCCGATAAAAGCACTTTGGCGTATCCCTGGAAAAGGTAAAAAATTTGTTGATATTCAAGATGATGTCACAGAATCTGATATCACATTAGCTCATCGAGAAGGCTACATATCAGTGGAACATTTGAAACGATACACAACGTTGGGTATGGGAACAGATCAAGGCAAAACAAGTAACATGAATGGCCATGCTATTATGGCAGAGGAAAGAGGCAAAAATATAGAAGATGTTGGAACCACGATGTTCAGACCACCATATATCCCCATCGCTATGGGGCCACTGGCTGGCAAAAACGTAGGGCCTTCATACTCAGCAACCAGACGCTCTGCGATGCACGACTGGCATGCAGAAAATGGGGCGGTTTTTGTTGATGCCGGGCAATGGTTAAGGCCGCAATATTATCTCAGAAATAGCGAGGAAAACAGCACCCAAAATATGGACACCGCAATCTCCAGAGAGGTAGTTGGAACTCGCAGTAATGTCGGTATGGTGGATGTGTCTACGCTAGGAAAAATTGATATTCAAGGAAAAGATGCGGGTGAATTTTTAAATCGCATTTACACAAATGGCTGGACTAAACTGCCTATAGATCGGAA
>ENA-UOXV01007820-UOXV01007820.1-marine-metagenome-genome-assembly--contig:-NODE-7820-length-10702-cov-5.741805_pt1 | contig 10702 bp, 15 predicted proteins | sample MGYA00238165_ERZ766961 | MGnify/ENA primary metagenome ERZ766961 (study PRJEB28924, sample SAMN03173240) | marine metagenome | biome: Marine; feature: Water; material: Subsurface seawater | place: North... | reverse complement strand
CCCGCGCCCCGCCGCCCGCGCCGCCCGCGCCGCCCGCGCCCGCGCGCGGCTTGCCCATGGCCAGCGCCAGCAGCTGGTCCTTGGAGCACGCCTCTATCGACCCGGGAATGTGCTCCTGCCATGATGACCCCCGCGCGCCCGCGCCGCGCCGTGAGCGCGGCGGAGGCGCGGGCGGGCGGCGCGCGGGCGGGCGGCGCGCGGGCGGGGCGGTGTGCCTTCCAGTCCGTCACGGGGGCGGGCAGCGCATCCGCGAATCGGTGGAAGGCGACGAAGTCGTCTGGGACGGGCGGCGGCGGGTAGCGCTTCGGCGGCGCCGCGGGCTCCGCAGCGAGCACGAAGGGCTTCACCGGCGCCCGCCCGTCGTGGCACACGGCGGCGCCCGCGGCGGGCGCGGCGGCGGCGGGCTTCTTGGGCTTGGCGCGCGGTTGGCGCATCGCCTCCATCATGGCCTCCTCGTCGTCCTCGTCCCCCCCGATTTCCACGTCGTAGTCCCCGGTGCCCGCCCGCGTGTCCACGTCATCGCCCTCGTCCGCCTCGTCCATCCCCTGCCCCCCGTGTGCGTCAGCGCCCGCCCGCCCCACCGCCCGCGTCGCAACGCGGGGCCGCACCAGTCCAAATGCGCCGCCTGCTCCCGCGCCCGCGCCACTCCCCTTGAGCATGACCCGCCCCTGCGCCTCCGCGGGGCGCCCGTGCCCCGTCGCGGAGTGCAGCATCTCTGCGAAGCCCGGCGTGTTGTCCAGCGGATCGAACCCGAGCCCGAAGAGGTCGTTCTTCACCGCAAACTGCTCCACCTGCCCCACCGGCGCGCGCCTCGCAGTGAGCTCGGTGCGGGCCGCAGCGGGGGGCGCTGCCCCACTGCTGTGCGCAGCGCCCCCCGCGCCCTACCGCCTGAGTCCAGCGCGCATACCGCACCTTGACATCGCTCGGCGCGAAGAGAAAGTCCTTTGCAGGGTCGTCGCCCTCGTCGGCCCCGTCCGCGTCCTCCCCGCGCGCCCGCTCGCGCTTCCGCCGCGGGCCCACGCCGTGCCCCTCCCGCCAGCCCATCATTCTCAGCAGGCGGAACCCGATCGGGTCCTCCGCCGTCTTGAGCAGGTCGTCGGGCACCAGCAGCTCCGACGGCACCGCCCCGGCGGGCCCCGCGTCCTGGCCCAGACCCGCGAAGGCCTCCGTCGCGGCCAGCTGCACGCGCCCGCGCCCGCGCTGTCAGAGGTGCGGCGCGCGGCGGGCGGGCGGGCAGAGGTCACGACGCGCGGACCTGCTTCCCGCCGGCCTCCGCCTCCGCGCGATCCTCCGTGTCCATGAAGTCCTCCGGGCGCTGCTGCGCGTACTTGGCGCGGTTCGAGCGCGACGAGACAAACGTCGCGGGCGTCCAGCCTTCCTTGGACCCGACCGTGTTGAAGTAGCCTGCGCGCGCGCGCCGCGGCGGTGAGCAGGAGCGCCCGGGCGCTGGCCAGGCTGACATGGGGGCTGGTGACTCGCCGGCAGAGAATCCTCCGGTGAATGCACCGTGCAGGCGCCGGCGCCCTTGCTCATCGAGTGCCTCCTGCGTCGGACGAAAGAGACAAGCCGGATCAGCTATGTCACGGGACGCGGATCATGCGGAGAGGGTAAGCTGTTGCGCCCCTTCTGCGCAGCTCACCACAGGCGAACGAGCCGAGCCATATCAGGCTGAGGCTTTCGGACAGAGTGTGTGCAACCCGCTATTGGCGCTGCTCGCATTCGTTGGCCGTGGATTCATGTCAACTTGTGTGTTCCCTACGTGTGAAGATGCTGGGAAAGGCAAATTTCCCCGCATACCCACGGCGACTGCGCCATCAAGATAGTCCAAGAATGAGTGGTTACCTGCTCCCATGGCTTCTTGCTGCTGTTTTCCTCCAACTTCTTCCACGCCTTTGTGGTCTTCGCCTCGCCCTCCTCCTCGTACATGAGCGTCCCGATAAGCTTTTCATTCTCTTCGGACTCATCGAGTCGATCTTCGTCCCATGGAACCTTCCCCCCACCCCCACCACTGCCTCCTCCACCTCTCGGTGGTCCCATGGCGCCGAAAGCGTGCGCGGCGGGCTCCCCACAGGCAGGATCAATCACAGATCCCCTTACCCACTTTCAGAAGCGAAAGTGGAGGCAGCCACTTTTGGAGACTGCTAGGCAGTTGACAGAAGTGGACAGATAGAGAGGGCTCAGCTTGGAGATCGTCTCCAGAGGGCTGCAGGGCGGAGGGCGTCCTCCGTGTGGGGACTGCCCTTGCCGTCTTGCGAAGCAGAGCGGAAGAACAAGGCTCCTTCTCGCACGAGCTTGCCGAACCCGTCTTCTTCACTCTGTGGCGGCGCGACTGCAGCGGCGCAGAGTCGAAACTCATATCGAGCTATCCGGGCGCAACCGCGGAGCCTGGCTGAAGCACACAGGCCGCTTCTCGAAGATACTGCTCTTCAGTATGAGATCAGCACAATCAAAGTAGTGAGGTAGGCACACGGAAGGACCGAGAGCAACAAGCATGGCAGATCCAGACCATGACACGGACCAAGAGCAGGACAGCCGGCACCCAGGTTCGCGCCAGCCAGTCAGCCCCAGCGCGCAATCAGACGCCACCCATTAGCGTGTACTGCACGGTTGACCACTTACTATCAATCGCAGCATATCGCCAGCCTAAAGGCTGTGTGGTGGCAGGTTGCGCCTTCCTGGACGACTGCGATGAAGACAACAATGACGACTACCTAGATGCAGCAGACGAGGACGACTACGGGGATGAGGAACCGTACCACGACGGTCAGCCGCACTTGCCCATTTTCGTCACCTCTGGTCTAGCTGTGCTGATTGCGACCGGCCCGATCGTGAGCGTGCGCCCTGCTTTGTGCCGCGCCTCACCGAGTTTCTTTCAGATTTGGAGGGCTTCGATGACTGGCACATGGATGACGACCTTGACGACTTCGGCGACCACGACGGGATCGGCGACAATGTAGACTATGACGACGGCGACTGGTGTCCCGACGTGCCAGAGGAGCTCCCGGAGCTGATCTTCACCGAGGGCTGCGACGCGGAGGCAGTCGACATCGCCCCGTGCATCTCGCTGGGACACTGCTCGGGGCTCAACGTATCGAGCTCGTCAGATCTTTCGCGAGGAGGCGACGTGGACGCGGTGCGGGTCATGCTCCTGGGCGTCTCGGAGTCGGGGCGCCCGTCCATGGGCATCGACCTCGGATACGCGTGCACGCAGCAGAGCAGTCCGCCGTCGCACGCCGCGCAGAGCAACATGCCGCACCGCCAGCACCTAGCTGGGGACGGCGAGCCCCCCCCCCTGCCGAACGGCGCGTCCTCGCCCGCGCGGTCATCCCACTCGGCCGCGTCGTCGCACACGTCAGGCGGCGCGGACTCGGCGGCGTCAACGGCTCCAAGGACGCTCCCCAGCGACGAGCACCCTGTGTTTGGCGGTGACGGGCTCCGAGCGTCCCCCGAGCACCTCCCTGCGCACGCGCCCCCCGCGCCGTCGCCGCCGTCGGTGCCCGTGGCCCGAGCGGGCTCCTCCGTCACGCGCGGCCCCACCCGGTCGCCGACGGCGTTCCAGTTCACGCCCCCGCGCCTGACGACGCGGTCGCCGGGGCTGTCGCCGTCGACACGCCCGGCGTTTGTCTTCTCGGAGTGGACCAAGGCGAACCGCCAGACGTTTGTCTTTGCGGGCGCGTCTCCGGCAGGCGACGCGGAGGGGGGCTTCCGCGGCGGGCAACCGTGTAAGTTCGTGCCGAATCGCTCGCTCAAGCTCGCGATCCGCGACGCCGAGTTCGTGCGCGGGGTTATGGCGGCGCTCCCGGGCGTCGACACCTCAGACGAGCGCGTCTGCGAGCTCATCGAAAAGTGAGCACCGCCATCCCTTCCCGACCCCGTGCTCTGTTCCGCTGCGTGTTCCTTGTTGATTGGAGGGTGGTGCCTCGCTGCTGTGCACGCGCGGCGCGGCACCCCGCCGGAGCTTGGCAGGCCAGCCGCTCACACGCTTACGCGCCGCGCCGCCCGTGCCCGTGCAGGATCCAACTCGACGCCGAGGCGGAGCGTGAGGCCTCGCTGGTCGCCAAGGCACAGGCAGCGCTGTTCCTGGACAGCCCCGGGTCGCGGAGCCGCCCCGGGTCTGCGGCGTTGCGCCCGGCGCCCGTGCGCAGGGCGGCGGCGCCGTCCGCGCCGTCCGCGCCGCAGGCCCCAGTCGCGCCAAGTTGACCGCACGCCGCACCTCCACGGACGGGGCACGGGGGCCGGGGCCGATCGCGGTGGGTGCACACGCGCCGCGGAATGTTCACTACAATCTTTACACATGCTCAAATGCGCGCCGCGCCCGCCGCGTGCAGCGTGCCCCGCGCGGCACGCGCGCCCTCGCCGCCTGCCCTGCCCCTTAGGGCCGCGCACATTACAGTTCGTTGAACCTCTCCCCCGCCCCCGGCGCAGGCCCCCGGGGGCCGCCCCACACGCCCGTACTGCTTGGCGGCGCCCCTGCCGAGGCGAACTTCGCCCCCGTTGCCGGCGGAAACGGCGTGCCAGGCTGCGGCATGGCGCCCTGCGAGGCGCCTGGCATGAAGCCCAGCGGAGTGCCCTGCTGCGGCACGAAGCCTTGTGGAGGCCCCTGCTGCGGCACGAAGCCCTGCATGCTCCCGCTAGGCATCGCGGACACGCCTTGAGCAGCGAAGCCGGCTGCGCCTGCGCCTGCCGGCGGCGGGCCGGGCATCGCCGGGCACCAGCCTCCCGCCGCGCCCTGTCCGAACCCGCCTGCTGGTGCCTGGCCTGGACCCATTCCGGGAGCTGCCTCCGCACCGCCCGCGCTCCATCCGTACTGTGGTGCTGCTGGCACGCTGCTCGCAGGCGGCGCGGATGCAGGCGGCTCCGCCGCTCGGTTCCAGCCTTGCATGTCTGCCCCCTCATCCTCCTCAGACTCCTCCAGAAGCTCCGGGGGCAAGTCTGGCATCTGGACGTGGAAGCCAGGGTGCTGTGGCAGCCTTCCGGCGTCGCCTTCAGACGGGTTCCACCGCAGCTCACTTTCCGGCGGCGGCTTGGAGAAGTCGTAGACAGGCAGCTCCGGGACATACTTCTGGCCATGCACCTGCACGCGCACGTGGGCTGAGCAGGCAGATTTGAAAGGGACGCGCCTGCGTGTGCAGCACCGGATGCGCTGACTCGCGACTTCCGCGTCGCTAGTGGAAGGGGGGCTGGTGGTACGGGAGGGGCACGGAACCGAGAGCCACCAGTGTTCAGGCTGGATCGCGTGCACTCGCAGGATGAGCTCGCGCGCCCGCACCGGGTCATTACGCACGTGCATCAAGAAGCTGGCGTACCTAATGAGCGTCGTAATCTGCCGCGAGTCATGAACTTAGTGATATGCTCGTTTGGTACGGAAGATCACGGCGGGGAGGGCGGGGTGCACGCACCTTGTTTGGCGTCTTTCTCAGCTGCTCCTGATGCGCCTGCTCGATCACATCTGCGCCGCCGATGACCTTGGTGTCCACCCACTGAACGCTGTATGGCTCAATCTCGCCATCTTCGGCCTCCGTTTCAACCTGCCGCTCGCCCTAACGCGTCAAGGAGGCGCGGCAATCTAGGCAGGTCCTGGGAGCACAATCAACTGGCCCAGCAGGAGCCAAGGCTGCTGGGGCTGTTGAGGATCCGCTCACAATTTCGCCATCCGTATCTCCTTCGCCCTGCAGGGGGTAGCATGTTTCCGCCTGCGCGGACCCGCCCCGCAGCCGCAGCTGCGGATGCGATGCGCCTGCTGCTCTCTGAGTCGCAAGGCGATGAGGACTGGCGCCGACAACCCGCAAACCATGCCGGTACGTTGGCGCTGCCGCGGTGCTCCGGAACGAAGAAGGCGCAGCTAGCGCAACGGCAAGCAGCACCAGGCGCAACATGTCCTCGTTAAGCCCTAAGCACAGGAGGGCGCCTGGACCCCTTTTCGGATTCGCGATCCAGAGAGAGTGGTCAAAGTCTTGTTGGTGTCCGCGATGTCTTCGGTACTGATTAGCGGCGGCGGTATCGGGGGGCTTTGTACGCGGCTCGCCCTGAAGCAGCTTGGCGTTTCGTCTGACCTGTTCGACTTGGCTCCGGCGATCGTGAAGCCCGACAGCGACGAGCCTCTGCTTTTGCTCCCAAACGCCACCCGAATCCTCGTTGACATGGGGTTTTCCCCGTTGGTGGGCAAAGCCCAGACGGTGGACCGATGGACGATCCTCAACACTAAGGGTCAGGTCCTTGGTGGCGCAAACTTTGCACAGCTTTCTGCGGAGCACGCCGGCGGAACTGCTGCGGTTGTGATGCGCTCCAATGATCTCCTCAGTGCGATGCTCAAGGCGGGGGCCGGCACGAAAGGAGTGATGTCACCTGTCAGAGTCGCCGCTGGGCTCAACAACCTGGCGCTGCAGGGGGATGGCACGTTGCTTGCGTCTTTTACAGCGCGGATCCCTGAACGCGCCGTGACCCTCGTTGTAGGCGCGGACGGCGTGCCCAGCAAGGTGCGGGAGCTCCGTTGCGGTCCGCCGACAGCGGACGGGGACGTCCAAGTCCCGTTCCCCGGGTGGGGCTTCTGGAGCTGGGAGGCGCCTGCTGACGTTGCGTCAGCGCTTCAGCTGCATGCAGGGCGGCGAGTGCTGGAAGTGTGGGGCAAGGGCGTTAGGCTACGAGCCTCGCCGCTCGCCGACAAGGGAGCTCATCTGACTGCAACCGTGCAGCACCAACGACCGACGCCTCCAGGCATGCCCCGGGGCAGAGGAACCAGCGCATCGCACCGCGCCTGGTTTGGACGCGCTTTTGTTTGGGCACGGACTCAATCTACTCTGAGCGGGGGTTCTCGTGACAGGTCGGACACCCGCCGCGATGGTAGGCGAGCTGGCCAAGCAGCTAGCGCCGCTCGCTACCGCCCAGGAAGCGGGGGGTGTAGTCGGCGACGCGGCGTCTGAGCCCGGTGCCGACGCGCTCGGCCCGGCGATAGCAATGGCGGTCGAACGTGTGACGCAGGTGTGCTCCTAGCGTGCCGTGCCCGCCCGTGCCTGCCTGCCCGCGCTGATGACGCGCCCGCTGCCCCCCTGCACTCCAGAACCCCAAGCGAGCCCGTCTGCGGTTCCATTACCCGCCGTCTGTAGTGATCGACTCCGCCTCGTACCCCGCCGCGATCCCGGTCGCGCTCGTGGGCGATGCAGCGCACGCGATGCCGCCGACGCTGTTCCAGGTCTGCGCCAGACATCCCGCGGCGCGCGCACACAAGCATTTGCGCGTGATGGCGGGCGACTTGTGCGATGCCAGGGTCCAGCGTTGGCTCTTGAGGACGGCTGGACGCTTGCACGGGCAGTTGCGCCCGATGGTGAGCTCATTCGCGGCGCGGCGCTCGGCACGGCTGTGCAACAGTGGGCGCTGGCGCGCGCAAAGAAGGCCGCGACCGCGCGAAAGGCGTCCGACGACCTGGTCCGGCTTGCCAACTCGCTTGGAGGCTCCGGCGCGCCTGGGGGCTCAGGTGCTGCTGCGTGCCCGCTCCGGCACCAGGGTGTAGCGCAGCAAGGGGCTGATTGTTGCTGCTGTCCTTGAATGCTCTCCCAACACCAGGGTGGCTCGGCGGAATGGTGGAGAGGCTGCGGGGGACTCTTCTGCCCCTAGCAGTGCACGAGAAGGCCCTCCACGCGACGTTTGCAAGGCTTCTGGCTTAGCGCGGGGGGCAACGCTCTTGGAACGCCTCCCTGAACCAAGTGTACTCTTCTTTGCTTCTTGCCTCCAACCCCTCATTGCCGCAGCACAACCATCACCGTGCAATCGCACCCGCCATGTTCTTCGCGCCTTCAAAGGCGTCTGCCATGCTGTACATGGCGCCGGACGCACCCTCAAGCATCGAGCTACCTTGCGACAGGCCAGAGAGGTGCACAGTCTGGAGAGTCGTGCTCTTGGCAACCCCCTTCTTGAGTGCATCTGCACCCTTAACCGTGAGCTTGTTGTTGTCAAGCCAGAGGATGCGTAGTGTGGTATTTTCCTGGCACCGGTTCATGGTCACGCGCTGCAGATAGGACCACCTCTGATCCTTCGATCGAAGGTCTACAGAGCGAACAATCATCGCATTTGGGGGAAATGGCGGGGCAGTCACCGTCAGGGTCTCAGCGAGCCGTGTGGCACATGCGTCCGTGAGCGCGTTGTCTGATAGGTGCAGCGACTCGAGCCCACGGTTCTGGCGCAGCGCATCGGCGATCGCAGTGCCCCCAGTCGCAAGTATGCCGCAGTTCTCGGCGTCGAGCCAGCGCAGGGTCCCGTTACTCGTAAGGGCACTGGCCATGCTCTTCGCCCCCTCGTCACCCATCTTAGTATTATTCGTCATGTCCAACTTTGTGATCGACTTGTTGTCCTGAAGCGCCGCCCAGAGCGTCGCAGCACCCTGCGGGCTGATGTCCGAGGAGCTCAACGAGACTGTCGAAAGCCGGGAGCTCGGCTGCTTCAAGAGCGTCGCCAGCGTAAGCATCCCAGTATCGGGCACGCGGATGGAATAGTGCGATAGATCCAACGTCGCGGCACCGTTCGCTACCTGCTGCAGGGCGAGCTGCAGCGGAGTCTGCTTCCGTGGAGCAGCCCCACCGGAGGAACCCACCAAGTGCACCCCAGGTTGACTGCCGGAAGAGGACGGCCCTTTGCCCCCAGAAGGAGGACCTGCGCCGGCATCCTCATCAAGTAAGCCGAGGTCTCTGTCGAGCTCAGCCAAAATCTCGTCGACGTTCTCGTCGAAGGACTTTGCCATCGCGCGCCACGTCCTTGCCGGAAGCGGAGAATTTCCTAGTGACCGGGCCCGCTTGCGAAAGCGTCATCGGAGTTTCCTTCAGCACCCGACCAGGGGCCGGTGCACCCCCCTGCGGACGGGGGGGGGAAGCATGCAGGGATTTCCGGCGCATGGGCTGGCACTGCTTCTGGTCGTGTTGTTCAGCGCAGATTGGGGATCTGCAGGCAGTCGTGATCCCTTAAAACCGACGAGGTCCACCTGCCTTGATGACGCCCTCTTCGCCGGAGACGGACGCGTCGTGATCTACGACACAGTGGTATCCGTTCCACAACAGCGGCTCTACCTCATTGGCCCGCATCAAAAGCTGTGGGTGGTGAAGGAGATGCCAGAGAAGTACCGCCACACTGTCAAGTTTTCATCCTTCTTCAGGCGCGGATTCAACGCCAGTGCGGTGGGGGGCAGCTTCTGCAGCTTTTCTGCAGACGGAGTCGACGTCGGGGAAAGTCTCTTAGCATTCATGGAGGATCCATTGCAGAACGTCAATATCGCCTACTGTTCGCTGACCGATGCGGCGATGGATGCGCTGATGACGGGGGGGGATGTTGCTACTTCGGTGACGCTCGCCCCGAATGACCAAGCAGTGGCGTCTATGCTGCTTCCTTCGCTGCCACTCTGCGTGCCGGAAATCCGAGAACCGGTGTACGCTTCCATGTGCTGCATCATCAAAAACGAAGGACGGTATTTGCGTGAGTGGATCGAGTACTCGATGCTGGTGGGAGTCGAACGCTTCTTCCTGTATGATCACGCCAGCAGCGACGACACGCGGGCTGTGCTCGCGCCCTATGTCCAAAGTGGGACCGTGGTTCTGCACAACTGGAGCTTTCCAGGGTACCCGCAGCGTGAGGCCCATCAGCACTGCACGCATCGCTACGCGCACCAGACCTCGTGGTGACCACTCCCGCAGTCCATCTCCCGGGCACCTCTGCGGCATCGCGACGCACACGCGCTGAGTGAGGGGTGCCTCCGCGCGCTGCAGGCTCGGGCTGATGGACGTGGACGAGTTCCTAGTGCCTGTTAAGGAGGAGTCGATCGTGCCGCTCCTCTCGTACTTCGACGGTGCGGGGCCCTCCGCCCCCCCCATATTCTCTTCCACTCACGAAGAAAGCATGGAGGATGGTGTTGAATCACTCCAGCGGCGCTGATCAATGGCAGTGCCGGCGGGGGGGAGGGCGTGATGTCTCTTTATTTTATTTTATTCATTGTTCATTCAGGCGAACCGGCGGTCTTGCGCTTCTCCGCCCTTCTCTTCGGCACGAGCGGCCATCGCTCGCGCCCGCCTGGGCTGGTGACAGACAGCTACACGAAACGGAACCTAACGGTTGCCTGGCCGCAAAACCCCCAGCACAAGATGTGGTTCCGCCCCGCAGCAGGCTACGCCATCCTGCCCTCCATCCACGGCGTTGACGTGCTACGCCAAGACGCCTTCCAGGCCCGCACCCGCTCCCGCGCCCTCGCTCGCTGCGTGAGGGACGAGACGTGTCCGATTAGTACGGGGGGAAGGACGCGGCGGGTCCGCTTAGTACGAGGGGGGGGGGTGACGCCCCGCTAGGCCGCCGCCCTCTTGCCACTCCCGAGTCAATCGGTGCACCCGCTGATCCCTGACATGCGCTCACGTGCCCCCCGCCCCGGTGTTATTTCCAAAGCCCGTCTCCTCCGAGAGCTTAGACAACCCGTTAGGATTGACACAGTCGGTCTGTCCGCTCACACGCTTTCTGCGGCTGTGTCAGCTGGACGTGGACGAGCGCGATGCGTACTACAACCACTACCGGACCAAGTCCGAGGCGCGCCCCCGCGCCCTCTCTCGCAGAATTTCGTCAGGGGATGCAGAACGCGGACCAGGCGCCGGGCCACGGCCGACCGGGCGTACTAATCGGACACGCCGTGTCCGATTAGTACGGGGTGAGGGACGCGGCGTGTCCACTTAGTACGAGG
>ENA-UOXV01007818-UOXV01007818.1-marine-metagenome-genome-assembly--contig:-NODE-7818-length-10703-cov-5.883264_pt1 | contig 10703 bp, 14 predicted proteins | sample MGYA00238165_ERZ766961 | MGnify/ENA primary metagenome ERZ766961 (study PRJEB28924, sample SAMN03173240) | marine metagenome | biome: Marine; feature: Water; material: Subsurface seawater | place: North... | reverse complement strand
AACGCCTGGGTGTAGAGGTTCGCCGCCTTCTTGCCGTAGAGGATGGTGCGCATCTGCAAAACGAAGTAGGCACGGTCAGCCCGTGCTCCAAAGTCAGAGGGGGGAAGAGGCACGATGCGTGCAACACATGACACTATCCCGCAACAGGCTGTGTGCCCACACGAGCAGCTCACAGGCTGCCAGCTACCCTGTTCACCGTGCCGCACAGATGCGTTCCCCCATACACTCCTACATGCATTGCACGCTGCTCCCATGCCCATGGAGTGCATGGTTAAGCGTACGAAACGGCCCTGGACGCCGCGGCAAGCGGCACCCAGCCCGCAGACGAAGCATCGCGAACAGGCATGGCAGCCTTTGGCCACACGCTGCAGCAACACTGTCAGGCTCGCTACGAGCCACACTTCTGCATGGAAACAGTGCTAGGGCACTCAAAAGACTGTTTAAAGCCTTCCAGATGCCAGTGGCAGCCCCGCGCGCGGAATTGCGCCCGCCGGCAGTTCAGAGGGTCTGCATCATCACCTTAGCTTTTGGTGAATGACCCTGGTCGAAGGGACACATTTGACTGATTTTTTCATCAACAAATCAGCTTTCGACAAAGTTTACTTTTAATGGCTCCAATCGCCACGTGAAGTTGGCGGGGTGCTTTAACCTGGGCACCACTGACTCAGGGCCCGCAAACCGCTTGGACAAACTTGAGCGTGAAGCAGTAAGTATGTCGTGGGCGGCGATGGCGGCCAAGGGTTCTACCCTCACGGCGGGAACTACCAAGGTTGAGCTTCCGAAGGAGGTGGTGGCAGCTGGACGCAAGGTCGTGCTGGACTCGGGCGCAATCATCAAGGGGGGGCGGCTCGAGAGCCTCGGAGAACGCTTCTGGACGATTCAAGAGGTCGTCAACGAGATCCGGGATAGTAATGCGCGGATGGTTCTCGAGACGACGTCGGCGGACATCCAGGTGCGACAGGTGGACCCGGAGGCTCTCGCTTTCGTCACCAAGTTTGCAAAGCTAACCGGCGACTTTGCCAAGCTCTCAACAGTCGATCTCAAGGTCATGGCGCTGACGTATCAGCTCGAGAAGCAATTCTGCGGCACCACACACCTCAATGAGCGACCAAAGCCTGTGGGCCCGCGCCCCGCAGCCGCCGATGCGAAGCCCGAAGCTGAGGAGACGGCAGCTGCTGGGGATAGTGCGTCGGCCAGAGAAGGCGGGGCGGAGGGGAAAGACGACGCAAGTGAATTTGAGCGCGTACCACTGTCGAAGCCTGACGAGCTGGACGCCGAAGCTGCCTCTAAGAAGCGCCCGGCGTTCAAAATGGGCCAGAACATGCCAGGGTGGTATGACGGGGAAGACGACGATAAGGGCTGGATTACTCCGGACAATATTCAGGAGGTCTCATCGGGGCACATGGAGTCCCGAAATGCCGAAGATGAGCACGTTGCTTGCGCCACGATGGACTTTGCGATGCAGAACGTGCGCTCCGGGCCCGTTGCCGGCGGCGTCCAGTTCTGCGCACCAGGCGCGTTCGCGCTAGTCGCTGACAACTGCCCCCCTCCCCATACCCTGCAGGTGCTGCTGCAGATCGGTCTTCGTGTTCTCAACATGGACGGGATGGTGGTGCGCTCCACGAAGCAGTTCGTGCTCAAGTGCCATGGTTGTTACAAGGTGTGGCCCCGCATCCGGGCGTTCCCGCTGACAACCGAGTGAAGCGCGCGGCTCATGCACGTGGTGCGCGGCAGATCTGTCCCGACACGAACAAGAACTTCTGCCCATCATGCGGGAACGCAACGCTCATGCGCGTCTCCATGTTTGTCAAGGATGACGGCACCATAACCTACTCAAAGGTTGGAACACCCCTGGCTCTCTCCCTCGGCCATCTGCCTGCCGGCATGTGTCCGCGGCATCAGCCCGCGCGTGCGCCCCGCCGCGCCCCCGTGCCTGACGCGCAGGGCGGCGGGCAGGGCATCAAGAACTTTTCGACGCGCGGGACCAAGTACTCGCTGCCGCTGCCCACGCAGGGCCGCGGCAAGGACGACCTCGTTCTGCGCGAGGACCAGCTCGCCATGTCGCGGCACCGCCAGCGCGGCGCCAAAGAGACGGACGACGACGGGTTCTCGACGGTCGTCACGGGGCGCGCGCGCAAGCAGCTGCTCGTGAAGGACCAGGACGTGATCGGCCTGGGGTACGCGGGCGGGGCCAAGGGCAAAAACCCCAATACGCGGCGCGGGGGACGTTGATAGGGCGCGGTTTGTGGGGGCTTGGGGAGTTGTGGGGGGCGGATGCGCTGATGGAGGGTTGTGCGGCCTAGACGTGCATGAAGGGGAGTGTGCAGCACACTTGAGTCCCATCAGCCACAGCAGAGACATTTCACTACGAACGGACACCTCTGATAGGCGCCACGTCACTGCATGACCACAGATGCCAAGACCACCAGGAGGCTGACCAGCGCTCCGAAGATGACGCCCCTTGCGTCCCCTCTTGTACGGGGCGACGAGCTCCGCGCTGAGAACTGCCCGGATCTGTGCACGCGCGCCTCTTTGGAGATGGTAGTCTCTTCCAGCACGTCGCAACGCTCGAAATGACGGCACTGCGAGCGCGGACTCCCGATTGGGCACGACGGAAACGACGTCACGAAGCGCGCGTACTGCCCCTCGGGACATGAGACCTCGTATGGCCGCGCTGTGCAGGTGTGAAGGGAGCAGTCAATGTCCTCCTCGTGCACCGGCCCTCCACCACTCGCAGCCTCGTCTGGGCACTCAGAAGCTGCACAGTAGGAGTTCGGGCACGAGTCACCGCTGCACTCGCACGAATACTTGAGCTTGAGTCCCCCACACTCGAAGTCGAGCTTCTGCTGTGGAGGTGCCCCATCGCACCGCAGGTCGCACTCAAGCAGCCACAGCTTGCAGCACTCCTCGTTAAGTCCACCGCACGTTCCAAAATCTCCAGCTCCCTCGACCACGCACTGCGCTGTCGGGTTCTCTGCTCCCGTCGACGCCAGCAGCAAGAACGCTGATGCCAACATCAGCGCCGTCTTCGCCCATGCCTTTTGACCACGAGCAAGAAAACCCACTCGCATCGTGCCCCAATTCGCACCATCAAAGGTATCGGGTGTGCGAATGGTCTCTTGGTCGTCCACAAAGTGGTCACAGCAACGCTCCGACGGGGCGCTGTCTCCCCCCATCGCCCGAAACAGAACTGATGCCCCTAAAGTTCATTGGAACACTTTTATGATTATTTACGTATTTGACCAGTCGCGCGAAACTTCCGCTTCTCTGTAGCGAACCAGGTATCGGCCTTCCACTCCAAAGTCAATGAAGGTGATCCGGTCCTCCCTCCCCTTCACGTGACGCTCGAACTCCTGGGACACCCCACCCCACCAAGCCTTGCCCTTCTTGTTAGAGAGGAACCACTCCCCGCTCGGGCCCATCGTGACGCAATCGAGGTCCTGAGAGGCCTCAGGTTGCTCAAGGAGCAGCTCGAGCCCCCTGCACAACCATTCCAGCCCTGAGCCATCTCGTAGTGGGCCAGTGCTCGGCGCAGCTAGCCACGGGCGCGGATTCGCGGGGTGAAGCACAAGGGTGACACTAGCCTGGGGATGCTCCCACGCGCAGCGAAGCCGCCATCTTGAAATACGACGAAGAAGGTGCTGGTGTTGCTCCCGAAGGCGACGGTTTGTACCCCTGTGGCATGAGAAATGGCTCGTGAGCGTCCCCAGCGGAGTAGCAGGCCGTGGAAAGCGCGCGGAGATCACAACGACGCGGGCGCTAGAGGCCGCGGGGACGCGGTTGTGTGATCACCCCCAAACGCCGCTGCGGCCTCTTTCTCCAGGAATATTCTTGCTTGGTCTGACGCTGCCCAGACAGCCTGGTCGCGGGGGGGGGGGGGGGGGAGAAATCAGGGTCCCCAGACCGCCAATCAGCAGCCCAAGTGGACTCTTCGGGGAGGTCTCCCGACAAGTCCGCGGTCCAGCCAGAGAAGACCCAGGGAGAGCAGACCTCGCCATCTGCGAATCGCACGTAGAACTGCAGTTCCGGGCCGAGGGCCGCGTACCGCTGCAGCACGTGGCGCAGAGTCAGCTGCACGCCCGCCGCGGAACAGCATGCGGTCGGGAGGGAGCTGGGAGGGGGCATGCCGGTGGCGGGTCGCGCGAGCTGCGGCTCTTGAGCCCTTCGTGCAGGATCTTGTTGAGCCCGCCTGAGGACGCCCAGTCGCCGTCCTCGTACAGGAGCAGCGTCGCCTTGCCGTCGGTCGCGACACACAGCACCTGCGCGACCGCGGGCGACGCTCAGCCCGTGGGTCCCGGCTCCTTCAGCGGGCCCAAGTTCGGGGTGCCGTGCCACGCCTCGAGCAAGCACCGATGAAGAAGTACACATCAGGAGGAGCAGAAGGAGCAGGAGGAATGCAGACACGGCGAAGTTGCTAAGTGAAACGGTTGGGTCAAAGGCGCGGGCGGCCCACCCGCCCATCGAACTCCTCGCGCAGAAAGTCGTCGTCCGCCCCCCCGAGCCGGGACAGAATCTTGGTGCCTCGCCGGAGCCGATCCTCCGTGCGCTCGCGAACGCGGTCCCGCCCAGACTCGCGGCGGCTGCCGGAACCGGGCGATTTCCGCGGCGAGGCGTGCGCAAACCCGACGTGCAGCCGCCCGTCCGGCCTGATTCGGGCGCTCGCAGACGACTCTTCCGACGCCCGCCTCGACGGCGGCGACACGCGCCGCGCCGGCTTTAGGGGTGCGGGGCTCGCAGAACGCCGCCACCACCCTGCGGACGCGATGAGGCTCTCCATTTGAGGCGTGGCAGCCCGGCAGAAGCTTCTTTGATTCATCACTTTGGAGAGGAGGGCGGTGGGCGCCAGCGTTCCGGCAGGGCATCGCGGCTGCAGGCTCGCAATGCGGTGCCCATGTGGAACAGGGAGATGCCTGACGGTGACTGCGCCGCTGGTCCGGCTTTTTGCGGAGTGGATTCGCTCTTGTGCTGGTGTCTTCCAATGCTCTGTACGGACCAGTACAGCGTGAGTGAGACGGTTTCTTACCCGATTCGAATTGGGGGTTGCAGCCCATTCCAGCCCGAGCGGCAAGGAATGAGTGCGAGAGGAAGTAGTGAGTCGAGTGGGGACTAAACACCGCAATCATTGCCTGGACTTCGGCCATCTCAGATGCGATGTCCTTCGCTTCAGCCTGCCGGGGAGGCGAAACAATCGTTGGCGCGAGGGGAAAGAGGGCTGCAGGGAAAGCTCCCGGTCGGAGTGCCAGAACCATACAATCAGCTGCTCTGTTGCGAGGACACTCATTACGGTTCCTTTCGTGCAAACCGTGGTGGTCAAGAGAGGCGTTCCTGAAGCCATGCAAGTTGCTCATGTGCAGCTGCAGCCTCGTCCCGTGGCTTCATGGAGTCGTGAAGGACAACGGCGCGGCCCTTGCAAATGCTGCACCAGATGTGATGGTCCGATTCAGCCTCCATCCCGTCGGCACATTCAAGACACAGCTCGTTGTGCCCGCAGTCCGTACGCGTCAGCGCGGTTCGCTTCCTGCACTCCGAGCACCTTTGGCGCGGCCTGCGCCGCTGACGATCGCGGAGCTCCTCGCCAATGTGCACCCGCTGATCACGGAACAACGAACGCAACATGTCTAGGTCCACATTGCGACGAAAAATCTGGGTCCTCCCCTGCCCAAGGGTCCGCGGGGCGACCACAAACGGCTGAGTCTCTCGCGCCTAGGGCGCTACAGATGGAACTCGCGTGAAGCGTGGGGGGAGACCTGTCGAAAATGGTCCAAGCATGTCCCAACTGTACCTGTCTTGTAGTAGACGTTCACTTGCGGGTCGCCCTGCGGGGTCCCACGCGGTCACTTCACAGCCCGGATTCTTCGGATGATGGCATGCGGGAGCGGGTCAGATTGGCACCGGCTGAAAGTCCGGCGGGACAAAGGAAATCAAGCCCCGGGATTCGCTGTAGAGTATCTCCACTAGCTGCTCTTCCGCCGCGATGCGGCGGATTCGCGCCAGGGGCAGCGCCATCCTTGCCGGGGCGCAAGGATAGATACAGAAACCTCTCCCTTCTTTTAACAAAAAACTCGCGGCGGGTCCATCCGAGCGACCTGAGTCCAAATGATTCTTATTTTGTAGTGCAAACCAGGACATGTAGCCAGTGGAAAGCGGTTTCAGCGGACAGCCGTTTCAGGGTCCATCCCCCTCCACGGTCGGAAAACATGGGAGTGTGCCACTCTCAGCCGCAGGAAAACGGCGCCTACTTGCTGAATATGCTGCCTGAGGGAGACAGAGACCCATGTGTGGTTTTGCTGAAGGATAGCGACTTCGATGAGGCGGTCAGTGCGCCCCCCATGCAACATTGTTGCAGCCACACCCCTCAACGATTCTGTGCCGCTAGACAGACCCGACCGCCGATGTATTTAAAGGCCACATGCCTTGCGCCAGGTACGGGTTGCAACATCATCGTTTGTAGGATCTGCGTCATGCCCCGGGGATCCTGTTTTCCGTTGGGCCCTTGGTCCTGAAAACCGGGCGGAACCCCCTGACTCGTGCCCTCGGGTCGTTGAGGGACTCGGGTGGTACATGAGGTGGTGCGCGCTCATGTCCTTCAAGTACGGGACACCACTAGGTTACCGAGACCCTGAGTCTGGCCGTCTCAAATCGGTCTGCTTTGCCTTTCATCCAGGGTCTATCAGAAACGGGAAGGTTCATACGTGGTATGCGCTCTCTTGTACCCGGTGAACAGGCAGCATCGCAGTTGCATCAAATCCTTTCAAATAGTTTCTCCGGTTTTTACGAGAACATGTGCGCTTGCAGGTCCCGGATGATATCCACATCCTTCAAAGTATCTAGCGCACCGCCCGAGGACGATCCGAAAAAGTTCGGCAAACACGCAGGTCTGAGGCTAAAAGGGATTGATAAGCACATGTCATCTCTGCATTCCAAACACGCTCCAGGCCCACACTGGTATGCCTATGTGTTGGCGACGGATCCCTCCTCCAGTCGTCAGGGCGCTGCGAGTGCACTTGTGCGTGCGATTTTGGCAATGTGTACACAGGCAGGGGGCGGCATCCAGCTCTATCTCGAGTGCGCAAAGGACAATGTGCCCTTCTACCGTGACAAGCTTGGAATGAGGGCGATCGGTAGCGTTGTGATGGAGAATCCGGATCCCGAGGGGGAAGAGCCGGCAGAGTGCTTTGCCATGATGTCGGAGCTCATGAGCTAGCCTCTCGTCAGTGTGACAGTGCATCCTGCACAAAACTGCCACTGGCATTTTCACTCGCATTCTCGACTGCAGAAACCCAAAATGAATCAACACGACCGGCCGCCCTCCACGCCCCCGGCCTCGTTTCCCTCTCAGATCACGTCGTCCTCCGCGTCGTCCGCCAACCCACACGAGGTGTCCCCGGCGTCCGTCCCATGCCCGCCTCCGCCGCCGGCGCGCATCGCACCCAGCTCCAGCGAGAGCTTCGGCTCCCCATTCGCGTCCCACATGGACGCCTGCCCGTCGGGTACTGTTGCTTTCCCGGGCGCACGGACGTAGATCTGAGGGCACGAGGCGCGCGTCATCGCCAGCACCGGTCGCGCAGCAGGGTGGCGGGCCGAAAGAACTCACAACGAGGTAAAACCCGTAGGCGAGGCAGCTCAGCGCAGACGCCAGCGCAAGCAAGAAGTGGCTGCACATCGAAGAGCGTCTCCCTCTCTCAGACAGCAGGGAGCAGAGTCACAGCGGGGTTGCGTTCACGAGCTTGGGGCGCCCCGGCGGGCGGGGCGGAAGGGCGCAGCACCCGATAGCAGCTGAGTACACCAGCATCATGAAGGAGGCCCCAAGTTGCAGGAAGAGGCTGCAGAGGGAATCGGGGGAACAGGGTCATGCGCTACATGCAAGGACTGCATCTGCGCGAGGCGCGTGCCAAGGCCGGGTTGCTGCGCGGGATGCCCGGGGCGCGCCTGAACGGCGAGAAAAGTGACGCGTCCTGGGAGCGCCAGACCTGGTCCGAAGTTTCCACGAAGGTCAGCGTGTGCTCCGCGCAGGTGTGCTGCGCAGCTGCTACAGGCGATTCTGCACACTCATCGGACGCACCTTGGCGACCTGCGGGACGTGCGCGCCGATCCAGAAGAGCCCGCCGAGCACCGCGGCTGCGCCTGGAAGCACGTGCCGCAGCGCGCGCGTCAGCTGAGGCTGGGTCCGAGGAGCGGACGGCACCGCACGCGAAAATACTCACCTGAGAGGTTGCCGCGCCCGGGCGAAAGCCCCTTGCAGGGCTGGCGCTGCGCCTCGTCGCACGGACACATCCCTGCGGCGCCCGGGAGAGAAGAGTCCGCTGGCGGCGCCCCCCCTGGCGCCGCCGGCGCGCCGACCCCCGGCTGCGGTGCGCCGTCGGGCTGCGGGAGCCAGCCGCCTGAAATCTTCTGCTTAGCGAGACTGGGCACCGCGACGGCCTGCGCCGCCGCTGCCGCGCCGCGCGGGGGCGAGCCGCCGCTGCCGGTCGTCGCCCAGTACGGCGTCGCCGGGTACGGATCCTGCGTAGTTGAGGCCTCCGGTGAGCCCCATTAGACGGCGGTGGGCTACGTTTTGGATCGTATGTGAGGGCGCGGGGGCGGCAAGCAAGGGCAGCAGGCGGCTGGCACTCGGGAGCAGTCCTGCGGTGGCGGGAGCGTGGGGAGCGCTGGCTGCTCGTCGCTGCGCGAGGACGCGGACGCGGACGCGACGAGGAACATGAGAAACGAGGTGGCTACGATGATGCCCACCGTGTTGAGTCCGCCGAGCACCTCGCGCGCCTCGCCCGCGGCGCCCTCGCGCCCGCCACGCCACACGCTCCTGCGCTGTGACGTGCCCTCGCCACACGCAGCGTCTGATCCCAGGTGCTGCCTCCGCTCTTCCTCTGCCTCCCGCAAGCGCACCTACCACCGTATAAATTATGTGAGCTGGTAGGCCGTCGTTTGCCTGCGCGAAGCAGCGCGTGAAGAATCCGGTGCCGCCCGGGGACCCAGTTTGACTGGAACGACTCCAGTGACGCAAACACCCCAGTGGCCACTCTTTTGGGAGGGCAGTCACCAAGCGTGAGCGCGCTCCATCGCCCGGTCCGTCCATTTACACACCGTGTTACGCCCGACTGCTACGCGAATGTGTCTCTCCGCGCTGGGGTTCTCGTCCCCACGTCAACGCGATGACTCCGCTCCAAAATCCCGAGGCGGGTCTGTCTGAGATCGTTTCCGGTTCGTATCTGTCTGGCCAACCGAACGTGGTCGCTCCGTCGTTCGACGTGCCCTGTGTGGACGGTGGCGTGGGCAAGAGGCGATGCCACTCCCCGGTGGACGGGGCACTTCCACTGGGGAGAGTCCTCGGAAGGCGACTGCCGGCAAGCAGGGAGCGCGCGGAGGACGAACCGCGTCGGAAAAGGGGCGCAGCCCTCGGGTCGTGTCAGCGGCGGGTAGCAGCGGACCAGCTGGGGCACGTGCCGGAGTCGCCCGGGGGAATTCAGCCGCGTCGCTCAAGAAGCTTCCTCAGGTTGTCACTCTCACTCCCATTTCGTGTGATTTGCCAGAGCAGAAGTTACCCAGGTCCAATTTGCAGCGAGCGCATCGCCAGGATCTTTCCACTTGAATCGAAGCGCCATCTGCGTTGCTGCTGAGCAGACTGAGCCCCGTTCAGGAGCAGAAGGGGGGTAATGCCGGCAATCTGTACGGCGCGGGAAACACGGATGTGGGGGTTGGGGCGGCCCAGAAGGTACGTGCCCCCACCTGCCTGCTGTCAAGGTGCGGGCCAGACAGGGACGTTTCAGTGAGTGAGGGTCTGCATCGCCACCTTGTTCGCCACGCCGGATAAAATTCGGGTCCGGTCAGGATCCGAACTCGAAGGAACCTTCGCCGACGCGCAAGGGATCGAAGCTGGGAGCGCTCAAGGCGCTGCCGGGCGCCGCGCAGAACGGGGGAGACCCGTTGCCGCCGAAAAAGGTGTCCGTGTCAATCAACCTGGGCGGCTTAAGCGCCATGCAGACCGGGCTGCAAGATATGGGTAGTGAACTTCCCTCCAATCGCGGTAAGGATGCGAGCGTGGCCGCGAGCGTGATCGATGGGGCGGCTGCGGCCGAGGAGGGGGTCTCGGGAAGTACCGATGGCCGGTTGGAGAGCAGCGCAGACACCTCTGCACCCGCTCCGCTGTCCTCTGCAGAAAAAGATGGCGTGGCGCTGGATAGAGACGTTGAAGCTGCGGTGCGGGCGCTGGTCGACGAAGTGGAGGTGGCAGCGGCCGAGAACTTGACAGAGGGTCCAGGTGTCAAGGAGGGGACGGGTGCGACAGACGCGGGTGCGTCGCAGGCAGCAAGCACAGCTGCAGGGAAAGATATTGAGTCCAGATCAAAAGTCTATGGCGGCGCAGCAATGATCGCGCCAGGGAATCGGGTGGAGTGGGCGGCCGCCGGGCTGCGTGCTGTGCAACCTCTGCCCCAAAATCACGATTTCCACGACAGCGGTGACCGCAAGCGGCAGGTTTCGCCCCGCAAAACGATCGCACCCGTGGGCGCGTCACCCGAGGTAGCATGTGGCGAGACAGGTGCGAGGTGGTTTGCGACAGTCGACCTCGCACTTGTCGTTCCCTCCCCCCTTTCCCTTTCCCCCTACGCGTTCCCCTATGGTACCAGCACCCGTGCGGCCGCCGCTGCTGAGGGCGGGAGGGGGGGGGGGAGGGACGGGTTCCCTCCACGGGGGTCCACTTGGCCCCC
>ENA-UOXV01007816-UOXV01007816.1-marine-metagenome-genome-assembly--contig:-NODE-7816-length-10704-cov-5.042070_pt1 | contig 10704 bp, 13 predicted proteins | sample MGYA00238165_ERZ766961 | MGnify/ENA primary metagenome ERZ766961 (study PRJEB28924, sample SAMN03173240) | marine metagenome | biome: Marine; feature: Water; material: Subsurface seawater | place: North... | reverse complement strand
ATAACTCTCTTTAAAATGCCACAATACCAAATCTCATCTTTAAATATATGATAAAAAAGATGAATAATATAAATTATCTAAAGGTTTAGTTTGGCGCAATTTACGATCTGTAATCCTTGTTTATCGTAACATATTCTTCATTAAGATCTCCGCTATATATTGTCGCCGAGCCTTTTCCAAGTTGAAGGTTAATTGAAATATTAACCTCTTCATTTTTAAGATATTCGTGCACCTGTTTTTCGTTATAATCTGTACTTAGCTCGCCATCAATTACCACATCAAAATCACCAATCTTAAGATCAATATAATTTTGATTGGCTAAGGGGCAAGATTTGCCAATAGCAGCAATTATACGACCCCAATTTGGGTCAGCAGCAGCAATTGCAGACTTAACCAGTGGTGAATTGCCAATAGCCATTGCAGCTTCTTTGGCAGATTTATCATTTGCAGCATTTTTTACTGTAATTTCGATAATTTTTGTAACTCCTTCGCCGTCCAAAACTATCATTTTTGCTAAATCTAAACATAAATCATGTAAATTTTCTTTAAAGTCAGTGAATTTTATATCATTTATATCAGATATTTTGTTATTTTTAGCTGTTTTGGTAGCAAAAATTAATAAAGTGTCATTTGTTGAAGTGTCTGAGTCTATAGTAATGGCATTAAAAGTTTTTTCTGCTACTTCTTTAAGTAATTTTGATAAAATATCAGGTTCAATATCCGCATCAGTAAATATAAAACTTAAAAGTGTTGCCATATTTGGCGCAATCATACCTGACCCTTTGGCAAATCCAACTAAATTTATATCTTTATCATCTATTTTGCAGGTTTTTTGAACTAACTTATGTTTAGTGTCGGTGGTCATGATAGATTTTGCTGCCAAGCTCCAAGAATCTTGCTGAAAATTAGATGATTCTAACATTTGTGGCAATTTTGATGTGATTTTTGCAACATCTAACTTTTCTCCAATTACACCAGTTGAGCAGATAAAAATCTCTTCTTTTGGGCAATTTAATAATTCAGATAAGTTTGTAACTTTTTTTTCAACCGCTTTTTTACCATCGCTGCCTGTAAAGCAATTAGCATTACCGGCATTAACTAACAAAGCTTTTGCAATACCATTTTTAATATTTTTTTGACACCATAAAACAGGGGCGGCGCGCATTGATGATTGCGTAAAAACTCCAGCTACATTAGCTGGATCTTCAAAGGAAATTAGTAGTAAATCATCGCGATTTTTATATTTTACGCCACTGTTTACTGTGCTTATTTTTATATTATCCATTTTTTATTTTTTTTGAGAATTCTGCAACTATCTCAGTTATTTTTTCAACAATCGCATCAGATTTTTTTTGATCTTTTATCATTTTTGCTATTTCCCCTACCAAAGTTGAGCCAACTACAATGCTATCAATATTTAATTTACAAAACTCAGCCGCCATTTCGGGGGTTTTGATACCAAAGCCGAGCGCTATTGGTAGCTTTGATATCTCTCTAAGTTTTTTAACATTCTCTATATTGTCATTGAAATTGGCGGTTTTGGTTCCAGTAATTCCAAGCATTGAAATTAAATATAAAAAACCACTAGCATTTTTGACAATTTTTTTAGCTCTCTCAATATTTGTAGTTGGAGCAATGAGTTGAATCAAATCAAGATTATTTTTATTGACTTCAGACATTATCTCACCTTCTTCCTCTAGGGGTAGATCAACAATCAAAAAGCCATCAACACCAGCTTCTTTGGCATCAAAAAATATTTTATTAAGGCCATATTTTAATATTGGATTAAAATATCCCATCAATATCAACGGCGTTTTATTATCAATCTGGCGAAATTCTTTTACCATTTCCAAAGTTTTAAGTAGCGTCATACCATTATCAATTGCCCTTCTCGAAGCATCTTCAATAATTGGTCCATCGCCAGCGGGATCAAGAAATGGAATGCCCAACTCGATAATATCAGCTCCAGATTTTGGTAAGAATTTTAATATTTCTAATGATGTTTTGTAATCAGGATCACCAGCGCAAATATAAGTGGCGAAGGCTTTCTGATTTTTAGCTTTTAATTCGGAAAATTTTTCTTCGATACGAGTCATTTATTTTTTGATATAATTTATAATAAACTTAGAGACAATTTATTTGCAAGGACGACTGGCGTCGACCACCATTGGCCGTAAAAAACAATAATATAAGCCATTTATAGAAGATCTTTTTATTTTACATCTAAAATTCTTGATACAGTTTCAATATCCTTATCACCGCGACCAGATAGATTAACTATTACTATCTGATCTTTACTCATTGTACTAGCTAGTTTGCAGGCATAATGAATGCCATGAGCTGATTCTAAAGCTGGTATCATGCCCTCACATTTTGATAGAATTTGAAAAGATTCCAAAGCCTCAGCATCAGTGGCGCTTACATAGTTAACGCGACCAATGCCATGTAAATAAGCATGCTCAGGGCCAATTCCAGGATAATCAAGGCCAGCAGAAATCGAGTGAGCATCATAAATTTGACCATCATCACTTTGTAAGAAGAAGGTTTTATTACCATGTAGAACTGCTTCTTGACCGCCAGCAATTGAAGCAGAATGTTTATTGCTATCAAGCCCTTCACCAGCAGCTTCAACACCATACATTTTAACGCTTAGGTTATCTAAAAAGCTGTGAAATAATCCAATTGAATTAGAGCCGCCACCAATGCAACCAACCAATGCATCTGGCAATCGGCCTTCTTGCTCTAATATTTGCTCTTTAGTTTCTTTACCAATTATTGAATGAAAATCACGCACCATCATTGGATAAGGGTGGGGGCCAGTCACCGTGCCCAATAAATAATAAGTATCGTCAGCATTTGCAATCCAGTCGCGCATAGCCTCGTTAATTGCATTTTTTAAGCTTTTTGAGCCGGTTTCTACTGACTTAACTTCTGCACCAAGTAGCTTCATACGAAAAACATTAGGCGCTTGACGCACCATATCCTTAGCTCCCATGTAGATAGTGCAGGGCATTGAAAATAAAGCACAAACTGTAGCAGTGGCTACACCATGTTGGCCAGCACCAGTTTCAGCGATTATTCTTTTTTTATCCATCCTTTTTGCTAAAAGAATTTGACCAATGCAATTATTTATTTTATGTGAACCGGTGTGGTTTAACTCATCTCGTTTAAGATAAATTTTAGCTCCACCATATTTTTTACTAAGTTTTTTAGCGAAATAAAGCGGAGAAGGGCGTCCGATATAATGTTTGAAATAGTAATCTAGCTCTTCTTGAAATTTAGGATCATTTTTAGCGGCAATATAGGATTTTTCTATTTCTAAAACGTTCGGCATCAGAGTTTCAGCGATGTACCTACCGCCAAATTTACCAAATTTACCATTTTTGTCTGGCTGATTATAAGTCATGCTAATTTCACCTATTTATTAAAATTAAAAAAATCTTTTTTACCTCATCTATATATTTTGCGACAATTATTTATCCACAAAAAAAGATTATTTTTCGTTTGACATTGTCAGTTTTATTCCTAATTTTTCCATAGATTTCCATAGAAAACCAAAGTTTTCCATTAAATTTCCAAAAATTAACAAGGTTTATAAGATAAGTGGCGTTATTTCTTTCAACATTTACCAATAAAGTCGATTCTAAGGGTAGAGTTTCTGTGCCTTCGCAATTTCGTGCATCATTGGTTAAAGAAGGTTTATCGGCCATGATAGTTTATGAATCATTTGTTAACGACTCTATTGAAGGTTGCGATATTGAGCGTATTACAAAAATATCACAATCAATTGATGATCTAGAGCCTTTTTCAGAAGAAAGAGAGGCTTTTGCCACCGCCATTTTGGGCGGCGCTATTCAGCTTTCAATCGATAATGATGGTCGAGTTATTTTGCCAGAAAGCTTGTTGAAAAAAGCCGATATCAAGGGTAAGGCAGTTTTTGTGGGAAAGGGTTCAACCTTTGAAATTTGGGAGCCCGAGGGCTTTAAAGAATATATGGAAAAAGCCAAAAAAGATGCCAAGCAGAAGCGCAATTTACTAAAATTTAACAGCGCTAAAAATTGATGAATAATTTAGATTTTCATAAACCAGTTTTAATCAATGAAGTTTTGCAATATATGAATTGCCAAGATGATCAAACTTACATTGATGCAACATTTGGTGCTGGCGGATACAGTCGAGCTTTGCTTGAAGCTGCTAATTGTCGAGTAATTGCTTTTGATCGCGATGCGTCAACGCAAAAATTTGCCGATAATTTGCAAAAAAAGTATGGCAAAAGATTTATCTTTTTTAATAAAAATTTTTCGCAAATCGCTGAGACTGTTCAACAAAATAATATCTCAGATATCGATGGAATTGTCTATGATTTTGGAGTTTCATCAATGCAGCTTGACGATAAAAGCAGGGGTTTTTCTTTTGATAGCGAAGAAAAACTTGACATGAGAATGGATAAAAAAATTGCCATCAGCGCTTTTGAAGTTGTTAATGAATTTTCTTGGGAAGATCTTCATAGGATTATTAAAGATTTTGGTGAAGAAAGAAAGTCCAAACTTATTGCCAAAAAAATCGTTGAAATAAGAGAGCAAAATCAAATCACCACTTGCAAAGAGTTGGCTGATATTGTGCGGGGATTTTATAAGGGATATTTTAAAATAGATCCAGCCACCAAAACTTTTCAAGCTATTCGTATTTATGTAAATAACGAGCTTGAAGAAATCAAATTTTCGCTACAGCAAGCCATAGATATATTAAGAAAAAATGGCAGATGTGTAACGGTTTCATTTCACTCATTAGAAGATAGTATAGTGAAATCTTTTTTTAAAAAAGAGGCCGGACTCGATGTTTCCTTTTCAAGATATGAGCCAATTTTACAAGAAGAATATTCACCACAAAAAACTTTAGAAATTTTAACTAAATCGGCAATCAAGCCAAGTAAAAATGAAATTTATATCAATCCAAGATCTCGTTCATCTCGCTTGAGATCTGCAATAAAATTATAAAATGACTATTCTACTCCTAGCAAAAATTATAAAAAATAACTTAACAAAAACGTTTTTCATTAGCTCTCTTTTACTGAGCATATCCTTGCTTTTTATAATACAGTTTAAGGTTGATATTTTGAGTAGTGAATTAAGTAGGGTTGAAAATGAAATTGTATCATATCAAGAAGAGATAAAAATTCTTGATATAGAGTGGGTTTATTTAACTAGACCGGAGAGATTAAGAATATTAGCTAAAAAATATTTAAAAAATAATGGCTATATGTCAGTTTCTCAAATAAGAGATAAGGATAGCTTGAAATCTTACTATTTAAGTAAATATAAAAAATATCAGGAGAAAAAAATGGCATCTAACACCAATAAATCTCAATTATAAAAATGAACATTTTAAATCGTTCGCAAATTTTCTTTTATTCACTTCTAGCATTTCCGCTATCCTTCGTCGGTTTACCAATTTATATCAATATTAGCGACTTTTATGCTAAAAAATTTGGCTTAAGCATTACCTTGATTGGCTTTATATTAATTTTGGTAAGGATTATAGATATTGTGCAAGATATTTTTGTTGGCTATTTTTCTGATATTTTAGCAAAACATAAATTATATCGTAAAAAAATAATTTCCATTTCAGTAATTTGCTTATCTTTGGTATTTTACGCTTTATTTAACCCGCCTCAAATACAAAGTCAGATATTGGTTATATTATGGTTTTTTTTGGTTTCAACCCTAACTTACACTTTTTTTAATTTTGCTGTCATAAATTACGAAGCAATTGCCGCAATAGTTTCTAATAATAAAAAAGATAGAATATCGATCAATTCAGCTAAAGAGTTTTTTGGATTGATCGGGTTTTTAGTGGCAACCATTATGCCTTACGCAATATCTTCATCTTCCGATAGCAGCTTTGAGGATAGTTATTTTTTTCTAAGTATATTTTTTGTTATCATCATATTGCTGGTAAATTTTATTATTTTTTCTCGAGTCAATATTGATAACCATTATCAGAAGAAAGTATCAGCTAAAATTAATATAAAATCAGTATTTCAACATAAGAATTTTATGTTTTTTTTGGTAATTTTTGTTATTAATGCCGCGGCGGTTAGCTTTCCAACGGCAACAATAATTTTTTATGTAGAAGATGTTTTGCAACTCAAGGATAAGTTTGGAATTTTCTTATTTACATATTTCTTTGCAGCTATTTCTTTTATATTCTTCTGGAAATATCTATCGCAAAAATATGGCAAAATAAGAATATGGATTATTTCAATATTAGGTAGCGTAATAACATTTTTGTTTGCTTTTTTTATTGATGCTTCAACTGCTAATTATTTTTATTTAGTGTGCTTATTTTCTGGTATTTTTCTTGGCCCGGATCTTATAAATCCTCCAGCCTTAGTTGCCGATTTGACGCAAAATAACAAAAATGAAATATCATCTTTTTTTGCCATGTTCAATATGACGGCAAAGATTGGGCTAATGATCTCATCTTCCGCGAGTTTGATAATTTTGGGATATTTTGGTTATCAGCCTGGGCAATCTGAGAGTGAAATATCTAGCGGACAAAACATAATTCCTTATGTTTATGCTTTAATACCATGCCTACTTAAGATTGTAGTTGTTTTTTTATTAGTAAAATTCTCAAAAAAAATTACTTAATTTACTCAGAGATTTTAAAAAATATTAGTTAAAGACGGAAATTATACCAAAAACCATCTTTAATTAAATCTTTGGAAAAATATTTTTGAATTTTAAAAGCTATAAAATGAAGGCCTTATACTCATAAGGTCTAATACTATTTCCATAAATTAAGCATCTAATTACTTCATCTTTGTTGCTTTTATTATTTAATTTTAAAACTTGAAGTATCTAGATACTACGGCGCTTTAAAATTAAATCTAAAAGCAAAAATATTTTGTAATTAGATGCTTAATTTATGGAAATAGTATAAGGCTTTATGGCTTTTAAAAACAAAAAGATGAAGCTAAAATTTAATAAATACCAACCTATTTTAAAGATGGTTTTTGGTATTGTTATCAAAAGCTATGAACATAATTGCTGTCAACTTCACCAAATCTACTTTGTCTAAATTCGCATTCAATAATTTGTTGCGGAGGAATTTTTATGGAAAATGACCGACCGTCACTAAGATAAAAGATAGTAAAATTTCTATCATTATTACTTCTTTTATTACCAAGATAATCTCTAATTGCGCTATTTTTCAATTCTCTTGCCGCAACAAACTTCACTAACATTGAAGGTCGAAAAGGACACATTATTTCAGTATTAAAAGGAATGGCATATTTATTGCCGCCAAAGATATTTTGACAAGACGCTAAGATGATAAGAAAAAAAATATAGAAAAATCTAGATATTATTGCCATATTTTAATTAGGAGATACTTGGCCTATATTGCTGAATATTGCCTTTATAAACCCCGGCTCTTTATGGCCTTCAACTTTTGTATATTTTGGATAGGGGTTAATTTTTTGACTATCATTCAATGTTAATATATTAGTTTGCTTTATAATATCATCATCGCTGAAATTGATAATCAAAATTTTTCTATTGACTATTTTAGGTTTTAAAAAAGCAACTTTTTTAATATCTTGCGCAAGATAAACCCAGCTATTACTTAATTTATGATTATCTATAGATGGAGATCCCATTATATAGTAAACTTCTTTTTTAGAGCTAATCCCTTTTCTTAGGAATTTTGATTTTGATTCATCAAATATATAGCCATGTTTTATATTTCTATCAATACATGAGTTGCTAAAGATCAGCATCGTGGCAATAGCTAGTTTTATATATATTCTGTCCATTTAAAAATGATTGTTGATAAATTATAAATATAATCTAAGATGATTCATTGTAAAATACCTAAAATAATTTATACTTAAATCTATCTTTATCAACAACTTGATAATATTTTTTAAGATTACCAATTTTTCATTAATTAAGTTTAAAAATGGCAGTTCCAAAAAAGAAAACATCGCATTCAAAATCACGCATGAGAAAAGGTAGTAACGGCACTTTAAAAGGCGATCTACCAAATGTTATAACGGATTCTACAACTGGAGAATTTAAGTTGCCTCACCATATATCTTTGGATGGTTACTACAAGGGAAGAAAAGTTATAAAAGATAAAGTTAAAAAAACTCCTGAAGAATCTACTCAAAACTCTTAAAGTTTAAATAGGTGAAAGAAGAAAAGATAAAAATTGCGCTTGATTGTATGGGCGGCGATAATGCGCCAAAAATTGTTATAGAAGGCGCTGAAATAGTGGCTTCCAGCAAAAAAGATGTTCATTTTTTATTTTATGGCGATTCTAGTAAGATAAACCCACTAATCAAAAACTACCCCAAGCTTAAAAATCGATACACAATCATTCACACTGACCAAGAGATTAGCTCCGATGAAAAGCCTTCTATTGCACTTCGTCGCGGCACTCAATCTAGCATGAGGCTTGCCATTAACGCAGTTAAGGAAGGAGAGGCTGATGTTGCGGTTTCTGCAGGAAATACTGGCGCTTTAATGGCAATTGCTAAAATTGTTTTACGCCCACTTCCTTCAATCGAAAGACCAGCTATTGTTACTTCGATTCCTAATCAAAAAAATTCTGGCACAGTTTTACTTGACATGGGAGCAAATGTTGAGTGCGATTCTGATGTTTTATTTCAATTTGCCGTAATGGGTCACGCTTTTGCTAAAATAGCTCTCAAAATTAAAGATCCAAAAATTGGTATATTAAATATAGGTTCAGAAGATTTAAAGGGAAATGACGCCGTAAGAAGTGCAGCATTATTAATAAAAGAGAGCGACTTAAAAGATAATTTTTATGGCTATGTTGAAGGAAATGATATAACCAAAGGCACAGTTGATGTTGTTGTAACAGATGGATTTACAGGAAATATTTCTCTAAAAGTTATTGAGGGAACTGCTAAAATGGTAACAGAGCTTTTGCGTGAAGCTTTTAGTAGATCCTTTATATCAAAAATAGGATATTTATTAGCGAAAACAGCAATTAAAAAATCCACGCAAAAAATGGATCCAAGATTGCATAATGGTGCTATGCTTATTGGCCTTAACGGCGTTGTTGTTAAAAGTCATGGTGGCACTGATTCACTAGGTTTTTCTAATGCAATTTCGGTTGCCATATCTTTAGTTAAGGATAAAATAAATGAACAAATTAGCAATGAGCTTAAAGGTTCTGAGAGTTAGTTTTGTGGGTTTGGCAAAATAATAACATAATTTTCAATTACAGTTTTGATAATTATGATTAATTAATTTTGATAATTGATATTATACATGATCGGTTCAAAAATAGTAGCAACAGGCTCGTATCTTCCACAAAAAATTCTTAGCAACAATGATCTATCAAAAATGGTTGATACCACTGATGAATGGATCGTAACTAGAACGGGAATTAAAAATAGACATATTGCAGCTGAAAATGAAATGACTTCTGATTTGGCTTATAAAGCTGCTTTGAGTTGCATAGAATCAATAAATTTTGATCCTCAACAAATTGATATCATAATTCTTGCCACCACAACTCCAGATCTAACATTTCCATCCACCGCAGTTATAATGCAAGAAAAATTAGGCAATAAAAGCGCTTTTGCTTTTGATGTTCAGGCTGTTTGTTCGGGATTTGTTTATGCGCTAGATTTAGCTGATAGCTACATTAAATGCGGTAAGGCAAAAAATATTTTAGTTATTGGCGCCGAAACATTGTCGAGAATTGTAGATTGGCAAGATCGAAATAGCTGCGTTTTATTTGGTGATGGGGCGGGGGCTATAATTTTATCGGCCACAACAGAAGGAGAAAGTGACATACTGGCCTCTAATTTACATAGTGATGGTGGGCTAGTCGATATTTTAAAAACTTCAGGCGGCACCTCGTCAACTAAAAATGCTGGATTTATTGAAATGCAAGGTAAAGAGGTTTTTAAAAATGCTGTAGAAAAAATGTCAAGCTCGCTATTAAAAACCATTATTGATGCCAATCTTCAAATAGAGCAGATAGATTGGCTTATACCACATCAAGCCAATCTTAGAATCCTCAATTCAGTTGCCACAAAAGTTGGAATCCCTCAAGAAAGAGTCATAATTACTCTACAAAATCAAGGCAACACTTCTGCCGCCTCTATTCCTTTGGCAATCGATCATGCTAATAAAGAAGGAAAAATAATAAGGGGGCAAAATATTGCTATTGAAGCACTGGGCGGTGGTTTAACTTGGGGATCAGTTGTTTTGAGTTGGTAATTATACCATTTTCTATCTTTAATACTGCATTTAGTCAAATGTCCGACCTCAAAAACTCCGTAACTTTTGATGCATAAGAAAGAAATTGACAATGAAAAACTTAAATATCCTAAAAATATCAGAATAATGATTCAACCTCCATGCTCACCAGAACTCAATCCAAATAAAATCTTTGACAGTATGTCAAGGATCACGCTATTAAGAATAGGATCTATAGACTTTGCCAGAATTGGAGAATAGGGTTTGTAAGTTTATTAGGACATTAACTCCTGAAATTATTAAGAGTGTTTGTGGGGTTAGTTATATATAGTATTATAGATGGGAAGCGGTATTAGATCTTTTAATAGTTAATGGTGATATATAAAATTTCATTTATGCGCTAGTAGCTAGGTTCTGTTGAGATTTCAAATTAAAAGTTTAGAATTGATGTTTTATCAAC
>ENA-UOXV01007812-UOXV01007812.1-marine-metagenome-genome-assembly--contig:-NODE-7812-length-10709-cov-6.190445_pt1 | contig 10709 bp, 7 predicted proteins | sample MGYA00238165_ERZ766961 | MGnify/ENA primary metagenome ERZ766961 (study PRJEB28924, sample SAMN03173240) | marine metagenome | biome: Marine; feature: Water; material: Subsurface seawater | place: North... | reverse complement strand
AGCGGAGGCAGAAGCAGCTCGCACGAAGGCAGAAGCGGAGGCCGAGGCAGCTCGCCAGAAGGCCGATGACGAGGACGCAGCTCGCCAGAAGGCCGAAGAGGAGGAGGCAGCTCGCAAGAAGGCAGAGGCAGCTCGAAGAGAGGCCAAAGCCAAGGAGGCAGCTCGAAAGAAAGCCGATGCCGAGGCCGAGGCAGCTCGTAAGAAGGCAGAGGCAGAGGCAGAGGCAGGGGCAGCTCGCCAGAAGGCCGAAGAGGAGAAGGCTGCACGTAAGAAAGCCGAGGCAGAGGAAGCTCGCAAGACGGCCGAAGCGGAGGCCGAGGCAGCTCGCCAGAAGGCCGAAGAGGAGGAGGCTGCACGTAAGAAGGCCGAGGCAGAGGCAGCTCGCGAGAAGGCTGAGAAGGAGGCAGAGGCAGCTCGCCAGAAGGCCGAAGCCGAGGCCGAGGCAGCTCGCAAGAAGGCCGAAGCGGAGGCAGAGGCAGCTCGCACGAAGGCAGAAGCAGAGGCCGAGGCAGCTCGCCAGAAGGCCGAAGAGGAGGAGGCAGCTCGCAAAAAGGTTGAAGCTGAGGCCGAGGCAGCTCGAAGAGAGGCCGAGGCCAAGGAGGCTGCGCGTAAAAAGGCTGATGCCGAGGCCGAGGCAGCTCGCAAGAAGGCCGAAGCGGAGGCAGAAGCAGCTCGCGAAAAGGCCGAAGCAGAGGAGGCTGCACGAAAGAAAGCGGAGGCAGAGGCAGCTCGCAAAAAGGCCGAAGCGGAGGCCGAGGCTGCTCGCCAGAAGGCCGAAGAGAAGGAGGCAGCTCGCCAGAAGGCCGAAGAGGAGGAGGCAGCTCGCAAGAAGGCCGAAGCGGAGGCAGAGGCAGCTCGCCAGAAGGCCGATGACGAGGACGCAGCTCGCCAGAAGGCCGAAGAGGAGGAGGCAGCTCGCAAGAAGGCAGAGGCAGCTCGAAGAGAGGCCAAAGCCAAGGAGGCAGCTCGAAAGAAAGCCGATGCCGAGGCCGAGGCAGCTCGTAAGAAGGCAGAGGCAGAGGCAGAGGCAGGGGCAGCTCGCCAGAAGGCCGAAGAGGAGAAGGCTGCACGTAAGAAAGCCGAGGCAGAGGAAGCTCGCAAGACGGCCGAAGCGGAGGCCGAGGCAGCTCGCCAGAAGGCCGAAGAGGAGGAGGCTGCACGTAAGAAGGCCGAGGCAGAGGCAGCTCGCGAGAAGGCTGAGAAGGAGGCAGAGGCAGCTCGCCAGAAGGCCGAAGCCGAGGCCGAGGCAGCTCGCAAGAAGGCCGAAGCGGAGGCAGAGGCAGCTCGCACGAAGGCAGAAGCAGAGGCCGAGGCAGCTCGCCAGAAGGCCGAAGAGGAGGAGGCAGCTCGCAAAAAGGTTGAAGCTGAGGCCGAGGCAGCTCGAAGAGAGGCCGAGGCCAAGGAGGCTGCGCGTAAAAAGGCTGATGCCGAGGCCGAGGCAGCTCGCAAGAAGGCCGAAGCGGAGGCAGAAGCAGCTCGCGAAAAGGCCGAAGCAGAGGAGGCTGCACGAAAGAAAGCGGAGGCAGAGGCAGCTCGCCAGCAGGCCGAAGCGGAGGCCGAGGCAGCTCGCCAGAAGGCCGAAGAGAAGGAGGCAGCTCGCAAGAAGGCCGAAGAGGAGGAGGCAGCTCGCAAGAAGGCCGAAGCTGAGGCAGAAGCAGCTCGCCAGAATGCCGAGGCCGAGGCCGAGGCAGCTCGCAAAACGGTTGAAGCGGAGGCCGAGGCAGCTTGCAAAAAGGTTGAAGCGGAGGCAGAGGCAGCTCGCAAGAAGGCCGAAGCGGAGGCCGAGGCTGCTCGCAAGAATGCTGAAGAGGAGGAGGCAGCTCGCAAGAAGGCCGAGGCTGAGGCAGAAAAAGCTCACAAGAGGGCCGAGGCCGAGGCCGAGGCAGCTCGCAAGAAGGCCGGAGAGGAGGAGGCAGCTCGCAAGAAGGCTAAAGAGGATGAGGCTGCGCGTAAGAAAGCCGCGACGGAGGCCGAGGCAGCTCGTACAAAGGCAGAAGCGGAGGCCGAGGCAGCTCGCAAGAAGAACGGAGAGGAGGAGGCGGCTCGCAAAAAGGCTGAAGCCGAGGAGGCTGCACGTAAGAAAGCCGAGGCAGAGGAAGCTCGTAAGAGGGCCGAAGCCGAGGCCGAGGAAGCTCGCCAGAAGGTCGAGGCCGAGAATGCTGCACGTGAAAAAGCCGAGGCTGAGGCAGAAGCAGCTCGTAAGAAGGCCAGAGCCGAGGCAGAGGCAGCTCGTAAGAAGGCCGAAAAGGAGGAGGCAGCTCGCAAGGAGGCCGAAGAGGAGGAGGCGGCACGTGAGAACGCCGAGGCAGAGGCAGCTCGCAAGAAGGCCGAAGCCGAGGCCGAGGCAGCTCGCCAGAAGGCCGAAGCCGAGGCCGAGGCAGCTCGCCAGAAGGCCGAAGCGGAGGCCGAGGCAGCTCGCAAAAAGGCCGAAGTGGAGGCCGAGGCAGCTCGCCAGAAGGCCGATGAGGAGGAGGCAGCTCGCCAGAAGGCCGATGAGGAGGAGGCAGCTCGCCAGAAGGCCGAAGCGGAGGCCGAGGCAGCTCGCAAGAAGGCCGAAGCTGAGGATTCTGCACGTAAGAAAGCCGAGGCAGAGGAAGCTCGCAAGAGGGCCGAGGCCGAGGCCGAGGCAGCTCGCAAGAAGGCTGAAGAGGCACAGGCTGAGGCAGCTCGCAAGAAGGCAGAAGCCGAGGCAGAGGCAGGTCGCGTCAAGGTGGAACACGTGGACGATCCTGAACTGCTTCAGCTTTGTGCGTCTGTCAAGGCTGCTAGCGATGCTGCAGCGCTTCAGGCGCACACGATTTCTTCTACACTTTTGGAAGATTCTGGGCTTGCGTGCGATCCTATTCCGTCTAGCTCGGCCGATGTTCTGACGGTTTGTACTTTTGTGGAAAAGCATGTTTCGCTGGCATCGAGTGACGCAGCTGTGAGCGCGTTGGGTGCCTATTTGGGACTCGCAGATCCCCACGTAGCACCATGTTTGCATTTTTTGTCGGGTGGCTCTATCGGCCGTCGCCCCCATGACTCTACTCCAGATGCGCGGTCCGGCGACATCACAAGGGAGTCACCCACGGACACACACAATGTAACGCAACGGTGCTGGGCGCCGTTGATGGAACGCGCGCTAGAACTAGGTCATGTGACCCTTGCAATGCAGCTGAGGGCCGGGCCCGGGCGATTCGCGCTGAGCGCTGAAGAGGAGGCGCGGGTATGCGAAGCAGCAAGTCGTGCGGGCGGTGTGGGTGCTGCAGCGCATGTACTGCTTCTGTCGCCGCGAGCGGACGCGGTAGCACGAGCCGTGGAGATGTTGCACAGCGCCCCTGCCGACGCGCTCTCGGGCCCAGGCACCGCGGCGCTGGCTGAGACGTGCGTGCGTGTTGGTGCAATGGTTCAGCTTGCAGGCTCCGCCGCGAGTGATGCACTCCTCGACGCGATCCCGTGCACATTCCCTGCGTCGCAGTCCCGCCGCGTGGGTGCCGCTGGGGGACGGCAAGCAGCTGCGACAGGGGCGGGAAATGAGTGGGATGGCACGCCGTACCTGGTAGCACGCAGTGGGGGCGGGGGAGACGTGCGGGTGGTCACGGCGCGGCGTGAGGAGGTCCCCGTGCTGCTGGCGGCGCAGCTTTGTGAGGCCGGCGCGCCGCTGGCGGCGGGAGCAGCGCTGCTGCGAATGACGCGCACGCATCCTCTGCTGCGCACCGCCCCACTGTCACTTGCCGTTCTGAGGGCCACGCTTGCCCGGGCAGCGCAGGCGGCGGAGCGTACCAGTGGCGAGGGGGCAGCTGTGGTGGAGGGGCCCGAGGCCAGCTGGGTGAGCGCAGGCGTGTCCGCGCGGTGCGACGCGGCTCTGCGCTGGCTTGAGCAGTCCCTCTGACGGCGGCGGCGGCTAGTGGGCGCAGCGTGCTATCATGTGGCAGATCCAGCAGTGGGCCGATTGTAAATACACGAGGAAAATCATGCACGCTGTCCTCACAGTATACTGCCTTCATGTCGCGCGCTCGTGCGCACGCACGCATCTACGCTGTCGTACTGTGCAGACCTGACTCAGGCGGCAGCACCGAAGTTCGGCTTGGTGGCGGGCGGAGTTGCCTTCACGGCAATGAGCACGGACTTCATGCGCGACACCTGAAAAGTGTGCGGGGCCTCAGGGCCTGCTTGTTCTTGCGTGCTCGCTCGCTCATTGTGAACAGGGGAACGCCCATGGAGCCATGAGCCCGAGTTCCCCAAGATGACTGGGCTCCGGAAGCGGGATCGGGAGCCGAGGAGTACCGTGTTTGCACGCTTGGGGTCGGCTTGCAGGTCGAGGTAGCTGGTGACCTTCTCCCAAGAGTCCTTGCCAGCGATGCCAGCCTTGAGCGCGTTGTCGCGTGTCGCGACGAACTCGGTCTCTGCACTCTCGTTGGCCTTCTTGTTTGACTGGATGGCAACCTGCGAGCCGCCGGGAAACTGAGTGCGGGCCACTTCCCCTTACCGCGACTGCCAGTCGCGCGGCTTCAGCCAGTCGATTTCTAGCTATTTTCTTCACGCTGCCTAGACTCCCGGATGTAAAACGGGCCCTCGACACAAGTAGGCTAAGCCACGGGAGTTGGCAGGCTTCAGCAGACACCTGGCGATCGGCGTCGAATTTCTCCAGCTCACTTTTGGCCGCTTCCATCTGCTTGAGCTTCTGCGCGTTTGAGGCCGCGCGGCGCTGGGCAAGCTTTTCCTGTTGCTCCGCCTGCCACTTCCTGCGTTCGCGCACTTATGTCAGCTCAGTTAGCCCAGCGCGTCCGAAGACTATTTCGGTGGAAGATTTCCCCTAGATGAGTGGCGGTATAACAGGAAGACGGTGGGGACGCACTCTATGGCCCCGTTATCCTCCACCTGCAGGACCGGAGCGAACTCGTTCTTCTTCTCCTCCACAGGCACTGGGGCAGCATCGTTGAACATGTCATCCATTCCGCCGCCCAACCCGTTTTCGACGGGAGCAGCCTCCACGGGAGCAGCCGTTGGCTCACTGCTGCCAAAGTCAAAGCCGCTATCGTCGTTGATAGGCGCCGACTCCTCAGACGGCGCGGCGTTGGGCTGGCTTCCGAACGCGTCATCGCCGGCAAAGGGGTCCTCAGCAGCCTCAACCGCCGGTGCCTCTGCAGCCGTGTTGTCACCAAACCCGTCCCAATCGTCGTCCTGCACAGATTGGGCGAGACCGTCAGCAATCGCGGCTCGGGAACGTGCCAGCCCAATGAACCCAGCGCACGGTTACCCTGCCGCCGAACAAGCGGTGCACTCTAGATCAAAGCACCAAAACAAAACCACACTCAGCCCGCTCGCAAGTCCATAACAAGAGACTAGATGTGCTGCACAATAAGCGTGCAACGACTGCATGTGGTCAGCGTTCTGTGCCGCGAATTCATCCCGGGGTTGCCGAATCCCACCATCTTTCGGAGGGAGCCTTGTCAGTCGGTGGTTCAGTCAACCCAGTGTAAATTGACTTTTATCACCGAATGTTTGATGACTTTATTCGCATCCGATTTGCGCCCCGAAGACAAGAGCTAGCTAGAGTGGCGCCGCTCCTCTCCTCTGCTCCCATGCGGTCATTGCAGATGGCACGCCTGGCACTTTGTCTTACCGTATGTTTGCTTGTTTCCACCTGTGAGTCCGCGTTTTTGGCGTTTCCGGCTGCACCTGCGAATGCACTTCTCGCCCGGCAAAGGATATGCCGAACAGCGCAAACAGCGGGGCGGGGGCATCGGCAGACAGTCTTCGCGGGAACCTACATGGGCCTTGGCAAGTTTCGGAAGTCGTGGGGGGGCGACGGTGGCGATAAAAAGATGCTCGAGGTTGCAACAGATGGTGAATTTGAGATCTTGCTGCAACGAGGTGCGGATGCCGGAAAACTAATCGTTGCTGATTTCTACGCCAGCTGGTGCCGTCAGGTCGGCCCCTACCCAAGCATGTCGGTTGATATCTCGGAGTGGTAAGGTTAGCAGGCTTGAGTGCACATGTTTGGGATCGAAACAGTTTCCGGGTCCAAACCTCAGTTGCACGTCACTCACTGATCGGGCCCGCGTTGCGCAGTGCTTTGTCTTGGAGCCCAAATACCGGAAGCTCGCCAAGGAGTTGGAGGCGGTCGCTACATTTGTTCAAGTTGATGCGCTCTCTGTCGAGTACAACAAGGGCAAAGCGGGTCCGAACGCGCTCAAGAAGAAAGCTGGAGTCGTCAAGTACCCTACCTTCCAGGTCTGGAAAGACCGGAAGCTTGTCGGGGAGATTGTCGGGGGAGACATGGAGATGCGCGAATTCGAGGAGGGCCTACGGAGTCTCGTGCTCGCGTGGAAGGTGCGGCCCGCCGAGGCACTGAGAGTGACAGGGCTCGGTGAGACTGCAGGCGACTTTGGGTCGCAGGGCCCGGGGGATCTCGGCTTCGGTAAGTGGCTGGGCGGGCAAGGCGGTGGCCAGCAGGGTCGCTCGCTTGGAGAATAGTCGTCCGCTTAGTACACGTTACGCTCACACTTCAGCCGCGCGTGCGCGCGCTCGTCCCCTCGGCTTGCCTTCGTCCGCCCGTGGCGCAGCGTCTGCTGCGGTGTTGGCAGCGATCCGCGTCAGCGCCTGCCTGTGGCCCTGCCGCGCAGTCTCGCCCGAATCGTTTCGAGCCTCTACGTCCTCATCTGCCCAGCCCCACCGCCTTCGTCGTGTAGAGCGTCGAGTTGCCTGATTGCCGCGACACATGTCTGCGACCCTGCCGCAGCGAAAAATGTTAGGTGGGTCAACAATGTCGATGGTCTCGAAAAGGTGGGACGTGTCAGAACCAGTCTAGAGCGCGGGCCGCGGCAGCACCTGTCGAGAACCTGCCCGTGGCGCGCGCCAAGAAACTTCTCCGCCTGTTCGCCAGCAGCCCTGCGCGAGCCCGATCTACCAGTCGAGTGAGCGCTCCCATCAGACCCCTCGAGAGCCTCGTCGAGCGCAGCAACGAGGTCCAATAGCGATGGGTCGTAGAAGATGTCGCCTGGCGAGAGGCCCTCGCGCTGCTCTGCAGCGAGCAGCACCTCGACCCCCGCTCCTACTTCACCCTCAGCCTCCGAGCTGGCACTGCATCCTGACGCCCGCACTGTGGCCGGTTCCCGAACCAGCAAGTCGTGCTGCCGCGTGACACTGCAGCTGCTGTTGTGCCGGGGCGCCACCATTTCCTCCCCGCCGCTCCAATGCTGACGCGGGGGCTCCCCAGAAGAGTCTGGCCACGCGGCCTTGGGCGGTGCCGAGGGCAGCGAAGAGGTTGCCGAGGGCGGCGCATCATTGGGCGGGGCAATACCACACTCTCTAGCCCGCAGGTCGGTCGCTTGATCCGCGTAGTCGTCCTCTGCTGGGGCGCACTTGCCTCCAGCGACCTCCAGCCGCGGGGCCTTTCCGAGCGGCCTACTCCACTGCGGCGAGCGCGCTACCGCTGCCTGGGCACGCTGGGGCTTCATGATCTCCATGGCTGCACGAGATGTGCTGTGAACTGTCATCTCAACCTCCGCGTTGCCACTAGAAGGTAAAGACCCCTTGACAGTAGCGTGAGACTGCATGGGTGCAACTTGTGGAGCAGCGCTGGACGCACACGGAACTGTCGCCGATCCTGCCCGCGCTGACGCACAAGGGCCACCGCGAGGTGACTCGTCGTCTGATGACCCATCGGCGCTATCGTCCTCCTCGTCAGAGTCCGTCAAGGGCGCGGAGAGCTGACCAAGGTGCTGCACCGCAGCAAGCGCCGCATCACTCTCCAGCACCGGAAGCGATGCCCTGTCTTCCAGGTCCCCAGACCCGGACCCGGTCCGAGTCCCGGCCCCAGGTTCGTCGTACGTGGGGTTTGCGCTGAGCGCCGGGGCGCCGCCCACGGCCTTGGCCTCAGGTGCCTGGTTTGCGCCGGGCGGAGAAGGCGACACAGCCCGTGCCTGGCCTGGCACATCTGTGTGGTCCTGCGTGGCTCCCACGGAATCCACCCCGAGGTTGGGCGGCGTGCCTCCCGCAAGGCGCCAGCGGGTGAGTGCGGCCGCCACGCGCGCACGTAGCTCGCGCTTGCGCTCGCGCCGCGCCTCCTTAGCCTTCTCCCTCAGCTCTTCAGGCGGCGCCCCGCTGGCTGACGCGAGGCCCGCCGCGCTGCGCGGCTCGAGGCCGGTCGGCTCTGCAGATTCTGGGCTGCCCTCGACAAGTGCGTGTGGAGTTGGGGCAGGCCCCTTGTTGGGTGCCGGTGTCTGCTCGGCCTTGTCCAAGGGTGCCACGCGCTGTCCCCGGGGCGACGCAAGCGCCTGTGTGTCCACAGACGCGGGGTTCGAGGATGCTCGCGGTGACTCCAGCGGCGACGCCAGCAGCGAGGGGGGCACTTCTCTGCAGATTGCGGCAGACGACTCTTCCAGCTCCGTGATGGCGCAGCTGAGGTCCGAACGCTGCTCGCCATGCTTTTCAGGCATCGCAGTAGAAGCCACACCGGCTACTGGAGGCGAGGCGCTTGCCGAACGATGATACACAGCACCGCGAGCGGCTGCGAGTGCACTGTCCGACTTGGCCAGAGCCTGCTGCATCTCCTTCATCCGCTTTTGGTACGCCCGCAGAAGCTCTAGTGCGTGGCCGAGCTTCCCGCGGAGGCTCTGCACCTCCTCAACGAGCTCCGCGTTCTTCGCTGTGAGATCGTCCGTCACTTTCTGCGACGATGCAGCTGCCTGGCCTGCCCTTTCAGTGTCTTCACTCAGCGCGAGCACCTGCTGCAGCAAGCTGCTGATCTTGCCTTTCTCCTCCGCGCAGAGGTTGCCCATCGAACAACGCCCAACAGGACAGCGAGCATCTTCAGGCGTGAGAGGGACTGCCTCAATTTTAGAAGCATCCCTCGTTTCAGGGGCTGCGACAGACCGTGAGCGGATTTGACCTCGCCGTTTCTTCCCCTCCCTGCGCAAGGAACTGGCCTCGGCGCGGGGCACGGACTCGTCCACAGTGTTCCCGCCAACAGCACGACGCGAAGCAGCCCCGAATGCCTCATTCACCAATCCAGCGCTGCTCAAACGCTCATTCGTGGCAGGGCGATCAAGGAGTGCCCGGCTCTGTGCGGTGGTTCCCATGGAACCCGCGGCACGAACCACTGGTCCTGCTGTGTGCAGAACCATGGCGCCTTCACAAGTCGGTGTTTGAAAACGACCTTTGTGCTGACCTTTTTAAATCGGGTTATTAAAAATCGAGCTTCGCAGCCTGCTCTGCATGCTCACAGGAATGCAGATGGTGTTGCTGCGGCCCGGTTGAAACGTGCACGACAATTCCCGATTCATAAGTAGTGCAGCCCTCGTGAAGGACTCCGAAGCACGGGCATTGTGGAAGATGAAGACGGTGCGAATGTCATCGTTGCTGTTGCTGCTCCTGGCACTGACCAACGTGCGGAGCTCGGTCCTGAGGGACCAGGTCGAGAGTGAGGAACGGGAACAGCTTATCATGACCCTTCAAGCTCACATGCAACGTGCATCGAGATCTCCTGAAGCAGAAGCTACCTTCAAGGCATTTGAGCAACGCCAGGATGCTGCACGACGGGATCTGGCTGGAGCCCGATTCGTGATGGCGCGAATGAACCCCGCAGCGGGACTAGGGAACCGTATGGTGGCGCTGGTGTCTGCATTCGTACTTGCTGTTGTGACAGACCGCGCGCTCATTATTGAGTGGGAGGCCTACGCTGAGCCTCGCACGCATCGCAGCAAAGAGGTGGCTACATCCTTCCACAATCTTCCACTCCATGTTACCCCAGTGAGATATCACTTTTCCCGATTGGTTGCTACTGCCTGTTTCGATGGACTCACCGGAAGTGTCTTGCGTAGGTTTCCACCATGTCCCCCCTTGAATACTTTGTCGAGCTCCCTTTCTCCTGTGACGCAAGTGCCATTTTCACCGGCGAGAGCGAAATGAAGGTGAGCCGCTCCTGCTTCACGGCAGCTTCTGAGACGCGTGCTTTCTTCGCTTGGCACCATGATTTGGCCTTCAAAAATGAGCCCCAAATGACCTCATGCATCGTGTACCTTGGTATTGCAGCTCTTTGGATGGGATTTCACCGACTGGCGGCACCTGCACGATGAGAATCCGGCAGACTTGGACCTCCTGCATACCCTAGACCTCCGCGCCGCACTCTCACAACGCGTCGTTGTCCTCTCTGCCATATCGCACGTTACACAGCTCTTGGCTGCCAACACAAATATTGCGCCGCAGCTCCGAGTGCGCCCCCGCTGTGCCTCACTCCTGTCTGGGTCTGCTCATACAGCCTAACACAACCGCGCCCTCGCGGGGCACGTGCTCTTCAGCACATGCTAGGTGCAAACCCATTTCCGACAGCAGCGCACTACCTCCTGGCGCCGTCGCCGTCCGTCCACAGGGCCGTGGCCCAGTTTTACCTCAAGCACATGGCCGGGCGCCGCATCGTCGGCGTCCATCTTCGCACGGTCGAGTACATGACCCTGCGAGAACAGGAATTCCCACACCCGCCCAGCATGTTTCCCCCACACAACCAGCAGGACCAGCCAGTTGGCGCTGGGCCGTGCTTGCGCCAAAATAGCGGTGAGAAAAAAGTGCGGGAGAGCAGCTGTGGCGCTGCCACTGCAAATCTATGACGCACGCACATGACTCCAGTCTCCACCAAGCGCAGGAGATTGCGCTACGCTGCGCCAGCTTTCTCGCCCCCGGCGGTGCATCAAGCGTCTTGGTTGCGTCGGACACATCTGCTGGGATGC
>ENA-UOXV01007810-UOXV01007810.1-marine-metagenome-genome-assembly--contig:-NODE-7810-length-10710-cov-5.917316_pt1 | contig 10710 bp, 8 predicted proteins | sample MGYA00238165_ERZ766961 | MGnify/ENA primary metagenome ERZ766961 (study PRJEB28924, sample SAMN03173240) | marine metagenome | biome: Marine; feature: Water; material: Subsurface seawater | place: North... | reverse complement strand
GCCGCCCCCGCTTCAGTAGTGGACGCGCCGGTCGGAGAACCGCCTGTGCAAATTCCAGTAGCCCCGGTCATTGGTATCACCGGCAAAACCTTTGCCATGATACAGGAGATCGAACCTGAGCCCACCAGAACGACAATCCAGTCCGTCCGGATCAACGAAAAGGGACAGGCCATTGTATCCGGTCTCGCACCACCGGAAGCCGCGCTGATTGTCCTGCATAACCGCCAGCCTCTGGGGACAGCGCAGTCGGACGCAGCAGGCGTTTGGACATTCTCGGCCCGCGTGCCCACACGGGCAAACAGGAATGAAATATACGTCGTGCCGATGCGGATAGATAACAGCGTCATGGTGACGGATTTACCCGCCATCCCCCGCCCCAGCCGTCGACCTGCGATACCGTCATTCTACTTTGCTCAAATCGCGTCCCTGCCATCCGCGGCAGATGCGGGGCGGGAGGCTGCAAAGCTTGCAGACCGGCTCAACGGAATCGTCGCCAGGCACCGGATATCTGTGCGTGTTGCAACTATCGAAAACGGCCGCAAGGTCTATCGCGTCGCCATTGGAGGGTTTTCAACGAAGACCGGGGCCGCAGATATCTGCAACCGGGTCAGGGCAAGAAACGCGCGCTGCCTCGTTATGCGGGGATCCTGACAACTGTCGGAAAACGCCCCTCAGACCGGTTGAACGCTTAGTTCACCGATCCCGATCTGCCGCAAGAGTCCCGCCATTTCCGCCGCGGCGGCAGCATGGCTCGGCGGTGGACGCCCGCCGACCGCAGCCCCGCTGTCGAGGACGGTTAACCCGGCATGAAAGTGTTCGCGGTAAACGGTTCTTTCGCCGAAGCCCGGCGCAGACCGAAAGCCAATACGTCTGGCGAGTTTGTCCATCAAATCGGCGATATCGTGTTTATTCCGGGAACTGATATGCGTAAGCCGGTTACGCAGCACGACCCAGTCAGTCGGCGGCAATCCTGCGGCAACCCGACGATTGCTGGCCTCCCAGACCATACGTGTAAAATGACTGGGACCGACGACCTCCCGCTTGTCCATATCGAGCTTCGCGATCACATCGATGTCTATGTAGCTGTCATTTATAGGGGAAATCAGCGTATCTGCATTCGCGACGGCAAACCGTGCCAGCGCATTCGCGGAACCCGGCGTGTCGATAACCACAAACTCACAGTCGTTGAGCCCGGCCAGCATATCTCTCGCCCGGACAACCATCTCAGGGTCATCGACCGCGCTTCCGGCAGGATCCGCCAACTCTTCTGACAGGCGGACATGCCTCGGCAAAAGCAGGCGGTCAGTCGCCTGCAGCGCTGTCGATTCCCGGTTTTCGATATACCTGCTCAGGGTTGATTGACGTATATCGGCATCAATACAGCCTACCGAATAGCCACATTGCAGCAGGGATATAACGGTATGAAAAGCCAGGGTAGACTTTCCGGTCCCCCCCTTCTCGTTGGCGAAGACCAGGACGAATGGCCTGTCCCGGACCGTGCTGAAAACAGGTTCGCAAAGACTCATCCTGCTCCCTCAGACCAGGCCTTCAAAAATTCACTCGCCAACCGGGCTCCGAGGTATGGGAATCGACTTCGCTGTCCTCAGCGGTGTTATCCATGCCTGGCAAAGAAACAACCTCGGAGCCGGATCCCCGGGTGGAAATTCCCGCAATGGCCCTCAGTGCGGCCGCGCGCCGGGCCAATGGCTCAGTCGCCGCCCAGGAAACATGTTCCTGGCCATCGGGATTTCGCTGAACAGCAACCCAACGGTTCTTCTCACCCGAAAACATGCTGAAGACGATGTTCTCTCCAGGCAAAGCGGCATCCAATGACCGGGTAAACGGCACGATCATCTCGCCGACGATATTTTCAATGGTTTCCGGCGATAACTCCGCCATCAGGCCGTGGGGTGCCGGTTCATCCTGACCGGCCAGCTCAGTCTGCAAATCACAGCCCAGCCGCAGGTCGAGCACCGAACTTCCGCCGGCGGACTCTTCCAGTGCGCTTACAAGGTGACGCATGGCAAGAATGTCGTTTTCGCCCAAACCATCCCCACAATTTCTGACGGTGCGATTTTAAGAGCACGACCTGTCGGAAATAAAATCCTGAGAGGACTTTTTAGCATTCATCGCCGGTTACTTGAACAGCAGCCTCGCAGTTTTTTGCAAAATATTTGCCACCGGCAGACATGTTTATAAATGCATTACAAAATCTGCGTAACTCTATCGATCCACCTATACCGGTGTCGACTGAATGCGGCATCACCTGATGTCATCGCTGCCGTGTGCGACGCATTATCAGCATCGACCGCCAAGATGCAGGACCAGGCACACGCGTATTTTAAAACAAATCGGGGTTTGTCAGGATGCAGCAGCGCGCTTAAGAAAGAGCTTGAGAAAATCTCCGTGGAAAACAGGCCCGCAAGCTTGTTTGTCGCGGTGCCAGCAGCCGATGGAGACTGACGCATTCCGCCGCAACTCTCGGACAAGTACAAAACTTTCGCGGTCATCGACATCGGGTCGAATTCCATTCGGCTGGTCATTTTCGATATCACCGACGGATACCCTCACCCACTGTTCAACGAGCGGGTATTCTGCGGTCTCGGCACCGGGCTCGGCGAAACGGGCGCACTGCCGCAAGAGGCAATGGACCGCGCCCTCGCCGCCATCATGCGTTTTTCGCAGCTTGCGGTGAGTAACGGGGTCGACCGTCTGGAAGCATTTGCGACATCGGCAGTCCGCGATGCGACGAATGGCGGCGAGTTGCTCACGGCCATCCAATCCATGACCGGTTGCCCGATCAAAGTTCTCGACGGACAGGAAGAAGCTCTTCTTTCTGCCCAGGCCCTGCAACACGGACTTCACGTGGAAGACGGAATTATCGCGGACCTTGGCGGTGGCAGTCTCGAACTGGCGGCACTTCACCACGGCGAGGTGAAGCAGATGATATCGCTGCCGCTCGGCACGATGCGTCTTCAGGCAAAGATGTCCGGCGACATGGCGAAAATGAAGAAGGAAATCTGCGCCACGCTCGACGAAATCGACTGGCTTGGCAAATACGCCGGCAAAACCCTGTTTCCGATCGGCGGTGCGTGGCGGGCGTTTGCCCGACTGAAGATCAAGGAAAGCGGGTACCCGCTGGATATTATCCATGGGTATACCGTTCCGGTGGACTCGGCCGTCGAAACAGCAACATTGCTGATGGATCTGCCCAAGAAATCTCTCGCGGATCTCGAAAATGTCGTACGCCAACGTCGCATGTCCATGCCGCTGACCGGGTTACTGCTGAATGAACTGACAGACCGCACGAAACCGGCAACGGTGACATTTTCTGCAGTCGGCGTACGCGAAGGCTATGTATACGGACATATGCCGCGTGACCAGATTGCAGACGACCCACTAGCCGCAGCGACGTCAGCATTTGCTGAGCGGGAAAGCAGGTTCAACAAGACAGATGAAGCGCTTCTGCAGTGGCTGTCTCCGGTATTATCGGTGGAGAACCGCCGCCGACGCCGTCTTCAACTTGCGGTCTGTGCGTTGTCGGACATCGCCTGGCGCGATCATCCGGACTATCGCGCCTCGTTCGCATTCGACCGCACGATCGAATATCCGTTCTTCGGGATCGATCACATGGAGCGCGCCTTTATCGCGCTCACCATCTATCTCCGCTACGGCGGGAAGCCCTCGGACAAGCGTGTCTCCCATATCGGCAGCCTGCTCTCCAAACGGGCGATCCGGCGGGCGGAAACCCTTGGTTTCGGTTTACGCCTCGCCTACCGGATATCAGGCGGCAACCCCGGATTGCTGGAACAGTCCCGGCTGGAGATCAAGGACGATCAATTGTCATTGATCCTGCCGGGTGGCGGCGCAGCGCCGATGCATGAGCGGGTTGCACGCAGTTTCGAGCGCCTCTGCCAGGCCCGAAAAATTAAAATGGGCCCAATCACCGAAACGAAGTAGCCCGCAACAGGAAAAACAGCCCCCGCGTCAGTTCTGGCCAAAGCATCTGCAGGCCAGAAATCTGACAACAATCAGACGCTATTGGCTGGACGGTTCGTCTCAATCAGGCTTATCTGAGGGTGGATCTACCGAGGAGACTTCTCATGGGAAACCTGGACGCGCGCCGTGTAACGGAAAACGCCCTCCCCGTAATCGATGTTTCAGGACTACGAAGCCCCGACCCGGTCGACCGCATCGCGGTCGGTAAGGAAATCCGGGCCGCCTGCCTGGACCTGGGCTTCATGTATATCGTCGGACATGGTGTTTCGCCGGAATTGCGGGCAGCTGTATTTGATCAGGCTGCCGCATTCTTCGCCCTTCCGGAAGAACGCAAAATGGCAATCGACATGAAAAACTCCGTCGGGAATGCGGGGTATGAGCCCATGAGCACGCAGACGCTCGAAACCGGCGCGCCACCGGACCTGAAGGAAGGTTTATACATCGGCGAAGAACTGGCCCTGGACCACCCGCGCGTTGTGGCCGGCGGTTTCAATCTTGGCCCCAACCAATGGCCGGATGGCCTGCCCGGTTTTCGCGACACGATGAACACCTACGTCGACGAAATGATGGAACTCGGCAAGATACTCATGCGCGGCGTCGCGCTGTCGTTGAAACTGGAAGAAACGTTTTTCGACGATTACTGCACCGACCCGCTAATCGGTTTGCGCCCCCTTCACTATCCTCCCCAGCCCGCGAACGCGCATCCTGACGAAAAAGGTTGCGGTGCGCACACGGATTTCGGCGGCATCACGATGCTCATGCAGGACGATCTTGGCGGCCTCCAGGTGATGGGCGCAGATAACGAATGGATTCATGCGCCGCCGATGGCGGATTCATACATCGTCAACCTGGGTGACATGATCGCCCGCTGGACCAATGACAAATACCGCTCAACCCTGCACCGGGTCGTCAATTTCTCCGGCAAGGAGCGCTATTCAATCCCATTTTTTTACAGCGGCAGGCTGGATCACGAGGTCGCCGCCTTGCCGGGATGTCTGGAGCCGGGGGAAACACCGCGTTATCCGCCGACCACCGTCGAAGCGCATATGCGCGAAATGTACGCCCGAACCTATCTTTGACCGTCCACTTTCCGAACGCAGATAATGACCGACGCCACCCTCCCCGACCTAGACCATGCGGTCTTTATCCGCCGGTCAATCGAATTGGCTGCAGCATCGCGCGCCGCCGGTAATCACCCGTTTGCCGCCCTCCTGGTCGGACCGGACGGTGAAGTGCTGATGGAACAGTTCAATACATTTGGCGAAAAGGGCGACAGTACGGGCCATGCCGAACGTGTCCTGATGACGCGGGCCTCGGTCACATACCCGGTCGAATTTCTGCGTGGCTGTACCATGTATACCAGTGCCGAACCCTGCGCGATGTGTGCCGGATCGGTATACTGGGCCGGGGTCGGGCGCGTGGTGCATGGTATATCCGAGCACGACCTGAAAGAGATGATCGGCCCCAACCCGGAAAACCTGACGATGGACTTACCCTGCCGCACCATCTTCGCGGCGGGCCAGCGGCGAGTGGAAGTTATCGGACCGCTACTGTCCGAAGAATCCGCCGTCGTCCACAAGGATTTCTGGTAGCACCGGGGCGCAGCACGCCTGATTTCCCCGGGCAATGACAGCGCTTAAGCTGCTTCGAGGTCCCGAACCGCTTCCACAAGCATTTTCGCCAGCAGCGCCGCATTAGCCACCATCGGTGCATGCCCCGTATCGATACTGCGGATTACGGCACCCGGCACAAGTTGCTGCATCCGGCGCTGGACAAACGGGACGACCGAACGGTCTTTAAGCGCTTCGATGTAAATCCGTGGCACAGCACCAAACCGATCCGCGGTGATATGGGGCGTACCATCACGTGCGGCGTTGCTCTGCGGCGTCAGCATCGCGGCGGCACGGGCAGCGGCGGCGGGTTCTCCGTCATGAAAGAAAATCTCTACTGCTGCCGCTTCCGGCACGGCAGACACTCCTTCGAGATGTTCAAGATGGGGCCAGATACCGACGGCCGAAGGCTCTTCCGCCTTGCAGGACTCCACAACATCGGCAAAACGCGTTCCATCCGGCACCATTATGCCGGCGACATAAACGATACCCGCGATACGATCGGGCAGATTTTCTGCAATCTGGGACGCAGCAAGCCCCCCACCACTATGGGCCACGACGACGACCGGCTTGTTGATTTCAGCAATCAGGTCTTCAAGAAACGCGATCTGGTCCCGGAAGGTTACCGTCGCACGATTCGCCAAATCCGGTGCGCTCCCCGGCAGGTCGACGGCGTGACAGTTATGCCCTGCTGCGGTCAGTTGCGGCACGATATCCACCCAGACCCAGCCACCCTGCCAGGCGCCGTGAATCAGCACAATTTCGGTCATATTGTTCCCCGGTTCAGCGGGAGAAGCTTTGCGGATCAGAATCGACCCCCGCCGTTGCGCCCCTGCCCGCGGCAGCGTCTTCCAGCACCTTGATCATTTCCTCCGCCTGGCGGCGCCGACTGAAGCGGCCCGATGCCGCCGCCCCGTTCCGCCCCAGCATTTCAAGCAAGCGCGGTTTTTCGGCAAGCCGCGCCGCCACATGCGCCAGACGGTCCGGCTGTTCAGCTGGCGCCCATACGCCTGACCGCGTCGACAGGACAATATCACTGGCGACACCCTGCGGCGCGACCAGCAGGGTCGGCAACTCCATCGCCATTGCTTCGAATATCTTTGACGGTATCACTTCGCTGAAAACCACTGAATCACGCAGGTGTACCAGCGCAACGTCGCAGACGCTCCAGATGGCGGGCACTTTCTCCCGCGGCTGTGATTCGATGAACCGGACGTTCTCGAGGCCCTTTTCAGCCGCCAGGCTGATCAGGTCGTCCCGCTCCGCGCCATCACCGACGAATAGAAACATGACGCGATCATTGTCCCGCAGGCGCGCGGCCGCTTCCAACACATTGGACAGACCATGCGCCATGCCATGGGTGCCGATATACCCGATGACGAACTTATCCTTCAGCCCCCATTCCGCCGCCAGCGCTTTATCTCGCGGCGTTTTCCGGAACCGGTCGATATCAACGCCATTGATCACGATTGAGATCTTATCGCCCTCGATACCGCGGCCTATCAGGTTTTCCTTGAACTTGGGTGTCAACGCGACGATTGCCGCGGAACGCCGATACAGAAAAAGTTCCAGACGCTCAAACATCCGGATCATCAGGCTCGGCTCCATCGCGCCGACGGCGATGATCGATGCCGGCCAGATATCGCCGAGTTCAAAAACAAACGGGCGCCGCCGGCAGAGCCCGACGGCCCATCCCGCCACCGCGGTGAAAAACTGCGGTGACGTTGCGACAACGACGTCGGGGCGCTTCTGAAAAAGGCTCGCGACGAAGCCCGTAATCATAAAACTCAGGAAATCGAGCATCCTGAGAACCACACCCTCATTGGCGGAAATAAACGTCTTCACGCGGACCACCCTGATCCCGTCCATGACCCCGGTCTGGTACCATTTATTGGCATACCCTTCGTGCAGCCGGCCCTTCGGGAAATTGGGCGCACAGGTGATGACGGTCACGTCATGCCCCCAGTCGGCCCAGAACTTCGCACGCTCGTGCACGCGGTTTGCCGCCGCATTCGTCTCGGGCGGATAATTTTCAGTCAGGAACAGTATTTTCATGATCTGGAATTGTCAGACTTCAAAAGAAAACGCCGGGTTCCAGACACTGGAGGGCGAATTGTTGCCGGCATTTCTGGTCGGTGCTGCTTCACGGATCGGGTCGCCGCATGTTGTCATTACCGGGAGGCTGAACAACAACCGCACCGTTCCTCAGCATAAACCAATAGAGCGCGATTGGGCCAATAATTGCGAATCCGGTGAAACGTCTCATGTCCCACTGGCCGTCTTCGCCGAAGAGGCTTCGACACCACCCTACCCCTGAACAACGTCAACGATTTTATGGACAAGTGGGCTGAATGCCTACACGTCCTGAATGAAGCGGTATTGTCAGATCATGGCTTGAACGGGCTGGGGAGAGTCCCAGTATGGAATACTCTCCGCCGGGACAGGCCTGCTGTAGAAAAAGCCCTGGGCTTCTTCGCACCCCATGTTTTTGAGGCACTCGGCCTGTTCTTCCGTCTCTATGCACTCGGCGACAACCCGCAGGTTCATGCGGCGCCCAAGGTCGACAATCGATTCCGCAATTGCCGCGTCTACCCTATTCGTGCAGATGTTGCTGACGAACGAACCATCGATCTTGATACTGTCTACCGGCAACCGTTTCAATATAGACAGCGATGAATACCCGGTTCCAAAATCATCCAGCGCGACCCGTATACCCTGCCGGCGGATGGTCGCCAGGGTCAGGGCTGATTGTTCGAGGTCATCGATGACCGCGCTCTCCGTGATTTCGATAATCAGCCGATCCGGTGATATTCCGGCAGCCGACAAAATGTCGGCCAAATTCCGGGCAAGATCGGGCTGTCGGAGTTCTCTTGCCGAGATATTGATGGAAACCGGCACGTCCGGCGGCAGATCGGCGATTTGCTCGCAGGCGGTGCGCGCGACCCACTTCCCGATCTCAACGATGGCACCGGTGTCTTCGGCAACCCCCATGAACTCCCCCGGACCGACCAGCCCGAAGGACGGTCTCTCCCAGCGGATCAATGCCTCGAACCCGGTCGTTTCACCATCCGTCAGGCGAATTTGAGGCTGGTAGTGAAGCCGGAAACCACCATGCTTGATGGCGTCTTTCAGATCGGCCTCGCACCGATGACGAGACTCAACCGCTTCCAGCATATTCGCATCGAAATATTCGTACCTGTCGCCGCCATCCCGCTTGCACCTGTACAGGGCGAGGTCCGCATTCTTGAGACATTGCTCGGCGGTACAACCGTCGCTCATCGCGATCCCGACACTCAAACCGAGATCTACCAACTCGCCGTTGATCACCCATGGTTCCCTGACGACCTCCAGGATATGCCCGGCCACCGACGCGGCACCATGGGGCGACTTGAGATTGTTCAGGGCGACTGTGAATTCATCCCCCCCGAGGCGGGCGGCGAAGTCTGATTCACGTATGCAGGATTTCAGTTTTCCAGCAAAAATCCTGAGAACGTCATCACCCGCCTGATGACCATAGGTGTCATTCACGGCCTTGAATCGGTCCAGATCAATATACAACACTGCAACCTGCGTTTCGTTGCGCTGGTTAATCGCGAGCGCGCTCGGCAAAAGCTCCATAAACGCGGCGCGGTTCAGAAGCGTCGTCAACGGATCCTTCTGCGCCAGGTCCCGCACCATTGTCTCGGCCTGTCGCCGTTCCGTGATATCCATCACCGTGACGATGATCGTTTCTGTCTCACCAGTTACGTCGAGCATGGGACACCCCGAGATAACCAGATCACGGTATTCAGTCTTCTCCGTTGTCGCGAATCTGGATTCGAAACTCGATGCCAGGCCGGTTGCCCAGACTGCAACTTCTCGTCGCGCGCGCCTTTGGTCCGGCTCTGCGAAACGGGAAACGAAATCCAGATCAGTTAGAGCCTCCTCGGTTTTGAAACCAAGCAGTCGGCACATCTGTGCATTCGCGTGAATCGACTGACCATCAGGCTGGATATGCCACACACCAACAGTGCAGGCCTCCGCGATCGCCTCTTCGCCCGATCGGTCTGTTTCCACAATATGGCAACTGCTGTCGTCACGATTTGGCGGCTTCGCCAGATGTTCTGCCAGCTTGATCACGTTCGCCGCTTCGGCATCCCTGCGGGCGTTAGTTTCCGCCATTCTCTGATTGGTCGCCTGTAGATCATTGACGCTGCTCTTCAAGCTCTGACTGTGCACGCGGCGTTCCATCGAATATCTGATCGTGCGATCCAGAATTTTGCTGTCGATAATATCTTTCGGCAGAAAATCTGCAGCCCCGGAGGTCATCACCGAATGGTCCAGTTCGCGGCCCGCATTTCCGGTGAGTAAAATTACCGGTGGCTGAATCCGATCACCTATTTCGCCAACCAGATCAAGGCCGTTACCATCGGGGAGATTGTGATCGACAAACACGACATCAAAAGAATCCGGCCCGGCAAGCAACGTTTTCCGCGCTGCCGCAATCGTCTGGACCCAATGGATATTGAAATTGCGATCTTCAATTTCAGCCAGATAAATTTCGAGCAACGCCATATCCGCCAGGTTGTCCTCCAGAAGCAGGACGCGGATTGTCTCTCTCGACGTATCGTCGGCTACAGCCATCGAACTCGCTCCATATTCCGCAAGAAACAGGCACTCCGCATATCAACTCATAACGGCACCAAAGACCCCTACTTTTAGTTGTATGCACACAACAAGCTCGCATCTTGTCACTAAGTTCGTATTAATTTCCTATTATTCCGTCTGTCGCCTGATCGACGAATTATTCAGCCATCTTCGCCAGGCGGGAAACATGTGCGCCGGTGGCATCTGTTTTCTGAACTCAAGTTTCCACACAAACAGAATCCTGCGGGACCCGCTGGATGAGGTAGCGACAGCCTCATCGCTGCCACGCCACATGCGGAAGGACATCAGCCGACACCAAGACACGAGAAATAGAAAAAAGCCGCCCACAGGCAGCTAATTCATTGAAAAGATTGGTATCCCCTAGGGGATTCGTCACCATGAGACAAAAATAACATTAAAATCAATGATTTCTGTGAGTTATGAGATCAATTTGTGCCACAATTTGTGCCACATG
>ENA-UOXV01007808-UOXV01007808.1-marine-metagenome-genome-assembly--contig:-NODE-7808-length-10713-cov-5.293676_pt1 | contig 10713 bp, 9 predicted proteins | sample MGYA00238165_ERZ766961 | MGnify/ENA primary metagenome ERZ766961 (study PRJEB28924, sample SAMN03173240) | marine metagenome | biome: Marine; feature: Water; material: Subsurface seawater | place: North... | reverse complement strand
AAGGTACACTAAGAGGAATGCATTATCAAAAGCCACCATTTGGAGAAACTAAACTTATTCGCTGTATCTCTGGTGAGGTATATGATGTTGCTGTTGATTTAAGAAAAAACTCTTCTACTTTTTTAAAGTGGTATGGAGCTGTGCTATCATCCAAGAATAAAAAAATGATATTAATCCCATCTGGGTTTGCGCATGGTTTTATAACGCTAGATGACAATACAGAACTTTTATACCATCACACTGAATTTTATAATCGAACTGCTGATTCTGGGTTTAATTACCGAGATAATATCATCAATATTGATTGGCCAGAACCTATTAATGTTATTTCAGAAAAAGATAGAAAATTACCAAATATTAAAAAATCCTTTCAAGGCATATAGAATGAATTGTAGACATTGTAATAACGAATTAAGCATAGAATTTACAGACTTGGGTTCTAGTCCGCCTTCAAACTCATATTTAACTAAATATGAGGATAAACATACTGAAGATAGTTATCCCTTAAAAGTTTTTGTATGTGATAAATGCTTCTTAGTTCAAATTGATGAGCATAAAAATGCTTCAGAAATTTTTGATGAAAATTACGCTTATTTTTCTTCTTATTCATCCAGCTGGTTACTACACTCGAAAGAATACGTAGATTACATGACTGATAGATTCAATTTCAACAGTCATAGCTTAGTTGTTGAACTAGCATCAAATGACGGTTATTTGCTGCAATATTTTAAAGAAAAAAACATTTCAGTTCTTGGAATTGAACCAACTCATAGTACTGCTATAGTTGCAAAAGAAAAAGGAATTGAAACCATAGTAGATTTTTTTAATGAAAAATTAGCTATTGAACTTTCAAGAAATCAAAAAAAAGCAAATCTCATTCTTGGAAATAATGTGCTTGCGCATGTTCCTGATATTAATGATTTTGTTAAGGGGATGAAAATTCTTTTAGCAAAGGATGGCATAATAACTATGGAATTCCCTCATTTGTGCCAATTAATAGACCAGACTCAATTCGATACAATTTATCATGAACATTTCTCTTATTTATCTTTTACTACAGTAAAAACTATTTTTAGCTCAGTTGGTCTAGAATTATTTGATGTTCAAGAAATTTCAACTCACGGAGGGTCTTTAAGGATATTTGCCAAACATAAAGAGGATAATTCAAAATTAATTTCTAATAATATATCTATTCTACTCGACAAAGAATATAATAAAGGAGTTACCAATCTAAATTATTATGAAAACTTTCAACCTAAGGTTAATCAAATTAAAAAAGAATTAATTTATTTTTTAAAGGAACAAAAACTTAATGGTAAAACTGTTGCTGCATATGGAGCAGCAGCAAAAGGGAATACTTTATTAAATTTTTGTAATATAAAATATCAAGACAAATTAATTGATTTTGTAGTTGATGCTTCACCTTTTAAACAAAACAAATTCTTGCCGGGTAGTCATATTCCAATCGTCGATGAACAAAAAATCAAAGATGCAAAACCGGATTTCATTTTAATTCTTCCCTGGAATATTAAAAATGAAGTTATAGTTCAATTAAGTTATATAAAAGAATGGAATGGTAAATTTGTTATTTCAATTCCAAAATTAAAAATACTGGATTAAATGCAGAACAAAATATCCATTACAAAACCTTCAATTTCAGAACTTGAGATAGAATATGTTAATGATGCTATTAGAAATGGTTGGGGCCCGAAATGTTATGATTATATTAATAAATTTGAAAAGTCATTTCCAGAATACATAGGGTCTAAATTTGGGTTAGCTACTTCAAGTTGCACTGGTGCTATTCATTTAGCATTAATGGCAATGGGAATTAAATCTGGAGATGAAGTAATTGTTCCTGATTCAACATGGATTGCCAGCGTAGAACCTATTTTATATATTGGTGCTAAACCAGTATTTGTCGATGTGCTAGAAGATACATGGTGTATAGATCCTATTGAAATTGAAAGAGCAATAACTAATAAAACAACTGCAATAATCCCTGTTCATTTATATGGTAATGTATGTGAAATGGATGAAATTATGGAAATTGCAACAAAGTATAAACTTAAAGTTTTAGAAGATGCTGCTGAAGGTTTAGGTTCTGAATATAAAGGAAAAAAATGTGGTTCTATTGGAGATGCTGGAGTATTTTCCTTTCACGGAACAAAAACTATGTCTACTGGTGAAGGTGGAATTATTTGTACTAATAATAAAGAAATTTATTCTAAGGCTTCTATTTTAAATGATCATGGAAGAGATCCAAAAATTGGAAAAACATTTTGGATGGAGAATTATGGTTATAAATATAAGATGTCTAATTTACAGGCAGCTATGGGGTGTGCTCAAGTTAAAAGATTAGAAGAATTAGTAGCTCACAAAAGATTAGTTTTTTCTTGGTACAAAGAAGGTTTTAAAAATATTAAAGGGATTCAAATTAATGAAGAACAGGATTATGCAATAAATAGTTATTGGATGCCTACTCTTGTTTTTGACGACACTATAAACCTGAATAGGGATGAGTTAATTAATTTTTTATCAAGTAGCAATATAGATTCTAGACCATTTTTCTATCCTCTATCCTTATTGCCAATGTTTAATGATCAGCCAGAAAATACAATTGCTTACAAAATTGGTGTTAAAGGAATTAATCTTCCTAGTCATAATGACTTAAAAAAATCGGGGGTAGAATATATTGTGAAGCAAATAATTAATTTTCTAAATATCTCAAATTAATTATCTGCTCCAGAATTAAAATAGTAAAATCATTATTTTTACTTCTATATAATCTATAGAAGAAAACAAATTAAAGATGAGTTTGAAAAAAATTATTTTATGGGGTGCAACTGGTCAATCTATTATGATTGAGGAGATTTTATCCAATAAATATCAGCTTGCAGCTTTGTTTGATAATAATCCTGAAATTAAATGTCCTTTTACAAATACTCCTATTTATAATGGATGGAAAGGCTTTGACAAATGGAAAGAGAACATTAATCTGTCTGAATACTATTTTATGGTTGCAATTGGAGGAGGAAATGGTAAAATAAGAGTTGAGATTCATAATAAATTAAGACAAAAAGGTCTCTTGCCAATTACCGCAATACATAATTCGGCATATGTATCCCCTAATTCCTATTTAGATGATGGTGCTCAAATTCTCCCAAATGCAACTATTTGTCCAAGGGTTAAAGCAGGATTATCAGTAATCATTAACACATCAGCATCTGTTGATCACGAATGTATCTTAGGAAATGGAGTACATATTGGACCAGGTGCTAAATTAGCGGGATGTGTTGAAATTGGAGATTATAGCTTTATAGGAACTAACGCAACAATACTTCCAAATATCAAAATAGGAAAAAATGTTACTATTGGGGCTGGAGCAGTTGTTACAAAAAACATAGAAAATAATGTTGTCGCTTATGGAAACCCATGTAGGGTAATTAAAAAAATAAAGTAATGTGTAATGATTTAGTGACAATAGGAATTCCTACTTACAATAGACCAGAAGGATTAAAAAATGTAATCAAAAATTTTATTCAACAATCATATTCTAATATAGAAATTATAATTTCGGATAATTGCTCTACAAATAAAGATGTCGTTGAAGTTTGTCAATATTTTGCGAAAGAAGACGCGAGAATAAAAGTATTCAGACAAACGGAAAATATCGGCATGTATGAAAATTTTAATTTTTTAGTTACAAAAGCTAGAGGGAAGTACTTCATGTGGGCTTCAGATGATGATGAATTTGATTTAGATTATATTAAAGAGACGATTAAAATTTTTAAAAAAGAACCCAATGTTGTTTTGTCATCAGCTTTACCGACAGTAGTCAACAATGGGACTGTTAAAATGAAATATAAACCAGATTTTGATACAATTGGATTAAATAAAATTGAAAGAATAAGGAAAATTGCATTTTATATAAAAAAAGGCCACAGTGCGATAGTAGGATTAATTAAAACAGATATTTTAAAAAAAATAAAAATAAAAACTTATCTAGACTGTGATGGACTATTTTTAATAGAACTGAGTCAGTATGGAGAATTTCACAAGTTAAACAAATACCTTATGAAGGCTAATTTGGATTACCCTGAAGATGGAAATAAAATTAGTTTAACAAAACAAAAGTCTAAGTTAATTAAAATGTATAGCATGAAACCATCATATTTTTTAATTAACCATGAGAAAGTAACACTGTGGATTTACTTTTCATTTATGAGCTTAAAGTTTGATAAATTAAATTTGGTCGAAAACTTAAAAGTTATTGCCATAATATATAGAAGTTTTTGGGGTTATAACACGATTAGACTTTTAAGTATTATTAGAACATTTGTTTTTTTTCTTAAAAAGAAAAAAGTTGTTTTAAATATTCATGTAAATCATAATCAGCTTAACTTATTACAAAAAGAAGTTTTTAATTATGTGAATTTTGATCAAATTATTATCAGTATGAGTGAAAATGGTGCAACAGAATCTCAAGTTTTTAATAATTTAAAATCTAATTTTCATATGACGTTTTTTTTCAAAGATTACACATGTGAATATTCAAAAATACAATACTCATTAGATCATATTAAAGAAAATTTCTCGCAATTTTCACATTGCATATTGATTAAAGATATTAATAGAATTAATGAGTTAGATTTGTATAAATTAAAAAGTAAATTGCTTAATAAAAAGAATTTCAATAAATGTTATGTTTCAAAAGATTCAGCAGCCTTTGGTTTTCCAATAAGAAAATATATTTCATTTAAAAATGAAAATACCATGGCGATAAAAACATCTCAATTAGAAAATGATAATTAAATAATATGAATCGTTTTATACAATATCTTCATTTAATATTTGGAAATAAGACAATATTAAATTTATTTCAGAAGATTTCTGGAACAAAAATATACAAATCTATTCCATATGGGGTAGATTTTTTTAATGACGTGAATGAACACTTAGGTAATTATACTTTTGAAGTTATATTTGATGTTGGTGCTAATATTGGTCAATCTGCTCAATATTTTAGAGAAAAGAAAAAAAATTCAAAAATTTTATCATTTGAACCTTTTGAACAAACTTTCAATCAACTTAAGAAAAATGTCAAAAAAAAAGATATTGAATGCTATAATATTGCTTTTGGTTCAAAAAATGAAAATATTAAAGCAAACTATGATTTAAAAAAGCCATATTCTGTAAAAAACAGTTTATCAGAAAAATCTAAACCGAAATACTCAAAAGAATGTATCATTAAAGTAGAAAAACTTGATGATTTTATTTTTGAAAAAAAAATTGAAAAGATTAATTATTTAAAGATTGATACTGAAGGTTTTGATTTGGAAGTATTAAAAGGTTGTAAAAAAACACTTTCAGAAAGTAAAATTGATTTTATAGAAATAGAAGCTGGGATGAACCCAACAAATAAAATTCATGTTTCATTTACCAATTTAAAGAATTTTCTTGAAGAAAATAATTACTTTATTTTTGGCTTTTATGAACAAATAAATGAAAAATCATTCGCTAATGGTATATATCTAAGAAGGTCTAATGTAGTTTTCGTATCCAATAAAGTTAACCATGAGTGCTTCAGAAAATAATATTAAAGTATCTATTATAATGATGGCATACAATCAAGCTAAATTTATTGATAAAGCTATAGATTCGGTTATTAAGCAAATATTGAATTATGACTGGGAGTTATTAATAGCTGATGACGCATCAAATGATGACACCTCTGAAATTGTAAAAAAATGGGTAAAGAAATATCAGTCAAATATATTTTACCACCAAAATGAAAAAAACATTGGCTTACAAAAAAATTATGTAAAAATTAGAAATAAATGTAATGGCCAATATATAGCTCATCTTGAAGCTGATGATTATTGGATTGATCCAATGAAAACATCCAAACAAATTAAATTACTTGATGAACACCCTGACATGACATGGTGTTTTACAAATGGTCAAAAAATAGATAACCAAGGAAAATTAATTAAAGAAATAAATAATAATTTACCTTCGTCATTTGACTTTTATTTTTTCTTGAAAAACAAACTAAATCCTTTAAATAATTCAATTATTTACAGAAATAATTTAAAATCAAGAACCTTTCCAAAATATTTTTTTTCAATAATTCAATGGGACGTAGTATTAATGTATCAAATGAGTTTGAATTCAATAATTGGATTTGTTCCGGTAAACGGACTTGCTTGGAGAAGACATGAAAATGCAACTTCATTTTCAAAAGAATTTACTGGATACAAAAGATATAAAGACTGGATGGTTATTAATGAAGAAATGAAAAAAATATTAGATATTAAGTTTCATAAATTTTTTACCAATAAGTATGCCTACGAATTTTTAATGCTTGCAGCTTTAAAGAACAATAAAATTTTTAAATTTCTATATTATTTAACATTTTTTCTTCTAACCAAACCAATTTTGAATTTGAGTTACATGAGGGATGTTTTCTGGAAACTTAGGAACGTGTAAAACTAAAATTATCAATTAATGAATTCGGAAGGTATAATTAGGGAAAAACATTTGATTATTGATTGGAAAATAAATTTTGAAGAATCTGAAATGATTAATTATATCAGTGAATTCAAATTAAGCCTCATAGAACTTATAAAGCATGATAAAATCAAAAATAAATCTACTGTAATGAGTAAATTTTATAATATGGAGGTTGATGATTTTAGGGGGGAATCATGTTTTCATATTTATCTCATTAATGACTTAAATCCCTTGTATGATTATAGATTAACATCTAAAGGTCAAAGAATTGTGAACACAAAATTATTTGATTTAAAAAAAAAACTACGAGAAAAGTCAGGTGGGTTTACAATTCATGGCACGGATAACATACAAGAAACAAAAGATAATTTAAGAGTTTTAGGTTTATTCAATAAATACTACAAGAGAAAAAAATTTAATACTATTAATGAAGTCTTCAGGGCTCTAAATAAGACTGAAAGATTAAAGTGGCTTGTGCTTAGAAACTTTGATAAAATGCCAAATCAAATACAAATAGACGAACATTTAGATATTGACTTATTAGTTAATGATTACTATCTTGTTAAAACCGTTTTGGATTCGGAGAGTCTCAAAGAAGGCTTTGGATGTGCTGAGAAAAATAGCTTTGAAAATGGAGGTTACAGAGTTTTAAATACAGTTTCAATAAGTAATAATGAGGTCCTTTTTGATTTTAGATTCCTTGGCGATAATTACTATGACATTAAATTTCAAAAAGAACTACTTAGTTCAAGAGTAAAACGTAATAACTTTTATATACCCGAAAAGCAAAACTATCTATATAGTCTATTATATCACGCTCTCATTCATAAAAAAAGAGTATCTAAAACATACATTAAAACGTTTGATTCATTTAAGACATTACAAAATAAAGAAATTAACCAACTTAAAGAATTATTAGATGAATTTTACAAAAAAAGAGGATATAGTTATGTCAAGCCATTGGATGAATCAGTAATATTTAACTATAAAACCATAAATAACACCGAGGAAAAGAAATTAAAATTCATAAAATCATCTATTAATAGAATTGATTTTACTGATTACTGCAGTGAGGTTTATTTTTTAGAGGATGAATCAGTTTTGAAAAAGGCCACAAAACCAATTTGTGAAAATGAAAACAGATCCCTTAAAAGGTTAAATAGATATGATTTTTTTCCGAAAATAACAGAATTCAAAAAAGATGATCAAATTATAATTGAAAAAATAAATGGTTTTAATTTTATAATGGTTCATGAAGAATCTTCTTTTTGGACAAAAAACAATATCATAGATATTTATTTAGATGCTATTGATATATTGATTGCAATGCATAAAGAGGGTGTAATTCACAGAGATATCACACCTCATAATTTAATTGTCGAGTGTATTAAAAACAGCTATAAATTAAAACTAATTGATTTTGGATGGTCCACTTATTTCAATGAAAATAATCCCATTACTCCAAATGGTCTTGGGTCAAGTTATAAATACAAAGAGGGTGAATTCTCTGATATATATTCAATGGGTATGTCGCTTTGTCACTTCAACATTTTGAGAAGTTTTAAAATAATAAATGACCATTTACTTAAATTTAGTCCTGACAATTATGAATATCCACAAGAAACAATTGTAAAACTGAAAATTATAAGAAAAAAGGTTTTAAATATTAAAAAAAGATTTTTATTAAAAGATGAGTTATACTTTTTCGCTAAACGAAAAAAATTGAGCTCAAGAATAAAAAAATCATTTCCGTATAAAATTTTATTAAAATTGAAATCCAAATTATTTGTATGATTACGATTTTTCGAAAAAAACTGAAAATAAAAACCCAATTACCCAAAAACTGTGCAAACAAAGATCTATTTATTTTTAAAAGGAGAGAATTTTACTATCTTCCAAAATTGATAGTTAATGAGAAAAAAAATGTATTTCTCACCCATTATGGAATCATTTTGAAAAACATGTTGCCAATTCGCTACTCACTTCCGAATGCATTCGGTTTTAGAAAGCCTAACGCCGGATTCATTTTTCAATTTTACCGTAAAGCTTTAGAGACATTCCTCGTATGCCGTTTTGGCAAGAGTCTTGAATCAATAAAACTAAGTAAAGAAAAAAAATATCTTTTTGCTTTTTCTCCATGGTTTGGCTATTTTTCCTGGATTACAGAGAGCCTTCCAAGGATTTACTCAACTGAGAAGGAACATGAAAAGCTAACATTAATATTACCTGAATCCTACTCAAATAAATCCTTTGTAATGGAAAGCCTAAAGGTATTTCCTAATCTGTCATATGAAATAATACCAGAGGGAGTTCATATGAATATACCTAAAGCAATCATTCCCGAACTAAAGCCATTTACCTACGTCTTTAATCCTAAGACAATGATAGAGTTCAGAAAAAAAATGTGGTCATATGTTGATGATTTAAATTTTAATATTGACCGGCATAAAAAAATATATGTCTCAAGATCTAAGGCCAAAAATAGAAAAATTGTCAATAATGATCAGGTTGAATCTTCTTTCATTAACAATGGATTTGAAGTTCTAAATTTCGAGGATTATTCATTTTTTGAGCAAGTTTACCTAATGAAGCACTGTAATATTCTTGCCGGTGTTCACGGCGCAGGATTTGCTAATATCGCATTCATGGCTGAAAATTCGTCGTTATTTGAACTTATAAAGGAATATTCGTCTTATAAAGAGGAACGTCCAAGCTATTGGAGACTTTGCTCTGCATTAAGGATTGACTATTACATTCAATATTGTGAACCAAAAGAATATGGAAATTATGATTTATGGGTAGGTGTCGATTTAAAAGTAAATATAAATGAACTTGAAGATAACCTCAACAATATTTGTTAAAGAAAAATGCAATTGTCGTGGTCAATTTACTGATCTCTGATTTTATATTATGCAATTAGATCCTTTTTTCTCTATAATTATTCCGACTTATAACCGTGAAGATTTTGTAACATTCGCAATACAAAGTGTAATTAATCAGACTTTTAAGAACTGGGAACTCATTATTATTGATGATGGATCTACCGATAATACAAGAGAGATTATTCAAGATAACTTTTCCGATTCACGAATTAAATATGTTTATCAAGAAAATCAGGAAAGAAGTGCTTCCAGAAATAATGGTGTTAATATTGCTCATGGAAAATGGATATGTTTCTTAGATAGTGATGATCAATTTTTATCAAATCATTTAGAAGTTTTTGCAGAAAATATAAAAGAGCATAAACATATTCATTTCTTCTATAATTTAAAGGTTGGAGAAACATATTATAAAAAAGAAGATAAATACAATCAAGTTTTTACATCTGTTATTCATTCTCAACAAGTTTGTATCCAGAAAGAATTGCTAATTGAAAATAAATATAACACAGATTTGCACATTGGTGAGGATTTGGAACTTTGGATGCGTATTATAAAGCAAACGGATATTATTTGTACCGATGTACAATCGGTAAAAATCATAAATCATGAGAATAGAACTGTTGGCATCAAAAGATTAGAACCGTTGCAGAGGCATCTTGAGCTAATTACAGAGATAGCAAGCATCTATAGTCCAAAAATCAAAGTTCAATATCGAAGAAAGTCAATTAGTGATGCTTATTTTAACATTGCCAAATATTTTATAGGAAATGATTTTTTGAAGGCCAGTTTTTATATTATGAAATCATTACTTCATAATATTAAAAATGAACAGTCTAGACATCGGTTTTTGGTCTTGTTGTCATTATTAAAAGTATATTCAAGAAAGGTATTAGAACCGTATATACAAAAGGAATGGTGATAAAGGTAAAATACATATTAAATCTACTCAAAAAGGCACAAATTGACAACACTATTTCCCCTCATTTTATAAAGCTATTTCCAATGAAAAAATCCAGTTTTGGCTTCTTCATTTGTAAAAATTAAATGATGAAAATTCTTCATATCATACCAAGTTTAATGACAGGTGGTGCGGAACGACTGGTTATTGATATTTGCAATGAACTTGACAAAAGGAATGAAGTTGAGGTAAAATTACTTGTGTTATCAGATAGAATTGATTTTGATGAAAAAATGATTGCATTTGATTTCTCGGTTATTCAATCTCATCTAAATCTATCCTTAAGAGCTTCAAACTATGCGGATTTAAAGGAATTTGAAACTACTGTTAAAGAATTCAAACCAGATATTATTCATT
>ENA-UOXV01007806-UOXV01007806.1-marine-metagenome-genome-assembly--contig:-NODE-7806-length-10719-cov-4.216617_pt1 | contig 10719 bp, 7 predicted proteins | sample MGYA00238165_ERZ766961 | MGnify/ENA primary metagenome ERZ766961 (study PRJEB28924, sample SAMN03173240) | marine metagenome | biome: Marine; feature: Water; material: Subsurface seawater | place: North... | reverse complement strand
CTTGACCTTAAAGTTTGCACCTCTTGCTTTAGCTCTTTAATTGCTTGTAAAATTGCCTTATTTTCAATCGTCTCTTGTTCGAACTCTTTCGTATTTATACTACATGTGAACTCCCAAACTTCTACAATCTCTTTCACAGAAATATCGTATGGAGTATAAAAAGAATTATCTGAATATAACATCAAGTTCTGCCCATCTTTATATACCCGCTTATAAACAATTCCATCCGTGAGGGTTATTAGTATATAGGTGTTCCCCTCTACTATTTGTTGGGGGCCATCAACAAACCTCCCAACGACGAAAGCTCCCTCTCGAAGCGGAAGCATCGAATCTCCCTTAATAGGGAAAGCTCGAAATTTTCCTGGGGGCATAAAAGGCAATTTCATTTTTGGAAGCTCGTCAATAAACTCAGGATCCCCATATCCCTCAGTATAGCCTGCTGAGGCCTTAACTCCAACAACCTCAATTAAATCTTGATTACTTTCATCAACAACAATGGGAAATAGGACCCTTTGAACACCGACTTCAATAAAAGGAATTTCTTGCGACAACGTTAGGTCTCTGCGGACCAATACATCAATAGGGAGTTTAAAATAATCCGCCAGCTTAATCAACATTTCAATTGGTGGTGAAGATCGGCTTTCCTCATAAGCTCCCAAACGTGATTTTTTTATGCCTATTTCATCAGCGAATTGTTCTTGAGTGAACTTTCTAAGCTTCCTAAGGTGAGCTATATTTTTCGCTATTTTTGACATAACTAATTTTTTTAGCTAAAATAACTAATTTTTACCGTTAATTTTGTGTTAATCATAAAAAAATGCACAACAGGTCTATTTTACATCTTGATTTAGATACTTTTTTTGTCTCCTGCGAAAGACTATTAGACGCACGGCTAAATAATCGTCCGGTATTGGTTGGTGGCACCACTAACCGAGGGGTGGTGGCAGCATGCAGCTACGAGGCAAGGACATTTGGCATTTATTCCTCTATGCCTATGAGGCTTGCCCAACAGCTCTGTCCTGAAGCAATCGTTATTAGGGGGAATAGCGGCACTTACAGCAAATTCTCTGATGTGATTACCGAGATTATCAAAGAATCATCTCCTGTATACGAAAAATCATCTATCGATGAATTCTACATAGACGTGAGCGGAATGGATCGATTTTACGGCTGCTACAAATGGGCGATTGAGCTCCGAGAAAAAATAATCAGAGAAACCCACCTTCCAATTTCTTTTGGTCTTTCCACAAGCAAAACCGTAGCCAAAGTACTTACCGGAGAGGCTAAACCTAACAATCACAGGCGTATTTTAGAAGGTCAAGAGCAGCCCTTTTTAGCCCCATTATCTGTACGAAAAATCCCAATGGTGGGTAATCAAACCTATAAAAAGCTCCGGGGAATGGGGATAGAGCAGGTTCAAACCATTCAAAAAATGCCCGTTGAGCTCATGGAAAAATTAATGGGGAAAAATGGCATTTCACTTTGGAAAAAAGCCCATGGAATAGACCATTCGCCTATCATTCCTTACCATGAGAAAAAATCAATTTCTATAGAAAGGACCTTCGAAAAAGACACCTCTGACCTGCAGAAATTAAGAAGCATTATTATTGCCATGGCTGAAAACTTAGCTTACCAGCTAAGAAATGGAAGCAAATTAACCGCCTGCGTTTCTATTCGCATTCGCTACTCAGACTTTCAAACTTATAGCCGCCAAAAAAGAATCTCGCACACCTCTTCCGATCATACATTAATAAAAGTTACTACAGAACTGTTTGACCAGCTATATGATAGGCGTGTATTAATTCGATTAGTTGGTGTTGGTTTTAGCCACCTGGTTGGCGGGAATTATCAAATTAATTTATTTGAAGACACTGAAGAAATGATTCGGCTATATCAAGCCATGGATAAAATCAGAAATGCCTACGGTCAAGATGCTGTGAAAAGAGCCGTTGCTATGGGGTCTAAACGAATCGGGAGAACAGATTCTTTTAATGGTCAACCCAATATTATTCCTGCACACAGGAGGGCTTAATGCTAATTAACTGCCACACTCAATACAGTTTAAAATATGGTATTCTTTCGCTAGAAGAAGTATTCATCAAAGTAAAGGAGAGCGGGCACGACATCTTTGCGGTAACAGATATCAACAACACCTCAGCATGTATGTACGCATTAAAAGAAGCAAGCAATTATGGTTTGCAAGCTGCTGTTGGTGTTGATTTTAGAAACGGAGTAAGGCAGCAATACATTTGCATTGCTAGATCCTGTTCTGGGCTTAAAGAAATCAATGACCACCTTAGTTTTCACCTTATCAACTCACTGCCCTTCAGCAACAAAGCGCCAAATTTTGAAAATGTCTTTGTTGTTTATCCTTTTGGTAATCACCCCCCTCTTTCCGAACTAAAAGACTACGAGTATATTGGTTTAAAACCTAATCAAATCGCATCACTGTATCAATACCAATTTCACTCTTTAGAAGCTAAATTAGTTATCCTGCAAACCGCATCGTTTAGAAACAAAAAAGACCACAATGCGCATCGCCTATTACGTGCAATCGACAGCAATTCATTACTCAGTCAACACCCTGTTAATCAGCAAGCGATGATTAGTGATCTCTACCTCAGCGTCGACGAAATCAAAAAGCTCTTCGAGGACATTCCTAAGAGCATACAAAACACGACTAAGCTACTTGAAAGAAGTCTATTCAACCTCGATTTTGAAACCAACAAAAATAAAAACCCATATACAAATTCAATCTCTACGGATCTCGAGTTATTAAAGGCTAAAAGCTTGGAGGGAATGAACTATCGATATGGAAAAACAAAGCCGAAAAAAGTCATGGAGAGGCTACATAAAGAGCTCAATATGATAGAGCAACTTGAGTTTGGCTCCTATTTCTTAATTAACTGGGACATGGTTCAGTACGCTCGGCAGAGGGGGTTCTACTATGTTGGAAGAGGAAGTGGCGCAAATAGTCTGGTTGCTTACCTATTAAGAATCACTGATGTTGACCCAGTAGAGCTCGATCTTTATTTTGAGCGATTTATCAATCCTTATAGGAGCTCTCCCCCAGATTTTGACATCGATTTCTCATGGACAGACAGAAATGAAATTACCCAATACTTATTTAACACATATGGTTTGAATAAAACCGCATTAGTTGGCACTTATATTACCTTTAAACACAAGTCTATCTTTCGAGAGCTGGGCAAAGTATTTGGATTACCTTCTTCAGACATCAAGCGATTTCAAAACGATCCAGAAGCAGCTCTATTTGACGATTATGGTAAACACATTATAAACTATGCCGGATACATTGCCGGATTTCCGAGTCATTTAAGTGTACATGCTAGCGGCATTTTAATCTCTCAAAAATCCATTACCAACTATACAAGTACTTTTATGCCTCCTAAAGGTTTTCCGACTACTCAATTTAATATGCACGTAGCCGAAGATGTTGGGTTGCACAAGTTCGATGTGTTAAGTCAGCGGGGACTAGGAAAAATAAAAGACTCTATTTCAATCATACAACTCAATCAAGGGAAAAAAGTTGATGTACATAATACCTCCCTAATTAAGAAAGATCTCAAAGTAAAAGACCTTTTAAAATCAGGAAAGACCATTGGTTGCTTTTACATCGAGTCTCCAGCAATGAGGATGCTATTAACAAAGCTTCAGGCTGATGACTATCCAAGGCTTGTTGCCGCCAGCTCAATTATTCGTCCAGGAGTTTCAAAAAGCGGAATGATGCAGGAATACATCCTTAGGCATCAAAATAAAAAACGAAGAATCGCAGCAAAAAAAGAGCTCCCAGAGCTCTACGAACTAATGGAAGATACATATGGGGTAATGGTTTACCAGGAGGACGTTATTAAAGTTGCACATTATTTTGGGGGCCTCACACTAGCCGAAGCTGACAAACTAAGAAGGGGGATGTCTTGGAGTCTTCGGAAAAAAAGTGACTTCATAATGGTAAAAGAGCGTTTTTTTATGAACTGTAAAGCAAAAGGATATGCTACAGAAGTGATTTCCAAAATTTGGGCGCAAATAGAAAGTTTTGCCAACTATGCTTTTGCTAAGGGGCATTCGGCTTCGTATGCTGTAGAGAGTTTTCAGGCTCTCTACTTAAAAGCCCATTTTCCCCTAGAGTACCTGGTTGCTACTCTTAACAATGGTGGTGGGTTTTATTCTCCTGAACTATACCTGCATGAAGCTAGAATGCTGGGAGGTAAGGTGGAGGCCCCGTGTGTCAATTTAAGCCATCAACTCACTACCATTAAAAACAAAACAATTCACCTGGGAATGATTTATATAAGGGGACTCGAAAACCGTTTGATAAATAGAGTTCTTGCTGACCGATTAAAAAACGGAGTCTATAAAAGTCTGAGAGATTTTGTTAATCGATTATTGGTGCCCTTAGATCAACTACTATTATTAGTCCGAATTGGGGCATTTCGATTTACCAAAAAAAACAAAAAAGAGCTGCTTTGGGACGCACACTTTTTACAAGGAAATAACAACACAAAATGGCCAAACGCCACTCTTTTTAATACAGAAATTAAATCCTTTGTTCTTCCAAAATTATGGCATCATGATTTAGAAAAGCCTTTTGATGAAATGGAATTAATTGGGTTTTCTCTTTCCAGCCCGTTTTTATTACTAAAAGATGCTATTCCCTCTCATTTAGTCGCAGCCAAATTACCAAGTAATATTGGTAAAAGAATAAAGCTCGTTGGTTACTTGGTTACTCGAAAAAACACACAAACAAGCATGGGAGATCATATGGCATTTGGTGTTTTTTTAGACTTAGAAGGTAATTGGGTTGATTCTGTACACTTTCCAAGTGTAATTAAAAAGTATCCATTTCGAGGTCCCGGATGTTATTTAATCTCTGGCGTCGTAAATGAAGAATTTGGGTTCATCTCTATTGTAGCTGAAGAAATAAAGCGTTTAGAAAATAGAAATTTGGATACGCCTTCGACAAAACTAAACATTAAGGGGAATTAATATCTCACGCCTAAATTCAACGCAAAAATTGCCTATTAGCTGTTCCTTTATTTAAGACTTGCAAATTCAGTAACGAAAATATACATTTGCACCCTTGTCATTACGACAGGGCCCATAGCTCAGCTGGTTAGAGCACCTGACTCATAATCAGGGGGTCGCAGGTTCGAGCCCTGCTGGGCCCACTAAAAGTTAGAAAAAGCCTTTTCCACAAAATAATTGGAAAAGGCTTTTACTATCTTACAGTGTGAATTCGGGCTGTTAGCTCAGTTGGTTTAGAGCACTACCTTGACAGGGTAGGGGTCACTGGTTCGAATCCAGTACAGCTCACTAAAAAAAGTCTCAGTACACTAACTGGGACTTTTTTCTACAAAGAAACTTTCACCTACCGCTCAATAACTATTTTTCGAGACAAGACTGTGTGATTATTTCCTCCTATTTGGATATAATATAAGCCCGAACAAAGACCTGAAACATCTAAAGAACAATGTTCAGGGAATTTCTTTTCTATTAATAGCTGACCATTGGACCCAAATAATCGGACAGGTTCTTCTAAAAATTCTTGAGGACTTTTTGTCATGAAAATAACGCGATTTACCGCTGGGTTCGGCACTATTTTAAAATCTAATTTCAACTCTAAAGCTGAAGTCGTCGGAGACACCGTAAAAGAACTGTTATCAGTAGCATCAGCAATCGAATCTACTGTGCACGGCGTCATACCAAAACCCGTATAAAGTGACAAGTCCACTGCATAGACTCCGGACGCAAGAATTCCGAGATTAATGGTGTCAGATTCATCACAGATTACTGTTAACATGCCCAAACAATGTCTGGCCTCCGCAATTACCGATGATCCGACTACTGTAGCCACAAATGATTCCTTTGCACAACCTCCAGAGGTAAAAGTAAAATGGCCCACCAACTGAACACTGTCGTTAACGGTTGGACTCGGTGGGACGATTTCAATAGAATTAATCACTCCTTGGGCACTAAGAAAGTTTGCTAAACAACATAAGGAAAGAATCAGTTGAATTTTCATGCCCCATAATATTATACTAAAGATGCAAAATAAATGCATGGCAAAATTGTTATTTATGTTTTAATCATCTTTGTACAACAATAGACCGTGGCAAAAATCATCAAAAATATCATCTTCGACTTAGGAGGCGTACTTTTAAATATCGACTATGATTTAACCCTTCAAGCTTTTCAAAAGCTAGGCATCAAAAACTTTGATCAATTTTACTCTCAGGCTAAACAATCTGCCATCTTCTCTTTACTGGAAACTGGGAAAATTTCTGCGGATATGTTTTGCAATGAAATCAGAATTATCGGCGAAATAAGCAGTGCCAACAACGACATAATTAACGCATGGAATTCGATGCTTTTAGATTTTCCGCAAGAACGGTTTGACTTTTTACAAATGATCAAGGAAAGATATAATTCGTTTTTATTGAGCAACACCAATAGCATCCATTTAAAAGCTCTGAATAAAATTATTTTAGAAAAAAATAACGTTTCAACCCTCGACAGTTATTTTTTAGAGACATACTATTCTCATAAAATCGGTCTTAGAAAACCACATCCCGAAACTTTTCAGCACGTAATTGACGCTAATAACTTAAACCCTGAATCAACCCTGTTTATAGACGACTCTATCCAGCATGTGCATGGAGCAAGAGCTCTTGGAATACAATCCCTACTGCTAGACACAAACAAAGAAACGGTAATTACCAAATTACGTTTTCTCCTGGCATAGCTCAATCAATACCCCATTCGTAGATTTCGGATGAAGGAAGGCTATCCGTTTATTGTCTGCACCATCCTTGGGGGTTCTGTGTATCAATTGGTAGCCCAGTTGTTCGAGGCGATTTAATTCAAAATCAATGTCATCTACTTCAAAAGCAAGATGATGAATCCCTTCTCCCCTTTTCTCGATAAATTTTGCAACTGGACTATTAGGGTCTAATGCTTGTAAAAGCTCAATCTTACTTTCGCCCACATGAAAGAAAGTCGTTTTTACACCTTCCGATTCTACATTTTCTGACTTGTAGCTATCCGTTCCTAACAACTCTGCGAAAATCTTTTCAGAATCCGCACTATTTCTAATGGCAATGCCAATGTGTTCCAGTTTCATTTAGATAATCAAAAAAAATCCTCCAATGTATAAACACAGGAGGATTTAACTTATAATTTCTTAGTAATCAGTTCTTGCTAAACTCGTCATTCGTATTATCGTAATTTAAATAATACAGACCTTTTTTGAGTGTTACACAATCAATCTTATCACCAAATCCTTTTTTCACAATATTACCAAAAGAGTCAAATATTTCGTACTTCGTCTTTTGAGTAAACGTTATTTCTTTCTTTACTTTCTTTGGATAAAACTCAACTTCTTTTACTTCCGTGTCAATGAATGTTGCTGCAGTTGACATACGCGGTCTGCCCGTATAATCTACTTGCTTCACTCTAAATTTATTCTCGCCAGAATGCGTAGTCACTTTAAACTTATATTCTTGATCTCCATCTGTTCCGACACCCTCAACTTCTCCAGCTTTTATCCACTTATTCCATCGGTATTGCTCTACAATGTATGTTAGTTTCCCTTTTTCTTTACTTGTTTTCCAATTGAGCACCTGATCATCTCCTACGTTAATAGAAATGGTTTGAAAAGTACTTTTAGGCTCTAAAACTTGAGGGTTAATTACTTTCGGGGAACAATCTAGTTTGTGGAAAATTTCGACCTCCAATGGATCTCCAACTTTAAGTTGAAAATTTGCAAAATCTATCTCGAATGCACTCGACGCAATTTCATCGGTGGTAACATCACCATTAACCGTAACCTTTGTAACGCAAAAACCTACACCTGAGCTTCCAAAAGGATTTTGAACATAAATACTTCTACCTTGAAAGTGTCCTTGTAAAATAATAGACGTCTCCGTTTGGGCGTTTACAAACGCAATTGAACCCAAAACCATTAGTAGTACGACAGATAGTTTTTTCATTTTTGTGCTTAAATTAAAGGATGCTTAGCCTAAGCAGGCGCAATATTACTCGCATTTTTCTTTAAATCAAAATAAAAACTCGATTTAATTGAGCTAAGAAACCAGGCAAAATTAGTCCTCATAAATCAACAATCTTTCTATAGTCTAAGATATGTTTTTAATTTTTTCAAGCCAAATTAAATACAGTTGTATTTCTCCATTCATTAATTCTTGTATCTTCGTAAATTAATAATTTGAACACTAATTTTAAAGCATTTATTAAGAAAAATGGTTAACAAATTTTTGATTCTTATAGCTGCGGTATTGATGTTTTCTTGCGGTGAAAACCAAGAAAAAGATACCCTAGAGAGACAACCCAAAGGCAAGTTCGTTTATGGCGGAAATATAAAAACGGCAGGAAACGAAAAATATTTCGACTTATTTCCAGTTGAAATTGTTTCAATGAGTGCTGCTAGAGTATCTCAACAAATACACGAAGGATTAGTTAAGTTCAACCCCAATGATTTAACCATAATTAATGCTGTTGCTGAAAGCTGGGAAAAAAGTGCGGATGATTTAGTTTACACTTTCTCCATTAAAAAAAATGTGTTCTTCCACGACGATCCTTGTTTTGAAAACGGCAAAGGACGACAAGTTAATGCTCACGATTTCATTTATTCTTTTGAGCTATTATGTGGCAATAATCGAAACAATAGTAACTATGAGTATTTATTTAAAGAGCAGGTTGTTGGAGCCAAATCATTTCACAGCGGTCATGCAAAATCAATCGAAGGGATTGTTGCCTTAGATGATTTTACGCTATCAATTACACTCGTTAGCCCTAATCCTACATTCATATATTCTCTTGCAAGCCCTGCTTGCGTGGTCATTCCGAAAGAAGCTTATGAGAAGTACGAAACCAACTTAATGGTAGGTGTTGGTGCATTTGCCTTCTCTAATGAAGATCCTGTGACCGGGACAGTGTACCTTAAGTACCATCCTAGGTATCATTTATTTGATGAAGAAAACAATCGATTGCCATATGCTGATTCGTTGACATTTAAATATTACGAGTCTAAATTAGATGAATACGACGCGTTTGCAAGTAAAAAATTATCCTTTATAGATGGGCTGCCTTCTTCTAAAGTTGCTGAGATTTTACAAGAAAACATTAATAATTTCGAGACTAAACCACCAATTTATGAGCTCAAAATAGAGCCCGAAGCAATGACTCAGTATTATGAGTTTAATGTGACGAAGCCACCTTTTGACAATGTATTAGTTAGACAGGCTTTTAATTATGCCATTAATCGGCCAAAAATTATTGATAACGCCCTTAACGGCCAGGGGATTGAGGCCCGATACGGATTAGTTCCAAAAATCAGAGCCTTTAGCGATTACCCCTTTGAAGAGATTCAAGGATACAATTACAACCCTGAAAAAGCGCAGGAATTATTGGCGCTAGCAGGATATCCTCATGGAGAAAATTTCCCAACGGTTTCTTTAGAAATAAATTCAGGGGGTAATGTCAATAATAAAGTTGCAGCTGAAATTGAACGTCAATTAAAGACTGTGCTAAATGTAAATGTATCTAGAAGCACGGTTTCATTTTTACAAAAAATAGAAGATAGTAAATATGCCAGAGCCGATATTTTCAGATCTGCTTGGATTGCTGACTTTCCTTCACCTGAAAATTTCTTAATGATATGCCATGGAGTCAACGTTCCTTCTTCTGCTAGTCTACCTTCTTATCCAAATACCATGCGATATGTAAACGCTACTTTCGATTCCTTGTATGAAGCGGGAATAGCTTCTTCAGATGCCAGCGAGAAAATGAGATTGCTGGCCCAAGCAGAAAAAACAATGATGGAAGAAGCTCCAATGATGATGTTATGGTATGGAGAAGACTACAAAATCATCCACTCAAATGTGCAAAACTATCATCACAACGCACTTAATTTCATTGATTTCTCGAGAATATACCTGAAACAGCTTACCGAAGAAGAGTACAAAGAAATTAAAGGATTGGAGTAAACATCTCGTTATTTTCAATTCTTGTGCTAGAAGAAGTGTAAGTAGTTCTATTTCTCATCGCTATTACGGACACAAAAAAGTCGCTTCTTAAAAAGCGACTTCTAATATTAATTATCTTGTAATCGTTTCTTTAAAACTCGTCTACGGATACCTGAAACGATTTTGCAGCTTTCAGCATGTCGTTAACCCTTGCACGTGTAAACATCCCTAAATAATGACTCTCAATGGTAAAATAATTACCCTCAAACTCTTTAATGAGGCAAAAATGATTAAACCCACCAATATCAGCGTCTCCTTTTCCCTTCAATAAATAGACAATCTCATCATCGTCTTCATTGTGAACTACCAAATCAAAAACTCCATAGTCCTGGGTGATTTTTTCTTTGATTGTATCCATCGACTGCTCTTTCTTTCCCCAGTCCTCTATGGTCAGGTGAAACTTATCGTTCAATTTTACGTGCCAAGTGACCTCCTGCGAATGCTCAATCTGCGGCCGCTCTCCAATTGTTTTAATGGGCAGCATCATTTTATAGTTTAGACCCACGTTATCTAGCCTAAAATCACACATGCTCATATCAGAATAATCCAATTCTTCTACTTCTGTTTTTTCAACATTCTCAACTTCAGGTTGACTTGTATCCTCTTTCGTTTCTGAACCTCCACATGATGCCATAACAATGCATACAGCAAGTAATAT
>ENA-UOXV01007790-UOXV01007790.1-marine-metagenome-genome-assembly--contig:-NODE-7790-length-10732-cov-6.204084_pt1 | contig 10732 bp, 7 predicted proteins | sample MGYA00238165_ERZ766961 | MGnify/ENA primary metagenome ERZ766961 (study PRJEB28924, sample SAMN03173240) | marine metagenome | biome: Marine; feature: Water; material: Subsurface seawater | place: North... | reverse complement strand
CGTATCGCTCCGCGGCGGGCCTCGCGCGGGCGCTGGGCGCGCGCGCGCCTTGCGCTTAACCTCGTCGGCGGAAAGCGCGCGACCGTCCTCGTAAAAGTTGACGGCCGAGCCTTCATCGCTGGATACCTCAGCGTCCGAGCGGTCGGGCGTCCACTGCACCGGGGCCCCGCCTGTACCCGCACCGTCCCCGCCCTCGTCTGCCTCCCCCGTTGACCGTCGCGACCGACACGAGTGTTGTGCGGGCGTCGCCGGCAGTGCGCCCAGCATACCATTCTCTTCGACACCAGCCGCGTAATTCCCGTGCCATGCCCCCGCCCCCCCCCACGTTCCGACGCCGCCATTCGGCGGAACAGGCGCGTAGTGCCCGCTTCCAGCTAGCGCAGTCGATGGCGCGTAGTACACTGGTCCGTACCCGTGCGTGTAGACTGCCCCGACATGGTGGGGCCAGTTGGACGCAGCTCCGGGGTAGCCGCTGTAGTGCGCAGAAAGCGGCGGGGGCGGAGGCGGGGGATGTGCGTGATGATGGAGGTGGTGCGCATCCGGTGCGGTGTAGTACGCGCCCACTGCCTGGGGGGGCTGGTGGGCACTGCTTGCGAATGCTACCGCAGCCTGCCAGTAGTCCTCTCCACGCGTAGGCTGGAATGTGTTCATATCCGGTGCTCCCGCTGGAAGATCTCTATCAAGACCATCGTCTGCATCTCCGTCATGGACAGGGCCGTCTCCCGCACCTTGTCCGTCTCGTTCCTGATCTGTAGCCTGACCGGCAGCACTCGGCTCCAGATCGAGCTGAGCCCCCTCTCCTGCAGCCACGAAGACCTTGGAGGGCGAGGGCTGCGCCGCCTTGCGCACGGTAGCCTGTCGGCTGGCGGCGCCAGAGGCAGGAGAATCGCCGTTGCTCGCTCCGTCCCCTGCTGCGTGGGAGTCGCGGTATACCCGAATTGAATCGTTCCACGCCGTCACCAGAGCCGAGTCATCCCAGTCCAGATCGCTCGCCATCTCCGTCCCGGATCACAGCCAACTTGCCGAGGAGCAGTGCACCGAAATCGGTTTCATTTTGTTTGATCTAGAAAAGGGGTGACTTCACGTGTTGAAGAGTATTCCCAAGCCATGGGCGGCGATCGTTTCAGACCAGGTGCAGCACCTCTTACATCCCCTGCTTGATCAATTGTAACGGAAGTGACGCCTTACTCTATATACGGCAAGGCTGCCCCTGCTGCGCTTCAGATTTTTCACTCTTGCTAGCGGTGAAGGTGGTGGAAAGGGCCGCGGCGGCGGAGTTTTCCGGGGTGCACGGACACTGAAAAATGCCGGTAAGTAAACCCAGACAGTCTCCTGCACGCATTGATCCCATGCATTTCGAGCTACAGCTTTATCGTCGATGGCATGAAGCCAAGCTGTGCAGCCTAGCATATCCGTGCTGATTCGTCATTTGCGCAGGTTGGGAAGGAGGGGGTGACGACTCTGAAAAAGGCGCTGGGGATGGGGGGGAATTGATGAGGGAGCACATGGTACCGATAGACTACGTTTCTGGATCGATGGACAGTTTCGGGTGGGAGCGAGTTGACCTTGATAGCGTGCGGATGGGCAGCAAATTCGACTTTCATGGACTGCTCTCCATCGAAAAGCTCTCAGGCGACAAAGCCGAAAAGATGCTTCGCAAGCTCGGGCATCCCACTGCGACAGGCAAAAAGAACAAGACAAATGCAGGAGAACAAGGTGAGGGTGATAGAGACGGAGCTGACAGAGGCGACACCGAAGATGCGAAGGAGTCCCACGACAAGAAGAGTCGGGGCAAGGTTGCCCCCTTCTTGCCCGGGCAAAAAGGTGCGGAAAGCGGGCTGACAGGAGAGGACAAGGGTGAAGACATCGAAAGAAACAGAGAACCGCAGAAGGAGAGGGCGAAGAAATTGAAGGAGGGACTGAAGCGACATGCAGAAGAGGGTTCTGGTGAAGAGGGCAGGGAGAGCGCGAAAGCTGTAAAGCAGCGCATGGTGACCAAGATTGTGGACGGTAAGGTCGTCAAGGTCGCAGCGGAACACGCTCAGGAATGGAGCAAGACCGGAGAGATAGGAATGAAGAAAAGCAAAAATCGAAAGCGGAAGCCGAAGAACAAAGGGGGCGGTGCAGCGGTCGGAGAGCCGGCCTTTGACCTGATGGCCGGTGGGCACCCTTACGAGGAGGACGAGGACGCGGAGGCAAACGGCGGAACGGATGCTGCAGATGCTGCCGCAGACGATGCAGCGGAGTACGACGATGAGTACGAGTACGAGGGTTGGGGGGAGGGCATCATGATGCGCAAGTGTATCGTTCGGGCGCTGCTGGAGCAAGGCTTCGAGGTTCCCACGCCCATCCAGGCAGCAGTGCTTCCAGTAGCGCTCGGAAAGCGCTGCGACGTTTTCGGCGCGGCGCAGACAGGATCCGGCAAGACTCTTGCCTTTGCGCTGCCAATCATCCAGCGAATTCTAGACTCGAGCTCCTTCAACGGCTCCGCAGAGGACCGTGCACTCGCAGCGCTGGTGCTTTCCCCTACGCGCGAATTGGCGCTGCAGGTGAAGGACCACTTTGAGCGGGCTGCACGGTACACTCGAATCTCAGTGGTGGCAGTTGTTGGTGGCTTAGCAGTCGACAAGCAGCGCCGCCTCCTCGCGCGGCGGCCCCAGGTCGTCGTCGGGACCCCAGGGCGGCTGTGGGAGCAGATGCAGCTGGGCGACCCATTTCTGACTCGACTGCACATGCTTCTGGCCCTGGTGATCGACGAAGCCGACCGCATGCTTGAGGCGGGACACTTTCAGGACCTCGAAAATATCCTGCGCCTCCTCCCGGCTGTCGACCCCAAGAAGCGTCGCAAGCAGGCCGACGAGGCCGCTCCAGAGCGGGAGGAGGGCTGGGGCGAGGCCGTGGAGAGCTTTGCTCGCAAGGAGCGGCAGGAGCGGGGGCATCAAGAGCGCCACTACCGCCGACAGACACTGGTTTTTTCGGCAACGCTGGTGCAAGATCAGGCGTGGCGACGGCACCGCGCGGGCAAGGACAGTAAGAAGGAGCGCGAGCGAGTGCGTCGGGAGGAGCGCGAAGCGGCCATGAGCGCAGAGGAGCGGCGTGCACAGAGTGTTACAAAGCTCATGGAGCGGCTCGATCTGCCGGAAGACCCGCTGGTGATTGACCTGTCGCCAGCAGGCAAGGTCTCGGAGCGCATCACGCAGCACCGTCTTTGCTGCCTCGCGCCCGACAAGGAGCTGCACATCTACCACTACCTCCTCAAGCACCTCTCCGCTGGCGGCGGGCGCGCCCTCATCTTCGTCAACGCCATCGGCGAGGCGCGCCGCCTTGCCAACCTGCTCGTATGCCTGCGTGTGCGCGCTGTGCTGCTCCACGGCGGGCTGCAACAGCGGCAGCGCCTCAAGAACCTCGACGTGTTCAAGGGCGACCGCAGCGCGGTGCTTGTCGCCACAGATCTCGCAGCGCGCGGCCTCGACATTCCCGCCGTCGAGGTTGTCATCCACTACCACGTCCCCAAGGTGCCTTCTGTGTACGTGCACCGCTGCGGGCGCACCGCGCGAGGTAAGGTACTGGAGGGCCGCTCGCTGCTCGTCATGTCCCCGCAGGAGACATCGCACTACAACAAAATCGCAGACGTGATTGGAGCTGAGGTCAGCCGCCACCCGCGAGGGCCAACCCATAAGCGCATTCGCCTTTGCTGCGTGGGCCTGACAGCACGAGGACGTTGTTGGCACAGATTGGAGTGTGGGAGTCATCCGGACCGTTCCTATCAGCGTGCGAGAAGCGCATCGTGTGCGCAAAGAAGCTCGAGGCATTGCAGAACAAGCAGGGCCGCAGCGCACGAGACAGACAGTGGATGGTGCGTGAGGCTGAGGCAATGGACTTGGCGCTCGAGTCTGGCGAGGAGGCGAGTGACTCGGACTCAGACGGGGGCGGTGCGGCACGGCGCGCAGGCACGCAGGAGTCGCAGCGGGTGCGACAACTGCGGGCGCAACTCGACTCGTTGCTGGACGCAGCGCTGCTGCCGATGGGTGCGTCGCCACGCTTCGTCACGGCAGCCCTTGCAGCGGGGTCAGCCGCGGGTCTGCCAGAAATGCTGCGACACGGCGCGGTGGTGGGGTCGCAGACCCACACGCAGCGAGGCACACGTGTGCATCGCAAGAAAGGCGGCGGGATGGGCGCCGCGTCGCGCAACAAGAAAGGGAAGCGCAAGCGCAAGTAGAAGTGATAGCGTGCTGAGGGTAGGGTAAAATTGCACGCTTCCTTTGCCACAGCCTGCATCACTCGCGGCGCGGGCCGTGGGCCTCACGAGACGATTTCGCCGATGCCCACCTGACGTGCCAGCCACGCCTTGTGCTCGAGCAGCTGCGAGATAGATGCCTGCTGCCGCGCGTCGCGCGCCTCGGCCTCCGCAGCGCGCTTCTCGAGGTCGGCGCTGCGCAGCCGCATGTCTGCCTTGACCCGCTCGAGCGTCTCGTGCGCGCGCCGCTTGTCCTCCAGCCGCGCCGCCCGCTCCGCCTCCAGCTCCCCGAGCAGCGCGTCTTCCATCTCGTGCAGCTGCGCCCCAAACTCCGCCGCTCGCCGCTCCGCCTTTTCCGTCGCCGCGGTCAGACGCTTCACCTCCTCCTCGAGCTCCATCACCCGCCCGTCTTTGCGCGCGCGCACCTGTAACCACTCCTTCTCGCGCCGCGCCACCTCCCCCATCGCGTCCGCAATCAGCCTGTCCAGCGTACCCTGCTGCTCCGACACTAGCAGCTCGAGCTCCGCTGCCTTGGCGCGAGCGTCGGCCAGCTCCTGCCGCTGCGCCTCAGACGCATTGCTCTGCGCATTGAGGCCCCGCTTGGCGTTGCCCAACCGCCGCTCGGCCGCCTCTACCATCCGCTCTGCCTCCGCGCACCGCGCCTCTGCCCGCGCCGCTGCATCTGTCTGCTCGCCTGCTTGCCGCAGCGCGTCCGCTGCAGCCTCCCGCGCCCCGGCCAGCTCCTCCGCCAGCACCGAAACCCGCCCCTCGAGGTCTGCCTCCGCAACGCCGCGCCGCCTCGCCTCCTCCAGAGCCCGCGCCTCCGCCTCTGCGAGCGTCTTGCGCACAGATGCAACGTCTGCGGCTAGCCGTGCGCGCTCCTCCTGCAGCTCTGCGGTGTTGGCAGCTGCCAGCTCGAGCTGCCTGTCGCGCTGCGCAACCTGCACCTCCAGCGTGGCCGTGGCCGCGTGAAAGCGCGACAGCTGAGCCTGCGTCTCTGCCAGCGCTTCCAGCGCCCGCAGATGATCTTCCCGCCCGTAGATGGCCCCGACCGGCGGCGGGGGCGCGGCTGCTGCCTCCTCCGCTGCCTCTTTTGCCGCCTGCACTGCGGCGGCGGCGGCGGCTGCATGCTGTGCTGCCTCCTCGCGGGCCGCTTTGGCCGCCTGCTGGTGCGTGGCCGCGTCATCGCGCGCCGCCTCCGCCTCAGCCCGGTACAGCGCGAGCAGTGCCGCTGCCGCCGAAATCTGCGTCTCGCGCATGGCCAGGTGGTCGAGTACCGCCTCGGCCGTCGCCCGCTCGCGTCCTAGCCGGTCTCCGCCAAATATCGCGGAGTCTGCCGCGCGGATGCCCTCCAGACGCCGCACACGCGCCTCCGCCTCTGCGCGACCTTGCGCAGGCGTCGGCACGACCTTTTCGTACTGTGACCTTTTTGCGTCGGGGTCGAGGGGCTTGCTGTTCAGTGGGCTGTCGTCCCACGGGGCGAGCAGAGCGCCGTGCTCGCGCAGGAGGTCCAGCGTGTCCAGCGGCTGCGACACGAACAGCGCCGCCGGGTCACCCGTCCAAGCCCCTTGCGAGAGCACCTCGCACGTGGCCGCCGTTGGTGTAGCTGCCAGAGTCGATGACCCCTCCGCTGTCCTCTCTCCGGACTTGGGCGGCGGCGGCGAGACTGGGAAGGGCGCGCTCTGAGGGTTCACGGAAGTGCGCAAGCGCCACTTGCCAGGGGCCGCACGCGGAAGAGGAGGCAACTGCCGCGCCTCCGCGGGCTTTAGACCCGCATCGGCCCAGCCGGGCAGCCCTTGCTGAAGCGGATCGGTCGCCGCGATCGAAGGCGCGCCCTCTGAGGGGCCAAGTGCGCCCTCGCCCGGTTGCACGCCAAGCTTGGTCACCGGCGAAGCAACCACCCGCCCGCTTGCGTCCGTCTCTAGTGTCGAGATCCTCACCGCCGCCCAGCCTCCTCCGCCCTCCCCGGCTCCACCTCGCTCGTCGCCGCCAATCACCGACAGCTGCTTGTGCTGCGGCACCGACTGCTGCACACCCGTCTTGTCCGGCGACGCCCTGCGCCTCTCAGCCCCCGCGGGCGCCAGCCACGTCGGCCGCCTGACCTTGTCCTTGAGACCAACCGCAAGCGACTCATGCGTCATGTCGGGCTCTGCGCCTCCTGCATCCGGTACGGATGGCGCCGCTGCACCCTCCCAGGCCGCTGCGCCGAAATGCCGCACCCCACCCATAGCAGCAATCTCCTCCGCCTTGAGCTCGAGAAAGCGCATGCGCAGATGAGCCTCATCATCTCGCGCGCGCTCATCTGCGCTGACTTCGGCGGGCGCAGACAGCCAGGATGGCCGTTCCACTTGTTCTGGCAACGATGGTCCTGCTCCCTGATCGGGCGAAATCGTCGCGAGGAGAGCGTCCGCTGACGACGCCGCCTGGTAGAGTACCGTGTCCTTGGCTAGCAATTGCTCGCGCAGTGCAGCTACTCGCAGCGCGATTGGTTTCGTAGGGTCCTCCGCCGGTGCCACGACCTCAGACACATCCCCTCCGTTGGCAATGAGAATTCCGATCATCGCATCGCGCTGCGTAATCAGAGCACGCAACGACTCGGCCTCCTGCTCAAGTTCGACCTGGCGCTGCGGCGCGTTGAGGAGCTCCAACAAAGTCCGCTCCTCTTCTGCAGCATCCTGCGGGGCCTGCGCCATCACCCTAGAAGGGTCTCCTCAGCCCTCCTCGTTGCCCCTTGCCGAGGAAGTTTGCACCCCTCTTTCAGGCGGATGACTGGAAAGCAGAAGGCCGTGAAAAGGCATTCACAGCCGCCACCTGCTGGTCCGAACGATGATGGGGGAAGGGCCGCGTGCAAATCGCATCGCGACGGTCGCCTTACTCGTCCTGGTTAGTTCCACTTTTCCCTCTACTGACGCTCTAGCCCCTCACGGCAACACTGTGCTCCTGGTGCGCGGTGGCTTTCTCTTCTCATATCACCCTTTCCTCCTTCGTTTTGCTCAACCAGCTGCCCTGCGCAGGTTCTGGTAGCAGTAGTGGGCAAGCTTGCTTTCCTCACGCTAAAAGTTTCGGCAAGGACGCAAGACGCCGAAGTGGCGAGCGTGCTTCTCTCGCTCGGTTCTGGTCGCTTGCACTCTGGCATTGCCTCGCTGACAAAGGAACGCCGCCATCTTGAGGGGGAGCTTAGGAGTGTACGCTCAGAGGAAGCTGCACGCCACACCGCACCTGGGCTCGAGATGAAGCTGCAGCGTGATGCATCAGAGCTCAAAAGGATTCAGGGGGTTGGAACGCGCACGGACGAGGCGATTGTTAGCGCCATTGTGCGACAGTCTGGCGCCGCTCGGAGGGGACGGAGAGAAGAGGCGTTGGCGTTGGCGGAAAGAGCACGGCGGCGAAAGATCCGAGCGGCGCTGGAAAAAGACGCGGCCATCAAGCTGCGACGAGAGGGAGTTCCCCTCGGGGACGGGGCGCAGGCGCGGGAAGTGGCGCGGGAAAACGCGGTGCTGGCGCGAGAGGTTGCGGAGATGAGGGCGGCGCTCACACGAGACAAGGCGGCACGTAAGAAACGGCATCAAGAAGAAGCCCTGGAGGAGTGGCGCGAGAAGCACGAGTCGAAGCTAGCCAAGGCGGAGCAGATGGCTGGCCGCATGGGGGGTGGCACCGGGGTGGGTGACAAGCTCGGCAAGGCTGGGGTCGTTGTGTCCTCGTGGGGCCCGATCACATCGGATATGGCAACGCGCGCAGATCCGCGAGACAACTTCGCCGTGGGCAGCCAGCGCGCGGCGAAGGTACGGCGCCTGCCGCACCACGAGGTGGCGCCGCGGGCCTCGCTCGAGCCGCCGCCGACTGAGCAAGGCCTGGACGCGGCGCTGGGATTCAAGGCGTCCATCATGTACTCGCACGCCTTCAGCAATGAGATTGCTGCCGCGCGCCGCGATGCGCACAAAGCTGCCCAGAAACGGGTCCCGGCCAACCGGAAGCTCGATGCCCTCGGCTAGAGTTGGATGAGGCCTCGGAGCGAGTTGCGGAGGTGTGGCAGTGCCAATGAACATAGTCGGACCCCAGGCACTTGTATCTCACTTTTTCTTGTAGCTGCAACAACTACAAGCTGTCGGTGCATCTATAGTGGCAGCAGCTACAAAAACTTTTCTAGCTGTTTCGCCGCGCTGACGCAAGGACGCACAGCAACACCTTTTCATTGTTCCAAGGGAATGCACGCTCGCGCAGTAGATGTTGGATTGTGCGGCGGGCATCTGACCGAACACACCTGCGCGTGCGATCCTGCGTGAGGTCAAGGGGTGTCCCTGCCACGGGAGCCGCAAACGTGTCGGCTGAGATGGCTGAGATGGGTGAGATGCTTTCGATCCCAACTGCACCCCTCTGTAGGAGACCCCACAAGCACCATGGCAACTTCAGCAACTGACACATGTGAGGGATGGGTAGCCCGCTCGGCAAGCTGCCCAGCCTCAGCATGTGTGAGAAGCTTTCCCCAAAGGACTTCGGAATCAAAGTTTTTTTAGTTGATGGTCATTGGCAGGCAGCGCTCGGCATGGATGCGACAAGTAAGTACAGTTGCACGTTACCTAGTGCTGAGATCCAAAGCTCCTCCGACTTAGCACCCTTCCTTCAGCGTTTTTGAGATTCCCTGTGTATGCATTGCCCAGACCAAGTTATCTCACACACGAAAACTCAGACCAAAGGAAGTTGCGGGGAATCCGCGTGCACGGGATGTTGTTGGCTTGCATAGGTTAGAAGCCTTTCAGCAGAGTCAAGGCCTCCCGTAGTGCCCGCCAATTGAGATATCTAGGGGAGTATTAGGAAAGCTCGAGCCCACTTGTCGAGGCAAGGCTAGCTGGACACCCCACGGATCGCGCAACATCGGCCCCCGCGCCCTCTTCCCCTACCCGAGACCGCTCTCGCCACACGGCACGCAAGGACGCGTGTAAACAGGGCGTGTAAGCCATGGTGCAGCTCGCAGGACCGGTGGGGTAGGGGGCTGAAGCACAGCTCGCACGGGAGGGATGCACACCGCCCCCACAGGTCGAGAGATCTCGTGCCCAGTGGAAAAATCCAAAAAAGCAAAAGCAAATCATCAAAATTGAAAGGATCTCCTCGGTCTTCGACGTGGCCCTGCCTATCGGACGTGAGGCACTCGTGTTGTACAGTCAACAACTGCTGGTGAAAGGCGGCGAATTGTCTTGACGGTGAGACAGCACGCCTCTCTGAGGGGTTTTGGCCACGGATCAAGTGAAGCGAGACCCTGGTCCCAGGTCGATTGCAGAGCCTCGGAACCAGGGCGTGGCGCGGGACTAACAAAAACGTTGACGGCAGGCTTGAAAGCCTCCATAATGGGTTCAGCGGGTAAGCATGCTGACGCTTCCGCACCGGTACGCCCCCGCGCCTTACTCGTCTTTACCTGTGGCACTGTAGGGAGGGGCACAGGTGGAGCTGTTCCCACCTGCAGCAACTCTCCCCATAGAGTAACTCAGACTACAGTGACTGCAACACACTATGTTTCTGTGGCATGTGGGATATGGGAGTGGCACGCGAGTGTACTGCCTTGTGAAGCGTCCTCGCCGACCGGGCTCAAGCGCAGCGTGGAAGTGCTGCTTGTGTCATTGCGCGCGAGTAAGGTGGGAGCCTGCCGGCAGGTGCTTGCGGGCCTGTCTGTGGCGCTTGCTGCTCTCAAAGAGCACCGGCTGGATGGCTTCCGTGTGAATCTTCGCGCGCTACGGCGCGACCGTGCGTTCTGCGCGTTCCTCGTTGCGTCAGTGGGGTCGTTCGCGGCGCTCTACTCGGCAGACTACATTCGTCTCAGCCGCCAGCGACGCAAGGACAAGGCCCTCCGTCTCAGCCTGGAGGTTCTCTATCCAGGCCTCTTCTCTCTCAATACCCCCGCGATTCGGCCTCACCCGCTCAGGGCGTGCGCAGCAAGCGTCGCCGGCGGCTGCCCTTGCCACTGCAGCCAAAAGGAAGAAGAGAGAAAAGGTCCGTGTGCTTTCATCCTTTGATGTCTCATCAGCCCTGCTGGCTGATAGCGGGCGCAAGCAACAAGGGACTCACGCGACGCCCCGCGGCCCCCGTTGCAGAGCGTGGCAGGGGCGCGTTTCTGGTCGGAGCTTTCGTACCTCTGCCGCCTCGCGGGCCTCAGCAATCCGTTTTCGCGAGGAGGGCGCCTGCTCGTTGCCCAGTTCTGCCTCCTGGTCATGAAGACGCTTGTCACCGTCCGCTGCTCCAAGCTGTGTGTCTACTTCCTCACGCGCGCCATCGCTCAGGCCTCGTGGAAGTACTGGGTACGCTGGATGTTCAACTTCCTCGGATGGACGTGCGCGGGCGTGGTGGTCAACTCCGGGCTCAAGTACACGGAGTCGCTGATCGAGCTGGAGGTGCGCGACCGCCTCACGCGCGCCGTGCACGCCAAGTACATGCGGGAGAACCGCTTCTATTCGGCGGCCACGGCGCGCCGCCCCTGAGCCGCGCGGGGTGCGTTCAATCTGGGTG
>ENA-UOXV01007784-UOXV01007784.1-marine-metagenome-genome-assembly--contig:-NODE-7784-length-10739-cov-6.147230_pt1 | contig 10739 bp, 5 predicted proteins | sample MGYA00238165_ERZ766961 | MGnify/ENA primary metagenome ERZ766961 (study PRJEB28924, sample SAMN03173240) | marine metagenome | biome: Marine; feature: Water; material: Subsurface seawater | place: North... | reverse complement strand
GGAGAGAGAGAGCCGGGGGGCGCCGAAAAATTGGTGAGAAATCCCCCTGTACATCAGCGTACTGAAATTCATTATATATCATAACGACGCATCGCCGTTCGACCCCCCTGTGTACAAGTACCACCGTGGGGTGCCGCCGCGGGAACGTCTCGGTGATGGATCATCAATCATCAATGCATGTCGCGGGGCAGCGTGAGCACCGCGGCGGTTTGCGGCGGCATGGAAATCTTCACGCATCCCTCGGCGTCAACCTCGTACTTCCCCTCGACGCCGTGGCTCGTGTACGCCGCCACGAGCGTCTCCCCGGGGTTGAACCCCGTCTGCACGGTCATCACGCCGGTGTTCTCGACGCGCCCGCTGTGGAACAGGCACACCGCGTCCACGCCGTCGTTCCTGGAGTCGAAGAAGCGCTCCCACACCAGCAGCGCATCGCACTCCTCCCGCCCTTCCTCGGGGTTGAGCTCCTCGGGAGCCTCCGAGCCGTCGGGCGCCCGCGCCTGGCGACTCGCCTCGCACCAGCGAAGACCGCCCCGCCTGAGCGCGTACAGGTCCCTTCGTAAGTGGTTCACGCCCTTGACGTGCTCGAGGAGGTCGGTGTTCCACTCGTCCTTCTTGTGCCAGGGAAACGCCTCCCTGTTCGCGGGATCCCGGCCCGCGCCCGTGAGCCCGTTCGATGACGTCTGGCCAACCTCCGTGCCCTGGTACAGCATCGACGGACCGGGCGCGCACGCCATCATGAGCGTGAGCATCTTGAGCGCGTCGGTGTCCCCTTGCAGCATCCAGAGCGCTCGAGCGGTATCGTGCGAGTCGAACAGGTTCATCAGCATGGACGGGTGCGCGCTTCCCCCGCCCAACGGTGAACCGGACCCCGTGGACTCCGTGTGCGCTTTCTGGTACGCCGCGCACACTTCGCCAAAGTTATCTTTGAACCCCCGGGCGTCCACCGCGATGACCTGGTACTCACCTCCGATGGCGTCGTCTTGCCTCAGCTCGAACCCGCATCCGACGAAGCCCAAGGAGCACGTCCCGAAGGCGTAGTTCATCAACGAGTCGAAGTGGTTCCCTTCGCCCACGCAGTCGGGCCGGACGCCGAAGAGCTCGCCAACGGTCACCGCGCCCGGGTTGATCGCGCGGACCCGTCGGCGGTACTCCTTCCAGAAGTCATCCGGGATCTCGATGGGGTAGTCGAGGCGCCACCCGTCGATGTCGAACTCCTTCACCCACCACTCGCCAACCTCCAGGATGTGTTCCACCACCCCGGGGTTATCGAAGTTGAGCTTGGGTAGGTCAGGAAGGTCCCACCAGCACTCGTAGTTGACCTCGTACCGCTCCACGTCGTACGCTCGGACGGGGAACGACTTGGGCAGGAACCACCCTTTGTACGGGGACTGCGTCTGGCCGTCGAGTAAGGACGTGAACGCCCAGTGCCCGCGACCGGTGTGGTTGAACACGCCGTCGAGCACGAACCGCATGCCGCGTCTGTGGATCTCGTCGATGAGCTCCTTAAACGCAGCCTCGCCGCCCAGCAGCGGATCCACTTTCATGAAGTCCGACGGATGGTACCGGTGGTTGGCGGTGGAGAGGAAGACTGGCGTCGTGTAGATGGTGTTGATGCCGAGGCTCTGTATGTAGTCCAGGTTGGCGGTGATGCCCTTGATGCTGCCGCCCTGGAACGAGCGGATCGTCGGGGTGGCGCCCCACTCATCCAAGGAGACGCCGGGCGGGGGACCGTCGGGGTCGGGCGCGAACCTGTCGGGAAAGATCTGGTAGACGATCGCATCTTTCCACCAGTCCAACGGGTTGTTCGGGTCGGTAGGTGAGGGGGTGACGACGACGCGCGTGCCGGGGTCCGCGGACGTGCCGGGCTTGACGAGGTCGTTCCAGTCGCCCCACGTGCCCTGGTTGGGATGGTCTTGTTGGGTGTCGGCGGCGAACACCCGGAGCGATTTTCGTCGCCCGATGAGGTTTTTGGAATTGATGATCCTCGCGGTCGCGCGGTCGGTGGACGCGGACTTGCGGCGCGAGCGAAGCGCGGTGAGGTCGAGGGCGCTCGTGAGCGCCGACATCGCTGCCATGATGTCTTACTGGTCGAGAGACTGTCCTCCTCGGTTTGAGTGCTGGACTGTTTGAGACTCGGTCGGGCGAACTCGGGGGCTTTATTCCACGTCAGAATGCGCTTTTTCAGAGGTTCTTTTTCTCAGTCTGGTTTTTGTTCTCCTCAACCCGCCGCCGGTCATCCTTCGCCACAACGACCGCACTCAGCGCGTCAGAAGCAGCAACGATGCCCCAATTCTTCGGTCTGGAGATTCCCAAGGGCGAGGTGAGTGCCCCCGTCCCGTGTACACGCACCCTTTCGCCGTCGAGACGCGATGACCGCGCGCGATCTACGGCCCCCGCCGGCGAAGGTGCCTTTTGTTCCCGGGAGCCTCGAAGCGGCGGCGGAGCGCGTCTCCCGGGCGATGTTCCGCCGCGACGATCGCTTCCGCGGACGCGTTCGCGCGTGTTTCCGTCTACGTCGGTCCCGTTGAAGACCCGGGCGCGCCCCGCACCGCCTCTCACGCACCGAACCGCCCGCTGACCGCCTCCGTCCCGTCCCCGATCTCTCATCATCGCAGGCGAAGAAATTCGCCGCCGACGAGGGCGACTCCATCGTGATCACCCAGGTCGCGCTCGGCCTGAAGCCCAAGGAGCGCGAGCGCGTCACCGTCTTCGTCAAGACCCAGGACTCTCCCGAGCTCGCGATCGGCTCCCTGACGATGGGAACCGCGGACCAGTTCACGCTGGGATCCGGGCTCACGTTCAGCGCGGGGGAGACCGTCACCGTCCGCCACAACGGATCCACCTCCGTGTGTCTCACCGGTCGCATCGAGGACGACTTCGACGACGACATGGACCTCTTCAACGAGGACGAGGACGACGAGGCGTCCCTCTCCGATGATGACTCGGACGACGACTCGGACTCCGAATCCGACGGCGAGGATCCCAAGGATGTGAAGGTCAAGACCCAGAAGCTCGCGGCGGCGGCGGCGGCGGCTGAGCTCGAGGACGCGTCGGAACCCTCCGAGGACGACGACAGCTCGGACGATGAGGAGGACTCCGAGGACTCCGACGATTCCGACGAGAAGCCCGCGGCGTCGGCGAAGAAGCCCGCGGCTTCGGCGAAGAAGCCCGCGGCGAAGAAGGATGAATCCTCCGAGTCCGAGTCCGAGTCCGAGTCCGAGTCCGACGTGGACGAGGACGACGATTCCGAGGATGAGGAGGATGCGGGTAAGCCCTTCATGGGCAAGAAGCCCGCGTCCGCCGCCAAGCCCTTCAAGGGCGGCGCGGACGTCGGCGAGGAATCCAGCGACGACGACGAATCCGATGACGACGATAGCTCCGACGACGATGAGGACTCCGACGACTCCGACGATTCCGACGAGAAGCCCGCGGCGTCGGCGAAGAAGCCCGCGGCGAAGGACGACGACTCGGATGACGACTCGTCCGATGACGACTCCGATGACGACTCCGATTCGGACTCGTCCGATGACGACGATGACGTCCTCGACGATCCCGAGAACGACAACGGCGAGAGGAAGCGCAAGAGCGTTGGAGGCGGCGGTCCCCCGACGAAGAAGTTCACTCCGATGAAGTCTCCGAGCGGCGGCCGCGGTGGTCGGGGTACTCCGGGCCGCGGTGGTCGGGGTACTCCGGGCCGCGGTGGTCGGGGTACTCCGGGCAGGAGCCCGGGCAGGGGCGGGCGCGGTGGCCGCGGGACCCCTGGACGCCGCTATTAGGTAACAGCGCAACACGCTCGCATGCTCGTCACTTTTCTATTATTGAACCGTTTCTCACCGTTATTTTGCTCACACCGGCGACTCCAGCTCCGGCTCGTTGTGCACCACGTGGAAGTTATCAAAGTCCAGCAAGAACACCGGCGGGGCCGTCACCGGCTCGTCCTTCGCCTTCGCGTCCTGTTCGTTTCCAGGCATCGAAGGGTGCGCCAGCCCGCTGTCGTTGGGAACCTTGAAGAACCTGAACTGGTCACCGAACTTTCCCCTCAGGATGCGCGGATAGCACGCCTTCTTCTTGAACCAACCCTGGAACTCGGGCCTGCCGGCGATCCACCCGCGCGGGTTATAGTACTCCGCCACCGCGTACACCGGCTTACCGTCGCTGTCTATGGCGGTCACGGTGATGGCGATGTTGGTTATGCTGTCCATACCTTTTTTGGTGATCGGCGAATTCTCGTCTAGGTTGTGCTTCATCGTCAGCGGGAACACGCCAGTCCACCGCGCGTACCCGGTGGTCCCGTTGGACAGCGGCAGGTCCATGATCAGCCCGCCGGAGAACGCCTGTATCCTCACCTGCAGGTCGTACAGTATCATGTGCCGGCGCAGGATCATCATCCGAATCGAGAGCGCCTGGTCGTCGTAGACGCAGTCGGGCGCGAATGCAACCTGCTGCAGCGGTTTCAACGCACGCGCCACGATGACCGCCCCGGCGACGGACAGTAAGAGCCAGTGCGCCCACCCGAGCAACGCGAGCATCGCGATTTCCGGTTTCGTCGACGGCGTTCGAGTCTGCCATCCGTAGATTGAGTCACTGCTGATGCGTACCGTGGTCAGCGAGAGCAACAGCTTCTGGTTCATCATCTCCGAGTCCAGCGTGTCGCCCTCGCACGTCGCGATGAGGCACAGCACGACGGACGATAGGAACATGAATGTAAACTCCAGGACAATCTCGAGCGTGAGCAGTCCGGTGAGGGACATGTCCACGGTGAGAAGATGCCAGACGTCCTCCGCGAGTGATACCGACCGGAGGCAATCGTCGACGCCCTCGTATGCTCCGCCGCCGGATGTGGTGTTGATGATGTTCTCCTTGGAGTGGACGTGGAAATCGTGCGCCGTGCGTCGTTCGTACTCCCTCGGTCCCGCCTTGGACGACGGCGGCGGCTGCGCGTTCACCTTGTACCTCTCGCGCGTCGCGTCCTCGACGTCGCGCCAGGAATCTTTCTGCAACAACGTCGTTGTGCCGTTGACGTTTTCGAGGTAACCCGGGACGCGCCTCGCGTTTGGTTTGCTAGGATGCTCAGCGTAGAACCCTCGGCCTGTGGGTAGGCCCCACAGGCGTCTGACCAGACGCTCGAAGGTCCCGACGGTGCTCTTCATCGGAACGCGCTGATTGTGTGGCAATTTGATTTCTGATTTTCCGAGACTTCCGTGAGTCTTGTAAAGTTGGCAACCCAATTGCCAAACTATGGCACCCCCCATTCCTGGAGGCGCACGAATCACGATGGTGGAGGATGAGGCACCGGAAGAGGGGCGGGATGTGGCGGTATCAGCCAACGATCCAAATAAGATCCTCTTCGCGCAGCTGTGCGACCTGTTCGAGGCCATCCGCGGGGTCAACGACAGCGGACGGAAAGGGAGTGGAAAAAAGTGGAAGATCTTAGACGGCTGGATGGCGGAGGTGACCAAGTGCGGCGTCAACGACAGACGGACGGGCTTCTTCTCGCTGTATCGCCTGATGCTGCCGCACATCGACAAGGAGAGGAGCGCCTACCACCTCAAGGAGGCGGCGCTCGCGCGAGTCATCGGCCTGGCGCTCGGCCTCGAGCGTAACCGCTCGCCCGATTTCAAAAAGCTCGAGGCGTGGCGCAAGGGCGGAGCCGGCATCTTCGTCGACGCCGTGCAGGAGTGCTGCGGGCGGCACATGCAGGACGGCTACGTCAAGCGGGTGGACCGCGCGACGATCGGGGACGTCAACGAGGCCCTCGACAAGCTCGCGACGCTCAAGCTCAACAACGAGAAGGTGCCCGTCATCCGATCGCTCATGGACCGCATGGACGCGAGGCAGATGCGATGGCTCGCCGCCGTCATCATCAAGGACATGAAACTCGGGTACGGCGAGGCGGCCATCATCCGACACTTCCACAGGGATGCGGAGGACCTGTACAACGTGTGCTGCGACCTACGGAGAGTGTGCGAGACGTTGCACACCAAGTCCGTGGCGTTCAAGCGGCAGGACCTACAGCCCGGTTCGCTGGTTCGATCGATGAACGCCGCTAAGAAACGCGACTGCGACGAGGCGTGGAAGCACGTGCGTCTGCGTGAGTTTGTCATCGAGAACAAGTTCGACGGTGAGCGCATCCAGGTTCACAGGGTGGACAAACGTTCTTTTCACTACTTCACCAGGAACAACTTTGACTTTGGCCCGCGCGGGTACTCGGTGATGAACCGACTGTTCAGACGGCGGCTCACGGTGGACCGGTGCGTTTTGGACGGTGAGCTGGTGCTGTGGCATACGGTGGATAAGACGTACGTGCCGTTCGGGTACCTCAAGTCATTCATCAACGCCGCGAACAGGGGTGTCACGAACGGTGCGCTGGAGACGGCGTCCAACGCGTACCACCGCGGGGGGAATAAAAAGGATGAAGACGGTGCCGGGGATGAAGACGGTGCCGGGGATGAAGTCGATATGGACGACGACCCGATGGACGATACAGACCAGCCGCAAGTTTCGAACCCGCAGTTCGCGTACGGGGAGAAGCCGCTGCTGGTGAAGGACCTCGAGCTGGTGTACGTGGCGTTCGACGTGTTGTACGACACGGACCACTCCGTCATCGACCGGCCTCTGCGCGAGCGGCACCGAATCCTCCGGCGAATGTTCAAGGATATACCCGAGGATACATCGTACCAATCACGCGGGGACGACGACGACAGCGACGGGGAGGGATCCGGGCCGGTCGCGGCGGACGGGAGCGTCCCGCTGGGTCCCGAGGGAAGCGGCGTCACCACGGACGATCGGGTGCGGGGCAGGGTTCAGCTCAACGTCCCGGCGGTGGACGGCGAGGTTGAAAACAACGATTGCGCGATCGGGTCCTCGAGGGACGACATCGAGTGCGCGTTGAACGAACGCATCGATAAGAAAGAAGAAGGGCTGGTCATCAAGGACCTCGCCGCGAAGTGGACCCCTGGGGAGAGGGGCCCGGGGTGGATCAAGATCAAGCCGGACTATTTACCCACGGAGGACCTGGACGTGGTCATAATAGGCGGCTTCTACGGCACCGGCGTTCGACGCGGCGGCAAGATCGCCGAGTACCTGCTGGGTATCGTGGAGACCCCTTCCGTGCCCGGGTCCACCCCCACGCACGTCTGCTCGTTCAGCAAGGTTGGCATAGGCATGTCCGAGGACGTGCTGGATCGGCTCCGTCGGCGGTTAGATCCCCACATGATCAAGGCGGACAAAGGGGTCCGGCCGCCTCGGTGCTACAAAGTCACCGGACGACCCGCGGAGACCCCGGACGTCTGGATCTCTGACCCGGGTAACTCCGTGGTGATGACGGTCAAGGCTGACATTCGCATCGTGCGGACGGCGACGTTTTACACGCAGTGGTCGCTTCGGTTCCCCCGGTGCGTCGCCGTGCGGTGGGACAAGCACTGGACGGATTGCCTCGACGCCGAGGAACTGGAGGCTAAGGTTGAGGGCGGGATCGGCATCGACGAGGCGGCGCGCGCGGCGAGGCGCGGGGACAGGGCGGGTGGAGCGCCGGGCCCTGGTAAGAGTAAACGCGTGAAGACGACGACGCGGGAGAGGGACACCGCCCAGCCCGGCCACCTCGCGCCCGCCCGCACCGACCACGTCCACGCCGATTCGCATTTTCTTCAAGGCGTCGACGTCCGGGTCATCACGGGGGGCGGCGACGGCGGGGCACGCGCGGCGGACGACGCCAGAACCCTCAAGCAAACGCTCTGCGAGCTGGTCAAGCGGCACGGCGGGACGCACAGCGAGGCGCAGCACGCGGGGGTGACGCACGTCGTGTGCGATCCATCCGCGGTGGACGGTGTCGCGTTCAACGCGGCGAAACGAAGCGGCCTGGACGTGTTGACCCCGGGCTGGCTTCATGACTGCGTCGAACGAGGACGCGTTCTCACCCCAAGGCCCAAGCACCGCCTGCATCTCAGCCGTTCCACGGTTGAGAGGAGCGAAGGGCGGATCGACGCGTTCGGTGACGACCACCTGGTGGACGTGGATTTAGAGGACTTGGTCCGGCTGGTGCGGGGCGACCGGGTAGTCAACGCCGCGCGCAACGCCTCGATCGACGCAGACGTCGTCAGCCTCGAGCGGGAGATGGCGGCGGTGTCCGATGGGAACATCGGTGACGACGACGAGAGGGATGGATCCATGGCGTGGCGCGCGTTCCGCGGGTGCGTCGTGTCCTTCATCGGGAGTCCCACGAGCGGCGATGACGGGGCGGAGGATGAAATTGTTCATTCGCTCGGGTTGTCCGTCAGGGCGAGGGGCGGTACCTTGTGCGATGCGCCCACCCGCGACGGGTGCACGCACGTCGTGTTGATGGACGGCGTGGATGCGACGGTCGTGGAAACGGTCCTCCCGGCATCCGCGCGGGTGGTCACGGCGCGGTGGCTCAGAGAGACCCTCGAGACTGGGACGGTTGCGTGCGCTTGACTCTAGCTAGCTCGAGAGAAGTTTCCACGTGAAAGTAACGTCCGTCTGAATGAGCACGAAAAGCGAAAAAATCAGGAGGAGACGACCAGCTCATTTTTGACGACCAATCAGAAGTCAATCTTGGCGCCTTCGGCACCTCCCATCGGCACTGGAGAAAATTAAACCGTGAATAGACCGTGCCGTCGCCCTCGTCCGCGGCCCGTTTTCTCGCCCGACCTCGTCACGACCGAGAAAGGGATCGCGCTGCGTGTGTTTGGGCGCGAATGGACGTGGGTGTCCTCGGGTTGCCGCGCGCGCCACAACGGGCGGGCGCGATGACCGCGGTCACGAGCGCGCTAAACTTGGTTCCCAGGGTCGGCGGCGACCGCACCGCCGGTCCTGTCACCACGAGACGCGACGATACGGCGCTCCGCGGGGGGTGCCCAGGCCGTGACGCGGGATCCGCATCTACCAGCGGTGGAACACTCTGCAGATGGAGGAGGTGTCCATCGTCTGTTCGTCGCGCCGGGGTGGTCCACGCGCATCGCGCCTGTGCGTATCGCACGTCGCCCCGCGCGCACTGGCGCAGGCCGTACATCGCCCCGCACGCCTCCTACGGCAAGTACGGCACGGAGATCTTCGTGGACGAGACGACGGAGCAGGGCGACGGGGACGAGGTTGAAAGCTCAATGGACGACCTGAACCTGGTGAACGAGCTGGTGGATCAGGACGCGATCGACGCGCAACTCGCGGCGCAGGCGATCGCGGACCGGGAGATGCTGGAGAAGCTGGAGAAGTCGCAGTGGGACGGCCTTGAGGAGCTGGAGGACATCATCGAAGTGCGCGGGTACGACCCGAAGGCGATCAGCGCCTACTTCTGGCGGCACCCAGGGCAACTCGCCCGACGAACCGCGGAGGTTGTCAAGGCCATCGCCACGATCGGAGCGCTCCTGCAGCAGAAGAATTACGAAGACCTGGTGCCGACGATCGAATCACTCGGGCCCACGTACGTCAAGTTCGGCCAGGCGCTGGCGAGCAGATCCGACCTGGTGGGCGAGAAGCTCGCGGCGCAGCTGGAGAGGCTCCAGGATGAGATGGAACCGGCTCCAATTGAACTGGCCCGGGCCATTGTCCGCGAGGAGTGCCCGAAGGCGCTCCCGGTGCTCGCCGACGGGCAGGCGATCGCGGCGGCGTCCCTCTCGCAGGTGTACCGCGGCACGATCGACGGTATCGAGGTGGCGGTCAAGGTGCAGAGGCCCGGGATCGCCGCCAGGGTCGCCGCCGACGCCGCCATCCTACGCACGGCGGCGAGGGTGCTGGAAATCACGCAGGGCAGCGGCATGAAGGCGAGGGCGGTGGACGCGGTGGACGAGTTCGCGAGCCGGATCTTCGAGGAGATGGACTTTGTCAACGAGGAGGCCAACATCCGCAAGTTTGACGGCCTGTACGGACCGCGGGGTACCAACCGCAAGGCTCTGCCGCCCCCGGGGTACGTCCGGGTCCCCGGGCTCATCCCCAAGCTGCCGGCGACTCGAAGGGTTTTGATCATGGAGTGGCTCGACGGGCAGCGCGTGATGTCGCTGGTGTCCAACCGCAATTCCACCGACGAGGACGACGAGGTGGCGGACACGGAAGACGGCGAGGGCATGGAGGAGTGCGCGCCGATGACCTGGGACGAGAAGGAGTGCGCGCGCAAGGCGGCTTCCCTCCCCCTCATCGAGCTCGGCATCCGGTGCACCCTCTCGCAGCTCATCGAGACGGGCGTCATGCACGCCGACCCGCACGGGGGTAACCTTCTGCGCCTCCGGGAGACCGGCGAGCTCGCCTACCTCGACTTCGGCCTCGTCTCCGAGATCCCGCCCACGGTACGCGACGGCCTCGTCGCGGCGGTGACGCTGCTCGTGTTTGACCGCGACTACGAAGCCGTCGCCGGTTTATTCGGTGAATTGATGCTGGTTCCGACGGACGTCATCGAGAACCCGTACCAGTTCGCGGCGTTGACGGAGGCGCTGCGTGAGGCGGCTGAGGCGACGCTGAGCTACCCGGACGATGCGCTCGGTTTGGAGCGGGGCGAGAACGAGACGGAGGAGGAGGCGAGGTTGCGGCGGGCCAAGAGCGCCGTGCCGGACGTTCGCTTCGATCAGCTCCTGGGCGCGTTGCTGGCGCTGGTGCCCAAGTACCGGTTCCTGCTGCCGCCGTACTTCCTCAACAACGCCAGGGCGCTGGGTACGCTCGAGGGCATGGCGCGTACCGCCGATCCCAACTTTAACATCCTCGCCATCGTCTACCCTTTCGCGGTGAAGAGACTG
>ENA-UOXV01007783-UOXV01007783.1-marine-metagenome-genome-assembly--contig:-NODE-7783-length-10739-cov-6.967802_pt1 | contig 10739 bp, 4 predicted proteins | sample MGYA00238165_ERZ766961 | MGnify/ENA primary metagenome ERZ766961 (study PRJEB28924, sample SAMN03173240) | marine metagenome | biome: Marine; feature: Water; material: Subsurface seawater | place: North... | reverse complement strand
AAATCGTAGAGGAGCCGCAGGGACTCCGGGTGGAGCTCTCCGGTGGTGGCGGCGGTGACAGGCACGAACTAGCAATAAAGCAAAGTTTAGAATGGCATCCAATTGGAATGGCTCCATCACACTTTGAGGGCCCAGCAGATCAAACCAGAGGATTTCAACAACGAGGAAGTGGTGGGTCCCAGTCGAGGGTGTGCGTGGTAGAAACTCGAGTCCTATCGCACCAATTCCAATTGTGGAATAGTTCGTGCGAGCGTTTCTTGCGGTGCGACGTGCCGTGTAGCTGGCATCCGGGGCTGCGTCTCACCGTCGACCATCGGCGAGTGGTCCAGTGGAAGACAGCTGCAGTCAAGTGGAGTGTGGCTGTGTTGACAGGGCCCAACGTTTGCGTACGATGACTGATGCTGTTCTATTTTGCGCCAGCAGCCTGCGAGTTGGGCAGAACGATACCGACGGGGCCTGCTCAGGTACAAATGCGCCCAGCTGCAGGCGGCCGGTATCGGGCAGCTCCTCGTATGCAGATTCCAGTGCCGCGACAAGGCACAAGCCAATCTGCGCGAGCACAGGGAGTACATATCATCAAGTGGATGCTGGAAATGTACCGCGGTTCATTTCAACCAGCGTCAAACTGGGACTTCTCCTGAGTGCTCTAGTTTTGCTGCTGCAAGTGCCAGGTGCTTCCGCGGGGACGCATGTCACCAAGGTGTCACCGAGGAACAGGCCACTTACTGGAGGCCAGTCTATCACGATAGCGGGTTTCGAATTCGGTGGGAGATATGCCAAGCAGACGGCTCGCGTAGGTGGCACGGCCGCCACTGCGACCGTCTGGCGTTCGGCAACCGAACTTGTCACGGTCGTTGCGCCGGGTGCACAACCCATCCCTGGCGCATAAATCTTTGACGTAGTCGGCATGCCACATCATTGTGTTAATGGTAGAGGGGTACTATTTCAAATTGTTCAAATATTTGTCCGTGAGCAGGCAAGGGTTACGGAAAGGATGTCGTGATCACCTTGCCCACGTGTGTCCCTTTCCTGGATTAATCCTTGGGTATCCTGTGGTGTTTTAGGGTTTCAAAAGAGCTCTAGCATCTGAGCTGCGGGACTAGTCAAGCTTCCACAGTATTGGTAGATGCATGTGCTTGCCTTTGAATGGCCCGGTGTGCAGCAAACTGGTGTACACCCTCTCCGGCGCTTTCTCTTTTGATGGCCCGACGGTTTCGAGCATAAAGCGCTCAGATAACAATCAACCGGCAGTCGGGTACCTTTATCATTCCTTTTTAAAAAACTGAGTGATAAACTTGTCCAACTCGCTGTAATGGCCCATTGTTGCTAGCCGCTTCCGCTTCGTAAATGTCCCCTTGCGAAAGCAGAGGTACGGACATAACCGTCAATGGCTACAATTTCGGCGCTGCTGGGCATACTGGCAAGGCGAGCGCTGGGAATAGTGCCTGCGAATCAACGAACTGGCAGGCTGATACGCAGCTGACGTGCCAGATCGCCTCCGGGGTCGGGGGTGGCATCAGTGCTGTCTTCACTCTTGCTGAGCTCATTGATAAGCCTCGTCCATCCACGTACTGCCCTACATCCTTGCGCACGTTACTCTAATCGTCTTTCTCACAACCTCATTCAACTTTGCAGGTTGACTTTGGCACTCAGCTACGATGTGCCGATGATGGCCTCCTATCGCTTCAAGCCAACTGGTAACGCCAAATTGCCGATGTCGCACATGCTCCTTGCAAAGCAAGTTGGCTCTCTGATTGGTATCGCGTTTGTTTCTCATACTTTTCCCGGTGCTGCGCGCAGGACAAACAACACCTTACAACAGGCCTCAGACCACCGGGGGGCAGTCTCTCTCGGTGGCTGGCGCGAACATGGGCACCCATGACCACTCGCAAATGGCTAGGTTTGGTGGGACGGTGGCAGAGTCCACTGTGTGGCAATCGGACTCGATCATCTTTCCGCGCGTCGCCGGCGGTGTGGGGAAGAGGCACGACACAGTCATCACGGTGGCGTCAATTCGAAGTGGAACTGCGATGGCCGGTTTCTCATTCGGACACCCCGAGCTCACAGGCCGTATCCCGAACAACGGCCCGACAGTGGTGCCTGGGAATGGGCCGACATCTGGGTCGAACAACGCAACAATAGCTGGCTTCAACTTCGGGCAGAATGAGTATTCCATCGCCGCACGCTTGGGCCAGTCGGCGGCCAGGAGCACGACGTGGATATCTGACTCTCGGTTGTCAGGTCTGGTTGCTGCTGGAGCCTGCACGCGACGTGACGCAATTGTGACCGTTGCTGTTCTGAAGGGCACACAGACGCGTGGGTTCTCATATGATCGCCCTCAACCAATCAACGGCACACTTGGCTCGGCCATCAATACACCCTCGACGGGGGCGATGACGCTCACGCTGACAGGTATGAACTTTGGTGGCTCCCACTTCTCCGGCAAGGCTCGTCACCACTCTACTGCTGCAGAATACTCCAGCTGGATGTCGGACACAGCCATCTTCTACAAGACACCTTCCGGTGTTGGCGCTGATCTGACCGGTGTTTTCACGCTGTGCGCCAACATCGGAACTGCAACCAAGCTCTACTCGTACGATGCGCCAACGGTTTCGATGCCCGCTATTGGAAACGGCCCGACCGACGGTGGCGTTACTGCAACACTTCTTGGCGCGGGCTTCGGCACGGTGGGATACAGTTCTGCTATCAGTATTGGCTCACAGAATGCGAGCGAAGAGCTTGCAATTGGTGTGAATGCGAGCGCAACGGCATGCGAAGCGACGGTCTGGTTGTCGGACACGTCCTCAGCCTGTCGTGCCGCTGCGGGTGTCGGGTTTCATCTCGGCAGTATCTTCACCGTGGCACTGCAGATTGGAACGCAGACCGAGATGGTGCGCTTCTCATACGACCTTCCCTATCTGACAGGCATTAGTTCGATGGAGAATGGTTGGAGTGGAAATGGCCCGACAGGAGGCGGCACCAACGTGACGCTGGAGCATGGTGGCACAACGGGCTTCTACTCAATAACGATGCATGGGCAGGACTTTGCGAAGCACGACTACTCAGGACGCGCAAAGCTGCACGATACTGACTGCATGGCTACCGACTGGTGGTCCACATCGTCGGTCGCCTGCCGCATTCCCTCGGGTGAGTGCGCCGCACGCTCGATTGCCTTCACCGTGGGCGTTGGCGACTTCAACAATCGGTCGCACTATGGCACTACAGCAGGACTCTTCTCGTATGACGCACCTGCCGTGTCGGGCGTCGAGAATGCAACCTCCCCCTCAACGGGTGGCGCTACGATTCGCCTCGTCGGCAAGAATTTTGGCGGAGGGGGCTCAGTCGACTACACCTCGATGATGCGCATCGGCGAAACCTTGGCGAACCTCACAGCGTGGTACTCCGATACTTACGTGGCCGGTCTCACACCCCCTGGACTTGGTAGGGACCTCCCCGCCTCGCTTGTTGTCTGCGACCAAGAGGGCACCGTCACCGGAATGTTCTCATATTTCCCACCCAACATCACGGACGTTTTCGGTGGACTGGAAATTTCCGTAACTGAAGAGGTTCCCCTCATAACAACGGCTGCCGTGAGCGGTGGCACCACGCTCAACGTGACCGGCGCGGACTTTGGCCAGTCCGGTGACTACTCGCGCGGTGGCCGGTGGGGTGGCACAGCCGTCGAGGCATCAGAGTGGGTCGCGGATTCCGCCATGCTATGCAAAGTTGCCGCAGGGGTTTGCTCAAGTCTCCCAGCGGTCATGACGGTGATGCAGAACTGGGGCGGGACATTCGAGAGCGCGTACGGCTACGATGTGCCGTGGGTCACCTCTGGCCTGGTCGTCACGGACGTCGGCGACTTTGAGAACACGTTCCTGAACGGTCCTACCGCGGGAGGTACGACAATCTCCATGCTCGGCTTCAATTTCGGCATGAATGATTACTCGGCAGTGGGGCGGGTCCTTTCAATCTTGAACGGCACGACCTGTGAGGCGACCTCATGGGTCTCGGTCACGACTACCGCTTGCCGCGCGCCAGCTGGTGCGCGAGAAGACAACGCTGTCGAAATAACTGTATGCGCTCAAATCGCCGACCCTGGCCACAACGGTTCCATCTATTCATACGATGCGCCAGTTGTGACAAGCGCAGAGCCGGGATCACAGAACGGGCCGACCTCGGGCGCGTCGTCCATCACCCTTCTCGGCCTGAATTTTGGGACTGTGGACTATTCGAACACCGTAGCTTTGTTTGGACCCAACGAAACGTATCCAGGATCTTACACCGTTTCAGCAATAAGCGAGTGGGTCTCTGACTCGTCGATGCGCGCCAAGATACCCCCTGGCGTAGGTGCAGGCCTGAACGTCTCTTTAATGTTCAACGGAACGTTCCTGGCAGGCACGATTTCCATGCTGTTCACGTACGACGCTCCCTTCATAAGTGCATCGACCCTTGCAAATGGGCCGACCGAGGGCGGGTCCGCAGTAACTATATCTGGCCTCAACTTTGGTATTGTTGACTTCAACATGAACGGTGCAACGACGATGAATGTCTCCGTTGTTCAGCTTGGCGGGACTCAGGTCCAGTCGACGTCCTGGACAGCGGACACCTCGATACTTTCTCTCCCATCCGCGGGCGTATGCCAGGGGCACTACATCACAGCAACGCTGGCCAACCTCGCTGGGACGACCGATCGGCTCTTCTCATACGACACGCCCACCCTGGTAGCGGCTTTGCATGACACAGGCAACGGCACACCTCAACCCAACGCGCCGACATCGGGGGGGCGCAATGTAACAATTAGTGGCAAGAACTTCGGTGCGGGGCACTACTCTGGCAGCGGCCGAATCGGTAAGACAGCTCCGCACGAAACTTCGTGGAACAATGATACATCCATCGTAGGACTAATGCCGCATGGCGTGTGCAAAAGCTTGAATGTGACTGTCTCAGTCTGCGGCAATTTCGGCACTGGGACGTTCTTGTTTTCGTATGATGCGCCCATCGTTGTGGCCAATCTGACGGCACACCGCGAATTTGTGGAGCGGGATCAAATAGCCACGGAAAATGCGCTGAATTCACCCGTAACGGGAGGCGGCACCCTTACGCTCACTGGTTCCGACTTTGCGACCTCCGACCACTCGTCACAGTTGCGACATATGCACACTGCGGCGCAAGTGACGATGTGGTCCAGCGACTCTGCGATGGCCATGAAGGTGCCGACGGGAGAGCGCTCATCACTTAGGCTGGTCGCGACGGTATGTCACCAGATCAGCACATCGACTATTTCTGTTGTCTATGCCTACGACAGCCCTTTCATATCTTCGGTCAGCAAACCAAACGCGCCCACCTCCAGTGGGTACTTGCTGTCTGTCTTCGGGGGGCACTTCGGAAAGAGTGGCTACTCGCCGTCTGCTTCCCTTGGTCAGAATGGCACCAACCATGGCGCGACTTCATGTGAGACCTCCGATTGGAAATCTGACTCGTGCGTACTTTGCCGCACACCCTCGGGCGTGGCGCAAGAAGCTGGGATTGTTTTTACGCTCGGCATGCAGGTGGGGACTGGAACGCTATTTTTCACTTACGATGCCCCAAGGGTGACCAGCGCGTCCTCCAACGGGGCTGCAAGTGGTGGGCTTGTCTACTCATTTTCGGGTTTGAATTTTGGTGGCGCCGATTACACAGACTCTGGACGCACAGGCGGTACTGCCAGCGAGAAGACAGGCTGGCTCGCCGAAACGTCGATGAGCATCAAATCTGCATCGGGAGTTTGTCACAATCGCACAATCGTGATTACAGTCGCGGGTGGCAGCTCTGAGGGTGTCTCTACCTGTCAATACGGAACAGGTACTGCGCTGTTTTCTTACGATTCACCCTCAACTCTAGGGGTTGGTCAACCCGGGCGGTCGCTCGGACGCTGGGGGCACTCAAATGGCCCCGCTTCGGGTGGGCACACGACAACAATTCGGGGTGCGAATTTTGGAAACCAAGACTTTTCTCCTCATGTGCGTATTGGAGGCTCTGCTGTAACGATATCTCGGTGGGACTCGAACACAGCAATAACGATCAAGACCGGAAGCGGCTGTGGCAGCGTTGGTGTAGTCGTCACTGTCTGCAATCTCGCAGGAAGCACGACACGAATGTACATGTACGACGGCCCATCAATTTCTGCCCTGCAACTTTCGAATTCGCCCACGACCGGGCAGACCTCTTCACTAACGATAACCGGGGGGGGCTTCGGCACCCACGACACTTCTTTAAAAACGCGTGTCGGTGACTCCGCCGCAGAGGCCTCCCGTTGGATTTCGGAAACCAGCCTTCAAGCACTTACTCCGGCGGGTCTTTGTTCTGCAGCGCTGACCGTGTCCGTGTGCATCCAGGATAGCAACTATACGAGAGCCTTTTCTTATGATGCGCCAACAATCACAGTACTTCTGGAGACCACATCAAACTCCGGGGTGCAGGGTGGTGCCACGGCCACCGTTCACGGCAAATCTTACGGTACAGCAAGTTACTCGGTGCAGGCGCGCGTCGGTGGGACAGGGAACGTTGCTACGCTCTGGACGTCAGACTCACAGATCTCGGCGCGCACCAGCATGGGCCTGTCAGGTTCCAAAAAGATTGTGGTGACACTCTGCTCCATCAGGGGCTCGATCACTAGTGTTTTCACTTTTGACCAACCTGTGGTGGCTTTTGTGGGCCCAAGGAATTCTCCCACGACCGCGGGAGTGACCAACACTGTCGTTGGCGCCAACCTAGGCTTCTGGGATCCGTCGCCCATAGTGTTCCTTGGTGGTACTGCTGCGGTTGTAACCTTCTGGCACTCGAACACCGCACTTGCATCAAAGCCAGAGCCGGGTGTCGGCAAGTCCCTGCCGACCGTAATTTTTCTCGGTGATGAGGCACCGGAGCGCTATGGAACCGTTTCGGGCGTGTTTGAATTTGACGACAACATGGTCACGGCCCTTATCAGCACAAATGCCCCTGCGGCTGGCCGGGCACAGGTCACTGTTCAGGGCCAGAATTTTGGAACCTATGCCTACTCAGGCAAAGTAAAGCTAAATCCCACCCGGTGTCAACACTCGGAGTGGAGGTCGGACTCCGCCATCATGTGTCTGACGCCCAGTGGCCTTGGCGCAGAGGTCTCTGTTGTCGCGACTATCGCAGACAGCACTTCGTCGCTTTCTAGATCCTTTTCATACGACGCGCCAAGGGCATCTTCAATTGCGGTAACCAACGGACCTACTTCGGGTGGATCCTGGCTCTCGCTCTCGGGAATCAACTTTGGTAGCCACGCGTGTTCTCCTCGTGTGTCCCTTGGTGGCTCCGCGTCGCTTGCGACGTGGAGCAAATGGGTCTCTGACTCTTCTCTGGTTCTGAGCGCACCGCCCGGCGGGGGTCCTTCTCATGGCGTTCACGTGGAGGTCTGTGGCCGCCACGATGTGCTGTCGGCGGTATTTTCATATGACGGCCCAACAGTCTCTGGAATTCTGCGTACAATCCAGCGCGGTGCACCTCTCTTCGGTGAAATTATAGTCAGCAACAGCCCGCAGTCGACTGGCATATCGCTCACCGTCATTGGAGAGAATTTTGGAGGTCTCGACCTCTCACCTCATGCGCGTATTGGCGAAAGTGCCGTCTCAGCCTCCTTGTGGATCTCAGATTCGGCTCTTTCCGTGAAGCCGTCGCCGGGCTTCGGCTTTGGGCACAGCGTTACGCTCACTCTGGCCACTCAGTTTGCCACCATCACAGAGTCATTTACCATTGACGCTCCAGTAATCACGTCTGCCTTTCCTACATCTGTCGACCCTGGCACCACGGTCAACGTGTACGGACTCGGCATGGGCCCGCACGACGCGACAGCCACGGTTCTTTTTGGCCACACGGCTTGCGAGACGGCAGTCTGGCAATCGTCGACCTCGGTGAGTTGCATGGTGCCGCCAGGTGTCGGTACCCTCGTCCGCATCTCCACTTTCAATATTCTTGACGCGCGCGTTGTCACTCTGCCTCAGGCAGTTGGCTACGCAGCTCCACTGGTGACTGCAACCAATCCGTCCTCGGGCCCCCAGAGCGGCCTTTCGGTGGTCACACTGCTTGGCGAGCGCTTCGGTAGGTATGATGCGTCCTTGAGCGCGCTTGTCGGCTCGACGGGATGTACCGGGGTGATCTGGACTTCTGAATCCTCAATTTCTTGCATGACGTCGTACGGCGTGGGTCGTGTCAACATCATGGTAAATGAGTCGACGACAGGAAGTTTGGTCGCAGGCTACAAGTACGAAGGCCCCTTTGTGACAGGGGTGAGTTCGGCCAATGCACCCTTTGCGGGTGGTTCGACACTTATCCTCACTGGAAATTCCTTCGGGCGAGGGGATCAGCCTGTCGAGACTGACAAGCTCCAGGCAAAGGTTGGATCGACAGCCTGCACGGCCACTGCCTGGGCCTCGGAGACCAGCGCGATCTGCATCGTTAGTGCAGGTATTGGCGGACGGCTTGACGTCTCGATCAGCCTCGCAGAGAGTACAGGGACCCTTTCCATGGCCTTTACGTATGATGGCTTTTTCATCCTTCCCAGCTTTGCTGCGAACGGCCCTGCGACCGGCGGTGTTGTCATCACGATGATGGGCCAGAAACTCGGCTCATCAGACAGTCCCCCTTCGGTTGCCTTCGGTGCTCGTGAAGCACAGGTGGCGTGGACCTCCTTCACCTCGATCGCAGTAATGCTTCCACGGAGTGTGCAAGAGCCTATTGGCACGGACGTGACAGTGTCCAATGCTGGTAGGCCTATGGTTCTAAGGAAACACTTTTCCTATGACGCCCCGGCCATGTTGGCGGTCCGTCCCTCACAAGGGGAGCGCTCGGGCGGCGTGACTGTCTCAATCGCGGGCTCCAATTTCGGTGCACTAAACAACTTCGCGAACATATCGATGGGTGGGAAGGACTGCACACGCACAGTTTGGACATCTGACTCGTCACTCCTGTGTGAGGTGCCCCGCAGCTCCTCGTACCAGCTTGTCGACGTCGTTTACCGCCATCAGGACCTGAGAGCACTCTCGCCAGGGGAGGCGCACACCAAGTTCCCGGCCTCGACTGCAGTGGCGACAAGTGGTTACGAATACAGGATCTTCCGGGGTCCAATGGTTACAGAGGAAGAGCTCCGGACGATATCCTTGACAGGGACCTCGTCCCCAGCGCAAGATTTGGTCCTGGGCGATGGCGTGAAGGTCGCGCTCCCCGAAGGCAGCTTCTCGGTGACCTGCGAGGTTACGCTCAAGAAGCTCACCGTGTACCCTGCCGTTGCGCCCGCTAGTAACTCGGGCCAAACTACGATGTCGGACATCATCTCATTTGATATCCGTGATAAAAGTTTGGGTACTTCGATCGTGCCCAGCAAACCGATTGCGGTCATCCTCAAAGTCAGATCTGTTCGCCGCGCTGGGCGCTATCCAAGCACTGTGTACCCAGGTTTGCAATGGAGTGGCTCGAACCTGCATCTCCAAGACACAGTCCCTGGTTCACCTTCAGATGCTGCGGACACCTCGCGCCGCCTTCTAGAAGATCACGAGGGAGTTCACCTGCGGGCAGCATGGCTTGACAAATGTGCAGGAGTATGGAACGCCATCTGCACGACTAAATACGACAAGATCAACCAGGAAATAATCGGAGAAATACCGCCTGAGGTATTTGGTAATAGTTGCTTCAATCCAGCGTCTGGATGTACCACCTCAATCATCGAAGCACAGCAGTGCAATGGCACGGGCGGCTCTGTGATCGCAATGGCATTCATCGTAGACCCGTGCCCACCTGATGGGGCAGCGTCCTTGTGGGTGATACTGATTTCGTCGATAGGTGGGGCGCTACTGTTAATTGTATGCGTCCACCTCATGTGGCGATACTCCGCTACTGTGAAATACGATGGTGAGTATTACGATGAAGAAGAGTACGGCGGTTCAACAGTGGACGTGAGCTTTCCAGAGCCTGCGCAACAATCTGCAGTGGGGGAGATCGGCTTTTCCTTATACGACGGTCGTTTGAAGATGACCACGTCACAAGAACCTTTGGCCCAACTGCTACCGACAAAATCCTCTGCCTTCATGCCGCAGCCCTTCCAGGTACAGGTTCGCAGGAGCGTGTAGCCTCTGCGATACGAAGCAACATATCATTCAAATTGCAATTATCAAAAGTTTCAGATCCTGAGATTACTCTTGATATTTGAACTACTTGATTGCGATGTAATACCACCTTAAACTGTAAGTCCGTTTTCATCTATGAGCGCTGACTTGTCTACAGGTTGGGCCAGGTACTGTTCAGTACGGAAATCAGTAGCACTGCTGGATTGATGATGCTGCTGCGCGCCTGAAGTGCGGTGGGGGAGAAATAAAAATTGCGAATTCTCTGCATTCCCGGCGGTAAACCACAGGCGGTCTCCCGCCCCCAGCGGACTTGACGATTTCACGGTCGTCCTGCGAAAACGGACACCACCAACCATCAGACGTCGTAGTCGCCCTCGACCGCGTCCTGGGTTGACGCTCATCGAATTCCCGCTGCAGCCATTCCGGCACAGCACCGTCACATTCAGCTGGTTCCCACGTATCCTCCTCGGCGTCCGCGAAGCTGATCATCAGACAACGTTTCGAGTATCCATGATTGGGTCTGCAGCAACTATCAATTTGGTAAGTATTACGAAGAACGTATGGAACGTGCGACCGGCAGGTTTCCCTGACTCGGGAGTACATCGCGTGGAGGAG